>Ga0102832_1000162_pt1 | contig 172526 bp, 149 predicted proteins | sample EBPBio282013_DNA_FD_88942 | JGI IMG/M metagenome (GOLD analysis project Ga0102832, IMG submission 88942) | Wastewater treatment Type I Accumulibacter community from EBPR Bioreactor in Madison, WI, USA - Reactor 2_5/28/2013_ DNA (Illumina Assembly) | ecosystem: Engineered > Bioreactor > EBPR >... | reverse complement strand
AATCCTAATATAACGCCAACATTTACTGCTGTAAATCCAATCTGTTCAGGTGCTACGTTATCGGCTTTACCAACCACTTCTAATAATTCCATTACAGGAACTTGGTCACCAGCTTTAGATAATACACAAACTACCACGTATTCTTTTACGCCTGCTGTCGGTCAGTGCGCTACAAGCACAACACTAACAATTACAGTGAATCCTAATATAACGCCAACGTTTACTGCTGTAAGCCCTATTTGCGCAGGTGCTACGTTATCGGCTTTACCAACCACTTCTAATAATTCCATTACAGGAACTTGGTCACCAGCTTTAGATAATACACAAACTACCACGTATTCTTTTACGCCTGCTGTCGGTCAGTGCGCTACAAGCACAACACTAACAATTACAGTGAATCCTAATATAACGCCAACGTTTACTGCTGTAAGCCCTATTTGCGCAGGTGCTACGTTATCGGCTTTACCAACCACCTCTAATAATTCCATTACAGGAACTTGGTCACCAGCTTTAGATAATACACAAACGACAAACTATACCTTTACCCCTACAACGGGTCAATGTGCTACAACAACTACCTTAACGATCTCCGTTAATGAAACTCCAAGTCCAACAGCGGCAGCAATTCAAGACGCTTGTATAACTGGAACATTGCAGGATTTATTAGTTAATGGAACGGATATATTGTGGTATTCTTCTAGTAATAGCAATGACGTTTTACCAATAACTACAATCCTTGTTCCTGGAGAAATCTATTATGCAAGTCAGACAATAAATGGATGTGAAAGTATATCAAGAATTCCGGTAACCGCATTTGGACCCTGTTTAAAAACAGAATCATTTAATAAATTAAGTTTAGTATACCATCCTAATCCCGTTGAAAAACAGCTTAACATTATTTCAGACAATGAGATTATAAACTCTTATGAAATACTGAATTCATTAGGACAAAGCATAGAAACCAAAAAAATATACAGCAATAATTTTCAGATTGATATGTCAAAATTAGCGTCCGGAGAATATTATATTAGACTGAACTCCCATGACAAGTTCAAGGTTATAAAAATAATTAAGAAATAATTTAACCTTCGATTATGAATCAAGATGTTTTAAAATGGAAATTGGAAGGCAATTACTTTAATTATAATAAAAATAACATCTTTTACCTTCAAAAAGGTGATGGTCTTAATTTATTAATACTACATGGATATCCTTTTAATAGCTTTGAGTGGAAAGAGGCAATAACAGAACTTTCTATATCCTACAAAGTGACTGTTTTTGATTTTCTAGGTATGGGTTTTTCAGATAAACCTAAAAATCACAAATACAGTTTTGAAGAGTACTGTGAAATCGTGAATGCTCTTTTAAAAGAATTAAAAATATATGAAACTCATATCTTATCACATGATTTAGGAGTTAGTATTGCACAAGAACTTATAGCAAGAGAAGATGAAAATAAAAATACTTTTAAAATTCAATCATCCGCTTTTGTAAACGGTAGCTTGTTTATAGATGCCTATAAACCAAGGTTTATTCAAAAGATACTCTCGAATTCTCCAACTATTATTGGTAAAACTATCAGTAAACTGTTAACCAAAAAAATGGTCAATAATTCTGTAAAATCAGTTTTTGGGCCATTTACAAAACCATCTGAAGACTTTCTAGAATTACAATGGGAAATAATAAACTACAATGATGGAAAAGAAATAACATATCGAATAGGGAGATTGGTTTTTGAAAAATACAAGTTTCTCAATCGTTGGGTCAAATCAATGCAAGAAACATCAATTCCAATGTGTTATATCTGTGGTCCATTTGATCCAAATTCTGGAGAACATATGGTAAAAAGATATGACGAATTAATTCCAAAACCAAAAATCTATATACAAAATAGATTTATTGGGCACTGGCCACATATTGAAGATGTAAAGAGTTTTCTAGATAGTTTTTACAATTTTCAAAGCAACTATGTAAACCACCTAAAAAAATAACTTGAAGCAGAATTTAATTTTGTAAATAATGAAAAAAACAATTTTTCTATTATTCTTTTTCTATCATCTTAGTACTCTTGCTCAAGGAGAAGCAAATATTTGGTACTTTGGTCTTAATGCTGGGCTTGATTTTAATAGTGGCTCTCCAATTAATTTAAATGATGGTCAGTTACAAACTATTGAAGGTTGTGCTACTATGAGCAATAGTATGGGTGAATTATTATTTTACACTGATGGAATTAGCGTGTGGAATAAAAATCATGAGGTTATGTCAAATGGACAAAATTTATTAGGTAGTTCATCAAGTACTCAATCATCAATTATTGTCCCAAAACCTAATTCAAATTCAATTTATTATATTTTTACAACAGCAGATTCAGGAGGTAATAATGGCTTGAGATATAATGAGGTGGATATGTCATTAAATAATGGACTAGGAGATGTCACAAATTTAAAAAATGAATTATTAATAACTCCAGTTTGCGAAAAAATAAGTGTTGTTAAAAATGGCACTAACAATGGATATTGGGTGTTAACTCACAAATTTGGAAGTAATCATTTTGTGGCTTATAGTGTAGATTCAAATGGTGTTAACATTAATCCAGTAATATCTTCGATTGGTATTTCCATAATTTATAATATATATAAAACCCAAGGGCAATTAAAATTTTCCCCTAATGGAGCTAAAGTTGTATGTGTAAATGCATATACTAATACTCAGTTATTTGATTTCAACAATATAACTGGTACGCTTAGCAATACAATTACTATAAATACAGTAAATGATTATTACTGTTACGGCGCGGAATTTTCACCATGTAGCACAAAATTATATATAACCGCAGGAAAGACTTCTACCCCTAATAGAATACTTCAATATGATTTATTATCGAATAACATACCCTTTTCAGAAACAAATATAGCTGAACTTGATGATGTGCTTTTGGGGTCTTTACAATTAGCCTCAGACAATAAAATTTATTGTGCTGTAATAAATTTTATTACAGAAATAGACGCTTTAAGTGTTATCAATAGTCCGGAAAATTTGGGTTTGAACTGTGATTTTCAATACAATCAAGTAACTCTAACAGGTAAATGCAGGGTTGGATTACCACAATCTATTCAATCTATTTTTGATGTAAACATCAATATAAAAGGAAAATGCTTAAATAATATTACACATTTTTCATTCTCTGGAAATAATCCAATTATATCTGCTTCTTGGGATTTTGGTGATGGATTTATTTCTTCTGAAATTAATCCACAACATGTTTATACCACAATTGGTACATATGCTGTAACGGTAAATTATACTTCTCAATGTGAAAACCATACAAAAACAATAGAAGTAGTAATTTCAGAAAACCCAATTGCGCATTCGATAACTGATTATACCATTTGTGATAACAATGATGATTATTATGATTTGTCACAAAATGACAGTAGCATCATTGGAAACCAATCGCCTATTGAATTTAAGGTAACCTATTTCACAACATTTCTTGATGCGACTAATAATGCTAATTTAATTATAAATCCAGTATTAACAATTGGAGACAATCTTTTTTATGCAAAAGTCTATTCTATTAATAATAATTGTTATGACATAACCAGTTTTAAAATTACTAAATTCAAAAATCCTATTATAAATCCAAATCTCGAATTAATTAAATGCACTCCATATCCTTATGATGTGACAGAAAATTTTAACCTTAATGAGATTAACAACTTATTAATTCAGGATGATACCAACCATTATAATTTTATTTATTATACAACTGAAACCGATGCGTTAAACAATATAAATTCAATTTCAAATAATTACACAACTATATCAGCGGAAGAAATTATTTATGTTAGAGTTGAAAACATTCAAAACATAAGTTGTTTTACTATTGGGTCCTTTAAAATAAAAATAATTAAAGAACCAAATGATTATTTATCAACTGATTTCAAACTCTGTGAAGACCAATTTCCAAATGATGGAAAAACTCAATTTGATTTGACTATTAAAAAAAATGAAATTTTAAACCATCAAAGCACAACTGATTTTAATGTCATGTTCTTCCCTTCTTATTTAGATGCAATTAATAGTACAAATCAGTTGAATTTTAACTATGCAAACGATACAAATCCCCAACTTATTTTTGCTAAAACGTATAATTCAATTTATGAATCATGCTATAAAATTTCAACAATTAATTTAATTGTTGAACCTAAACCCGAAGTTTCTCTACTTCCAAAATATACATTATGTGAATTTGATAATTTAACAATAACATTAGCTGAAAGCTACAGTTTTTACAATTGGTCAAATGGATATACTACCCAATTTGCTAACTTCAGTCAACCAGCTGAGTATTCTGTTACAGTAACAAACGAAGAAAACAGCATTCTTTGTGAAACCACAAAAAATTTCACTGTTGAACTTTCCAATAAAGCATTAATTAATTCTATTCGAACCATTGATTTTTCCGACGACAATAGTATCGAGATTATTGTATCTGGAATTGGTGAATATGAGTACTCGTTGGATGGAATTATTTTTCAAGACTCAAATACATTTAATAATATAGTTGCAGGCGAATATGTGGTTTATGTAAGGGATAAAAAAGGTTGTGGCATAACCCAAGGTAATACATACGTGTTATCATATCCTAAATTCTTTACACCCAATGGTGATGGATATAATGATTTTTGGAAAATAAACTTTTCTCATAACGAACCAAATTTAAAGATCAAAATATTTGATCGCTATGGAACATTTATAACAACTTTATCGAGTAATTCTGATGGATGGGATGGAAAGTTTAATGGTAAAGAACAATTTTCCGATGACTATTGGTTTATAGTGACAAGAGGAAATGGTGAGAAATATAAAGGACACTTTACACTAAAAAGATAATATTAATGATAAAAGTAGACAGCAACACGTGCCTTGAGTTGATTGATGATAATCATATTCAGCCAATTTTCGAATTAATTGATACTAACAGAACGCATTTAAGAGAGTGGTTATCATTTGTAGATAAAATAGAAACTGTTGAATTTGCAGAAACCTTTGTAAAAAGTACTATGCAAAAAAACAAAGAAGGAATTGAATATGCTTTTGTTATTATACACTATGAAAAAGTAATTGGTAGAATTGGTATTTACAAAATAGACCTCCAAAATAAAATTGGAGAAATTGGTTATTGGCTTGCTGAAGATTCACAAAGAAAGGGCATTATAACAAAATCTTGTCAAGTAATAATTGACTTTTGTTTTTCAAAATTACAATTGAATCGTGTTGAAATAAAATGTGGAACTGAAAATTTTAAAAGTCAGTCCATTCCAGAAAAATTGAATTTTAAAAAAGAAGGAATTCTTCGTCAAGGAGAATTGCTTTACGATCAATTCATTGATTTGAATTTGTATTCAATGCTAAAATCAGATTTCATAAAATAAATTTAAAATCGAACTATAATAATATGTGGAATATCTATTTTTTATAGCTTGAAAACAATTAAAAACAATCTTAATTATGCCAGTACATAAGAAAGTATCAAAGTTGGATGTAATTTCAAATGGTAAGCTTAATAATATAAAATGTTTAAAAACTAAAGATATGAGATATTTAATTTACACAATTTGTTTTTTTTGTTCAGTAACAGCTACATATGGACAACAAACAGCTATTGATACAAATTACACAATTCAAGATAGTGTTTCAATACCAACAAGAAGTGGTATTGCTATTTCAGCAACAATTGTACAAAAAAAAACAAATTTAAAACCTTTACCAGTTGTTCTCTTCTACACCACTTATTATCAAGGCAAAACTGACGATTTTTTTGCCAAGCTTTCAGCAGATAGAGATTATATAGGAATTGTTGCTTATGCACGTGGTATTCGCACCAACTTAAAAGAATATGCACCTTATGAACACGAAGGAACGGATGTTTATGATATTATCGACTGGATTAGTAAACAAACTTGGTGTAATGGAAAAGTAGGTATGTATGGAGGCAGTTATTCTGGCTATTCGCAATGGGCAATGGTAAAAAACATTCATCCTGCTTTAAAAACTATTGTGCCTCAAGTAGCAGTCATGCCAGGTTTTGATGCCCCAATGGAAAACAATGTTCCTTATGGTAATATTTTAGGTTGGGCAAACGACAATATCTACAAAAATAAACCGTACGATAGAGGTTTAGTTTTTGAATGGTTTAATAATGGAGCTTCATTTAGAAGTTTAGATAGTTTAGGAAATCAGCCCAATCCTATTTTTCAAAAGTGGTTACAACATCCAGATTATGACTCCTATTGGCAATCAATGACTCCTACACCTCAAGAATATGCAAGAATAAATATTCCTATTCTTACTACTACTGGCTATTATGATGGCTCTCAAATTGGTGCTATACAATACTTTAAACTACACAATAAATACAACAAAAATGCTAATCATTATTTTGTAATTGGACCCTATGATCATTGGGGTGGTCAAAGCAAACCTCAAAAAAATCTAATGGGTTATGAAATTGATCCTGTTGCTAATATCAGCATGAGAGAATTGGCTTTTCAATGGTTAGATTATATTTTAAAAGACAAACCAAAACCTGAAATACTGAAAGACAAAGTAAATTATCAAGTAATGGGAACAAATGAGTGGAAACACGCTCCATCATTTCAAACGATAAATAATGATACGTTAACTTTTTATTTAAACCATAAAATATTAGTTAATAAAAAACCTGAAAAGAAAGCATTTGAAAGACAAGCAGTAGATTTTAAAGATAGAGAAAGTCAAAATAATTATTACACACCTGAAATTATTTTTGATACACTTGATGCAAGTAATGGTTTAATCTTCAAAACAGAACCTTTTATTAGTGACTTTTCAATTAATGGTTCATTCACTGGCAACTTGTTTGCAACTATTAATAAAAAGGATATGGATGTCTCATTGGCTTTATATGAACAAACCCCTGATGGAAAATATTTTTACTTAACTCGTTATGTTGGAAGAGCAAGTTATGCAAAAGACAATTCTAAAAGACAACTTCTCAAACCTAATAAAAAAGAGAGCATTCCATTTAATAATACACGGTTTATAAGTAAAAAAATTAGCAAAGGAAGTCGTCTTGTTATTTTACTAAATATCAATAAGCACCCATTTGAAATTATCAATTATGGCTCTGGAAAACCAGTATCGGAAGAAACTATTAAAGATGCTAAAGAACCACTACAAATAAAATGGTACAATAAAAGTTATATAAAGATTCCTATTTGGAAACCTAAAGAATAACGAAATATTTTTTCAAATATTTTAATGAAGATTCACAACAAAAATATTAGACTTTTTAAAAAGAAACTGAAAGAAAATCACGAAAACTAAACTGATTTTAATTAAAAAAACAATGAAAGTTCTAAACAACAATTTTATTTTACGAATTGCAGTAGCAATTATTTTTCTATCTCATAGTTTACACGGTATATTTACTGGTAATGACGTGAACAACTTTGGACATCTATTTTTAGATGAAATTGGTTTTTCCCCTTTTGGTGTAGCTATAGCTTGGACAGTCATTATAAGCCAAATTATAACTTCTATTCTTCTACTAACAAACAAATACACAAGGATTTCTTGTATCATTAATATTTTAATTTTAATGTCAGGAATTGTAACGGTACATTTTCAAGAAGGTTGGTTCGTTGTTGGAGCAGGTAGAAACGGAATGGAATTTAGCTTTTTACTAATTACTGTTTTGCTAACAATAATATTTCAAAACGAAAAAACAATGAGTATCTAATGATTTTGAAATCAAATATATTAAAAAATGAAACTCATAATAAAAACTGTATTAATACTTGTAATCTCGGTTATTATTTAAAACTACAACTCTAAAAAACAAGAGGCATCCAAACCCAAAGAGGTTTATAAATCCACCATTATATTTTCAATTGAATTAGTTATGAAGACAATTAACATATACCCAATCTCATTATAAAAATGATTACAAAAAGAATCCATTACATTTCTGGTGTAATAATTTCACTATTTGTTAGCCTTCATTTGGTTAATCATGTCTTTAGTGTATTTGGAGTAGAAAAACATATCGAAATAATGAATTCTATAAGACTTGTTTATAGAAATATTTTTGTTGAAATTATTTTATTAAGTGCTGTTGTGATACAAATTGTTTCGGGAATCAAAATGGTTTTTCAAAATAGAAAAAAAGCAATTTCAAAATTTGAAAAATTAAGCATCTATTCAGGTCTATATCTTGCATTCTTTTTTATTGTTCACATAGGTGCTGTCATGATAGGGAGAATAATATTAAAGCTCGACACTAATATCTATTTTGGAGCAGCTGGCTTAAATATCTTTCCTTTAAACTTGTTTTTCATTCCATATTATGTTATAGCTATTATGTCTTTTTTTTGCCATGTAGCGTGTATTCATAACAAAAAAATGAATAAAAACATATTGGGGTTAACCCCAATAAAACAATCCATTGGAATTATACTTTTGGGTGTTTTGGTAATAATAGTAATTTTTTATGGACTAACGAATCACTTTAATGGAATGATAATTCCAAATGAATATAAATTAAATTAACAAAAATGAAGAAAACTTCTTATGGACTACTTTTAGCAGTATTGCTACATGCATAAAACGCTGTAAAAAATGATAAAATAGAAATTAAAGACAATCTAGAGTTAACAAGAATGGTTGAAAAAGATCAGGAAATGCAAAGAAGGTAAAATAATCAAAAGAAAAAAATAAGTTATGAATTTAAAAAATGAGTTTTTGAAAGTTGATAAATATTTCTCACCCAGAATAATTGGAGAAGTAAACGACCAATTTATTAAAGCAGCCAAAATAAAAGGGCAAGAAATTCCATGGCATAATCACGAAAGTGAAGACGAATTATTTTATATCGTTGAAGGTTCTTTATTAATGGAAATTGAAAATCAGGAAAATTTCGTTATGCAAAAAGGGGATTTTTATGTTGTAAAAAAAGGAATCAATCACAGAGTTTCATCTAAAGAAGAATGCTTAATTATGCTAATTGAATCAAAAACAACAGAACATACTGGAAAAGTTAAATCTCAAATTACAAAGTCAATTGACGAGCAAAAATACTGATAAAAATACCGTAGAAAAGTAAAGTAAAATCGCTAACACAAGTTTTAAGCTTTTGCGGGCTTTTAGGATTAATAATCGCTAATACTCAAAAACTTAGGGATAAAAAACTGTAACATACTTTGGAATAGTAAGACTAAAACAACAGTACTGTTACTTTATATTGTAACCCTTACATTTTTAAAAAAATAACTATTATTAAAAATATTAATCAATCAAAAAATCAATCAAATTATGGAATTAAAAATCAAAAATTTAAGAAAAACCTATTCAAACGGTGTTAACGCATTGAAAGACATCACATTAGACATCCCTCAAGGTATGTTTGGTCTTTTAGGACCTAACGGTGCAGGGAAATCATCCTTAATTAGAACGCTCGCTACTTTGCAACAAGCTGATTCCGGCTCAGCATTCTTAGGTGATTTAGATATTTTAAAAGATAAAGCCGAAGTTCGAAAAATTCTAGGATACCTTCCTCAAGAATTTGGTGTGTATCCTAAAGTTAGTTCTTATACAATGCTTGATCATATAGCTTCCTTGAAAGGTATTTCAAATAAAGGCGAACGCAAAGAATTAGTACAGTCTTTATTAAACAAAACCAATTTATGGGATGTTCGAAATAAAAGTTTAGGAACCTATTCTGGTGGAATGAAGCAACGATTTGGTATTGCACAAGCCTTAATTGGTGATCCAAAATTAATTATTGTAGATGAGCCTACAACTGGTTTAGATCCTGCTGAAAGGAATCGTTTTCATAATTTACTATGTGAAATTGGAGAAAATACGATTGTTATTTTGTCCACGCATATAGTAGAAGATATTTCTAACTTATGTACTAACATGGCGATTATTTGTTTGGGAGAAGTTGTGGCAAAAGGAAATCCAAATCAATTAACCGAAGGCATTAAAGGCAGAATATGGACTAAAGCCATTGAAAAAGACAAGTTGGCAAATTATAGAACCAATTTACAAGTTATTTCTACACATTTGAAAGCTGGGAAAACCGTTATTCATGTCTTGAGCGATAACAAACCTGATACTTCTTTTGAAGCCTTTGAAGCCAATTTAGAAGACGTGTATTTTGCTGAAATCACTTCAAGGTTGAATAGTACTTTAGTATAATTGTTTAATCCGAACCTATAAAATTATTCAATTATGTTTAAAGAAATATTCTTATTCGAAATCAGATATAGATTAAAAAGACCTGCTACTTGGTCCTACTTTGGTATACTAATGTTGTTTGGATTAATTATGGCTATTGGCGGAAATGGTCCAAATTCAGAGAAGGTATTTGTGAACTCTCCTATCGCTATTGCCACTATGTTATCAACCTTTAGTATTTTTGGTATTATGCTGACCAGTGCTATTATGGGCGTTCCAGTATATAGAGATATTGAACATAAAACCGAGAATTACTTTTTTTCCTATCCCATTACTGAAAAAGGCTATTTGTTAGGCCGCTTTTTTGGTTCCATGACCATACTGCTTATGGTTAGCCTAGGATTGCAATTGGGATTAATTATAGGTTTTATGATTGGCCCTTATGCTGGCTATGAGGAAGCAGAACGCTTTACTAGCTTTAATCTATGGTATTACATCCAACCTACACTAATGCTGTATTGGACAAATTTTTTCTTTGCAGGATGTATTTTCTTTGCTTTGGTTAGTTTGACGAAAAGGGTGATGTTGGCCTATGCCGGTGGCTCCATTTTATTTATTATTTATATAATTACGATAACCTTAACTAAAGATATTGAAAAAGAAAACGTAGTAAGCTTATTAGACCCTTTTGGTTTAGGAACATATCTGAATATTATTCGATATTGGACACCGGAAGAAAGAAACTCGATGACGGTTCCTTTTCAAGGAATGCTTATTTGGAATCGTCTTATATGGGTTGGTTTGGGTGTGTCAGCTATGCTTTTTACATTGTTCCGATTTGACTTTATGAATTTTTTAAAGAAAAATTATACTTCAAAAAAGAAAAATGATAACTTAGATGAAGCCAATGTAACTGCTGCCTTTACTAAAATCCCTAAGGTTTCAAAAGTATTCTCCAAAGGCTTAAATGCTAGATTATTGATTGATTTAGCCTCTATGGAATTCAAGAACATCATTAAAGATAACTTCTTTATAGCCATTCTAATTGCTGCAGTCTTCTCCCTATTCTTTGATGCATGGTTTGGCGCTCCTATTTACGGAACACCTTCATTACCAACGACTATTTATATGTTGGAAATAAAAAATGATACGTATGCGATGCTCATCTTTATCCTTATCGTGTTTATTACAGGTGAAGTATTGCATCGAGAACGCAACGTTAATTATGATCAGATATTTGGTGCACTTCCTTTACCGAATCGATTGGTATATGGATCTAAGTTTTTATCCTTAGTGATGATTAGTTTTGTCTTAGTTAACATCATTTTGTTTAACGGTTTACTCATTCAAATTATTAAAGGGTATTTCAATTTCGATTTTAATATGTACTTTACTGATTTGTATTTAATAGAATTTCCTAAGTACATCATTTTCGCTTTATTGGCCTTTTTTGTGCATTCATTAGTGACCAAAAAGTTTATGGGTCACTTTATTGCGATTGCGATTTGGGTATTTATTTTTGGATTGAATCAATTCGCCAATATAGACAACAATTTATACTTATATAGTTACGCACCAAACTATACATTATCTGACATGAATGGATTTGGGCATTTTGCCGAAGCGCTATTTTGGTTTAGAACCTATTGGTTGGCTTGCGGTGGTGTTTTACTACTCATTGGATATCTATTCTGGAAACGTGGAACCGACTCTGGTAGAAAAGCACGTTGGCAAATAGCAAGAGAACGATTGAATATTAGAACGATTTCAGCATTCTTTATTTTGCTTTTCATTTTTATGGGTTCGGGTGGCTTTATTTATTACAATACCAAAATTCTGAACAACTATAAAACAGTAAAAGAAAGAACTATTGCTTCTGCCGAATATGAAAAACAACTCAGCAAGTATGATAAAATTGTGCAACCAAAAGTTATTGATGTAAAAGTAGACGCCGATTTATTTCCAGAAAACAGGTCAGCCAAAGTTAAGGTAACTTATAAATTGGTAAATAAATCTAATGAAGTTATTAACACTTTACATTTGAATTGGGGTCCGGAAGGTATACTAAAAAAAGAAGTAAATACCTTTACTATTGAAGGTAAAACTCCAAAACTAACTAAAAAGTATAAGGACTTTGGTTATGAAATTTATACTTTTAACAAACCATTACAACCTAAGGATACCATTACAATGGTTTTACAAGTTATTGGCTTCTATAAAGGGTTTCCTAATGAAGGTTCGGGTTCCGATATTGTGAACAACGGTACATTTTTAAACAACAACTTCATCCCTTCTTTTGGTTATGATACCCAAGGCGAGCTAACAAGTGATCAGGATAGAAAAAAATACAAGCTGCCTATTAAAGATTATCAGGAACCAGCACAAACCGATGCCTGGGGATTGAGTAATCTATTATTTAACGATGATGGTGATTTGATCTCTTTTGAAGGAACAGTGAGTACAGCACCCGATCAAATTGCTATTATGCCAGGCTATTTGCAGAAAAAATGGAAAGCCAATGGCAGAATGTACTATACATATAAAATGAATGATAAGTTAGACTTTTTCTATAACATTTCATCTGCTAAATATGCTATTCATAAAGAAGTTTGGCAAGGCAAAGCCGGCAAAAAAGTAAATATAGAAATATACCATCACCCAACACATACCTATAATATTGATCGTTTTGTAAAAAGCGTAAAACAATCGATGGATTATTATTCAGAGAATTATGGCCCGTACCAGTATACTCAAATGCGGATACTCGAATTCCCTCGTTATGCCAGTTTTGCACAATCCTTTCCTAATACGGTTCCGTTTGCAGAAAGTTTTGGCTGGGTAGGAGATTTTAGTGATGCAAATGATTTGGATTATGTGTATACAGTAACCGCACATGAAGTTGCCCATCAATGGTGGAGTCATCAAGTTATGCCTTCTGCAACTCGTGGCGCCAATCAAATTTCAGAATCAATGGCGGAGTATTCTTCGTTGATGGTAATGAAAAAAGAATATGGAATAGATGCCATGCAAAAATTTTTAAAAGAAGATTTGGATACGTATTTGCGTAGTAGAGCAAACGAAAGTAAGTTTGAAAAAACTTTGATGGACAATGATAATCAGAAGTATGTGTGGTATCAAAAAGGCAGTTTGGTACTTTATGGTCTTCAAGATTTAATAGGTGAAAAGAACTTAAATAAGGCTTTCAAAGCCTATGTAGAGGCAGCACGTTTCAGACAAAAAGCACCTTTCACTACTACATTAGAATGGTATGACTTTATGAAGGCAGCAACGCCGACAGACTTACAGTATTACTTAGAAGATAGTTTCAAAAAGATCACACTTTACTCTAATAAGGTAATAAAAGCCACTTATAAAAAAGTAGCCAAAGGCAACTACGAAGTAACTCTCGAAGTAGAAAGTTCAAAAAGCTATTTTGATGGTAATGGCAAGTTATTGTCTATAGGAACTCAACCAAACTTATTAGATATTGCAGTATTTGATAATGATACTAAAAACAAACAAGGCATGACTACAAAGGTACCTTTAGTTATGAAGAAAGTTTGGGTGAAACCAGGAAAATCTATTTATACTTTTATCACAAAGAAACTACCAATCAAAGCAGGTATCGATCCGTATAACAAAATGATAGACCGTATTCCGGATGATAACACAAAGACATTAGAGGAAATTTCAAAGTAATGATTTAAAGAAAAAACTCGAACTGACGACCACTCACTCACGTCAGTTCGATTTTTACGCAAAGCAATAGAGTAAAAAGTGTGTCGAGAACAGTTGTTTACAATTGGCTTTTCGATACTATTTTTAAAAATAAAAATCAGTAAAGTAAAATATTTAATTTTTTATACTTAAAATTTTAAATCAACAACTTAAAAAGCTCAAAAAAAAATTAAAGATGAAATCATTAAGCAAAATATTATCCTTATTATTATCCATATTAATATTTTCATGCAAGGGTTATTTGGAACCCATTGAGTATTCAACAACTTACAAATTCAATTCAGCAATTGAAGCCGATTTTAAAAATGATTCTACCCAGCGGAAATACCAAATAGCTGCATCAGAATATGCTCTTAAAGGAGATTATAGAAACGCTTTGAAATATTGGGATGCAGGATGGAATTCTAAAGAAACCAATTGGAAACAAAAACAAATTGACTCAATAAACAAAGTATATACAAAGATAGATGCTATAGAATACATCATTAATGAGTCAGAAAAACATGAAATAATAATTATAAACGAAGCACATCATAATTCTTATCATAGATTTTTTACTAAATCATTACTAAAAAAGCTGTATGATAAGGGCTATCGAAACCTTGGTTTAGAAGCATTGTTTTATACCGATAATTTAGATAGTTTAAATCACATTAGAAAATACCCTATTCAGAAGACAGGCTACTACACAGCTGATCCTCAATTTGGAAATCTAATAAGAGAAGCCATTCATTTAGGCTTTTATGTGTTTCCCTATGAAACAGAAAATGAAGGTTCAGACGGTTATCAAAGAGAAATTGATCAAGCCAAAAACATACAAGCTTATTTAAACAGAAATAAAGGAAAAACAATTATTCATTGTGGTTATGACCATGCCATGGAAGGAAAACACAGTAGTTGGGAAAAAGCAATGGCAGAAAGAGTTAAGGAATACACTCAAAAAGATCCTTTGACCATTAATCAAACCGTATTTAGTGAAAAAAGTGATAACAAATTTAATCATCCTATGTTAAAAGCAATCCAACCTGAAAAGGCTGTTGTTTTAATAGATAGTTTAGAAAAATCTTATTCACTAAAACGAAATGAATCCTATTTTGATTTACCCATTTTTCAGAAAAACACATATTATGAAAATAATAGACCTGATTGGTTGTTTACAAATGGAAATAAAAAGGTAGAAATCCCATTAGACAATATCAATGCAAAATACCCAATAATGATTTTGGCTTATCATCATGATGAAAATATTAAAGAAGCTATACCTGTTGACATAACAGAAGTGCAAAATAACAACGAAAAATGTATATTAGGATTAGAAAAAGGCAAGTATAAAATTGTAATTACTGATGGCACTAAATCATTTCTTTTAACCAAAAAAGTAAATTAATAAACAAATAAATTAAAATTATGAGAACAAAATTTAAATCAATTGTAAACTCTTTAGTAATCATTCTTTTTTCCGTAATGATTCTTTCGTCTTGTAGTAGTGATGATTCTAATGATGATCAAAATGGAAGCACAAGTTATTACATAAAAGCAAAAGTAAATGGTCAAAATATTTCTGTTTCCCATTTAGCACAGGCTTTACAACAAGGTAGCGGTAATAATAAAACACTTACTTTGTATGCATCGACTTCTTTATCTCAGATTTATCCATTTTTTAGTTGTGATATTGAAGACTTAACACAAGTTACTACAGGGACATACAATCATGCAACCCACATTATGCTATTTCAATACTATGATACAAATAACAATACTTACGGTGATTATGAGATAAATGGAACATTTCCTTTTCAGTTACAAATTACAGAAGTCACTTCTAGTACTGTGAAAGGGACATTTCAAGGTCCATTAAGAGTGGCTGGAAGCAACACAGAAATAGTTACCATTTCTGATGGTGAATTCATTTTACCTCGTTATTACAATGAATATGGTAACACAACTCCAACTAACTAAACAATTACTATTATGAAAAAAATGAAGTTTATAATCATGGTACTACTCTTTCCGCTTTTTTCAATAGGACAAAAAAGAGTTAATGATGAAGTTAAAAGATATAAAGACGCTAACTCAAGGTTTGAAAAAATCGATTTATTTTCTGAAAATAAAAAATGAACCCAATGAGGAAATCAATAAAACTGTTAAAGAAGTAACATTGGCTTCTTTAAGTGAAATTGAGTTAGAAAAAATTATAAAAAATAACTGCCAGACGATTGAGATTAAACTTTCTTATAAAAGGATAACATAACAGTTAAACTTTATAAAGTAAATCCTTTTGCTGAAGATTTTAAAATAAATACTGATAAATCAGAAAACATATTATATTCTAGGGGGCAACACTACAGAGGAGTAATCAAAGATGAGACAAATTCAATAGCTTCGTATAATTTTTTTCAGTAGATGGAGATCGTTTTACATAAATATTGAATTGAGAGATAATTAATGACACGCATCAAACTAACACTAACCTTAGAGTTGAATATTTAAACCAACCTTATTACAATGCTAAAATAAAATTTGAGGACAATTCAATAATGAACATCACTAAAAACAATTTAATGCTTACTGATGTTGATGATGTTTTTGCTGATGTAACTTACAAAATTAAACATGATAAAAATAATAAAATAAAAATGAAGTTGAATTACCCCCTATTCCGGTACACCCAGGTTTTATTCCGCCTTTAGCACACCGAGTTGTTGAGATAGTTGATAGTGAAAATATAGCTTCAATTAATTTACTAAAAAACACTGGATTTAACCATGAAGGTCATTTTACAGAAAAGGTATTCATCAAAGGAAAATGGGGAAGTGAATTTCAATTTGCCATGCTGAAACGAGAGTGGAAAGAAAGAAAATAATACATAAAGACAAAATAAAAACGTAAAGTTTATTAAAGTAAATAATAAAAATCCTTTAAATAAATGAAAATAAAACCTTTTAATGAATCAAACTAATTTATCAGAAAGAGATATAATAGTTGTATCAGAAGATACAATCTTAAACGCAATGAAAAATTGTGATATTAAAAAACTCGACGAATTACTGCATGCAGAGTTACTTTTTAATATTCCTAGCGGAGAAACAATTACCAAAACCATGGATTTAGAAACTTATAAATCTGGAAATATGAATATTTGTGAAATTAAATCTTCCCAACAAATTATAAATATTATTGGAGATAATGCAATTGTTTCAGTTTGCATTGAAATGCAAGGAAAGTTCTTTGACTATTCACTAGATGGAAAGTATAAAGTTATTAGAATTTGGAAAAAATTTGATGAAAAATGGAAGGTGATTGGTGGCAGTAGTGTAAAGATATAAAAACTGAGAAAAGGATATTCAAATGAAGTACAATTACTGTTTTAATCTTTCTATTTGACCCAAAAACGATTCATAGTTGTCGAAATTATTGATATTGTAAACATTAATACAAATAACTTACTAATAATAAGCACTAGATTTAATTAGGAAGGGCATTTTATGGAAACCATATTCTATAAAGTAAAATGGAGTTATAAATTTCAGTTTACCATGATTTAAAGATAACAGGACATAAGAAAACAATCTGTTATTACACACTTTTTAGGATAGTGTCGGATGATCTCTTAAATCCAAATGGATTTTACACCGTGCTTACAATTTCTTTTTTTTCATCTATAATTTTATCTCTCAACATTTTCATATCATCACTTATTTTTCTGTCTACAATTTTAGCATAATGTTGTGTTATTTTTATGCTTTTGTGACCAAGCATTTTGCTAATACTTTCAATAGGCACACCATTAGAAAGGGTAACTGTGGTAGCAAATGTGTGACGTGCAATATGGAATGTTAACTCCTTATCAATATCACAGACATCTGCAATTTCCTTTAAATAGGAATTCATTCTTTGATTAGAAAGTACTGGGAAAAGTTTGTCTGAACTTTGTGGGTAATTTTTATATTTTTCTAACAATTCTAAAGCTTTTGGTAACAAAGGAATTCTACTTAAACTTTCTGTTTTCTGTCTTTGAGTATAAATCCATTTGTCTCCATCAATACCAATGACGATATGCATCTCTGAAAGGTTTTTAACATCAATATAAGCTAAACCAGTATAGCAGCTAAACACAAAAATATCTCTAACTAAACTTAATCGTTCTATCCTGAAGTTTTTATTAATAATACTACTCAACTCTATTTCATTCAAAAATACTCGCTCTACTTCTTTTACTTTTGATTTATAATTAGCAAATGGGTTTTTTTGTAACCAATCATTATCTAAACACAACTTAATTATTTTGTGGAAGTTTTTCAAATACTTAACAGTTGTGTTATTTGCACAATTTCTAACTGTCCTTAAAAAGAATTCGTAATCCTTAACAAATGCATAATCTATTTTCGAAATTTCTATATCTGAAATATTATATTTCCATTTCATAAATTCAATGGTGTGCTTTAAAGATGTTTTATATCGCTCTAATGTCCCTAGAGCATATTCTTTGCCAACCAATTCCTTAATCTTGTTGTTATGGTCTTCAAATATTGAGACAAGCATCCTTTTAGTTTCAGCTGTTCCAAATAATTGGTTTTTCAAGTTTTCAATATTGACTATTGAATCTTTTAGTACTAACTTTTTCTGAGCTTCAAATATTTCATTTTTAATATTATCAAGATGATTATTTATTGTTCTAGCTTCTTCCGAAGTTCCTTTAACTTTAGCTCCTTCGCTCGACCATTTTAATGGATTTATAAACTTATTACTGCTAAATTCAAATCGTTTGGATTGAACAGTAACTCTCACATAAATTGGGCATAAACCTTGTTTGTTGACTTTTGCTCTCTTAATGTAAAAGAGAATGGATAGTGATGCATTCATAATTGGTGACCTTTTAGTTATTCTTAAATTTACTTTTTATGCTTCTATCAAACAAGATGTACATTAATTGAACAAGTTGTTGTACAGCTCATTAGATGGGTTTCTTTTTTAAATAGGTGTCACTTAATTTTAAACTTTTAGTGACACCTCGAAAGACACCTTAACAATAGGAATTCTCGAATAAATTGGTTACCATTTAAAACAACAAACCCCATTAAATTCTATGATTTAATGGGGTTTGTTGCTAATTGTTTTCAAGTTTGCAGAGAGAATGGGATTCGAACCCACGATGCAGTTACCCACATACTAGCTTTCCAGGCTAGCTCCTTCAACCACTCGGACACCTCTCTTTTTGGTGTTGCAAAGAACCATAAAATTTTTGAAGAAAAAAAACGATTTTAGTGCTTATTGCATTTCGCCTCTCAAAGAAGTTTCAAAAATGGTTTTAAAAACAGCTGGAGATACATTTTGACCTAACAAATACATCAATTTTGTGATGGCTGCTTCGGTAGTAATGTCTTTTCCCGAAATAATACCCAGATTTTTTAATTCTGTGCTGGTTTCATATTTTCCCATATTGACACTTCCTCCTGAACATTGGGTTACATTAACAAAATACAACCCTTTTTTTATTCCCTTTTTCAGTAAATTGATAAACCATTTTTCAGTAGGTGCATTTCCAGAACCATAGGTTTCTAATATAATTGCTTTCAAATTGGGTATATCAATAATAGATGACAAAACCGCTTCATTAATGCCTGGAAACAATTTTATAATTACAACATTATCATCTAGCTTTTTATGAACCAACAGTTTTTTAGTAGTTTTTTTTTGTTCTATTCTATTAAAATTCAAATGTACACCTGATTCTGCCAAAGATGGAAAATTGGGTGACGCAAAAGCATTAAAATGTTCGGCACTTATTTTTGTAGTTCTATTTCCTCGGTATAATTTGTATTCAAAATACAAACAAACTTCTTGAATAACAGGTTTGTTTTTTTCTCTTGAAGAAGCAATTTGAATAGCCGTAATCAAGTTTTCTTTGGCGTCTGTTCGTAAATCACCTATTGGCAACTGCGAACCCGTGAATACTACTGGTTTAGTCAAGTTTTCAAGCATAAAACTTAAAGCTGCTGCGGAATACGACATAGTATCGGAACCGTGAAGAATGACAAATCCATCAAAATTTGTGTAATTTTCTTCAATGATTGTGGCCAATTTTATCCATTCATTAGGGTTCATGTTGGACGAATCTATAGGCTTTTTAAATGATAGGGTCTCTATAGAGCATTCCAATTGTTTTAATTCGGGAATCTTTTGCAACAATTTTTTAAAATTGAATGCTTTTAAAGCTCCTGTTTCAAAATCTTTCATCATACCAATCGTTCCACCAGTATAAATCAATAATATATTTGACTTAGAAAGCATTTTCGTATTTCATTTTATTAACCACTGGATTGGCATACATTGCTAGAAAACTTTCTACCATTTGTGCATTTTTATCATCAATTCGCATTTCCAATCTGCGTTCAAATAATGATTTTTCTGCTTCGGTGTAATAATTTGAGTAATTGGTTGTATTATACAACAAATCGTAGGCAATATAATTAGTTGGCCACAATTTATAATTCTTCAAAATCGAATCGTCTAAAGCTTGGGTTAATGCTTGAATTTGTTTGTTATTGTTGTCAAATTGGCTGCATATTTCATCTAATTCTTTATCTAAAACATTGCCAACATGAATGTGAATGTGTTTTTTTTGTCCAATAATACCGCTTAACAAGGTGATGAAATCTTCATTTTTCTCTTTAATGTATTTTTCAGCATTGGCTGCTGCCATCAATTGAGGCATTTTCAATGCATCTGTAGGGTCATATTCATACGAAATAGAAACTGGAACAATTTTTAGTTTTTTGAAATAATCCATAAGATTTTTTTCATCCGAACCCATTCCTAGCATTTTTAAAACTCCAGAATGTGTCGCATCGTTCCCATCTTTTGTTCTTCCTTCGCGTTGCGCTATCCAGACAGAACGGTTCTCACGAAGCAACAGTTGTCCGATGTATTCCGACATTAACTTTGAACTCTCTAGCAATTCTCTTGGCGACAAACCTCGTTGAACTAAAAAATTACGATTGAGTCGCGATAGCGTTTTTAGAAAATCTTTTTGCACCAAGTTATCTCCAATAGCAGATGCCGTCATGACTAAACCATGGTCGAACAAACACACATTAAGCAAAGAAGTATCTAAAATAATATCGCGATGATTGGAGATAAAAAGATAAGAAGTGTTTTTCTCTAGTTTTTCAAAACCCGAAGTGGACAATCCTTCTGAGGATTTCTCTAGTACTTTTTTTACCGATTGATAAATAAAATTACATTGAAAATCTCTAATAGAGTGTGTTCTTTTTAATTGTTCTTTCCAAATTTCTTCATCAACATCTGGGAAAGTAAAACCCATAATTGCCTTCATCATAGGATTATTGACACACGAACAAATGGCTTCATTTACTTCAGTATCATAAAATGGTCTAATGGCATCGAACTTGGTCATTTTTTTCAATTTTTTCAATTAACAAAAGAACAAAAAAAATATGACTTTTAGTTTAAAAACCTTTTATATTCCAAATATTGCTTTGCTGTTTTTGGAAGTAATTTGAGCTATTTCTTCTATGGGAAGCTGATAGATTTGTGCTAATTTTTCAGCTACTAAAACGGTATAACTGCTTTCATTTCGTTTGCCACGATAAGGAATTGGTGCCAAATAAGGCGAATCCGTTTCGAGAACAATATGCTTTAAATCGACTTCATGCAAAAACTGGTCTATCTTTCCGTTTTTGAAGGTAACCACTCCGCCAATTCCGAGCTTCATCCCTAAACCTATTGCTCTTTCAGCTTGATCCAAATTGCCTGTAAAACAATGAAAGATTCCAAATAAGTCGTCACTTTTCTCATCTTCTAACACTTCAAAAACTTCATCAAAAGCATCGCGACAATGAATGTTTATTGCCAATTTGTAATGCTTTGCTAATTGAATTTGTCTTTTAAACGCATCTTGTTGCAGTGGCAACGTAGTTTTATCCCAAAACAAATCAATCCCAATTTCGCCAACGGCTTGAAACTTTCTTGAAGCCAATTGTTGCTCAACATGCGCTATTTCTTGTTCGTAGGTTTCAGGCTTTACATAACATGGATGCAACCCCATCATTAGATATATATTCTCGGGAAATTGTGTTTCCAAAGCATACATCTTTTCGGTATAACTAGAGTCGATGGAAGGAACAAAAAATCGTGAAACACCATTATCAATGGCGCGTTGAATCATTTCTGCTCTATCGTTTTGAAACTCTTCGGAATATAAATGGGTATGTGTATCGGTTAAAATCATTGTTTAAGGCACAAATTATAATAAAATCCTAAAGTCGCAAAGTTACAAAGTTTGTTTTCTATATTTGAAATACATTTGACATCATTTACAAACCATGAAAGACTTGCACGAGATTCTTAGGAAAGAGAAGTATAAAAAAATTAAATTTAAGGTTTCAAAAACGCAACATTTATTGGTAAAAGCCAAGATTAATGGTGTGCAAGGTAACTTTATTCTCGATACTGGTGCGAGCAATAGCTGTGTGGGTTTTGAAAGCATCGAACACTTTGCGCTTATTGCTGGAAAATCGAAAACCAAAGCTGCTGGTGCTGGAGCAACAGGAATGTTTACGCAATTGGCAAAAGACAATAAACTACAACTCGGACGATGGAAAACCCATGACTTACACTTAGTTATTTTTGATTTATCGCATGTAAACGAAGCTTTGCAACAGTATAAAGCCAAACGAGTTCATGGCATCATTGGTGCCGATATTCTTTTGGAAGGAAAAGCAATTATCGATTATTTTAACCATTGCTTGTACTTACAATAGCTTTTCTTCGCAACGCATAAAATGCTATAATGGTACTCAACAACATCAAAAATCCACCTAATATAAATGGCGCACCGGCAAACTCAAACGGCGCTTCTTTATGTGTGAAAAAGTAAAAAGTATTGGTCATCATTGGCGGACCAATGATTGCTGAAGCACTCATCAAGCTGGCTAACGTGCCTTGAATTTCGCCTTGTTCATTAGCAGGAACATTTCCTGAAACCACTGCTTGCAAAGCCGGACCAGCAATTCCACCCAAACAATACGGAATTAAAAACACAAACATCATCCAGCTTTCGGTAGCAAAAGCAAACAGCAACATCCCGATAGTATATAACGCCAAACCGATGTAAATACTTTTCTCGTTACCCAATCTTGGCGATGTCCAACGTATTAGTCCACCTTGAACGATTCCAACAAGTAAACCAACTACACCAAGCGAAATTCCGACCATTCTTTCATCCCATTTGAATTGGTACATCGTATAAAAACTCCAATTGCTGTGCACGGCATGTGAACCCACATAGAGCAGAAATATAGCTACAACAATGCCTATTAATTGTGGGTATTTTTTCAGGTGCTTGATGGCACCAATAGGATTGGCGCGTTTCCAATCAAACTCCCTACGGTTTTCTTTAGAAAGTGATTCTGGTAAAATGAAGTAACCGTACAAAAAGTTACACATACATAATATAGCTGCCGCATAAAAAGGAACTCTAGAACCGTATTGCCCCAACAAACCACCAAGTACAGGACCAATGATAAACCCTAAACCAAACGCCGCACCAATCATTCCAAAGTTTTTGGCTCTGTTTTCGGGTGTACTGATGTCTGCAATATAAGCCGAAGCGGTAGTAATACTCGCGCCAGAAAGTCCTGCAATAATTCTACCGACAAACAACCAAGTAATAGTAGGTGAAAAGGCCAATAGTAAATAATCTAACGCAAAAGCAAAAAGCGAGATTAAAATAATTGGTCGTCTGCCGTATTTGTCACTCAGATTTCCTACCAACGGTGCAAACAAAAACTGTGTAAACGCAAAAGCAAACCCAAGCCAACCGCCATATTTTGCGGCTTCGCTAATATCACCCTGAATCAACTCAGCAATCAACTTTGGTATCACAGGAATAATAATACCCCAACCCGTAATGTCGATCAACATTGTAATGAAAATAAACCCTATCGCTGCCGATTTTTCTTTTTGCTTCATGGCTTTTTAAGTGAATGGCAAATTAACGAAAAATAGCTGTTATAATTTTACTTCTTTAATTGATATATATCGCGAAAGGATTAGCACGGGGTTTGGAGTTATAAATCAAAAGGAATAAATGATAAACCAACACTTTCTGTCATTATTTCAGTCTGATATAATGTTGCATGCTTATATTTTCTTCTCATAATGTCAATTACTTTCTCAATGTAATCTTCTTTAGCGCGAAGTCCTAAAACAACACTTCGCACACATTCAGGGTTTATTTCATGTTTACCGGTTTTGGGTTTAACTAACCTAACTTCAAATTCTTTTTCCCATAAATTTAATTTTTTATAAAAGATGTCATTTGTAACCTGTGGGTTTGAAAATGGTTCATAATTAATTATTTCTAATTTTTCAACATAATCTATTCTTCTAACTTCTCTAAAAAAAGGTTCATCTCGAACAGTATCATACTGAATGCAAATTCCTTCATGGTTATCAGCATATATTGCCCAGAGCACAATATGAACTGGAGAAACAGAATAACATGCAATGCCGTAAGTAGAAATAAATTTAACGGTGCCTTCAACAACTAACTTCCTCAGTAAATCTGGTTTATTTTCGTAATACTTTTTTATGTATGCCCTAGTTAATTCATTAGGAGACATTTCATATAATTGATGATAAAAACTTTCCATTTCTGAGTTGTTTTTTGTCAAACTCAATAATAAATGACTCGCATCAAAAGGGTCATTTAATTCATTACTAGAAGGAAAGTAAATGTAACTATGTTCCAATTCATCAAGTGTAAATTCATTTGGCTTTCTATATCTGAAGAGTTGGTTTTCTCTATTTTGAATCTCCATTTATTAAATAATTTAAAGTTATGTTAACATGCATTATTAACAATCCATTTTTCATGACATTCAGAAAATAATATACAAGACTCTAATAATTTTTCAGAGCTTTCAATTATTGATTTAGTGTTCGGGTATTCTTTCATTTCTTTTTGAGCAAACAGATTAATAAACTTAAGGTTAAAAACAGCTATTGCTTCAACTATAGGTGTTTTTGGTTTTTGCCAATCTAGCTTTAATTGAAATCCTTTCTTTGTCTTTGTGAGATTATTAGAAAGTATATCTTGCCAATTACCATGAATTGCATGACTGCTAATCCCATAATATATATTGTAAAACTGCTTTCCAGCAACAGCATCAGCTCTACTTTTTATGGACTTCCATTTTGAGCTTCTACTGATTTCATCAACTTCAAAATCAGACGCATCAAAACTTCTGCTAATTGATTCTTGCATCCTTTTTTCAATATCTAAGACTTCTTCATCTCGTTCTTTAATATTCGATATTATAATATTCCATAACTCTTTCTCGGTTATCAAGGAATTTTTAACATAATTCTTTTTAACTCTCTCTTCACTTTCTATTAACATATACATCAAATTGATCCATGTTTCTGATAGGCATCGACCTATTATAAAACAAATTTCTAATTTATTATTACAAGTGTTTTCCAAAAAAGATGTATTTAATTTTATTAATCTTGATATATTTCCACCAAGTATTGCCTCCTCTTTTGAAATTGTTTTTAGACTTCCATCATTATTTTTATATTTTGCATTTACTATTTCCCATAATAGATGAATTGTTTTTTTGAGTAGTTCAACTGATGTGAACATAAATTCAAATTCACTATCTAATTTTTTTATTCCATCGTTGGTAAGGTCAATTTTCATTTTTTGCTTTTTTTTTAAAACATCTTAAAACTTATGATTATTTTCAACATCTATCAACCATTCCCCTACTCAAATATAAAAAAAAACCTCAACACAAAACTCTTTTCTTAATAATAAAGTAAGGAAATCAATATTCCAGATAATAAGTTGGGCTCCACTTATTGTTGGGCGACGTCCGCCACCAAATCCGTAACGTTTATATTCTAGTTTTATACGTTTAAATTTAAGTTTTGAACGTATAAATTCTAATTCGGAACGTATATATTTTAGTTTAGAACGTATAAATTCTAATTCGTAACGTATAAATTTTAGTTTTAAACGTATAAATTCTAATTTGTAACGTTTAAATCCTAATTCGTAACGTTTAAATTCTTGTTTGTAACGTATAAAATGTAGCGTACAACAGTATTATTCAACTATTCTTTTTTTAAATTTTAAAAGTTTTTAATGATAGTCTATTAAAATAGCAATATTTTTTTTGTTTTTTTATATACTATTTTCATCCTCTTTTCGTTATATGAATATACACGGTTATTATTTTTTGTATAACCTTTTAAAATTATAATAAAATGAAACACTAGTACGTTAGTCTATTATGACATCACAAACACCTTTACAACTTTTGTTTTAGAGGTTGACCTATTGAGTTAATAGTTTATTCGTATTATTTTTAATTTTATTACCATGAGAAAAAAACCTTTTTTCCCAATGTTGGCTACAGATTTAGCCGTTTGGGCCTACAATTACAAAAATAAAATAGGAAGTTTTGCCTCTTCGTTAGGCATGACACCTGAAGAAGTAGCCGCCGAAATAGCTATTTGCAACAAAATAATTGATGCCATCAACGATGTTTTTACGGCAAAAGCCTCTTTAAAAAGCACTGTAAAAACTAGAAACAGCATCATTGCTACAGAAGGTTTTGATTTGCGCAAAATCATTAAGCGTCATAAATCTTCGGCAGGATATACTGATGCCATTGGGTTTGCATTAGGGATTATTGGTTCTGATTCAGAGTTTAACCCAAGCACCTATCAGCCCGTTATTAAAGTAGAACCTTTTGGAAATTTGATTACTATTCGCTTTGCTAAAAAAGGTGTGGACAGCATCAATATATACCAACGGAAAAAAGGAGATGACTCCTTTAGACTACTAGCCCGCGCTACCAAAAGTCCATTTAAGTACCAACCCACTTTCGATGCTGCTGGAACACCCGTGCATTTTGAATTTTTTGCTTTTGGCGTCATCAAAGACGAAGAAATTGGTTTGCCTAGTAATTTAGTATCCTTTTTATTCAGCCAACAAATAGAGGATTAAAATTGAAGAAGTACTGGTTATTTGAGTAATTAATATTTTGAAAATAGTATTGAAAAGCTTATTGTTACTAAAGAAAGTTCTCGATACAATTTTTGCTCCACTACGTTCTACAAAAACCACTCGAACCGACGTACTGGAGAAAAAATGTTGCTCAATATGCGTTACTTTGAATGATTTTAAAAGAGGAAAGCGCTAGTTTGTGTTTTTAAAAATAGTATCGAAAAGTTGTGATGAAAGACAAAAAGTTCTCGATACAATTTTTGCTCCACTACGTTCCACAAAAACCACTCGAACCGACGTACTGGAGAAAAAATGTTGCTCAATATGAGTTACTTCGAATGATTTTAAAAGAGGAAAACGCTAGTTTTTATATTTTAAAATTGTACATGGATGTCAAAAACAAAAAAGTTTTTTTTAGAATTCTATCACTAACCTCATTAAACATGATATTAAAACAAAACCTAAGAGTATTGTTTTGCGTTATGAAAAAATATTGCGTTAGTAATAAAAACAAAGAATTTATGTCGTATTTTTGTATTTAAATTTAAACTAAAATGAAAAAATTATTTCTTTATCTATTTGCGGTATCACTAACATTTAGTGCTTGTTCTAAAAGTGATACAAATTCAAGTACGTCAAAAAGAATATCTATGACGGTTGGTGGACAAGTAAAAACGTTTAACACTATTTCTGTAACAGAAGAGATATTTGAAGCTGGAACTCCAGATGAATATACTGATTTAATGGTTTTAGCTACTAATGATACAGATACTGAAACGATTTCTATTAACTTAGAAAAAGGAGTAACTGGTACAGATGTAATTTACTATTTAAGTTATACAGAAAATGACAATGAGTATTATAGGACAGCCTCTTTTAACACAAATGTAACTGTAAATGACAGTTCAAAAAATTTAAAAGGCACTTTTTCCGGTACGTTACAAGATTCAGCTACTGGCAGTACTTTAACCGTTACAAATGGTTCATTTGATATTAATTACTAAAATAAAAGTAATATAAAACCCGATTTGAAATGTTTCAAATCGGGTTTTCTTTTTGTCTAAAATCTAATTTATATTATAATTCCAACGCTTTTTTAGGATTATTATCCATTAATAATTCTGTTGGGTTTTCTAAAGCTTCTTTAACAGCGACTAAGAAACCAACCGACTCACGACCATCAATAATTCTGTGGTCATAAGACAATGCTACAAACATTACCGGTGCAATTACGATTTGACCATTTTTAACGATTGGACGTTCTACTACATTGTGCATTCCAAGAATACCACTTTGTGGAGGATTAATAATTGGCGTGCTCAACATACTTCCAAAAACACCACCATTAGAAATGGTAAACGTTCCACCCGTCATTTCATCCACCGTAATTTGTCCGTCACGAGCACGGATTGCTAAACGTTTGATTTCCGCTTCTACGCCACGGAATGATAGGTTTTCTGCACTACGCATTACCGGAACCATCAAGCCTTTTGGACCTGAAACGGCAACGGAAATATCGCAAAAATCGTAAGCAATTTTATAATCACCATCAATCATCGAGTTTACATCTGGATACAGTTGTAACGCACGAGTAACAGCTTTAGTAAAGAACGACATAAAGCCTAAACCTACGCCGTGTTTGTTTTTAAATTCTTCTTTGTATTGATTTCTCAACTCATAAATAGCAGTCATGTCCACTTCGTTAAACGTAGTTAACATTGCTGTTTCATTTTTAGCTGATACTAATCTTTCAGCTACTTTACGACGAAGCATTGAAAGTTTTGTTTTTTCAGAACCACGAGCACCACCAGTTGGAGTTCCCATAGATGGCACAGCATTTTCTGCATCTTCTTTGGTTATTCTTCCTGCTTTTCCTGTTCCAACAATATCAATAGGTTGAATGTTTTTTTCATCTAATATTTTTCTAGCTGCTGGCGAAGGCGTTTGAGAAGCGTATGTTTTCTCAGCAACAGGTGCTGGTTTTACTTCTTCTTTTTTTGGTGTTTCGGCGGCTGGTTTTGCTTCAGCTGCTGGAGCATTTCCTGCTGGCTTTGCAGCACTAGTATCGATTAAACAAACTACAGCACCAACGGCAACTGCATCACCTTCTTCGGCTTTAAGTGTAATAATCCCACTTTCTTCTGCAGGCAATTCTAACGTTGCTTTATCCGAATCAACCTCAGCAATTGCTTGGTCTTTTTCTACATAATCGCCATCTTTTACTAACCAAGTTGCTATTTCAACTTCTTTTATCGACTCGCCTGGTGAAGGCACTTTCATTTCTAAAATCATCCTTTTATAATTTTATATATATTGTTTATTTTATTCTAACAAATTTTCAATTGAAATATCTTCATCAATTTCTTCCCAGTGAATTCCTTCTCCTTTCCCAATTAACCTCCATTTATTAAGTTGTTCTTCAGATGCTTTTCTTAATCTTGGAAACCATTCTAAAGGAATTGACAATTCTCTTCCATCTTCTAAAAAAACTATCATTTTAGAATTTTCAAATGCAATACTAATTGCTTTTTTCGATTTATTAATTGTTAAAAAACTCATCCCAATTTTGTATTAAAAGTTCTTGATTTTCTTCAACTAAATTACGAATTTCTTTTAATTCAGATGCATTAAACCCGAAAGACTTAATTAATTCAATACTTTCTAAACTGAATTTTGCTGTTTTTTCAGCCTTTTCAATATGTATATGCTTTGGTAAATGTTCATTACTATAAAAGAAAAATCTATATCCATTAATGTAAAAAACAGTTGGCATGTTCTATCTAAATAAATTTTTATCAAAAACCATTCGTATTGCATCCGCATGACGACGTCTATCTCTAGTATGACTTCCTGCTGCTGGTGCGGCATACGCTTTTAAAGAAGCTAATCTCCATTTTACTAAGTCGAAGTTCATCAACATGAAACTGTAAGCACCCATGTTTTTTGGTTCCTCTTGTGCCCAAACGTAATCATCTGCATTTGGATAACTAGCAATAATATCTTTTAATTGGTCAACTGGCAATGGAAACAATTGTTCTATTCGTACCAAAGCTACATCATTTCTGCCTAAATTTTCTCTTTCGGCAAGTATATCATAATAGAATTTACCAGTACAGAAAACCAGAGTTTTTACTTTACTCTTATCTACCGAAGTGTCATCAATTGTTTCTTGAAATTGACCTTTTACTAAATCATCAACCTTAGAAACACATAATGGGTGACGCAATAAACTTTTTGGAGAGAAATGAATTAATGGTTTACGGAAATTCGTTTTCATTTGTCTTCTTAGCAAGTGGAAGAAATTGGCTGGCGTTGAACAATTAGCAACATACATATTGTGTCGTGCGCATAGTTGTAAATAACGTTCCATTCTAGCTGATGAATGTTCTGCACCTTGACCTTCATATCCGTGAGGCAATAATAAAACAATACCGTTTTGGTTGTTCCATTTATCTTCACCACAAGAAATGTATTGGTCAATCATAATTTGACAACCATTAGAAAAATCTCCAAATTGAGCTTCCCAAATAGTCAACGCATTCGGATTGGCTAAGGCATACCCATAATCGAATCCTAAAACGCCATATTCTGATAGCAACGAATTGAATACGTTAAACTTTCCTTTTTTGTCTTTCAAAGTGTTTAATAAAACTACTTCTTCTTCGCTATCTTCTACTTTAACCACGGCATGACGATGCGAAAAAGTACCGCGTTCCACATCTTGACCAGAGATTCTAACATCAAACCCTTCGGTTAATAATGTTCCGTAGGCTAAGGTTTCTGCTGTTCCCCAATCCAACACATCATTGTCGTATTGAGTTTTTCTGTCTGTAACAATTTTAGAAATTTTATTGATAAACTTCTTGTCTTTTGGCAAACTAGAAACAGTTTCGATAATTTGGTCTAATTTTTTTCTATCAAAAGTAGTATCTACTTTTTTACGCATAGCATCATCAGAAACTTGTTTGAAACCTTGCCATTCATCTTGCATAAACGGCTTGATGACTGTTAAGTTTTTTTTGCGAGAAGCTTCAAGATTTTCATCTAATTTCTCTTTGTATGTGTTTTCAATTTGAGAAATATAGTTGGCATCAATGATTCCGTCTTCTATTAATTTTGCTGCATAAATATCTCTTGGATTTTTATGTTTTGCAATGATTTTATATAAAAGCGGCTGTGTAAATCGTGGTTCATCACCTTCGTTATGACCATATTTTCTATACCCTAATAAGTCAATAAATACATCGCGACCAAATTCCATTCTGAAATCTAGGGCGAATAACATCGCATGAACTACTGCTTCGGTATCATCAGCATTTACGTGTAGCACTGGCGACAAGGTTACTTTTGCAATATCAGTACAATACGTTGACGAACGAGCATCCAAATAATTGGTTGTAAAGCCTACTTGGTTATTGATAACAATATGAATGGTTCCACCAGTTTTGTAACCATCTAATTGTGACATTTGAACGATTTCATAAACAATACCTTGTCCAGCAACAGCAGCATCACCGTGAACGGCAATTGGTAGTACTTTGGAGAAATCGTCTGGGAAATATTTGTCTTGTTTTGCTCTCGTTATTCCTTCAATAACGGCACCAACAGTTTCAAGATGTGAAGGGTTTGGTGCTAAATTGATATTTATTTTTTTACCTGAAGTAGTTACTCTTTCAGATGTTAGTCCCAAATGGTATTTTACATCACCATCAAAATATTCTTGATCATAATCTTTTCCATCAAATTCAGAGAAAATATCTTGAGTAGCTTTTCCAAAAATATTCGCTAAGATATTTAATCTTCCTCTGTGCGCCATTCCCATTACAAAATGCTCTACTCCTTTTTCGGCTGCCGCTTCAATAACGGCATCAAGTCCTGGAATAATACTTTCTCCACCTTCAAGTGAAAACCGTTTTTGACCAACATATTTGGTGTGCAAAAAGTTTTCAAAAGAAACAGCTTCGTTTAATTTTCCCAAAATGTGTTTTTTTTGATCTACAGTAAAGTTGGGAAGATTGTCATTGATGTTTAATTTTTCTTGCATCCACTGAATTACTTCTGGCCTACGCATGTACATATATTCAACACCAATATGCTTACAATACACATTTTTTAAATGCGTAAGGATTTCTTTTAAAGTTTGTGGTTGATGTCCTAAAATTTTAGCGGCATCAAATACGGTATCTAAATCAGAAGTAGAAAGCCCAAAATTTTCCAAATCTAAAGTTGGAACATAAGTTCTTCGTTCTCTAACAGGATTGGTTTCTGTAAAAAGATGACCACGAGTTCTGTAGGCATCAATTAGCTTTAATACATTAAATTCTTTTTGTAGTTTGTCCGAAACTAAACTACAATCTTGATTTTCAGAAGTATTTTTAGAAAATTGTTCTTCGTTGTATGTTTCCATCCCAAAATCAAACCCTTGAAAGAAAGCTCTCCAACTAGGTTCAACAGAATCGGGATTCTGAAGATATTGTTCGTATAAATCGGCAAAAAATTCGGTATGTGCTGCGTTTAAAAAGGAAAACCTATCCATGTTTTGATGCTAAAAAATATTACTGTTAGTAAATGAAGTGCAAAAGTATGATATTTGCAATAATTATCAACGATTTTAGTACATTTATAACACTAAAATTTTCAAAATAGTACCGATGAAAATTATTCTGAACTTAAAAAGAACTTTGTTTGTTGTAGCACTCTTTTTTTTCTCTTTTATATCAAGCATTTATTCTCAAAAAAATGATTCTTTAAAAACCAAAAATGAGTTTTGGGAACATGTTCAATTTGGTGGCGGATTAGGTCTCGGTATTGGCAACGGTTTTACTAATATTGCTGTGGCTCCAAGTGCAATATACAACTTCAATCAATACGTTTCTGCTGGTGTTGGATTGCAATACAGTTATTTGAAACAAAAAAACTTATTTGACAGTCACACTTATGGCGGAAGTATTATTGGATTGGTTAATCCCATTGAAGAAATTCAACTTTCGGTTGAATTAGAACAACTACGCGTAAATGTGAACTATGAAAACATTAATTTAAAAGAAAATTTTTGGAATACAGGCTTGTTTCTTGGTGCAGGATATAGAACACAAAACGTTACTATTGGCGCACGATATAACGTTCTTTTTGATAAAGACAGAAATGTGTATGGCGATGCTTTTATGCCGTTTGTGAGGGTTTATTTTTAATACTTATTGCGAAACCAAACTTTTTGCCATTCTCTTTTTAGGATTAGAAAAGCTACTTGTTTTGAGAGTTCGACTAAGTCCTCACCATTGAGTTTTTTGACTTCGCTTTCGGATACATCGATGATATAAAGCAAGTTCAGATATTCGGCAAACTTGTATTGAATTAAACGATAAATTTTTTCGTGGAGCTGTACTTTAAGTTCATTAGGAGTTGTGCTTTTTGGAAAATCGATTGCTTCATTAGCCAAATTAAAATCTTTGTTGAGTTGCTCAATCAGTTTTTGATAAAGATTTTCTTTTTCGGCCTCCAAAAGCAAAAAGTCTGTCGATATTGGCGCTACAAAACTAGACATCACGATTCATTAACTTTTCACCAAATGTTCTTAACAGTATTTTTTTATCATCGCTAATATCCATTTTATCTAAGGTTTCAAAGGCTTTGAAAGTAAACTCTTGAATGGCTTTTTGAGTCGCGTCGCTAGAGCCTGTTGCATTAAAAATTGCTTTTACCGAATTAATTTTATCGGTATTATCATTAGGCTGAATAGAAAACAAATGCAACAATTGTTCTTTTTCAGAGTCATTTGAAAACTCAAGAGCTTTTAAGTATAAATAGGTCTTCTTGTTCTCAATAATATCGCCGCCTACTTGTTTTCCAAAAGTTTCTGGATTTCCAAAAGCATCTAAATAATCGTCCTGCAATTGAAACGCAATACCTAAATTCAATCCAAAATTATAAATTAAATTCTTATTAACTTCAGACGTTTGGGCAACAATGGCACCCATTTTCATGGCTGCTCCTACCAAAACTGCCGTTTTATATTCAATCATTTTTAAATACTCAGAAATGGTAACATCATCGCGCTGTTCAAAATCAACGTCATATTGTTGTCCTTCGCATACTTCTAGCGCAGTTTTGCTAAACAATTTGGCTAATTCTTGAAAAATCTTTGGTTCATAAGCTTCAAAATATTGATACGCTAAAATGAGCATAGCATCGCCAGAAAGAATTCCGGTATTGATGTTCCACTTTTCATGCACGGTTTCATTTCCTCTTCGCAGCGGTGCATCGTCCATAATATCATCGTGAATTAGTGAGAAATTATGAAAAACTTCAACTGCTGTTGCCGCTGATAGTGCTTTTTGAAAATCGGTATCAAAAATTTCTGCAGTCATTAAAGTCAATACTGGCCGCAATCTTTTTCCGCCCAAACTAATAATGTATTGAATAGGTTCGTATAAATTTTTTGGCTCTTTAAGTAGAATTATTTCCTGAAAATGATTTGAAATAAGTTCTTGATACTGCTTTATTGATTGCATGTAAAATATTTTGCGCTAATTTAGGGTATTCCTTTGTGTTTTCAAATTAGACTTCTTAATCAAATGTTAAATAATCGTAAAACTTTGGAAACTATTTTAGTATTTAAAGTTTCCGTCATACATTTGCATTCGAAATTATAATGATTATGAAAGAAAGTATATTGATAAAATCTTGCGATATGTTTTTGACGCGTGGCTTCAAAAGTGTTACTATGGATGAGATTGCTTCTGAAATGGGAATTTCCAAAAAAACAATTTACCAGCATTTTTCAACTAAAAATAGTTTGATTGAAGCTGTTAGCACTCATTTATTCGAGTCAATATCATTTGGAATTGATGGCATTTATGAACTTGATAAAGATCCTATTGAAGAGTTATTTTTAATTAAAGATTTTGTGCTTAAAAATTTAAAAGACGAAAATGCATCACCTATTTATCAATTACAAAAATTTTATCCTAAAATCCATAAATCGTTAATGGCAAAACAATTTGCTAAAATGGATGATTGTGTTATTGCAAACATCAACAAAGGTATTGAACAAGGTTTTTTTAGAAAAGATTTAAATATTGATTTGATAGTGCGATTTTATTTTGTTGGAATGACAAACTTAAAAGATGTAGAGATTTTTAACCCAAGCGAATTCAGCACAAAACTAGTTCAAACGACTTATTTAGAATATCATTTACGTGGCATTTGCACCGAAAAAGGCATAAAAAAATTAGAAGAATTAATCCCTAAATATAATTTGTAATACAACCCATGAAAAAGAATATTTTACTACTTTTCATTTTCTTATCAAACACCATGTTTGCTCAAGAACAAAAACAAACCAATTTCACGCTTCAAGAAGCCATTGATTTTGCTATTCAAAACAACTACAAAGCTATCAATGCCAGTAGAGATATTGAAATGGCAAAGCAAAAAAAATGGGAAACAACTGCTTCTGGATTACCACAAATTACTGGTGGTTTAGATTATAACAGAAACTTTGTTTTTCAACAACAAGGTATTTCTGGAAATGCTTTTAATCCAAGTCTTCCGCCAGATGCCGTTTCTACAATTGCTTTTGGAACCAAAAATAGCATGATTGCTAGGGCAACTTTGAGCCAATTGATTTTTGATGGCTCCTATATTGTTGCCTTACAAGCCTCGAAAACCTATTTGAAGTACTTTGAAAACTCTAAAGTAAAAACAACCAATGACGTAAGAGAAATGGTTACCAATTACTATGGAAATGTTTTATTAGCTAAAGAAAATAATGCCATTTTAAATAGAAACAAAGCTACACTTGAGAAAAACTTATTTGAAGCACAACAAACTTTTAACAATGGATTAATTGAAGAGGAAACTGTAGAACAATTGCAAATTACCTTAGCATCAGTAAATAACAATTTGAGCAACATCACTCGATTGGAAGATATTTCAACTAAAATGCTCAAAATTACAATGGGTTTAGAAATTAATGACCCAATTGTGTTGACACAAAACCTAGATGATTTAGTAAAAGACAACATGAGTTTGGAAGCATTTGACCAAAATTTCAATGTCACAAATAATATCGATTATTTATTGGCTGATAATTTTAAAGAGCAAAGAAGATTGGAATATAAACTTCAAAAAGCAGCTTACTTACCTTCTCTTGCTGCAAATGTAAATCTTGGATATAATGCTTTTAGTAATGAATTTACTTTTGCAAATAAAGACCAAAAATGGAATTACTTTTCTTTTTTAGGTGTTAGTTTAAACGTTCCTATTTTTAAAAGTTTTGGTACTAGAGCTAAAATTCAACAAGCAAAATTGGCTTATGCTAATGCACAAACACAATTAACAGAAGCGGAACAGATGCTTAAATTACAATTTGAAACTGCTAAAAGCGATTATGAATTTAGTATTGAAGAATATGCTACTAGTAAATCAAATTTGAAATTAGCCGAAAAAATTGAAGGAAAACAACAAATCAAATTTAAAGAAGGAATTTCAACCAGCTTTGAATTTACTGAAGCGCAAAGACAACTTTATACAGCTCAGCAAAATTTTTTGCAATCCATGATAAACGTAATCAACAAAAAAACAGCTTTAGATAAAGTTGTAAACAAACAATAAATAGCATCAAAATGAAATCGAACATTCACCAATACCAATATAAAATCACAACCAACATGACTAAAAAAATATTACTAGTATCGTTACTTTCCGTTTTGTTTATATTCTGTGGCGGAAAAGAAGACAATCAATCTATTGAAGGATTGATCAACACTAAAAATGTTGAAGGTTTACAAAAAAAGAAAACTGCTCTACAAGCTGATATTGCTAAGATTGAAGAAGCTTTATCAACTCTTGATGTAAAAACAGAAGAAGCTTTGGTTGCGATTGCTACCGTGAAAGACACTGTTTTTTCACATTATTTAGAAATACAAGGTAGTATTGACACCAAAGAAAATATTTTAGTGCAACCAGAGTTTAGCGGAACCTTAACTTCATTAACCGTAAAAGCAGGTGATAAAGTTGGAAAAGGTCAAATTCTTGGGCGTATTGATGATGGTGGAATGAGTCAACAATTGGCAAGTTTAGAAAATCAATACGAATTAGCCAAAACAACTTTTGAAAGACAAAAAAACCTTTGGGATAAAAAAATTGGTTCCGAAATTCAATTTCTACAAGCACAAACACAAATGATATCAGCTCAAAAAGGTGTGGCTCAAATGAAATCGCAATTGTCTAAAACAATAATTCGAGCACCATTTAGCGGAATTATTGATGAAGTTTTTGTAGAAAAAGGTCAAGTTGTTTCACCTAGTCCTCAAGGTCTAATGAGAATTGTAAACCTTAGCAATATGTATGTTTCTACAACAATTCCCGAAAGTTATATTGGAAAACTTAAAGTTGGAGACCAAGTTGATGTTTACTTAACTTCTTTAAACAAAACTTACAAAGGAAAAGTGCGTCAAATTGGAAGTTTCATCAATCCAAACAATAGAAGTTTTGGTATTGAGGTAGCCGTTGCAAATCCAGATAATTTATTACGTCCAAATCAAGTTGCCAAACTAAAAATCATCGATTATACTAACAAAGAAGTTATTGTTGTTCCGACAAACGTAGTGCAAGAAGATGGAAATGGTAAAAACTACATCTATACTGTTGAAAAAAACAACGGAAAAACTGGAATAGCTAAAAAAACAGTCGTTACAGTAGGAAAATCATCAGATAATGTAACTGAAATTCTTAGCGGGTTATCTTCAAATGATGTTATCGTAACCGAAGGCGTAAACAACATTTCGGAAGGAATGAAACTTAATTTCTAAAAAGTTTAAAATTGTTTTAAAGTTTAAGATTGTTAAGTAACACAATCTAGCTTTTAAACCTTTAAACAAAGTTAAACTACTTAAAACAAAAAATAAATGTCACATCAAAATAAAGAATTCAGCATATCCAGTTGGGCAATAGACAACCGAGTTACGGTTTACATTTTCACCTTCTTGATTGTAGTTACAGGACTAATTGCCTATGTAACGATGCCTCGTGAAGATTTCCCAGAAATTATTGAAAATAAAGTTTACATATCTTCTGTTTTTCCAGGAAATTCAGCCGAAGATGTAGAAAAATTAATCATCAAACCACTAGAAAAAGAAATAAAAAATATCAGTGGTGTAGATAAAGTAACCGCAAGTTCATTCCAAGATTACGGAATGATTATCGTTGAGTTTGTAGATAAAATAGGTATTGAAGAAGCAAAAGTCAAAATCAAAGACAAAGTTGATATTGTAAAAGCCGATACCGATTGGCCAAACCTAGACAACGGAAGTAAAGTAGAACCAAGTGTTTTTGAGCTCAACATTTCGGAAGAAGTGCCTATTTTAAACATTAATCTTCAAGGAAATTACACTACGCAACAACTAAAAAAATACGGAGAAAAACTTCAAGATGATATTGAAGAAATTCCAGAAGTTAAAAAAGTTGATATATTAGGTGTTGATGATAAAGAAGTTGAAATTGCAGTTGATATCTTCAAGATGACTGCGGCTCAAGTGTCTTTTGATGACATCCAAAATGCTGTAAAGTATGAAAACATGACACTTTCAGGCGGAAATTTAACATCACAAGGCTCAAGAAACAACATTAGAATTGTTGGTGAAATCAAAGACCCAAAAGAATTAGAAAACGTAATTGTAAAACACAATGGTGGAACAGTTTATTTAAAAGACATTGCTACTGTTAGTTTCAAAGAAAAAGAAAAAACTACTTATGCTCGCGAAAAAGGTGAAGAAGTTGTTATGCTTAATGTCAAAAAACGTTCTGGGCAAAACATGATTTCTGCCATCGAGCAGGTTAAAGAAAAAATAAAATTGGCACAAGAAAATTATTTGCCTAAAGATTTAAAACTTAAACTCACTAATGATCAATCCTCTAGAGTTGAACATCAAGTAGATGAACTCTCGAACCATATTATATTTGGTATTGTTTTGGTAATGATTGTATTGATGTTTACCATGGGATTGCGAAACTCTTTATTTGTTGGTGCAGCAATTCCACTTTCCATGCTAATGGCGTTTACCGTTTTGAATGCTTTTGGACTTACATTAAACACTATGGTTCTTTTTGGACTAGTGATGGGATTAGGTATGCTGGTAGATGACGGAATTGTCGTCGTCGATAATGTTTTTGCCAACATGAAAAAAGGAATGACTCGTGTTCAAGCGTCTAAAATCGGTATCGGAGAAATTGCTTGGCCTGTAATTTCATCAACTGCAACAACTTTGATGGCGTTTTTACCTTTTGCTCTTTGGCCTGGAACTATGGGTAAATTTATGATCTATTTCCCGTTGACGCTTTCCGTTACACTTGGAGCTTCATTATTTGTTGCAATGATTATAAACGCAGCAATGACAGGTGGTTCTATGGATATTGAAGATAGAAATGTGACAAAAAAATCTGCAAAACTTTATTCAATTATTTTTGCAGTAGTTGCCATCATTTTTATCATTGTAGGAAATGTAAATGATTCAAAAGCCTCTAGAGCCATCGGACATTTAGCTGTAATTTCTTTAGGATTGATGTGGTTGTATAAAATCAAATTATACCAATGGACACAAGATTTTCAACATAGTTTTTTTCCAAGAATGGAAGAAAAATACAAACGCTTTTTGGCAAAAATATTGACAGGTAGAAAAGCTTGGATTGCTTTGGCAACTATTATCGGAATGTTATTCTTTTCGTTTATATTACTTGGTATTTTCCCAAGAAAAGTGTTGTTCTTTCCTGATAACATTCCAAATCAAGCTATTGTTTATATTGAATATCCGCAAGGAACTTCCATTGAAAAAACCAATAAAGCTACTTTATTTGTAGAAAAACAAGTTATAAACATATTAAGTAAATATAACGAAAACAATGGTGAAAATTTCTTAGCAGAAAGTATCGTTTCTCAGGTTGGTGTGGGAGCTGGTAATCCAAATGTTGATGCTGGTTCTGCTTCTGAAACGCCTTTTAAAGGAAAAGTGACGGTGAATTTCTCAGAATTCAAATTTAGAAAAGGCATTAATACTTCGGATGTTTTAGAAGAAATCAGAAGCAAAGTAAAAGGAATTCCCGGTGCCATTGTTACTGTTGAAAAAGATGCCAATGGTCCGCCAGCGGGTTATCCAATTAGTGTTCAACTCACAGGTACTGATTATGATAAAATGATTGATGAAGCAGATAAAATGATTGCTTTTATTGACAGTAAAAACATTCCTGGAATTGAAAAATTAAGCATTGATGTAAATAAACAAAGTCCAGAACTTGAAGTAACAGTTGATAGAGTTAACGCAGGAAGTGCTGGAGTTACAACAGGACAATTAGGATTTAATTTACGTCGTTCAGTATATGGTCAAGAAATCTCTACTTTTAAAGAAGGTGACGATGATTATAATATTGTAGTTAGAATGCAGGAAGATCAAAGAAAAAATGAAAACATTCTTTTCAATCAATCCTTAACTTTTAGAAATCAAGCTAATGGTCAAATTGTTCAAGTGCCTATTTCTGCAGTTTCTAAAACCGAAAAAACATATACTTTCAATCAAATTAAAAGAAAACAATACAAAAGAATAATGACTATTTATTCTAATGTTTTGACAGGTTTTAATGGTGATGAAATAACCAAACAAATTGAAACAGAATTAAAAGGATATCAATTACCAAAAGGAATTACGTATTCGTTTTCTGGAGTACAAGAAGAACAAGGCAAAAACCAAAGTTTCTTGTTATACGCTTTGTTCCTTGCTATGGCAGGTATTACAATAATTATTGTTCTTCAGTTCAATTCAGTTTCAAAAACAATTGTCATATTATTTACGGTATTGTTGAGTTTCAGTGGTGTTTTCTACGGATATGTAATAGCTAATATGGATTTTGTTATTTTGATGACCATGATGGGAATTATATCACTGGCTGGAATTGTGGTTAAAAATGGAATTGTATTAATGGATTTCTTTGTTCTATTACTTGATCAAAAAGTAGCAGAAAAAGGTGTGGAGAGTCACAATGATTTGTCTTTAGACGAAATTAAAGAAGTGATTATTGAAAGTGGTAAAAACCGTTTGCGTCCAGTGTTGTTAACAGCATTAACCGCAGTATTGGGACTAATTCCATTAGCAATTGGATTAAACTTTGACTTCTTTGGATTAATAACCGATTTGAACCCGCATTTATTTATTGGTGGTGATAATGTTATTTTCTGGTCGCCTTTAGCTTGGACAATCATTTTTGGATTAACCTACGCCACAGTTCTAACCTTAGTAATGGTACCTGTAATGTTCTTCCTAGTTAAGAGAACCAAATATTGGCTCAGAGATAGAAGATTAAAAAAGGCTTAAACAAAAAAAACGGAACTCAAAATTGAGTTCCGTTTTTTTTATAATATAAAATTGAATATTAATTTCTATTCACTAATGCTTGTTGAGTCCAAGACTTTACATTTGAAATTCTGCTTTTGGAATAATCAACTTCGCTTAATGAATCATCATTCCAAAAAAACCATTTTCCTGTTTTCTCTCCATTAGTATATTCACCAATAGCTTTTTTATTACCATTTTCATCATAAGCAATCCATTGTCCTGTCAACTTTCCATCCTTAAAAAAACCTTCTTGTTGAACTTGTCCATTTGCATAGTAATAAGTGGCTTTGACTAAGTCTTCTTTTTGTTCTAAAACTGGCTTAACTTCTTGGGCAAAAGTATATCCAGTTATTAAAAATGCTGCTATTATCATTGACTTTCTCATATCGTAGGTTTTGTTTATTTATAATTACATAACAAATATATAATTTATTTTACAATAAAAAAACTTTCGCTTAACAATTTGGTAACATTGAAATTGAATTTAACTTTTCTACATCAAAAAACCACATTTAAAAATGTGGTTATTGTTTTATTGATTAATTTATTTTACTGCATCGTTATCTTAATAATCCTTCCAATTGTTCTTTCAATTTTGGGTTAGATGGGCGCTTAGCATCTGCATCAACTACTTTTCCAGTTGGATCAATTAAAATGAATCTAGGAATAGAATTAATTCCGAACGCTTTTATAAAATCAGAACTCCAGTTATTATCTGCAATTAATTGAGTGCCGCCAAGCGATTTGTCTTTGACAAAATCTTTCCATTTTTCATAATCTTTTTCAACATCTACCGAAATACTAACAAACTCAATATTTTTCCCTTGCATACTTTCTTCCAAAGTTTTTAAAGATGGAATTTCAGCTCTACATGGTCCACACCAAGTTGCCCAAACATCAATATAAACGTATTTCCCCTTTAAGCTCTCTAAAGAAGTTTTTCCACCAGCATGATTTTCATAAACAAAATTAGGAGATTGAATATTGTTTAATTTTTTATTGGCAGAAATCTGATTGTAATATTTTGTCAATCCAGCCAAATTCATTTCAGCACTTTTCTTTAACACTTCAAGCAATTTTACATCCAAACCAGCTGCTTCAAATTTTTTATTGTCGGTTGTCCTTTTCTCTTCAACAGCTTTTTTGAAATTTTCTTCATCCATAGTTAGTACTTGGTCATAAGGATATTTCTGTTCTTCCATAGCTTGTTTAGCCAAAAAGTTGTTCTCTTTAGAACCTTCCCCATCAAACTTAATGCTTTCATCAAACATTTTACCATCTAATGTCATTTTTAAATTATAACCGTTTTTTAAATACAATTGCGCATATTCAACACCATCAAACAGTTGATATAACCCTTCTTTTATTGGAAATGTAGCTTTAAAAGCACCTTTGTCGTCCACTTTTATTTCCTTAACAATTACTCTGTTTTCTTTTATAAACAAGACATCACCATTCTTATTTATAACATTTGCTTCAAAAGTCATGGTTTCTTGGGCAAAAGAAAATGTAACCATTAAAACAAGAAACAAGGAACTTACAATTTTTTTCATTTTATAAATTTTTAAATTTCAAACTCAAATATAATTTTTTTCTTGGGGATAAAGTGCAATTTAACAAAATATTCTACCTTATATATTGATTTAAGTTTTTTACTTTTGCAAAAAATTATTCTAATGTTCAGAAGTCACAATAATGGCGAATTAAACGCTACACACATTACTAAAGAAGTTACACTTGCTGGTTGGGTTCAAAAATCACGTGACAAAGGATTTATGATTTGGGTTGATTTGCGCGACCGGTATGGTATTACACAGTTAATTTTTGACGAACAACGCACAGATAAAGCCGTTTTTGAAAAAGCAAAATCACTTGGAAGAGAGTTTGTAATTCAAGTTAAAGGAACGGTTATTGAACGTGAGTCAAAAAATCCAAATATGCCTACGGGTGACATAGAAATTTTGGTTTCTGAACTTATTGTTTTGAATGAAGCTTTACTTCCTCCATTTACAATTGAGGATGAAACAGATGGTGGTGAAGACATTAGAATGAAATTCCGTTACCTAGATATTCGAAGAAATCCTGTAAAAAATAGTTTGCTTTTCCGTCACAAAGTAGCAATGGAAGTTCGTAAATACTTATCCGATTTAGATTTTTGTGAAGTAGAAACACCTTATTTGATTAAGTCAACTCCAGAAGGTGCAAGAGATTTTGTTGTACCTAGCAGAATGAATGAAGGACAATTTTATGCGTTACCTCAATCGCCACAAACGTTTAAACAACTATTGATGGTTGGCGGAATGGATAAATATTTTCAAATCGTAAAATGTTTCCGCGATGAAGATTTACGTGCTGATAGACAACCAGAGTTTACACAAATCGATTGCGAAATGGCATTCGTAGAACAAGAAGATATTTTAACTGTTTTTGAAGGATTGACACGTCATTTATTAAAAAAATTAAAAAATGTTGAAGTTGCCGAGTTTCCACGTATGACCTATGATTATGCAATGAAAACGTACGGAAATGACAAGCCCGACATTCGTTTTGATATGAAATTTGGCGAATTAAATCAAGTAGCACAACACAAAGATTTTGGCGTTTTCAATTCTGCAGAATTAGTAGTTGGAATTGCGGCTCCTGGTTGTGCGTCTTATACAAGGAAAGAAATAGATGCGTTAGTTGATTGGGTAAAACGTCCTCAAGTTGGTGCTTCAGGAATGGTTTATGTAAAATGTGAAGAAGACGGCACATTTAAATCTTCGGTTGACAAATTTTACAATCAAGAAGATTTAAAAAAATGGGCAGAAATAACCAATGCAAAATCGGGTGATTTAATTTTAGTTTTATCTGGAAATGCAGACAAAACCAGAACCCAACTTTCTGCTTTACGAATGGAAGTTGCAACACGTTTAGGGTTAAGAAATCCTACAGAATTTGCGCCACTTTGGGTTATAGATTTTCCTTTACTAGAATGGGATGAAGAAAGTGGTCGTTATCATGCTATGCACCATCCGTTTACATCTCCAAAACCCGAAGACATGAGTTTGATTGCAACCGAACCTGGAAAAGTTCGAGCCAATGCCTATGACATGATATTAAATGGTAACGAAATTGGCGGTGGTTCTATTAGAATTCATGACAAAGATTTACAAAGCAGAATGTTTGATTTATTAGGATTTTCTAAAGAAGAAGCCCAAAATCAATTTGGCTTTTTAATGAATGCTTTTGAATTTGGAGCACCTCCACACGGCGGATTGGCGTTTGGTTTGGATAGATTAGTAGCCATCCTTGGAGGTCAAGAAACTATTCGCGACTTTATTGCTTTTCCAAAAAACAATTCTGGCCGTGATGTAATGATTGATGCTCCTAGTGCTATAGACAATAAACAGCTAGAAGAACTGCATATTAAATTAAAGTAATTTTTTTATACGCTAAATTTTAATCTTTAAGGGTATTATCTTGATAAATTTGCAATTATTTAACATTGAAATAGTTGTAATCTCACAAATAAATTTATCTTTGAACATTATTAATTATTTTTTTTTTACAAAATGCGAACAGGCAAAGTTAAATTTTTCAATGAGTCAAAAGGTTACGGGTTTATTACAGACGACGAAACTGGCAATGACATTTTTGTTCACGCTTCGGGCGTTCAAAACAACACACTTAACGAAGGAGACAAAGTTTCTTACGAAGAAGAAGAAGGAAGAAAAGGTAAAATAGCGGCACAAGTTACCCCTATCGAAGACTAATAAATATTATTTTTTGAATGCCTAGAATGAATTAACGTCTCGAAATATTTCGAGGCGTTTTTATTTATAATTAATTTAAATAAGCGTTTTTTTAGACAGTTATAACAAACGTTTATGTATTGTTTCTTGCGTTTTAATTATTGCGATGTATATTTGTAAAGTTTTAATTTTTAATCCAAATTAAGGATATGCAATCCAATCAATTAGATTATTTGCCAATAGTAATGCAAGCTGGTTTAGCTATAGGTTTTGTGGTATTAACTATCATTGGCTCAAGTTTTTTGGGCCCAAAAAGACATTCAAAAAATAAAGACAAAAATTTCGAATGCGGAATTGAATCAGTCGGAAATGCTAGAATACCGTTTTCGGTAAAATACTTTGTTGTAGCTATTCTATTTGTATTATTCGATGTAGAAGTTATCTTTCTTTATCCTTGGGCAATTAACTTCAAGGAATTAGGCATGGAAGGAATGATTAAGATGGTAATCTTTATGGCACTTTTATTAATTGGATTTTTCTACATCATTAAAAAGAAAGCCTTAGAATGGGAATAAATCAATAATTGCTATGAGTACTTCAAATCCAAATATGGTTGCTCCACCAGAAGGAGTTGTAGGCGAAGGTTACTTTGCTACAAAATTAAACGATGTTGTCGGATTAGCTCGTGCTAATTCACTTTGGCCATTGCCTTTTGCTACTTCATGTTGCGGAATTGAATTTATGGCTACCATGGCATCTCATTATGATTTGGCGCGTTTTGGCTCCGAAAGAGTAAGTTTTTCACCTCGTCAGGCTGATATGCTAATGGTTATGGGAACTATTTCAAAAAAAATGGCACCTATACTTCGTCAAGTTTATGAACAAATGTCTGAACCTAGATGGGTAATTGCTGTTGGTGCTTGTGCTAGTTCAGGTGGTGTTTTTGACACGTATTCTGTATTACAAGGAATTGACAAAGTAATCCCAGTCGATGTTTACGTTCCAGGTTGTCCTCCAAGACCAGAACAAATTGTAGATGGTGTAATGCAGTTGCAAGAATTAGTTAAAAACGAATCTGTTCGCAGAAGAAATTCACCAGAATACAAAGAACTTTTAGCTTCTTATAACTTATAATATGGCTTTAGAAACAACGTATATACAAGAAAAATTATCTCAAAAATTTGGCAATAATGTGCTTAATTTTGAAATGAAAAGAGATATATTTTCTTTGGAAGCTACTTCAGAAACCGTTCATGAAGTAATCCAAACTTTAAAAGAAGACGAAAGTTTGAATTTTCATTTTCTAACGGACGTATGTGGAATTCACTTTCCAGACAATGACGAAAATCACCAATTTGCTGTGGTATATCACTTGCACAATTGGATTGAAAATATGAGAATTAGAGTAACTACTTTTTTAAAAGGTGAAAATCCTGAAGTTTCATCAATTATAGATTTATTTACTTCTGCCAATTGGATGGAACGTGAAACATGGGATTTTTATGGAATAAATTTCATCGGTCACCCACAATTAAAGCGGATTTTAAATATGGATGAAATGGTTTCTTTTCCAATGCGAAAAGAATTTCCTTTAGAAGACAGTGGAAGAACCGACAAAGACGATCGTTTTTTTGGAAGAACAATCAAACAAATAAAATAAATAATTCAACATTATAAAATGTCAGAACTATTATTACCACCAGAGCATCGATATGCCAAGATAATTGAGGAAACTCGCAATAGTGACGGAAGTGAGCTTACTATTTTAAACTTAGGTCCAACACATCCGGCTACTCACGGTATTTTTCAAAATATCCTTTTGATGGATGGCGAAAGAATTATTGATGCCGAACCAACAATAGGATACATTCACAGAGCTTTTGAGAAAATTGCCGAAAATCGTCCGTTTTATCAAATTAATGTTCTAACCGATAGAATGAATTATTGTTCCTCGCCAATCAACAATATGGCTTGGTGGATGACTGTAGAAAAATTATTAAAAATAGAAGTTCCAAAACGCGCTCAATATCTTAGAGTTATCGTAATGGAATTGGCGCGTATAACAGATCATTTAATATGTAATTCCATTCTTGGTGTTGATACTGGAGCCTATACAGGATTCCTTTATGTATTCCAATTCCGTGAGAAAGTTTACGAAATATATGAAGAAATTTGTGGTGCTCGATTGACTACAAATATGGGAAGAATTGGTGGTTTTGAAAGAGATTGGTCTGAGGAAGCTTTTAGAAAACTAGATGTCTTTTTAACTGATTTTCCAGTAGCATGGAAAGAATTTGAAAACCTATTTGAAAGAAATAGAATTTTTATAGATAGGACAGTAAATGTAGGCCCATTAACAGCTGAAAGTGCTATGGATTATGGGTTTACAGGACCAAATCTTCGTGCTGCAGGAATTGATTACGACGTTAGAAAAGCACAACCCTATTCATCGTATGAAGATTTTGAATTTGATGTTCCTGTTGGAAAATCTGGTGATACTTATGACCGTTTTTGTGTTCGTAATGCAGAAGTTTGGGAAAGTTTAAAAATCATTCGTCAAGCTTTAGACAAATTACCAGAAGGTCCAATTCATGCTGATGTTCCGGATTATTATTTGCCACCAAAAGAAGAGGTTTATAACAACATGGAAGCTTTAATTTATCACTTTAAAATTGTGATGGGTGAAGTTCCAGTTCCTGTTGATGAAATTTATCATGCCGTAGAAGGAGGAAATGGAGAATTAGGATTTTATTTAATAACAGACGGAAGTAGAACACCTTATCGTTTGCATTTTAGAAGACCATGTTTCATCTATTATCAAGCCTATCCTGAAATGATTAAAGGTTCAATGCTTTCGGATGCTATTGTAATTTTATCAAGCTTAAATGTTATTGCAGGCGAATTAGACGCATAAAAACAGTGTAGAATTCAGATTTTAGACTATCGATTGAAAAATCTAATATCTAAAATTTAAAATCTAAAATTAGAAATGGAAATATCACACATAAAACAAGAAATAAACATAACTGAATCGTTGATGACACGGATTAATGAATTAATCAGTCATTATCCTGCAGATAAAAGAAAATCAGCTTTATTACCTGTTTTACATGAAGTTCAAGATGCACATGACAATTGGTTAAGCATCGATTTACAAAATAAAGTAGCCGAAATTCTTGAAATTCAAAACATTGAAGTCTATGAAGTTGTTACTTTTTATACAATGTTTAACCAACGCCCAATTGGAAAATACATGTTTGAATTCTGTCAAACTTCTCCATGTTGTCAAAATGGGGTTGAAGATTTAATGGATTATACTTGTGAAAAACTGGGCGTAAAAGTAGGCGAACCAACGAAAGATGGAAATTTTGAAGTTCGTGGAGTTGAATGTTTAGGTGCATGTGGATATGCGCCAATGATGCAACTAGGTGATTTTTATCAAGAGCATTTGACAAAAGAAAAAATAGATCAGTTAATTTCGGATTGCAAAGAAGGAAAAATCACTTTACACGATAAATAATATCATGGGAAGAAAAATATTATTAGACAAAATAAACGTTCCAGGCATTAAAACCTACGAGGTATATCGCAAAGAAGGCGGTTATGCATCTGTAGAAAAAGCTTTGAAAAAAATGACTCCAGATGAAGTAGTTGAAGAAGTAAAAACTTCAGGACTTCGTGGTCGTGGTGGTGCAGGATTTCCAGCTGGAATGAAATGGAGTTTCATTGATAAAAAATCAGGGAAACCACGTCATTTAGTATGTAATGCCGACGAATCTGAACCAGGAACTTTCAAAGACAGGTATTTAATGGAATACATTCCTCACTTATTAATTGAAGGAATGATTACTTCAAGTTATGCACTTGGAGCAAATTTATCCTACATATATATTCGTGGAGAATACATGTGGGTTTATAAAATTTTAGAAAGAGCAATAGCCGAAGCTAAAGCAGCTGGTTGGTTAGGGAAAAATATTTTAGGTTCAGGTTACGATTTGGAATTGTATGTTCAAATTGGTGGCGGCGCTTACATTTGTGGTGAAGAAACAGCACTTATTGAAAGTTTAGAAGGAAAACGTGGAAATCCTAGAATCAAACCACCATTTCCAGCTGTTGAAGGTTTATGGCAAAATCCAACTGTTGTAAACAATGTCGAAACTATTGCTGCTGTGCCTTGGATTGTAAATAATTCAGGTGCTGATTATGCTGCAATCGGCATTGGTCGTTCAACAGGAACCAAATTAATTTCTGCTTCTGGAAACATAAAAAACCAAGGCGTTTTTGAAATTGATTTAGGATTATCTGTTTACGAATTCATGAATTCCGACGAATATTGTGGCGGGATGCAAACCGACAGACCATTAAAAGCATTAGTGCCAGGAGGAAGTTCTGTACCAATATTACCAGCCAACTTAATTTACAAAACTGCAGCTGGCGAAGATAGATTAATGTCTTACGAAAGTTTGTCAGATGGCGGATTTGCAACAGGCTCCATGTTAGGTTCAGGCGGATTTATCGTTTACGATGAAAGAGCTTGTATTGTAAGAAATACATGGAATTTTGCACGCTTTTACCACCACGAAAGTTGTGGACAATGCACACCATGTCGCGAAGGAACAGGTTGGTTAGAAAAAGTTTTATGGAGAATAGAAAACGGTCAAGGTCGCGAAGAAGACATTGATTTATTATGGAGTATTCAAGCAAAAATAGAAGGAAACACCATTTGTCCATTGGGCGATGCAGCTTCATGGCCAGTTGCTGCGGCAATTCGTCATTTTAGAGATGAATTTGAATACCATGTTCGTTTTCCAGAAAAAATTAAAAATAGAGATCACTTTGTAAATGAGCCATTTGAAAAAGTGAAGCATTTAGTAGCAAAGCAAACAGTATAATTTAAAAGTCTGAAGTTGGAAGTTGGAAGTTGGAAGTGGCAACACTTAAACTTTTAAACTTTTAAACTTTTAAACAAAGAAATAATGAAAGTAACGATAGACGGACAAGAAATTGAAGTAGCTCCAGGAACAACAATTCTGCAAGCGGCTCGTATGATTGGTGGAGAATCTGTTCCGCCAGCCATGTGTTATTATTCAAAATTAAAAGGAACTGGCGGAAAATGCCGTTGTTGTTTGGTTGATGTTACCAAAGGTAGCGATAATGATCCACGTCCGATGCCAAAATTAATGGCTTCTTGTGTAACGGGTTGCCAAGACGGAATGGAAATTGCCAGCAAATCATCCGAAAGAGTTAAAGAAGCAAGAAATGCAGTAACTGAATTCCTTTTAATAAATCATCCTTTAGATTGCCCAGTTTGTGACCAAGCAGGTGAATGTGATTTGCAAAATTTAAGTTTCGAACATGGTAAATTACAACACCGTTTTATAGAAGAAAAAAGAACTTTTGAGCCAGAAGATATTGGCGATAAAATTCAATTGCACATGAACCGTTGCATTGTTTGTCAGCGTTGTGTAGAAGTTGCAGACCAATTAACTGACGGAAGAGTTCACGGCGTTTTAAATCGTGGAGACCATTCTCAAATTTCAACTTGTGTTTCTGCAGCTATCGATAACGAATTCTCAGGAAACATGATTGATGTTTGTCCTGTTGGTGCTTTAACCGACAAAACATTCCGTTTCAAATCGAGAGTTTGGTTTAACAAACCATTTAATGCTCACAGAGATTGCGACAAATGTTGTGGCAAAACTACACTTTGGATGTTTGGAAACGAAATTCAAAGAGTAACCGCTAGAAAAGATGAATTCCATGAAGTAGAAGAGTTCATTTGTAATACGTGTCGTTTTGATAAAAAAGAAGTTTCAGATTGGACTATCGAAGGTCCGAGAAAATTTGAAAAAGATTCGGTTATCAATCAAAACAATTATACTCGAAAAATGGATAAAGTCGTTATCAATACCGAAGAAGGAATTCTTGCTGGAAGAGCAATTGACCGTAAAAAAATCAGTATGGCTGAGATAGATTACAACGAGAAAATTGATGGTACTAATATAAATTCGAATAAAAATGGATAGTGCTTTCATCATTGAAAAAAGTATTTTTATAGTAGTGATTTTTGCTGTCACTATGGTTATGGCGATGTATTCTACTTGGGCAGAACGTAAAGTAGCGGCTTATCTTCAAGATAGAGTTGGTCCAAACCGTGCAGGTTGGGGTGGTTTATTACAACCGCTTGCAGACGGAATGAAATTGTTTGCCAAAGAAGAATTTGAACCCAATACACCAAATAAATTTTTATTCTACGTTGGTCCTGCAATTGCAATGAGCACGGCTTTAATGACTAGTGCCGTAATTCCTTGGGGTGATAAATTAGAGATTTTTGGAAGAACTGTTATTCTTCAAGCTACTGATATAGACAATGCATTACTTTATGTTTTTGCTATTATTTCTATCGGAATTTATGGAATTATGATTGGTGGTTGGGCATCAAATAATAAGTTTTCTTTAATGTCTGCCGTTCGCGCTGGTTCTCAAATGGTTTCTTATGAAATTGCAATGGGATTGTCTATTATTGCTTTATTAATGATGACAGGAACATTGAGTTTGAGAGAAATGTCAATGCAACAAGCAGGAATGAATTGGAATGTTTTTTATCAACCGGTTGGATTCCTTATATTTTTAATTTGTGCCTTTGCCGAAACTAACCGTACTCCGTTTGACTTGGCAGAATGTGAATCGGAGCTTATTGGAGGTTATCATACCGAATATTCATCGATGAAAATGGGATTCTATTTGTTTGCTGAATATGCCAATATGTTTATTTCATCAACTATTTTAGCCGTGTTGTATTTTGGTGGTTATAATTATCCTGGCATGCAGTGGATGACAGAACATGCTGGAGTTAACATAGCAAACATTCTTGGAATTATTGTTTTATTCATCAAAATATGTGGATTTATTTTCTTCTACATGTGGGTTCGATGGACAATTCCAAGATTTAGATACGATCAATTAATGCATTTAGGATGGAAAATATTAATTCCGTTATCCATCATCAATATTGTGATTACGGGTATTTGCCTTTTAGCTTTTAATTAAGAGAAAAAAATTATGTCAACATCAATACAAAATATATCCTTATCGGGTCACAAAAAACAAGTTTCTAATAAAGAAATGACTTTTTGGGAGCGATTATATTTGATAGCCATTATCAAAGGATTATTAATTACTATTAAACACTTTTTCAAAAAGAAAGCAACCATTCATTATCCTGAACAAGTACGAGAATTTAGTCCAGTTTATAGAGGAAAACACACTTTGAAACGTGATGAATTGGGTAGAGAAAATTGCACCGCTTGTGGTTTATGCGCACTTTCTTGCCCAGCAGAAGCAATTACCATGAAAGCAGCAGAACGCAAAAAAGGCGAAGAAATGCTTTATCGTGAAGAAAAATATGCCGAAATCTACGAAATCAATATGCTCCGTTGTATTTTTTGTGGTTTGTGTGAAGAAGCATGTCCAAAAGATGCCATCTACTTAACACTTTCCAAAGAACTAGTACCATCACTATACAACAGAGAAGATTTTATATACGGAAAAGATAAATTAGTTATGCCTTTGGATGTTGCATTGGCTAATTCTAAAAAGCTACATTAATATGTCAACAGTACTAATAATATTTTACATACTATCAGCGATAACACTATCGACTGCTTTTTTGACAATATACACAAGAAGACCAATTCATAGTGCTATTTATCTAGTACTTTGTTTCTTCTCTATTGCTGGTCATTATTTATTGTTTAATGCTCAATTTTTAGCAATAGTTCATGTAATAGTTTACTCGGGTGCTATTATGATTCTGTTCTTATTCACCATTATGTTGATGAATTTGAACAATGAAGATGAAGTGCACAAACCAAGAATTACAAGACTTGGAGCTATTATTATTTTTGTCCTTGTTAGTATTATCATGATTTCTGTTTTTATCAATTCAAAAACAATTATGGGTGATTATGACAACAGTGGTGTTGATTATCAATCGATAAAAGTTCTGGGTAAAGTATTGTTAAACGAATATATGGTGCCATTTGAGTTTGCTTCTATTTTATTATTAGTAGCAATGATGGGAACGGTTTTATTATCTAAAAAAGAAAAATCAGGAAAATAATGGGGAATATTTTAAATCAAATAGGTATTGAAAATTACATTTTCCTATCCGTATTACTTTTTTGTATCGGAGTTTTTGGAGTGTTGTATAGAAGAAATGCCATCATCGTATTTATGTCAATTGAAATTATGCTGAATGCTGTGAACTTATTGTTTGTTGCTTTCTCAACCTATCATCAAGATGCCGAAGGACAAATATTTGTTTTCTTTTCTATGGCTGTTGCTGCTGCCGAGGTTGCAGTTGGATTGGCAATTCTAGTTTCTATTTTTAGAAATTTAGGTTCTATCGAAATTGATAAATTGAAAAATTTAAAAGGATAATTTAATGGAAAATAATTTAGCTTTAGTATTACTCTTATCTCCTTTTATTGGATTTCTATTTAATGTTTTCTTCGGAAAAAAAGTAAGCAAAGGAATTTCTGGTGCCATCGGAACAATTGCTGTTGTGGTTTCTTTTTTAGTAAGCATTTGTTTTTTTACTCAATTAATTCAAAACGGGAAAGGATTTGAAATTTCACTTTTTGATTGGATACAAGTAAGTAATTTCAAATTGGATTTCGGAATTCTTTTAGATCAATTATCACTTTTATGGTTACTGTTTGTAACTGGAATTGGCTCGTTAATTCATTTATATTCCATCAGTTATATGCACGACGATGAAAACATGCACAAGTTTTTTGCGTATTTGAATTTGTTTGTGTTTTTTATGATAACATTGGTTATTGGAAATAACTTATTGGTCATGTTCATCGGTTGGGAAGGCGTTGGTCTTTGCTCCTATTTATTGATTGGGTTTTGGTATAAAAATCAACCGTATAACGATGCTGCCAAAAAAGCATTCATCATGAACCGAATTGGAGATTTAGGATTCTTAATCGGAATGTTCCTTTTTGCTTATGTGTTTTCAACTTTAAACTATACTGAAATTCAAACTTTAGTTATAAAAGGCGAAACCAATTCATCGCTACTTAGTGTTGCTGCTTTATGTTTATTCATTGGTGCTTGTGGAAAATCAGCACAGTTGCCACTTTACACTTGGTTACCCGATGCCATGGCCGGACCAACGCCAGTTTCGGCATTAATTCACGCGGCTACAATGGTTACTGCTGGTATATTTATGATTACTAGAATGAATTTCTTATTTGACATAACACCAGATGTTCAATCGATAATTGCAATTGTTGGGGCAGTTACTTCCTTGGTTGCGGCTTCTATCGGATTATTACAAAATGACATCAAAAAAGTATTGGCTTATTCTACTGTTTCACAATTAGGGTTAATGTTTTTAGCATTAGGATTTGGAGCTTATAATGTTGCTGTTTTCCATGTAATTACTCATGCGTTTTTTAAAGCATGTTTATTCTTAGGCTCAGGTTCCGTAATTCATGCTTTACATGGCGAACAAGACATGCGAAATATGGGTGGATTAAAAAAATACATGCCAATCACTTTTTGGACCATGATGATTTCTACGTTAGCCATTTCGGGAATATTTCCATTCGCAGGATTTTGGTCAAAAGACGAAATATTAATGACCGCTTTTGAACATAATACAACATTGTGGGTTGTTGCTTCAGTTGCTTCACTAATGACTGCTTTTTATATGTTCCGATTAATGTATTTAACTTTCTTCAAAGAATTTAGAGGAACCGAAGAACAAAAACATCATTTGCACGAAAGTCCAAGTTTAATAACTATTCCACTAATAATCCTTGCTGTTTTGGCAGCCATCGGTGGTGCCATTAATTTGCCAGGAAGCATGTGGTTGAACCATTTCTTGGAACCTATTTTAGTTGCAAAACACGAAGCACACGAACTAGGTGCTCATGAATTTATGTTAATGGGAATTGCTTTAGCAGGAGCTATTATCGCAATAATTTGGGCATATTCAAAATACATCAAACAAAGTTTTGTGCCAGAAGAAGACACTCAAATGGTTGGATTTTATAAAACCATTTATAACAAATACTATGTAGATGAATTTTATACTTTTTTAATTGTAAAACCACTAAATGGCTTGTCTAATTTCTTTAGAACGACTTTAGAACCAGCATTAGGACAAATAGTTTTCAGTTTGGGAACATTAGCCAATGGCATTTCAAATCAAGGTAGAAAAATTCAAACAGGAAGCGTTGGTTTATATCTTTTTGCATTCGTTTTAGGACTTTGCGCCATCATTTCTTATTTATTTATAGCTCGATAATTTTTATATAATGAATGTAACTCTATTATTACTATTACTTTTAACAGGTTCGATTGTTACCTTTTTATCTGGTGATAAATTGGCTTCAAAAATAGCATTGCTATTCAGTGTTTCCGCTTTTGCTGTTTCATTATATCTGTTAATGCTTTTCAACCAAGGAGAAATCATCAGCTATATGAGTAGTTGGATGCAAAAACCAAATGTGTCATTTGCTCTAAAAGCAGATGGTTTATCATTAGCAATGGTTTTATTAACTACTGGATTAACACCTTTGATTATTCTTTCTTCCTTTGGAAACTCATATACTAATAGTAAAAACTTTTATGCATTAGTATTGTTCATGGCATTTTCTATGACAGGAACTTTCCTTGCAGCAGATGGATTATTGTACTATGTTTTCTGGGAATTGGCTTTAATCCCAATTTACTTTATCGCCCTAATTTGGGGTAATGGCGACGCTGAAAAACGTAAAAAAGCAGTAGTCAAATTTTTCATCTACACATTAGCGGGTTCGTTATTTATGCTTGTAGCCTTTGCTTATTTATATTCCAAAGCGGGAAGTTTTATTCTTGAAGATTTATACCAATTGCGATTATCAGAAACAGAACAATTTTGGATATTCTTTGCTTTTTTTGCAGCCTATGCCATCAAAATTCCAATTATCCCTTTTCACACTTGGCAAGCAAAAGTATATCAAAAAGCACCAACGGTTGGAACAATGTTACTCTCTGGAATTATGCTGAAAATGGGATTGTATAGCGTTATTCGTTGGCAATTGCCTATTGCACCAGATGCCGCAAAAACCTACATGCCTTATTTAATTGGAGTGAGTGTCGCTGGTGTAATTTATGGTTCCGTTGTAGCATTGCGTCAAAAAGACTTGAAAAAATTATTGGCATATTCTTCCTTAGCACACGTTGGATTAATAGCTGCAGGTTGTTATACATTAACTGCTGATGGACTAAACGGTGCGGTTTATCAAATGATTGCGCATGGTTTTGTAATAGTTGGACTTTTCTTTGCAGCCGAAGTAATTTTCAGAAGATTTGAAACGAGAAAAATCAATGAACTTGGTGGTATTCGTTCGCAAGCTTCAAAGTTTACTTCTATGTTTATGATTTTGGTTTTAGCATCAGTTGCATTACCAGGAACATACAATTTTGTTGGAGAGTTTACTGTTTTATATAGTTTGAGTCAAATCAATATTTGGTTTGCAGTGTTTGGCGGAACAACCATAATTCTTGGTGCTTATTATATGTTAAAAATGTTTCAAAATGTAATGTTAGGCGACACCAATACTAAAGTTTTTGCTGATGTTACTCTAAATGAAACCATTGTTTTTGTTACTATCATTGGCTTCCTATTGTTCTTTGGATTGTATCCAAAACCAATTAACGAATTAGTAAATCCGGCAATTCAAAATATTTTGACCGTAATAAATAGATCATAAAATGCAAGTATTAATAGCAATAGCATCCTTAGGAATTTTTTGTTTAGTAGCAGAAATTTTCAATCTTAGAAAAATACTAGTTCCAGTTTCTGTAATTGGTTTACTTGCCATCCTTGGAATTACTCTAAATTTTTGGTCAATTTCAGATTCGTTAGACGCAAGATACATTACGATGATTGCTTCTACTGGTTTTTCAAAAGCATTCATTTCATTGTTTATCATTCTCACTATCTTTATTTTAGTCATGAGTAATGATTATTACAAAGAACACCCAACAAAATTTTCAGATTTTATAGCCATCAAAATTTTTCTTTTAACTGGAGCCGTTGCTATGGTTTCTTTTACGAATTTGGCTATGTTCTTTTTAGGAATTGAAGTATTGTCTATTTCATTATATATTTTAGCCGCTAGCAATAGATTAAACATTAAAAGTAACGAAGCTGGTATGAAATATTTCTTGATGGGTTCGTTTGCATCAGGAATTATTCTTTTTGGAATTTGCTTAATATATGGTGCAACGGGTTATTTTGATATGGTTGAAATACACGATTTGTCGCAAGGTATAGGTTTGCCTGTTTGGTTTCCTATTGGAATAGCTTTAATGATAATTGGTATGCTATTTAAAATTGCAGCTGTTCCATTCCATTTTTGGGCACCCGATGTATATGAAGGTTCTCCAACGTTAATTACAGCTACGATGAGTACTTTGGTAAAAGTTGTAGCAATGGCTACTCTTTTCAAACTTTTAAATGGATTGCTTACATCTATACCGCCAAAAGTTGAAATACTAATACTGATAATTTCCATTTTGTCGATGACAGTTGGAAATATTATGGCATTACGACAAAAAAATGTAAAAAGAATGTTAGCTTTTTCGGGAATATCACATGCTGGATTTATGCTAATGACTCTATTGACAATGGCAACCGCAGCTAACAATCTATTGTACTATACTTTTGCTTATGGTTTAGCAGGAATTGCTGCTTTTGCCGTAATAATTCATGTTACTAAAAACAAAGAAGACGAAGCTATTTTTAACTTTAATGGCTTAGGAAAAACAAACCCACTAATGGCAGCTGCTTTGACGGCATCATTACTTTCCATGGCTGGAATTCCAATTTTCTCTGGATTTTTTGCCAAGTTTATGTTGTTTACAGATACTATAAAATCAGGATTTATTGCTATTGTAATTGTGGCTGTAATTAATTCAATTATTAGTATCGGTTATTATTTCAAACTTATTTTAGCAATGTACACCAAAGAAGCAACTGCTGAAAAAGAGTCTATTTCACTTGTTTATACGATTGTTGCTGTACTAGCAATTATACTAAATATTATCATTGGTGTTAATCCTTCTTTGGTATTAAACTTGATGTAATTTTACAATCATCACACTACAAAAAAAAGTCGTTGAGAGAAGTTCTTAATGACTTTTTTTATTTCTAAAATGAAATCTAAAAACCTAGAATGATTTTAGCAATTGAAAAATAAATTAAAATTCCACAAATATCATTACTTGTGGTAATAAACGGACCAGTTGCTAATGCTGGGTCTATTCCAAATTTATTCAATATCAAAGGTATAAATGTGCCAATTAATGAAGCAATAATAATAACCGAAATTAAAGCAATAGTTACAATCATCCCAATTTTTGGATCAACTCCAAGAATAAAATGACTACCAATAAAAAGAATGGTTGCTAGAATAACACCGTTTAATAAAGCTAAAGAAATTTCCTTTAATAGTCGATTCACAATAGAACCACTTATAGATTGATTTGCCAAACCTTGAACAATAATGGCCGAAGATTGAACACCAACATTTCCAGCCATTGCAGCAATTAGTGGTGTAAAGAAAAATAATTCGCCATGTTTTTCCATTGCTCCGCCAAATAAGCCAAGCATTTCTACAGATATAAATCCACCGCAAAGTGCTAAAACCAACCAAGGCAATCGCGCTTTTGTTAACTCAATGATGCTGTCGTCTGCTTCAACATCTTGCGAAATACCAGCAGCCAACTGGTAATCCTTATCGGCTTCTTCTTTGATTACGTCAACAATATCATCAATAGTAATTCTACCTACTAATCTTCCCATTTCATCTACAACTGGAATGGCTTCCAAATCGTATTTCTGCATAATTCGAGCCACATCAACACTTGGCATGTTTACTTTTACTGAATCAACTTTTGGGATGTAAACTTCGCTAATAGGTGTTTTGGTAGATGTAGTTAATAAATCTTTTAAAGAAAGTCTTCCTTTTAGCCGATTTTCATCATCAACAACATAAATGGAATGAACACGTGTAACGTTTTCGGCTTGAATGCGCATTTCTTTTACACAAGTCAATACGTTCCAGTTTTCATTAACTTTTACCAACTCTTTTCCCATCAAACCACCAGCAGAATCTTCGTCATAACGCAAAAGATCAACAATGTCTTTGGCGTGTTCTAAATCTTCTAATTCCGAAATTACCTGCTCTTTTTTGCTTTCTGGTAATTCATTGATGATGTCTGCAGCATCATCGGTGTCTAATTCGTCAAGTTCTTCTGCAATTTCTTTGGCAGAAAGGCCACGTAGAATTTTTTCACGAACATCTTCTTCAAGTTCAAGAAGAATTTCTGCTGTTTTCTCACTATCAAGAATACGGAAAACATAAGTAGCATCATCAATACTTATTTCATCAAAAATCTCAGCAATATCAGCATGGTGCATATCATTAAGCAACAATTCTAATTCTTGGTCGTTTTTGACTAGAATGAGTTGCTCAATTTGTTCTATTAATTCTTTGCTGATTTTAAACTGCATTGGCGGCTATTTTTTGTGTGATTTCAACAAACTGTTCTACAGATAACTGTTCTGGACGAAGGTCAAAGATAGTATCTTCTTTTAAATTATCTGATAATTGAAATGATTTTAAACTATTTCTAAGCGTTTTTCTACGTTGATTAAAACCTGTTTTTACTACATTAAAAAATAATTTTTCATCACAAGGTAACGAGAAATCTTCTTTTCTTCTCATGCGCATTACACCTGATTTCACCTTTGGTGGCGGATTGAAAACTTCTGGCTCCACTGTAAAAAGATACTCTACATCATAAAATGCTTGCGACAAAACGGAAAGAATTCCATACACTTTATTTCCTTTTTTAGAGCAAATTCGTTCGGCTACTTCTTTTTGAAACATTCCAGAAAACTCTGGAACTTGATTTCGCATTTCTAAACATTTGAAAACAATTTGTGTAGAAATATTATAAGGAAAATTGCCGATGATAGCAAAAGGTTTCCCTTCCAAAACTTCGTTGATGTTGTATTTTAAAAAGTCTTTAGAAATTATTTTGTTATGCAGTTTTGGATAATGTGAATCCAAATAGGATACTGATTCGGTGTCGATTTCAATCACGTAAGTATCAATTTCTTTTTCCAAAATATATTTGGTCAAAACACCCATTCCTGGACCAATTTCCAAAACGGTTTCATAGCCCGAAAAGGACAAAGTATCGGCTATGTTTTTCGCTATGCTTTCGTCGGTTAAAAAATGTTGCCCAAGGTGTTTTTTGGCTTTTACTTGCATGTTATGTGATTTGTTTTTTCAAGAAAATGGAAATTAATATTCCGAAATCAATTCTAATTCAGTTCTGAATGCCAACATTTTTTCACCGAATAATTGCATTCCTTCTTCTCGAAGTTTTGGTGCATCTTCGTCGTAATATTTTTGTAGCGTTTCTTTGCAATCAGTTGTAAATTGTACTGCATAGGTCATTCCGCCCATTTCTTCATCTACTAAAACCCGAACCATTCGTGCTGAAGTAAATTTTCCAGTATTTAATACATCGTGAATGTGTTTGTGATGCATCCAAATCATCCATTGGTCGTGAACGCTTTCGTGTATATTGATGGTAACATTATATATAATCATGTAATTTTAGATATTAAAGTTTAGATATTATTTCCTATTTAGCACTTCGACTGCACTCAGTGTGACAAAACTGCCTACTGCAACTGCTCACTGAACACTCATTTCTGTACTTCGATTGTGCTCAGTGTAACAAAACTGACAACTACATAGTAGAATCGCCACGCAATTGCCTGTATTTCTTCCTGCTATCAACGTAGTAAATACTGTCTTCATGCTTGAAAATCATTTCTTCATAAAGTGGTTTGGCTTTTTCAGCATCATTGAGTATTAAATTATATATCTCAGCCGAATAGTATAAAGCTTCATCAATATAAATCCCATCTTTATGATTAGTGATTATTTCATTGTAATTTTCTAAGGCTTTAGTATAATCGCCTTGTTTTTCATAGATTTTTCCAATTCGGAGTAATGTCACGGCTTCAATTTCTTCCCCTTTATGTTCTTTTAAAATCAATTGAAATTGGGATAATGCGTCTTGTTTTTTATTTTGATACAACAGAAAATCACCACGAGAAAATTGCTTCAAAGCTACTTGTGTAGAATCTTCTACGGTGTTGTCGCTAATCAATAAAAACAAATCCAACGCATCATTGGCAATTAACTGAGTGGAGGCCGATTTTAAAACTTTTAGTTGATGCGATGCCCATTTAAAATCAGCTTTGTAATAACTGGTTTTTGCCGTTTTTAAACTCGCTTCTTGACCAATAACATCGCCGCTTAAATCATTTTCTATTTGAGAATAATAAATCAAGGCTTGGTTGAATTTTTCTTCAAACAATAAAATATCTGCCAAATCCATTTTTACTTCTGCCAATTGGTATTTATTCAACGGCATGTCCATGGCATTTTTTAAAATCGTTTTGGCTTTTTCGGTGTCTTTTAAATGAAAGGCTGAAAAATTAGCATCCAATTTTAATAATGATAAAGTATATGGACTAACGCCAAATTGTTTAATCAACACATCCAATTCTTGGGTAATTGCTGGATAGTCTTTTTCGGTTGCAATATCAATTTTCATTTCAACCAAATAAGAATGTGCTTGAATTAACAAATCTAAATTATTGGTATTGTCTAAAACAAAAATCAAGATTTCTTTAGCAGCTTCCGAATCTTTATCGTCTATAGCCATTTCGGCTAAATTCACAATATTAGAAAACGATTCCGGATTTCGTTTATAAATCGCTTTTTGCTGAATAAAAGCTTTGCTATATTCTTTTAATTGCACATAATACCAACTTAAAAAATCGTTCCAAAATAAATCTTGTGATTTTTGGGTTCGAAGAAGTAGTGCTTTTCGAAGTGTATTATTGAAATTCTCATCTGTGTCTTCCGTCATAAATCGGGATAGCTGATTTTGAATAATTGGAAGGTTTTGAGGGTTTTGAAAACCTTCGGCAAGAAAGGTTTCAATCATCAAATCGGTATTCCCTTTTTGTCCATAAAGTACTGCCATTTGAAAATTAAAACTCATTTTTGGTTCTTTTTCCAATGCCGTTTGATATGCTAGCAATGCATAATCTATCAAAGATTTTCGTTCAAAAACATAAGCAATTCCGTAAACTTCGTTAGCATTGATTTTTATTTTTTCAATAGCTTGGTCATAATATTTAGTAGCTTTTTCATTATTCTTTTGCAATTGATAGTTATAACCCAATTCAACTAAAAGATTGCTTTGACGGTATTTGTCCAATCGTTCTTGAAGTGCTTTTTCCGCCTTGTCATATTGTTCTAGTTGCTGATAACATTCTACAACACGTTGAAAATAATTGGAATTTCCAACTTGCATTTTTAGTAATTCTTCGTAGGACACCAAAGCTTTTTCAAATTCGCCACGGTCAAAATAATTGTTCGCCAACTGTTCATTTTGTGCTTTTGCACAAATGGTTAGAAAAAGAAACAGAACAATAAAAAATTTTTTCATGTAATGGAGATAAAAAACAATGCACTAAAGTAACGTTTTTTGTGTCAATTTAGTGCATTGTTTAAGGAAGATTAACGTTTTAGTTAATAATATCGAAACCAGTATATGGTCGTAAAACCTCAGGAATTACAATTCCTTCTGGTGTTTGATAATTTTCTAATATTCCAGCAAGAACTCTTGGCAACGCTAATGAACTTCCATTTAATGTATGTGCCAATTGGGTTTTTCCGTCTTTTCCTTTGAAACGCAATTTCAATCGATTGGCTTGAAAAGTTTCAAAATTAGAAACTGAACTAATTTCTAACCAACGATCTTGCGCTGTAGAAAATACTTCAAAATCATAAGTCAATGCCGAAGCAAAACTCATATCACCACCACAAAGTCTTAAAATTCGGAAAGGTAATTTCAATTCGCGCATAATGTTTTTTACGTGTTCAACCATGCCGTCCAGAGCTTCATACGATTTTTCAGGATGTTCAATACGAACGATTTCTACTTTATCAAATTGATGCAAGCGATTCAAACCACGAACATGTGCGCCATACGAACCTGCTTCTCTACGGAAACATGGAGTATAACCTGTGCAAAGGATTGGCAATTCGTTTTCTTGCAAAATCACATCGCGAAATAAATTGGTTACTGGAACTTCAGCCGTTGGAATTAAGTATAAATCATCAATACCAACATGGTACATTTGACCTTCTTTGTCTGGCAATTGACCCGTTCCATATCCCGAAGCTTCATTTACCAAATGGGGCACTTGTACTTCTTGATAACCTGCTTCTGTGTTTTTATCTAAAAAATAGGCTATCAAAGCACGTTGCAATTTGGCACCTTTTCCTTTATAAACAGGAAATCCTGCGCCAGTGATTTTTACACCTAATTCAAAATCAATAATATCATATTTTTTTACTAAATCCCAATGTGGCATTGCGTTTTCATGCAATACAGGAATGTCGCCTTCTTCAAAAACGTTCAAATTTTCTTCAGGAGTTTTACCAACAGGAACAATTTCTGCCGGAAGATTTGGCAACAAATACATTCTTTGTAACAATTCAGCAGCAAAACCATCTACTTTTTCAGAAAGGTCCTTGCTGGTTTCTTTCAATTGTGATGTTTTTAACTTTAATATTTCTGCTTTTGCTTTTTCGCCGTTTTTCATCATTTCGCCTATGGCAGATGATAATTTGTTGGCTTCAGCTAAAGTATTGTCTAAATCATTTTGCGTACTTCTTCTGTTTTCGTCTAGTTCAATTACTTCTTCTATAATGGTTTTTGCATCCAAATGCTTTTTTGCCAAAGCAGTAATAACTTTGTCTTTGTTTTCTCTGATGTAACTTATTTGTAACATAGTTTTCTTTAATAAGGTTGCAAATTTAATGAAATGTTTTAGAAATAGATTCAGTTCCTTAAAAACTTGTTTTTTTTCTAATTTGATTAAAATCAACTTTATAGTCTTGTTATTAATCTTTTTTTAAGACAACCTTACTTCAATATGTATTATATTCGCAAAAATTACTATACTATCATGAAAAATATCTATCTATTCTTTTTCTGTATTAGCGTTTCTTTTGTCTTTAGCCAAAAAAAAGAAAGCACTACCAAAACAATAGCGGAAGCAGAAATGAATTCAGCATCAAGAATTGCTAATTTTCAAGCAAATCCAAATACAGCTAATTACGATGTAACGTATCAAAAACTTGAATTTACTGTAAATCCAGCAGTAAAATTTGTGAGTGGCAAAATAACAACCACGTTTACGGCATTGACAAACATGAATTCAATAACATTTGATTTTGCTAATGAATTAACTGCAAGCGTTATAAAAAAAGGTGCAACAAATTTAAGTTTTACCGAAAACTCGAACAATGAATTAGTGATTACACTTCCATCTACACAGTTAGCAGGTACTTCGGCTACCATCGAAGTAACTTATTCGGGTGTTCCACCAAATAATGGATTTGACTCTTTTGTTAAAAGTACACATAATGGAACTCCAATTATTTGGACACTTTCAGAGCCTTTCGGTGCTAGAGATTGGTGGCCTTGTAAACAAGATTTAAATGATAAAGTAGATAGTATTGATGTTTATATAACAGCTCCTTCTCAATACATTGGTGTTTCTAATGGTATTGAGCCCGAAGCTCCAGTAATTAATGGAGCTAACAAAACAACCCATTTTCATCATGGCTATCCAATACCTGCTTATTTAATTGCAATCGCCGTTACAAATTACACTGTTTATAATCAAGTTGGAGGAACAGCTCCAAATGAATATCCAATTATAAATTACATCTATCCCGAAAATTTTGCATCAATTCAACCACAATTGAGTGAAACACCTGCCATTTTAGAGTTGTATGAGAATTTATTTGAAATTTACCCATTCCACAATGAAAAATATGGTCATGCTCAATTTGGTTGGGGTGGAGGAATGGAACACACTACAGTTTCATTCATGGTGGGTTTTGATAGACAACTAATTGCTCACGAAATGGGTCATCAATGGTTTGGCGACAAAATTACTTGCGGTTCTTGGAAAGATATTTGGCTCAATGAAGGTTTTGCAACTTATTTGGCCGCTTTAGTCATCGAGAATTTTGATGGTTTAGATTCATTCATTGCCGAAAAAATAGACATGGTCGATTATATAACCTCGAGTCCTAACGGGAATGTTTATCTTGATGATGTTGAGGCGACTAACGTAAATAGAATTTTCAGCAGTCGATTAAGCTATAACAAAGGCGCCATGATTTTAGAGATGTTACGTTTCAAAATGGGCGATACTGCTTTTTTTCAAGCTTTACGTAATTATTTAGCCGACCCAAATTTAGCTTATAAATATGCCGTTACAACTGATTTAAAATCACATTTAGAAGCAGTTTACGGTCAAGACTTAACCGAGTTTTTTGATGACTGGGTTTACAATGAAGGATACCCAACTTACGACATCACTGCTCAAAATTGGGGTTCTGGGCAAGCAAAATTTGTTGTTTCACAAACGCAATCCGATGCTTCTGTAAGTTATTTTGAAATGCCAGTGCCTGTAAGAGTTTATGGCTCAAATGGTGAAGAACAAGATATTGTTTTAGAAAACACATTTGACAATCAAGAGTTTATTGTTAATATCCCTTTTACTATCACAAATGTTGTTTTTGACCCAGAACAGCATTTAATTGCAAGAAATTCAACAGCAACATTACAAAACTCTAATGTTGAATGGAATCAGACAATTTCTGTTTTTCCTAACCCAACAAATTCCATTTTACATATTCAAAAACCGAATGATTTATCAATTGAATCTGTAACACTTTATAATTCTTTAGGACAAATGGTTTTGAAATCAAATGAAAATGATTTGACAATCGAAAGTCTTTCAAATGGAGTTTATGAACTACAATTGAATACTAATCAAGGTAAATTTCACAAAAGAATCATAAAACAATAATCTATTTTGAAAAATATTCCAAAGGCTTGTTCGAAAACCTTACTTTTGTGCGCTTATTTAAAAAAGAATTAAAATTAAAGAATGGAAATCGTAATTAAATTATCTCAATTTTTATTGAGTTTATCAATACTTATCATACTTCACGAATTAGGACACTTTATTCCTGCCAAATTATTTAAAACTCGAGTTGAAAAGTTCTATTTATTTTTTGATGTGAAATATTCATTATTAAAAAAGAAAATAGGCGAAACCGAATACGGAATTGGATGGCTACCACTTGGCGGTTATGTGAAAATTGCTGGAATGATTGACGAAAGCATGGACAAAGAACAAATGCAAGGCGAAGCACAACCGTGGGAATTTCGCTCCAAACCAGCTTGGCAACGTTTGATTATTATGCTTGGTGGGGTAACCGTTAACTTTATACTAGCATTCATTATTTATATTGGAATGACGTATGTCTATGGCGATTATTACATCAAAAACAACGACCTTAAAGATGGAGTTTGGGTAACCAATCCAGTAGTTGAAAAAGCAGGAATTAAAACTGGTGATAGAATAGTGTCTGTTGATGGAACTCCTGTTGAGCGTTTTGTACCTTCGGTTAGCTTGGATATATTGATGTCTAAAAAAATAATTGTTGAACGCAATGGTCAAAATGTAGAAATAGATTTACCAGTTAATTTCATTGGTAAAATTCTTGACGAAAATAAAAAAGAAGTCATCAGATTAAGAATTCCATTTGTTGTTTCAAGTATTTCTGACGAATCAGCCAACAAAGATGTTTTAATGGCTAAGGATATATTAGTATCAGTAGGTGGAACATCTGCAAAATATTATGATGAAGCATTAAAATATTTCGAAGAACACAAAGGTCAAAAAGTAGCAGCTGTTGTTCTTAGAGATAATAAAGAGGTTGCTGTTAGTTTGCAAATCAACAATGAAGGAAAACTAGGTGTTATATCTGGTGGACTTAAAGAAGATAATTTAGAAAAATTAGGCTACTATAAATTTAGTAAAGAAAGCTATGGTTTCTTAGAATCATTTCCAATAGGAATTGATAAAGGAGTTACACAATTAAGTAACTATTGGAAACAATTAAAAGCAATATTCAACCCAAATACGGGAGCATACAAGGGTGTTGGCGGCTTTGCGGCTATTTATAATGTGTTTCCCGACACTTGGAGCTGGGAAACTTTTTGGAATATTACCGCATTACTATCAATTATGTTAGGAGTAATGAATTTATTACCAATTCCTGCTTTAGATGGTGGTCATGTTATGTTTTTATTATACGAAATGATAACAGGAAAAACACCAAGCGATAAGTTTATGGAACGTGCTCAATTAGTTGGTTTTGTTTTGCTTATTTCATTGTTGTTGTTCGCAAATGGTAATGATATTTACAAGGCAATTGTCGGCAAATAATTTTTTTTAAAAATAGTAGTTAAATTATTTGCAAAAAATAAAATTCGTTCTATCTTTGCAACCGCTTAAAAGATAAAACATCTTCCTCCTTAGCTCAGTTGGTTAGAGCATCTGACTGTTAATCAGAGGGTCCTTGGTTCGAGCCCAAGAGGGGGAGCTTTTATGACAAAGCCGCTATTTAGCGGCTTTGTCTATTTATAATATTTTGATTTTTAAATAGTTACGAGCCAAAAAAGCGGTTCGAGATGTATAAAACAAAATTATGGGTTTTTTAAGCGATTTCTCGAACCGCTACACTAGAAGCACTTTTTTCCACATCAACCCTCAATTCACGTACTCGTTTATCTCGAAACAAAATCATGGCTATGGTCTCTTCTAGCTTAGGAGTAGCAAAATAATGATTGTGATAGGTAAGTTTGTCACAGAAAATTGTTTTAATAATTTTTCGTTTGACATCAGTTGTTCCGTTTTTATATACTCTATCCACACCTCCAAGAAATGAAATACCTTCCCGAAGATGCTTTTCAAAAAAACTGTCTTTCTTTTGAAGAGATTTTAACTCGTCTTTAATTTCCATCATGCGTAAATCAATACGTTGTTTCATAGTATTAAAAGTGCTTACATCAATCTGCTTTTCGAATAAATGGTCTTCTGCCATTTCCAAACGCTTATGTAAGTTTTCTTGTTCACGTTGCAAAGAAGTTATCATTGTTAGTTTATTGGTTTGATTTTCATCAAAACGTTCTTCTAGCATCGATTTATATACTGTTTCCCAATCCTCATCAATTTTTAATGATTCCAACATTTCTTCAAACAATTTATTCACTTCGATTGCTTTATGCCGTACACTACAATAGCGTGTACAATGATAATAGAAATAAGTATTCTTTCCTTCCCTGCCTTTGCTTCCTGAACCAGTTAATGTCTTTTTACAAGTAGGACAAATCAAAAAGCCACGTAATGGTAGTTCAGCATCAATCTCGGTTAAAGTTTTAGTAGGAGTTTTGTATTTACCTTTTAAAATAAGTTGCACTTTATTAAAGGTTTCACTATCAACTAAAGCAGAATGTAATCCTTCAACCAGTACTTCCTCCTCTTTTTTATACGACTTAATATATATTTTTCCCATATAGGTTGGATTCTTAAGTAAACTTAAAAATCCATTTCGTGAGATTTTTAAACCGAGTGGCAAATGTTTGTGTCGCACCTCTTCTGCCGAATAAATACCTTGACTATACATTACAAAAGCACTTTCTATTAGTGGAGCAATTATCGGGTCGGGCATCAAAGTAGATTTTCCATCTGAATTACGAGTATGTAAATATCCCTTTGGAGCAACGCCAGTAAAACAGCCTTCTTTCATGGCTTTACGAAGACCATCAATTGTACGAAGACTATTTTTATCATTCTCGATTTCTGGTATAACCAAATAAACCGCCAATAAAACTTTAGAATCGGGCTGACTCAAATCCAATGGTTGTTCTATACTATTAACTTGAATACCCATTTCCTTGAATTCTCGAATGACTCGGAACGACATTTCTACGTTTCTTGAAAATCGATCCCACTTCAAAAAAAGCAGTGCATCTATCTTTTTCTGATTCGATTTAGCATAACGCACTAGCTTTTGAAATTCAGGACGTGAGGAAAAGTTTTTAGCAGAATGGTCTTCTTCAAAATGACACAAAATAGTATATCCATATTGCTGACAATAATTCTCCAGTTGTTCCTTTTGATGGCGAAGTGAAAATCCTTTTTCTTTTTGATTTTCTGTACTTACTCTTGTATAAATTATTACGTTTTTCATTTGCTACTTGAAATTTTTTTCTTTGAATGATTCAGGCATTCAATCTCTACAAACTGCCTCAATTTTAGCCTGATTTCAGCCATCGTTTTTTCAGAAAAAACTGGCTGGTTTTTCGCTGTATTTTGGACATTATTTTGAGGTTGATATTTCATGAAAGTTAACACTTAAGTGTTGAATAATAAAGTCTTTACCTATATATTAAGGGAATATTAGCTTGGAAAATGGCTTGTTTGGGGTCTTGTGCAGGATTGCATTATGACGGTCTGAACGACCTTACAAATGCAACCTGTTCAGGGAATACTTCCCTAAAAACCCTTAACTTATCCTTGTGCTAATCCTCTTAAAATTTGGAATTTCGGTTTCGCTGTTGCTCATTTTCTTTTACTTTTTGGAGCAGTTCCATTCGTTTTTCAAGCGTTGAATTTTGCTCAAGCGACAGCAATATCTCGGAAGTATATCCGAGCTTTGCAAACCTGAACTTTCTATTGCCAACAATCCCCGTAATTTTTCCATTTCGGGTGTAAAGTTTGACTCCCTTATTTTCAATTTGCTGATAAAAATCCTGTTCTGATTTTGCCGTTTTGAAAACTTCTTCTAACAGTTTTAATATTTGTTGTTTTTCCGATAATCCTCCATTGGCTTCCAGTATCTTTTCTGATTCCTTTTTGAGTTCCTTTTTCGGGAAAATGGATTTTTCGTGTCGGATTTTGGAAAGCAACAGTTCTGGAAACACATCCTGCTGGAATTTCTCCATTGGCAGTTTTACCTTTTGCTTGAAATCCTCCTTTGAAATTCGGATGGACTTTCCTGTTTTATACTCGATTCCCGAAAAACAAATATGGAGATGAGTGTGGTCTTTCTCATTTCTATGGACAGTTGCAACGGCTAGTGACTTTGGAGCTCTCAGTGATAAATATTTTAACGTAATCTGATATAGTTTCTCGTTGTTGAGTCTTTGTGCATCATCGGGATGGAATGACAATATATCCATATACAGCACGACATTATTTTTCCGTCTGTTAACCCGTAAGGTTTCATTAGATAAGAACTGGTTGTGCAACTCCTCCACAGATAGATTTTTGCCTTTGATAAACTTGGTTAGCATAAAGGACTGGTCTTTCTCATTCTCACGGAAGATATAACCCAGTACGGTTGTAAAACTTCGGGTGTTCTTGTATGATTTACTTTTGATTATCATTTGTCTAAAATTTATCTTCTAATAATTCCTGCAACTTGTAAAGCAATTGTTCAAGTGTTGAGATGCTGTCCTTATCAATATGCCGTCTTTGATAGACCAGTCCTTCCAAATAATCCGTTACCAAAAAAAGCTGTTGTTCAATTTGGGTAGTATCCTGTATGATGGTATTTGTAACTATTGGGGTATTATCAATATGATGGTTCAGCAGTTCCTTGATATAGCTGTGCAGGGATTGATTTGGATTTAATCTTTCCAATAATGACTGCCACTCTTTTTTTTCAAAAGCAATGGTTAACTCCTTGCGTTTTCTTCTTTGGTTCTGCTTCAGGTGGGTGTTGTAGGCTTTCCAATATTCCTTTTTTGCTTGGGCAATCTCGTCTTCAGATGGGGTTAAACCCACGAAAACTTTGTCCAAATACTCATGAAGGCTTTTATAGGGAAAGTCTTGTGCCATTAGCGTTCTAAATCAGAGACCTGTTTTTTGTCTATATCAGTATGCTTGTTTTGTTCTCTCATCAACTCACTAAGTTTGATTTCTTTAAAATAAATATCTCGTTCAATAGTTAATCCAAGAGGACGTTCTGCGGATTCTAGATTTGGGATATAAAATACTCCCCATTCATCGGTAAATCCCTTGAGATAACAGCTACACGTTAGGTTTTTAGGATTATACTCGATTGCATACCATTCCAATTTTCTCGTCTTATCAAAAAACTTAGCAACAATTATGGGGTCAGAGTTTTGAGATTGAACACCTATTTCAGCAAAGCGGTTTTTCAATTCTTTAGTTATCAGTTTCATCTTTTAATGATTTGATTTAAAATTAACGCTCGAATTCCTGCTCCCTGTCTTGAATAAACTTATTGGAACGGATTTCTTTAAAGTAAAGGTCACGTTCAATTTTTAATCCGAAAGGCAGTTTCAGGGCTTCCAGTTCTTCTATGGAGAAAGTACCCCATTCATCAAATGCCATTCCCGTCACATAGCCAAAGCAGATATTGGTCTCTTTATCATATTCTGTTGCATACCAAGTCTGGCTTCCACAAGGATTAAAGAACTTGGCAATGAAAATTGGGTCGATGCTTTGCGACTGGTCTCCGATTTTCTCAAATCGTTCTTCAAGTGCTTTTGTTATCAGTTTCATTATACTAAAGTTTATACGGTTATTGAAAATGGTTCTTATCTGTAAATGGAAAGGTCTATATAGCTGACGCTATATTGCACAGGTTGTGGTTTGCTTTTTGGTCGGGTGTTAAGTTTTGCTACCAATAGCTTTTGCTTGTATGCAGGAGTAATGGGAACTTTGAGTGGTTTTTCTCCCGATGGGATGACCAATATTTCATCCTTCATCTCACGGATTTCAGAAGCAGTCATTAAAGCACGCTGTCGGATAGCTCCTGATTTATCATCCTTATACTCAAAGTTTCCGAGTATTCTCTCCAAATCATACGCTTCCTGACCCAAGCCTCCGTAATAACATTTTACATTACAGTTGTTAAGGATGTTCTTAGCCTTATCTCCATACTTACTGAGCAAGGCTTCAGATTGTAAAATCAGTTGCTGTGGGATTTTAAATTTCCTTGCATTGGAAATAATTTCAGAATATCCCTGAATTGAAGTTAAAGTATCAAATTCGTCCATGACCATGCAGATATCGAGTTCACTATCATTAGGTAAATAACTGAATGCAAAGCGGTAAAACTCTTGAAAAAATAGCGATACAATAGCTGAATAAAATTTTACATCGCCTATGGGTACGTGGACAAACAAAGCGTGTGGTCGTGTTCTAAAATCCTCAAAACGGATAGTGGTTCGGGAAGTAATATCACACAGCGTTGGGTCTTCTCCAATAAACGACAAAGCAGTTAAGGCACTTGCCACAATTGACTTTCTTGTATTCTCAGACGCTCCTGCCAATGCTCTGAATTTTCTAAAAACATCTTCCGAACCTTTGGTGGTTACAAGGTTTTCAATCAGATGCGGACTCGCCTGATACTCGAGTATCAACCTATACACATTGGCTAAATTTCTAAACTGAACAGGTTCGGATTCCATCAAGAACTGGATGAACAATACCAAACAATCCTCAGCTGAAATACTAAAAAAATCTTCGGTGTCTTTGGTGGTTGCACTAAGCAGAGTTTTGGCAACTTTACGCATTTGGGTAAGGTTGTTATTGGCACAACCATCCAAAGGGTTGAAATAGACTCCAGTTTTCTTTGCAAAGTCCAATATAAAACATTTATAACCGACTGATTCAAGATATGGAATTGTACTACTGAGTTCAGAACTGGGGTCATTAACAATAAGGGAATGCTTCCCTTTGGCGTTCAATATAAATGGAAACACATTTATTTGAGTTTTACCACGACCACTACTAGCCACAATTAATAGATTTTCTCTGCTTTTGGGAAGGGAAATGAACCTCGTGCCGTCTATACAGAATCCGTCACCTGTTGTTGAGATCAGATTATTTGCCTTTCCGAATTCTGCTTTTAGCGTATGGTCTTTGCCCCATAAAGTTTCCACAAACTGTTTTCCGACTGGAGAGGATTGTTTGATTTGTTTTAGGATGAATTTTTTTATCATGGTTTTAATTTGTTTAAGATTTCATCAAAGGCACTTATTAAAAATTGACAGATAGCACTCAGCAGTTTGGTTATTCCATAAAAACAGGCTAAAATGAATCTGAGAACGGCGATACATAAACTGCCGATGGCACTAAAAAATAGTTTGATTGTTGGGTTCATGGCGTTACGGATTTGAGTTATTTACAGCGTGGTGTAGAGTTCCTTTGCAGTCAGGACAATCATAATCGTAACCGTGAATTTTGAGTTCTGCTTCTGCGTTTTGCCAGTAAGACATAAATACTCCGCTGTGCTTTCCAAAATGGGAGTATGCCTTATTAAATAGATTATTACCGCCCATTGGATGTGCCTTGAACTGATAGAAATTATAAGGAGTTGTTCCGCCTTTTGACACAAGGGAATCCCAAAACAACTCGTACTCATTCATTGTTTTTACATCCATTGTGTTTGTTTTTCGATGTAAGATTGCAAGGCTCATCATACCAATAAGAGAATCGAGTAATTGCGAATGAAAAATGGTATTACAGTTAGAGGTAATTTTCACTTCTTCCTGTTCATTGGCTTTGTATCTTGAAGAGGCTGCACAACGAAAACAGGCTGTTGTATAATCAGGAACTTGAAAAAATAGTTCAGCGGTACGGCTTTGAGCGTACCAACCTGACCAAATGGCTGGCTTGTTGTATTTCAGAGCAATGATATTTCCAAAGGCTTGTGCTTGGAATGAATCGGTTAAGAATAACAACAAATCGGCTTGTTTGAAAATAGTATCCAGTTCCTCATCATCCATATCCAAAAAATTCTTGGTAATCCCAATGTAGCTTACTTCGGGATTAATACTTGCCACTTCTTTGCCAAGTGCATCGACTTTATAATTTCCGATATCAGAAATTTTATATCCCTGACGCACGATGTTTGTTTCTTCTACGGTATCAAAATCAAGTACGGTTAATGTTCCAACACCGCATCTAGCAAGAGAAGTAACTAACGAATAAGAGCCACCTGCACCTACCACTACGATATGGGAATTTTTGATAATTCCCATATTCACGCTGTCTTGTATTCTTGAGTAGTCCATGATTATAGATTTTTAATGATGTAGAAAAAGGTAAAAGGAACAATCGCAGTTGCCAGTCCGAGGATAAAAAAGTACAGATTGGAGAACAGCATTACCAATAGCAATGGTTCTAGTTCGGGTTGGCGTTCTCTTTCAGGGACAGATGCTTGTGTTTCCTGTTTGATAACAATAAGCACTTCCAGTCTTTGCGTAACTGTATCAGGGTTTGGTTCATCCACTTTTCGGGAGTACTGCTCATAATCATTAGGGAGAATTTCAAGTTCAGCGGTTTCTACCGTTCCATCTTTATGGAAAACATAAGGGAAGAATGCAAACTCTTCCTGTTTTGCAGAAAAAACAATCGGAGTGTACATAAAATCCAAGTCAGGAAAATTTTTGAATTGGCTCATGAAATATTCCTTATCAGGATTTGAGAGTTCAAAAGCACCATAAGGATGGCTATGTATAACCCCTAGTAATTGTTTTCCTTGTTGTTTCATTTCTTTGATTAGTGGATTGAGATAGGAAACATTTAATGAATAAGTTGAGCCTGTAGTGTGTGCATTTTCATCAAAAATAAAGTCGGTAATAATTCCATCCTTACCCATGAGGATTCCGCCCTTTTCTGGAATACCTGAACCGATTTTCGTAACGATACTTTGATAAGCATCCGTAGTTATTTGTAGTTTCATGATTGTAGTATTTAAAAATTAGTATTGGTTTAATTTCTGCGGATAAGTTGTTCGTCAATGGTTACGCCTGTGAGTATGTAAGTCCAAGTAAGTTCTGCGTATTGCATTGAGATATTTTTTGCTTTCTCTAAAGTTTTAGGTTCTTTAGATGTCATAAAACAGACTTTTCTACCTATTGGAGAAATATCACAGTTAAGCCAATGGGCTATTGACGGGAATTCGTCTCGACCATTATAGCTAGGATGGTCGTGGATAATGATGTCGTAGTACCCGACTTCTTGTTCGTAAGAGAAAGTAAACACGGCTTTACCGTCTCGGGTTTTGTACCTGTAAACTTGTGGGCTATGAAGTGTGCCTTTAGTAAGTGAATTTAATTTTTTCATTTTTCATTAATTAAAGAGTTGAAACTATTTTTAAAATGGAGCAGGTTAATTACCTGCTCCAAAATCTGTGGGAGAGTTACTGTACTTCACTCTTTTCCCTGCAAGTGTGAACTAGGCGTGTAAAGTCCCAGGTTCCAATTCATCCACTCCTTTTCTGTTGGATTTTCTCATCGCTTTACGGATTTAGATTAAACTTTTACGACTCCTTTTTTGCGGTTAAAGGAGTAAACCGTTTTTGTTTAAATCCTGTTATAGATTTTTATTAATGCAGTTAGTTTCTTACTTAGGAAGTGAGAAGAATTTCCCAATGCCTTATTGATAAATAATGATTCCTGACGATAGTATTCTTTGTATTGGGATGTCCACTTAGTATCGGTATGTAGCAGGGTTTGGTATAGATTAGATATACGGTCAGCCAGTTTTACTACCTGTGCTTCTTTTGAAGTCAGAAGAATTCGGTCAAGGCTATCCTGAATCTGTTCCTTTTTAGATAGCGTTTTGTCTTTGGTAAGCGAAGCAACAGCGTTAGCAATTTCGTAACCAAACAGGGCTACAATATCTTCATAGCGAACCTGAGTATCTTCTATGGAATCATGAAGATAGCTAACACTCAACAGCGTTCCTTCATCAAGCGATGAATCGTATAATGTAGCTTGTTTTGTAAGATTTGAAACAGACTCTAAATGGAAAAAGTAAGGTCTGCCATCAGGATAAAAATGGTTGGAATGTGATGCTAAAGCAAATTCTTTGGCTTGCTCTATCAGAAGTTCGGGAGTTATAATTGCTTCCATTACAATAGTATTATGATGATTAATTTGAATCTGTTAAAGTCAATCAGCACAAACCTCTCTTGAACTACCTGTTGTATTTCGTATATTTGTAGAGAGAAAAGTTATGCTGTTAGGTATGTTTTTTGGTTTTAAAGACTAGCTTTTGATTTCGACCTCTGGAGCTAGCTTGTAACATTCAATTTGAAGCTGACTGTAGGTTTCTACAGTCGGCTTCTTTGCATTAGGGAGTTAATGCAAGTTTGTATTGCAGGGAATACAGCGGATTTCTAAATTTGGTTTTCCCCATACTTTTGTATTACATACAGGGCACTCATACTTTATTTTTTGTTTTTGCATTTTCACTTTTTCTTCATTGGAATTATTCTCTCTTTTGAAAAAGTTATTATTCAAGGTAAAAGGAGATTGTAGTGTTTCAGGAGCATTTTGTGTCAATTTTTCAAACACTCCTCCCTCAAGTATGTAATGTGTCATTCTGATTCCAGTTTTCTTTCCTTCAGGCTTACCCGTTGAAGAACATATAAGTCCAACACGTTCCATAATTCTTGCAAATTCTTTATCATGGTATGGGGTTCTTCTCCCTTTTTTGACACCTAAAGTATATTGGTAGTGATGACACATCTCATGTACAAGAGTTCCCATCACTTTAATGAAAGGTCGATTTAGATAATCTGGAGTAAGATTGATAAGTGAAAGAATATTACCCTGCTCATCTTTATACTTGTCAAAGGCATAGTAACCTACAGAACTTCTTCGGTGGTTGTCATTTAGTGACAACATTACAGGACTTAACATTTCTGCGAAAATCGGATAAAAAAGTTCCTGATTGTAATAATCGTAGGCTTGCTGTAATGCAGTAAATTGAAGTAAGGTCGGTTTTGTAAAATCCCCTGTTATCTGTGAACCTGTAGTTGAAGGTTCAGATTTTTTATTTCGTACGGTAGAATTTTTTTTCATTTGTCTATGTTTAATATTGTTAATCCATAGACATTTGCAAAAAATGAAAGAAACCTTGATTTTTTTTTAAAAATCCTTATAGTTTCAATTGCTCATGAGCGTTTAGTCTATGGCGTTCGTGTTGCAACCGATTAGAATTACTGGTAATAATTCTTTTCAATTGGGGCTTTCAGTTTTTACTGATTGCCTCTTTTTTGAACTGCTTTTTTTATTTTATATGAACTTATTTGTTTTTGTTAAAGCAAAATTCTGATAAACTGACGAACCCTGAAAAGCAAGATGAAACAAGATCATTGCAAGATGAAACAAGATGAAAACAAGATTGAAAATGTGTTTATTACTTATAATTATTACATAGAAAAAGTATTTTGTACATTGCATCATTTAAAGTTTTTGTATGAAAGAGGAAACAGATTTATTAAGAGAAGCGATTGATAAGGAATTTACATTGGAATTAAATCCATTGCTTGAGAATTTTAAAAATGACTTTAATTCAAACATTCGCACTTTTTATTTACAAGCAAAAACAAATCATGACCTAATAGATCATGAAGATGACAATAGAAAACGACAAGAACAAACAGCGTTTAAAAATCTTTTGAAACAACAATATGGTTCAGAAGTGTTCAAAGATTTTTTTAATGATTTAAGTTTGGATGGTTACGCTCTTGAAGATAAAATAGTCAAATTATATGCAGACGAAAGGACTATTAAGAGCTTTTTAATTAAAAAAAACTCTATCAAAGGAAGTCCTTGTGATTTTTTTTCTGTTTGTTTAGGAATTCAAGGATGGAAAAACTTTAAGCCAAATAATATTCCTAAAAGTATTAAAAAATCCCAACAAGATATTCAAGAAAAGCTAACAGAAAATAACGGTTCGGTTGAAAAAAACAATGCAGTAAGATTAAGTAATATTCCAAATTTAGAAATAGAAGATTATGTCCCAAGGGTTTCTATTATTGAAGAAATTTCAAATCTTTTTGAGCAAAAAAATAAAAAAATCAACATCACAGGTATCTCAGGAAATGGGAAAACATTTTTAGCTAGACATTTTGTACAGCATTATTCGGAGAAATTCTCTCATATTGTTTGGTTGAATTGTTCAGAAGGATTATCAAGAGCATTTACTGAAGGTAAAGGAGCAAAACTTTTGGATAAAATTGGGCTTTCCGCTGAACACCTATCATTTGTGAATGGCAATATGAAAGTTGAAAGTCTCATCGATATGTTGTTGGGACGTTTACAAAGTATAAAGGAAAATTCTATTCTTGTTTTAGATAATGTTGATGAAGAAATATTATTTTATGAAGATGAACTAAACTTATTTTCAGACTGGAAAATATTGACCACTTCACAAGAATCATTAGATGGCTTTTGTAATTATACTATTCCATCATTTGAAGAAGAAGCCCTCAAACTCTTTTACAAATATTACACCCTAGAGTCAGATGATGAGAATCTCATCCGCTTACTTTTATCTGTAGAATATCACACATTGACTATTGAACTTTTAGCAAAAACAGCTCAACAGAGGCAAATAACTATTATTGGATTAGTAAATCGGTTTATTAAAAATGGAATTAATGTGGTAGAGAAAGTAAGTTTAATTGCTGACCACAATATTGAAAGAAAAAACAAAGTTGAAAGAAAAAACAAAATTGAAAATATTGAAGAATATTTGAATATTGTTTTTGACACCTCAGTCTTGAGTGAAGAAGAATGTAAAATACTTTTAAATATTGCTATACTCCAATCAGAACCAATCGAAATTAATTTGTTTAAAGAAGTTTACCTTAATGATTGTTCTGAGAAAAAAGTTATAGATATTTTTGAACATAACATCAGCATTCTTAGGAGTAAAGGTTGGATTCGAATTGATAATGATGGGATAAGGTTACATGGCTTGGTGCAAAACATTATCATCAAAAAGTTTATTTCGAGAGATGACTACTTTGACTCAACTATAAAATACTTAAGAGGGGTCTCGATTATAGGACATACCCAAAATTTTATTGAGAAATATAAGTACCTGAAATTTTCTGAATCTGTATTAGAAAAAATCCATTTAGAAAATACCGATACAATTTATTTAAAAAATGTCCTTGCATTGTTTTATACCAGTATTGGGTTGTATGAAAAGGCGAATAAATATGAAATCAATTATTTAAACCAATTAAAGGAAACTGAACAAATAGTTGGTAATGTATCTGATAAAATGATTGATATATTGGCAAGGTTAAATAACTTATCTAGTTCTTTTGTAAGTCAGGGAAAGTTTGAGGATGCATTAACCTATGCATCAAAGTTGTATAATTATTTTGATGAGGATGTCATACAGGAATTGTATTCATATCTGACCGATGGCATGGTGTCTTTTTTCAAGAAAAACAAGATTGACGATTCATCAAAATTTGAAGATGTCTTTAACTTAACTGGTCATATCAAAGTAGTTAATATGATACTGATTTCTATGTCTTACATTGTAATGTTTCATGATAAAAAGAAGAATTTTTCAAAATTACCCAAAATAATAGCTGGGCTGGAAAAAATCTCTTTGAGCAGGCAAAGGATACTGGAAATATTTGAAGGAAATATTTCTGAACCATTAATTTTTTCAATCAGGACATACAAAGATTTACTGTTATCCAACACTACGCTTTCAATAATTATTGGACAATATTATACAGAGTTGAAAGAATATGATAAGGCAGAAGAGATATTTTTAAATAACTTACTAATTCAAGGAAAAATATTGGATCAAGACCATTTTGACTTCTCACATATCTACCACTCACTTACTTGCCTTTATATTAAATGGGGAAATGTAAAACAGGCAAGATTATTTTTAGAAAAAAACAAAAAAATTTGCAGTATGTTTCCCTTGAATCATCCATGCGTTATTTTATTGAAGTCAGATATAAAGGGATTTGAAAAACTTGAAAACGAAAAATTTGTTTCTGAAAATATTATTAAAATTATTCAATCAAGATTTGAGAATTTATACGAAAAGAATAAGGATTCGACAAAACTTACCGATTATTATGAAATTTTGTACTCAATCTATTTCAGATATGAAAATTATGAAAAAGCAAGTGAATATGTCACAAAAGAAATAAATGCAATAAACAATAACAGCAATATAGCTATCAAAAAATTATTTGCACTTTATTTAAAATCATCTAAGTGTCATCTTCTGCTTGCGGATTTTAATAAGGCATGGGAATTATACAATAAGGCTTTGATATTATGCAAGGAAGAAGAGTTAAAGGATGAGAGTATTGATTCCCAAATAAAGAAACATAAACAAAAAATTATAACTTGTGGAGTTGCATTTAATGATGTCCCTTCAATAAGGAATCTAATTACAAGAGAGTTAAAAGTTTTAAAAGGTCATTACATTTTAGATTTTTCAGAATCCTTTCCAAAAGAACGTTTTTTAACTATAATAGATAAGATATTCGGCTTCCTACATAATTTACCTGACCTGAAGCAAACTATTAATGATACTGAGGCTAATGACGAAAGGATGGGTTTGTTTTTAACAGAATATGATGATTTGTTAAAAGAATTCGCTGTTACGGATTATTCTGAAATCCAAAAATCTAAAATAGGATATAAAATCTTAAATGGATATTATCAGACATTCATCAATATATTTTTAAAGTATAAAAACTGGGATTTGGCTTCTAGTTATTGTTTCAAGAAATTATTTGTGAATGATAAACACTTTGAAAAATCCCATGATACTGGCTCAATTCATTATGCAATCAGCTATTGTTATTTCAATTTGCGACAGTTCGAATTAGCGGGAGAAGAAATTGCTAAAGCAATAGGCAATTACAATAGGGATTTAGAAAGTATAAACAATCAAAAGGAAACCTATAAGCAAATGAAAATATTTTTAAAGGAAGCTTTGGATTTAGAAACGTTGATAAAAGAAGAACTAGGAAAATTTATTAGAAAATAGAAAATTAAGAGAAAGTCCTAAAGTCAAACTGACAATTCATTTTTTGCATCATCAATTCATTTTCCCAAAACAGATACAATCAATATCAGCCATCACTTGTGGGTACTTCCGCTATTTTGGTCATTTTTACAACCTTCAAATGATGGTATGCTATAGGAAACGGCATTCCCAATTATGAAGAAGCACCAATCGGAGTATCAAAACTAATACAGGAAGTTTTCATGATTTTATAAGTCAGGGTATATCATAAAAAAACAATTTACACTTATGTCGTATGTAAAGCCCGCAAAATTCAACACAAACAGGCAGAAAAAAGATTTTTTGTATTGATTTTATGCTCTCTGCTTTACAATTTTCGACAGTGTATTATTTTTTATTTCTTACAATGATACACATGACTTACCCACGAAAATCTATTGAACACTTCCTTGATGAACATTTAACTTTTGATACCGACTTCTATGATGTGCTTACCACTTCAGAATTATTGGAATTTACCAAAGAGTTCCTATCCAATTACAACATCGAAATTACAGAAGATTGCGATTATCGAAATGACCAAAATAAAGACGGAAACTATTACTGTGACCTTGCAAGTGAATATGCTGACCGACAAGTTGATGTGTATTATGGTAGTTTATGGGAAAAAGCACCAAAGTTCCAATGGTGGATTGATGATGCCTTGAATGAATTTTGATTTGATAAATCAAAAGGAATGATAGGTTTACTTCAAATGGGACAATACCTGTTTTATTCAAGATTAACAGGACATATCTTAAACAGCCTTTCGGATTATGCAAAAGCATAACCTGAAAAACTTTTAATAAGTGTTTGATTGGTTATTAATTTAATTCTGCTAATTTTTAATTTCTCTTCCAAGTCATGTTTTCTATTTCTCTTCTTCGTAATAGATTTTATAATATTTTCTTCCATCCTTTTCAATACCTTTTTCGATAAGCTCCTTATTACCATGAATATAGATGTCAAAATTTCTGTCGAGTTTTAACACCCTTTTAAAAACACGTGCTTGTTTTTTTACAGCTTGAGAAGATATTTGAAAATTATCAGATATGTCAACATTCTTATTTTCCCTATACTGTTCGTCATAATTTCGGAATGACTTTATCATTTCAGGATTATGAAAAACCTCTTCTTCAAAGCTCTCTTTTTCAAATCTATCATGTGTTTTAAAATACTCAACAGAGCGATTTAGCAAATCTATTTTGTCCGCTTTACTTACTTCAAATTCATCAGAAAGTTGATTTGTCACAAAATCTTTTGTTATAGAAAGGAAGTTTTTCGTAAAATGATATTCATCCGCACTTGGCCGAATATTTAAAAAATCATCCTTCCAATATTGTGTATCATTGGACTTATTTGAATCAACAATACATACGGTAAATCCATCTTCAGTTCTTTGGTTAAATATGATACAGCCTTTGTCAAGTTTGCCTACATTTACACCATTATCGTACTTAATTGTATAATTATCTTTAGTTGAATCAAATTTTAGAAATACGTCTTTAACTTCTGTTTTAAATAGACCTATAGCATTTGTCTCAACACCATCCAAAAAAATATTCTCAAACAAACAAATTGTAAACTCACCTCCGTTTACTTTTGGATGGGTAGAACTTTCATATAAATGCTTTGAGAGTTCAACAGAATTTACATAGAAAGAATCTGTATTTGAAAATATTCTTCCAATTAGTATATAAACAGCATTCAATGCCAATTCGGTTGGATTTGTAAAATTGAATTTTTCATTATCATTAAAAGATGAAAGAAAATATTTCAATAAATACTTTTTTGTATCTCCTTCAATTATGTTTACTTCTCCCGATGAAATCTTTACACCCTCGTCTCTTAATTTGTTTCCAACAAAATGAGTAGCTATTTTTTGTAAGTTAACTGCTGTGAAATCAATCATTTTATGATATTAAATAATTTTAGTTTTTCTAGTTTTAAATTTTCAATCTCTTTTCCGAGTTCCTTTTCCAGATTTTCAATGCTTGATAAAGATTTTACGGAATTTGTTTTTATAAGAAAGGGAGCAGACTTAAATACTCCATCAAATTCAGGCTTATTTTTCAGGGCATTTGAAAAGTTGAAAGTAACCTTGTACAATCCATTCTTTATGTTTAAAAAATTAAACTTATAAAGCACCTTCATTTCTTCTAAAAATATTGACTCCTTTGCATTCAGTTCACTCAACTCTGTTAATGTTTGCAAGCCTTTACCTTCAAAATTTATAACCAAGTCTTTATCAACTTTATCACGATAAAGTTCAGGAACTTCTGTATTTTCATCGAACTTGAATTTTATTGATTGAATATCGGCTTCGTGGAACATTACTGACGAAGCTATATTGCTAAAACTAAGCAAGAAGTTTACTCTTTCTGTATTTGATGTAAAATTCTTGAACATTACTTTTATTTTTTCTTCTTCAATAAAATCTATTCGTTTAAACTCTTCTTCAACAAGCTTTACTAGACGATTGACAATATATTTATCGGCTTTACTTATCGTGTTTTCAGTTACCACTACCAACTGGTTGTCTTTTTTCTTGATTACAACTTCTGCTTTCCCTGGTTTCGTATTAACTAGCAAACTACTTGTCGGATCTTTTGTTTCCGTTATCAATGTTAATTTGAATTCATCCTTAGCAGGATTGGCTTCAAATTTCAAATTATCAGAATTGATAATTTTGACATTTAAGCCATCTGTTAAATTATCTGTATTTATTTTTACTTTCTTAAAAACAGATTCTAATGTTTCATCTTGTTTAATATTGAAAAAGGCATCTGAACTATTTACAGTCTTCCCTTTCACATCTATATATGATTTAAAATCTTCAAGTTCTTTAGGACTAAAAAGTAATGAGGTCATTAAGTCTATTAATTTTTTAATGTCTGCATTTTTTGTAAAGATTCCCTTTTTAGCAAGAAAGAATTTAATATCATTTGCTGTTATCGCATCTGTTTTGAGAAACGGCTTGATAATATCCCCGTATGGAAGTATATTTGTAAAAGCTTCGTTCAAGTGCTGGGAATTAACTAAAGAAGGTTGGTTATCTTCCTCGTATATTTCATTTTTACTTGTAATTACCTTTGTATTTGACAAGGAATCCAACGCTTGTGCATCAATACTGTTGTATTTTAGGACTTTAACCTTTTCGTCTAATAATTCCTCATTAAAAGAACGGATAACTTCAAGGGCTTCATTTTTGTCTTCCTCTTCATTGTAATCAGGAAAGTAAAGAAGGTATTCATTTCCATAACCACTTGTAAGGCTAATAGTTAACCAAATAAGTTTCTTTAACGTTTCGGCAGAGAATGGATCAGAGCAAAAAAGAAGAAAACTAATTTTAGATTTACTTTCTTTAGTTATTGGAAGTACAGAGGTATTTATAAATTGAGGTGGAAGTTTTAATCCTCTTTCTCCAATACGTTTGGGACTTTGGTTGGCTTCGGTAATAGGATATGCAAATTTAACAGGTACATCCTCTCTGTAATTTTTTGCAGTTGTAATACTGCTAATTAAAAAGTTTGCTTTGTTGTTATCAATTAAAAAGTAGTTTATATTTTCATGTTGTAAATTACGTTTATAGTTATCTTTGGTATAATGAATAAAATCGGTTGAAACTTCACTGTTGTCTGTGGAAAGCCAAAATAAGAGGCTGTAAACATCAGTAGAATCAAATCTTTTTATTGGAATTTTATTTTTTACCTCCAAGTCTGAATAAACAATATCTGTATCATTTAAATATTTTGATATTTCAGTCCTAGAAGAGTCTGGGTATTTAAGCGAGTGAAGAGATGAAACCATCACAAAATCTCCTGAGTTTTCTTTTAGTTTACTTTCAAAATCTCCCAGAAAATCGACTGAATGAATTTCATTTTCTTCTGTTTTGTCATTAAAGTGTTCAACTTCATAATTTTCTCCAAACTGATGCCAGCCGATGAGTTCTAATATTTTCTTAACTATTCTATGATTGATTGGAACGTTTTGATTTTCCGTTGGCGGAGCTAAAGATGCAAATGGATTTGTTTCAAGTTGATTCTCAACGGCACTAATCCATTCCAAAAGTTTTTTATCAAAATCCGCTCTTGAAATTTCTTTTCCAATGATAGAACTTGTACCAAATTCCAATGTTAATGCTTTTACAATAAGTTCTCTAACTTGTGATGAAATTTTAGATTTATTCTTATTTTCGTAGTATTTGTCAATCTTTGTTGATGCTTGGTCAATTAAAACTTGAATATTTAAAGGCTTTATTTCTCCAACGTTTACATTACCAATTTCTTTAGCCTTTGAGAGCTTTTCATCAACATTTCCTATTACAATTAATTCATATAGAGATGCGTTTGGAGAGTGATTTTCAAGTTCTTCACACCATTTTTTAGCTGCAGAGTGTTTAATTATATTCTGTGAAGATTTTACTTGACACAATTTTACAGTCTCATCAGAATATTTCCATCTAATATCTACTTTCTCTGATTCATCTAATGGTTCTAGAGTTACTGATGTCCATAGATTATCACTTTCAAGTGTATCTAATACACAAATAATAGTCTGTATTAAATAACCTCTAATTCCTGCATTTCCACCCATATTTTAGTTATGTATAAATTCTTAACAAGTTTTATCTTTTCTTCAATCCAAATCAAATTTATCAAAAAGCTAATATACTAAATTTTAACACTTATTTTGCCATTCAGCATCAAATGATAAACTCTGACTTCATTTTTTTATAACACCTGATTTTTATAAAATCTTTGTTCCGAAAACTCACAAGCTATAAAATCTAGCTCTGCTAAATCTTGTACAAAATTAAATTTTCCGTCAGCGATTTCTACCTTGCATATGGGTTTTAATTCATTTGACCTATCAAAAAAAATGTTTTAACTTTTTGCTTTAGTTCTAAAACATTGTTGTTGGTGTACTATCAAACAACCACCACCCATCAAACACATTTTCTTTTACTTCCTCTAGTGTTTTAAAAAGGAAATACTCTTTTGCAAAAGTAAAATGCTCATCCTCACAGAGCCTTTTCATTACCTGAACTTTACAGGATTCCAATTCAAAAACACACAATATTCTTGACCCATAGTCCAGCTCAAATTGTTTGCTTGGCTGTCCATCCTTGAGAGCCAAAAGATGCTGTAGTAAAGATTGATGGACACGTTGAACATTCATTCCATTAAAGACTTCAATGGCATACAGCTCTTTCCTGTTTTGTGTCTGAAGCATACAAATAGCATCGGCAATAAGGTACTGATTTTCTCAAAATGGAATATACGTTTCCGCCCTGAAACCTTTTGATTTTCCCGTGGATAATTTATCGAAGTAGACTAAAAAAAAGAGCAACTCAATATCGTGGTTGAATGCCCGTTCCTGTATGACAATATGGGTATCAATAGTATGTATCCTGTGGAAATAGTCCTGAGCGAAAAGAACCGTATTTGCTTTGGGGAATCTTACAGATGCCGTCGGACTTAAACGCTCTTTTATGAGTGCTGCACCATGCGAGGTCAAATGGTGGATGCTCTCCAGTTTTCAATGCTGTGGAGAAATTCAAAAAGTAACAGAACCAACAAGCGGGTGCTTCCAATACCTGAGTTCCGAGATTTGCTTATTCAAATTTGCCCTATCGGTCATAATTCCCAAACGGAGCATCTGTCCTGCGGTTAGGAATTTATAACGAGCCAATGACAGCAGGATTCTCTCCTGTGATGGAGACAGCGTTTTGAAAAAAAGTCTTTTGGTCAACATTTCCATTTTTAAAAAAAATAAAAAGGCAAAAAAATGCCTTCGTTTTTATAAGAAGAATTGCTAGAGTTGGAATTTGGGTTTGAAATTATCGGTGGACTCTGTGTAGTTTTGAGGTCAGGTAGCTGACAAATCCGTTTCATTATTTCTATACAGTAGCGTATTGGAAAGGATTTGGGTTTTCAGTTTTGCCTGTTGTTTCTTGGATAGAAAATATCTTTTTGAATGTTTGAGAAGAAAGTCCGGACTTTTAATTTTTACTGCGGGATAATGATCTTGTTTGAGGTAGAAATAATATGGTGGAAGAAACTTTAAGGCATTGAAAGATACTCCCAAATCCCCTGCCTGTGCTTTTAATGCAACAAGTCCGTTGATTCCAACGAGTTTGACAGCCGTATTATTTATGACCATATCCCTGAGCGAAGCAGGAAGTTGATTGATGCTTTGAGTTCCCACAATCAGATGAAGCTTGTATTTTCTTGCCTCGCTAAAAATAGTTTCAATACTACTGCCTCAAGTGGCTAGATTGTGGAACTCATCCACAAAGAGATAAGATGGCTTTCTGAATTTTTCGTCCTCAAATGCCCTTTGCAAGGCAATACTTAATAGCGTTGCTGAAATAAATTTTCAAAGTGCCCTGCTCGTATCCTCTCCCAGTTTTCATTTGGAAAGGTTAAACAAAATAATATTTCCCTTTTGCATTTCTTTTTTCAAATCAAAGTTAGATTTTCAATTCATCATCAGATAAAAACTGTAATTGTTTTGCAGGTGCTGAAGCCTAGTATATACTGCCAATTTGGTTGCCCCATACTTTTTATTCCCAAAGGCATTGGCAAAGAAATTCCTGTACACAGGATGCCTTGCCTTTTTTCAAAGTTCAATCCGTTTTTGATTGGTCGCATCGTTCATAAAATCCTGCAAGTCCGACAATCCACATTCTCCTTGTGAAAACAAAACCGCCAAGCAGGGTTTTAAAAGTGTTTCCATCTGCAAGGACATTCCTGCTTCGGGTATAAGTTCTGAAAAAGTCTTAGCTCGTTGTTGAGCCAATAAATCCACCATCATTGGGTTTGTGACTTTTTTTCGAAACGGATTGATGCACGGAATTTTATCCTTCTCTCGCCCAGGGTCGATGTAAACGATACGCTGTGGTTTCAGCAGATTCAAACGGAATGCAAATACACGTTCCGCCAAATCTCCGTGGGGATCTAATAAGATGATACTGTACTGCTTTTTTTTATGGGATAGGTATTGCAGTTTGTAGAAAAGCGATAGTAGGAAAACCGATTTACCTGAACCAGTCCTTCACGTAATAATCAGATGCTTTTTTAGTGCATGAAGATAAACTGGAACAGGCTTGGGTCTAAAAAATACAGGTTAATGTTTTCCTTGATAAAACTTAAAAACCAATTACGAGTTGTCATTTTCAGTCGAAGTAGGAAATAAAGCGGAGGTGTTACATATCTGTTTCACATCAAAATGCAAGTCCTTTCGCAGAGAGGTTTCAAAATCACACCTATTGGTGCGTACCGTTTTGAATACCTTTTTAACTACCTTTTTGAATACCTCTATAGGAGATGGAAAACCGCACTTAATCCCAAGGGATACCTCCCTTTTTTCAAGAAAGAACCCCATCATAATTCCACTTTTTTTATTCTCTTTTTGCTATTGACATATTTAGAAAATGTAAAGCCCAACTGCGTTTGATTCCCTTGCAAACGAAACGAAAATCCGTAAACAACCACCGCCGAAGAAATATCAAATCACTTAAAACAAAAATGTAAAGTATCAGGCACAAGGAGAAGATAACGGCTATCGGATACCTACTGCCAAGAACCATTTAGTAATCAAAAACAAAAAAATCATGGAAAACAAAATCGGAAAGACAGTCAACCTAGAACTGGTTGGGGTTAGTGGGAATGCCTTCGCTATTTTAGGAGTATTCTCAAGGCAGGCAAGACGTGAAGGATGGACACAGGAAGAAATCGACTTGGTGCTTGAAGAAGCCAAAAGCGGTGACTACGACCACCTGCTATCCACCATCATGACCTACTGCGAACCCCAAGACGAGGACGAGCAAGAGGACGAAGAAGAACAGGAAGATTAAAATCATTTTATCTTAAAAACAAAAGCATGAAACAAAACATTTTAGAATTCTATGACCAGCTGGACAAAGCCATTGACAGGGCGGTTTGGTTGCAGTTTGAACATCGTAACACAAAAAGAAAGTTTGTGGTCTATGATGGACCCCAGGACAACTTTGCTGTATCGGATTTGCAGACGGCAGAAGAAATGGAAATGGATTCCCATTTTTATTCTTTGCCTGACAGCTACTTCAATCTTTCGCATGAAAGACTGGAGGCTATCGCAAAGGATGCGGATATGCTAAAGCATTGGGAGGAACTGCTCGGGAAGTTTTCCGTCATGGAAGGCGAACTGCTCCGTTTTATCATCCTCTTTCAGATTCCTGTGGAAAAACTCATTTGTCACGAACTCTCCAATCGTGGTTTTGACCAGAACAACCAATGGGTAGGATTTGAGGCATCCAAAAAGATTTGGAGACAGGACGAATCCGAAGATTATTAATCTAAAACAAAAATTTAATCAACATGAAACAAATGCAGAAAAAAACTAAAAGACGCTTGGTGGTGCAGTACTTCTTGCGGAAGTTGAAACTGAGAATGGAAGCCGACAAAGTGAATTCATTGGATGCCGTCTGGCTGAGCATTTACTCCAAGGATGAACTTATGGACATCATCAGATGGGCATACGCTCCGACAGTACCTCAGTGGATACAGTTTGACAAAATGAGTGAGCAAGAATTATTGGATGCCATCGGAGATGACTTCTACATTCTAGCTTATGAAATTGAACAGGCTAGATTGGATTTGCACCAAACGATGAAGGTTACCCCAAAACGGGTCTTTGATACGCTTGTGCAGTTGGGATTGGAAACCCATTACCTGATGCAAAAACCGATTGCCGAGTGGGATGAATACGACTCTGCCAATTACAGGGCGTTATCCCACAAGGCAGGAAATCCTACTCCCGTGTTTGGTATCTACGACAGTGCGGTAATGGAGGAAGACAAATACATTGTCACAACCCCACCACCCAAGTTCTTCAATACCGAACGAGAAGCAATGGACACTTTGGCTGAACTGATTAAATCAGGACAACTCAAGGAAGGCGAAGCAAAAGTAATGATGCTGTAAAAAATGAATCAACCTTTAATTAAAACTAAAAAATTATGGAAAGTGAACTTACCAAATCACATCCTTCCCTGCAAAGAGCCATCGACATTGCACTATGGATGAACTTCAAGTACCGTATTGATGAAAGAAGCTATGGGGTCATTCAGGATAAGAAAGCCCATTGGTATAACGTAGTAGAAACACAAGGCAGGAGAAAATCCAGTCTTGTTGAATTACCGAATGATTACCGTGGGATGACCTACGAGCAGATTGAGGCGATACGTACCATTGTAAATCCTCTGAGCCATTGGGAAGAAATGATTGGACTATTCTCTTCCACCCACGGAGAAATCCTGCGTTTTATTCTCGCAAATGGAGTTCCGCTTGAAAAATTAATCAGGTACGAACTCGCCATAAGAGGTTATGACCAGAATAATCTATGGGTTGGTTTTGATAGGGCAAGAAAGATTTGGCTCTAATAAAAGTAGTATGAAAATACAACCTGAAAGACTTCCTGTAATGGTTTCACATTGCAAGACCTGTCCATTCAAACCCAATGAACAAGGATTTTATCAGGATGTGCTTCTTGCCAATGAAGTTATAACAAGAACGTTATTCAAGGCACATCAGATATGTCACGGAACTGAAGGAAAGAACCGCGAGCCGAACCATCGTTGCAAAGGTGCTTTTGACCACAACATGGAAATTTACAAAAGGCTTGGGTTGGATGGTTTAATTCAATAAAAAGTAGAAACATGTCAAAAGAATTAATCCCAGTTTATGTACTGTTCCTAGCAGATGACAAAGGCAACTTTGATTGGGTCTATACTGTTCCCAAACCGTATTATGAGACAAAAGAAGAAGCCGAAGAAGTCCGCAGGGAACTTATCGAAAAAGAAGAAACAGTCACAGAAGAAAATTCCAAAGTGAAAAGACTTTGGAGAATACCGCAGTAAAAAGTGAAATAATAATTAACGTTAAAACAAAAGTAAAATGAAAGAAAACAAACTATCATTAATGAAACTGTTTTCATTGGTGTTAAAAGAAAGGGCTAAGGAAGAAAATCAAACCAAACAAATCTCGCCCAACTTGCTAAAGTTCTTTTCAAGAAAGGAACTTATCGAAATTATCAACCACATCTATGATGGGGTTATCCCTGAAGAGTATGAGCTGGTTGATATGGAAAACGGAGAATTGCTCAAAGTGATTGGGGATGATTTTAGTATCATTTCCTATGTCACCAATAAATGGAGCAAGGAGGTATCCTCTGAAACGTTTGAAATTATTCCAGCAGAGAAAAAAGAGGAAACTATTGGCAATGCAAAACCGAAAGATGAATTGCCAAAGAAAGAACCTGAAAAAGAAAAGAAATCTTAAATTACTAATGGCTTGTTTTGACAAGCCATTTTCATTTGGTTATCAAGTTCTGATTATATTTTATCCTCTTATAAATAACATGGTTTTAACCCAAAATAACAAACCCAAAGTATTACTGAAAACACCGATAAGTTATTACGGATGAAAACAAATGATGCTAAAGGAAATTCTACCACTTGTGCCGGAACACAATATTTATGTTGAGCCGTTCTTCTGATGATGAAGCCTGTATCGGGCAAAAGAGCCTGCAAAGTGTGAAGTAATCAATGATGTAAATATGAATGTCGTAAACTTCTATCAGGTATTGAAAAACAATTGAAGTGAACTTGAAAAGAAAATTAAAGATACGCTCCACAGTAGGGAAACGTATAGAAAGGCGTTATTTGTTTACGACTGCCCGTGGTTGTTTATTGACGATGCTGTTATCAGGGCGTGGGCATTTTATGTAGCGACCAATCAAGGCTTTCTCAATAAAATCGGAAGCCGATGATACGACAGGGAGAAAAGGTCGTCACAGGTATTTAAAAACAAAGTTGATTTGTTCGGAGTTGATCTGATGGAAAGGCTTCGCCATACCCAAATAGAACAGAACGATGCGTATAAGGTTATCCAAAGCAGGGACAGAGTGGATGCGTTTATTTATGCAGACCCACCGTATATAGGAACGAACCAATGACATTATGGTGGGTATGAAAAGGAACATTTTATCCGCGACTTGGAAGTACTGGCAAACGTGAAAGGAAAATTCCTTCTATCGAACTATCCTTCTGAAATTCTCGATAAATATATAAAGAAGCACAACCGGTACGTTAAGACTTTTGACAAGCCACTATCGGCAAGCCATAATAGGAACAGTTGAGCTATCAAAAGAAAAAAAGAAGTATTGGTGGCAAATTATCCAATCTAAATTTGATTTTATCCTACAAAAATAAAATGAGATGAAAAAACCCTGAAGTAGAAGAAGCAAGAATGCTTTTAGGGGAAGAGTTTAATCATGTTCCTGATAAAAGTATAGAACTGATAGTTCGTTGTTTTGATCTAATAGCTAAAATCCGAATGGAAAATATAGAGAAAGAGAGCGAGTAATCCTCTCTTTTTTTTGTATTGCTTTTGCAATTCAAATAAGTATAATTTTACCGAACCGCTTTATATTACTACGTTTTCAGATGATTAGTACACAATCACGCAAAAGAAAAAGAACAAGTTATTTTATAAAACCAGTATCCGATGAAGAAAGATTTTGAACCAACAAATTAAAGGCTGTAATCTATGTAAGAGTGTCTAGTGACGGACAGGTCAATCAGGGACACGGTTTAGAATCGCAGGAAAGTGCCTGTAGGGACTGGTGCATGAAACAGGATTGACTTCAAATCGAAGTAGCTAAAGTTTTTAGGGAAGAAGGTGTTAGTGGAAAATATATCGACCGTAAATCTATGGGAGAAGCGATAAGATATTTGGAAAAAGAAAATAAGAAATTCACTAACATTCATTATTTTGTAGTGACTGATGCCGACCGTATCGCCAGACCTGATGATATTGCCGAAGCCTTTACTTTGGAACAAAATATTGAAGCTCTTGGAGTAAAAATTGTCACGGTCAATAATAAAAGAGATATGGAAACTGATGAGGGGAAATTTCTACATACAATACAGTATGCTATTGCAGGGCTAGAACGCAGAAAAATTTTGAGAAGGGTTATGAATGGGAAATTGAGTAGCATGAAAAGTGGGTGACGACCTTTTAGTAATCCTCCATTAGGATACAAAAGAGAAAAAAATACAGAGGAAAAATGATATACTGATAGTATAGATCCCGTAAACTGACCAATTATTAAAGAATGATTGGAGCAATATGCCTACAGCGAATCTTTCAGCAAATCTCAGTTGCATCAATTATGGGTTAAAAGAGGGCTTCAGACCACCAAGTCAACAGGAAAACTACATCTTACGTTTATAGAAAAAACTTTCAGAGATTATAGGTTGTATTTTTATGCAGGATATATTTATTATCCTGAATGGGAACTGTGGACACCTGTGGAATGAAATCATCTGCCATTGGTCTCACTTGAAGTAATTGAGAAAATCATGGAAAAAGAAAGCCGTAAATTGTGAATTGCAAAATCTCCCAATCTAAATAAAAATCTGGAAGCCCATCCTCTGCTGGGAATGGTCACCTGTTCTTTTTGCAGAAGAAAACTTTGATGCTATGCCAGTCGTTGAAACGGAGGTACATATCATTATTACACTTGCGGAAATAAATACTGTACCGACAGAATAAATATCCGCAAAGATGTAATGGAAAAATCATTTGAGGAATTTATTGATAAAATGAAAATCCCCAAAAGTACGTGGCTCCTAGTACAATCTCGTATGCAGAAATGGGGAGTGAAGAATAATAAAAATAAAGCAGACAATGTCACAAATATTCAATGACAGCTATCTTCAATTCAAGCCAAAATGAAGCAAATTGAGGATAAAATACTTTCTATTACCAATGAATGACTAACAAAGAAACTAGAGGAAGAATGGTCATCACTTGAAGCCTTGTATCATCGCCTAAAAAATAGGATAACGAATAAAGAAGAAGATAGTAATAAAGCAAAGAATGCTTTTTCGCAAGCAGAAATGCTTCTTACCGACCCTGTTAATATGTGGAAAAATAATGAATATCAGATAAGGCAATTACTTACTTTGGTTTGGTTCGGTTGAATTTTATACTATGAAAAAAACCAGTGATACCGAACCAACGATACCACAGGTATGCATTATCTTTTCTCATCGAAATGAGATACTAACTCCCACGTTATGGAAAGCGTGGGAGTAAATCCGAACCATTGAGAACTCTCGGAAAACGAGTATGATAGCCTATTTACTCTACTTATCAATCAAAGTAAATATATCAATGCAATCCATAAACTGAAAGAATTGAAATGATTGATATAATTTTATAAATGTTTTATTTGTTAGGCAAAGGGCAATAAAATTTTATCGCTCCAAATCTAACTCTTTACTTATTTTTTCAGTTGTTCTCTCCAAAGCAAACCAACTACGGTCTCGATCATTGTTGTACTCAACTTTGTTTTCTTCCTGTAATTGAATAATTTCTTTAGAGTAAGTATTATAAAATTCCTGCATTTGTTCTTCGTCCAAATCCTCGTAATGGTAGACTGTTTCCAATCCAAACTTTTTTACCAAAGAAAAGAAGTCAAGTGGTTCATCGTGGGTTAATATTTCCTTGGCTAAAAATTTCTTAAGGCTGTCCTTTGGCTCGTCAGCCATCGCCTGTAATTTTTCAATTGCTTTTTCTTTACTCATGATAGTATTGATTTATACAAAGTTAATCAAAAATAAACTTGCTTTCAGTGATTCTGAAGTTTGGGTCAGCATAACCAAAATAAAGATGAAAGCAAGAGATTTTACTATTTAGAAGACTTATTTTCAAAGTCCAATGGGTGTATATAATTTTGGAAATGCTTAATTCTTGTGCTTCAAGAGATAGCTTTCTATTTCCATATTATCAAAGATGTTTTCTTCGATAACAACCTGTTTAAATATTTCCACTTGAATTTCTGCATCGAGTTCATCTTCATTCATAGACTGTGCTTCGGCAATGTAAAAATGCCATCCCACAAGGTCAATTCTATTTTGATGGTCATACAATAATTTCGCAAGTTCCAATTCTGATGGTGGTGCTTTTAATAGCGATGCCCATTTATCAAAGTTTGCAATTTTTGCAATGACGTGCTGTGCATTCATAAGACTGAAATTTTCTTCATCAATGTCAAAGTCTGCAATAACCATTTCTATGTCGAAATACTTTGGTGTGTATTCGTATAGAAAAGCAGTAGCTGTTTTGTCTAAAACAGGAGTTTTTGTTTTAAAATCTTTGTGTAGATTTTTTGCTTGAAGTTTGAAGTAATCAATAGTATTCATAATATAATCCTTTTATTTCAAAGATTATTATCCTATGGTTTTGCGTTCGTATTCTTTGGTTGGATAATAAGCTCTGAAGGTTATATTATCTAGTTAATGGTTGATAAAATCTTTGCACGAACGAGCAGGCATACCAAAAACACCTGCCACAAATATAAAGATTTCATTCAAATTAATCTTTATTATTCTATTTTTTTATTTATGAAAACAAGTATACTACTCCACATTTAAGAAATGCGAAAGCATGGTCAGCATATTCAAAATAAAAGAAAAGTCGAGGGAATAAATAGAATTTGATTTTTTAATGGGTTTCAAATTTATTCAACCAACATCCCAGTTTCATTGCACAGAATATTTCAAACAGATATAATTCTTCACTATTTTCAATTGGAAGGAAAGCTATCTTTTGCTTAAATAGAAAATCTTTTGCAGGCGTGACATTGTTATTAAAATCAAATTCCTTACGCCTTCCGGTATATTCTTCGCCTTTTAAAATCTTATGCCTGATTAATCCAATGTTATATGCAAGAGTAGATGTATTGTGGCTTTTACCTCTTAGATGTTGTAATGTCCGATGTATAATCCCTCTCGAAATTCCAACATATATTGGTTCGTTTTCATGTACGAAAACATACAGCCCTTTTACATCAGTTTTGTTTTTACCTCCTTTTGTCTGGTAAGTATAAATGTCTTCGGGTTTAAAAACATTGTCCGATAAAAGTTTTTTCCTGATAGATGCCAATCCATTGCCGATACTGAAATACTTCTCTATTTCAATACAATTGTTTACAGGATCGAAACTTGCCAATTTGTCTTCGAAATTATTTACAATACTAGAAAATGACTTTCTATAATTTTGCTTTTGTAAAAGAGTATCCAATAAAGTACTTTCTAATTTCATCATTTTTTCTTTTTCTCCTTTCCTTGTGTTGGGATTAAATTCTGTGTAAACGAATTATAAGGAAAGTATTCAGGCATTATACTACGGATAAAATTGTCCTCAAAAAAACATTGCGCAACTCTATTGTCAAAAAATGCCGGATTCAAGGGAATTTTAGCGTTAGGATTATGGAAAACTACAGCGCCTTCGGACCAAGTCTCATTACTATTTTCATCAACTTTGTAGGAAATAATGTTTGACGTAGATGCGTTCGGTTCATGATTATAAAAACTGCCCATCCTTATTAACGTTGGAATATTACTACCGAGCCCAGCCTGCTTTCCCATTCTATTAAACTTTGATAAAGTACCACATGAAGAGAAAATTATCGCGCTGACATTTTCAGAATCTGGATGAAAGAAAAAGCCACTCGGTACTTCAGTTCCATTTGGTTTTTTATAGTTACCAATCTTTACTGGTGTAATGATGAGTTTTCCTTTTTCATCATGTGTATTCTCGTATTTATAACCATACAGGTAATCTAATAAAGCGTGAAAAGTCCATGTCATTGACATGGTATCATGAAAATCCGCAATAGCTATTACAAATGGTTTGTCTTTTACATGATCCTTTTCCCAGTACTTCTTTTTCATTTTATCAAACAATGCATTCCCGAAAAGCAATGGAGTTTCATTGTCTAATTTCTCTTGAATTTCTTCCGGACTCTTTGGCTTGCCTTTCAAATCTGTTTTTCTACTTATTATCACAGCCTCTACTGCAATTTCTTGATTGAATTTTTCAATCATATAATCGGGAGCATTAAAATTCCTTTTAAAGGAAAAAAATTGCTCTCTAAAAAAACAAAATAAAAAAAGTTCCCAGACTCTGGAATCAAATCCGTTGATTGATTGGAATTGGTCAATGAAATTTCCATCAATGTCCTTATAATGATAGGAAACTTCTTTTACTGTTTCCTTGGCAGAAGACAATGCAATACTTGAGTTTAATAATTTATAATTTGGGTGCTGATTTTTATCATTATTGAGGTCTTGAAAAAGGTCAAAATATCCATGCTTATTGTCATGAAAGACAATTGAGTTACTACTCATTTTATCATCAATCCAATCTCTGACCTCTTCAATGGTTTCCACACTTGCGGTAACGAGTTCAGCTCTATACTGCTTAGATTCGTCCCTTGATAGAATACAACCATAATAGTCATTATCTGTAATGTCTAAACTAATCAATCCTAATAGACCACCATTTCCATTTGAGTAGAATTCCAATTCTTTTGAAAAATACTGCACGAAAGGCTCTCTTGTAAAAAGCAGATAAATATCAAAGAGTTTTTTGTTAATTGGAATTGCGGTTTTCATAGAATATCATGTATTTTTTGTTCTTTGTAAATCTAATTTTTCGATTGCTTCTTCTAATGTTTCAGCTTCGGTACTATTAAGAATTAATTGTTCGTATTGCGGACTTAAACCTGTAACGATTGAGTTATTTTTAGCATCGAGTAAGTAACGTATCCCATCCTTTTTTTCATCGCCTGCGTCACTCAAAATGGATGCAATAGCTAATTGTGATAATTTTTCAGCATTGACTTCTCCTTCGATATTTTTTCCAATTGAGGTATAAATTACAGTTTCGACATCCTCAAAGTCTTTAACTGATAACACTACAACCTGGTTTAGAGTTGGACTAACAATATCAACATATTCTTTACCATCGAACTTATGTCTCTCTCTTCTCCATAGTATTGATTTTGCCTGCGCCAAATCTGTCGAATTTTCTAGAACGAGAATCACAGCATTAACTTCATTTCCAGTTTTATAGGGAATTAATGTTGGCGCACCTCCTCTTGAACTACTGGTACGTGCAAACTCAACTTTGAATGGTGTCTTACAATTTATTCTATCAATAATTAAAGGCTCAATTTCTTTTCCGGGATTATCTATTAATGAGCCGTATGCTAAAATCCCAACTTTATATTTTGTCATTATTCAATGGTTTAATAGAATAAAATTTTATTAAAGTTTATTACCAGTCCATATTCATGCTATTTTCAATCTCCCTGATTGTATCGGAAATATATTTTTTTGTTGATTTTTCTGTTCTGATTCTTCTCCTGCACGATGTTACAGATTTGCTATCAAATGCAACTGGCAGATCTCTTTTAATATACATCATTCCAAAACGGGTGTCAGATGTGTCCAAATACTGGTCGAAATCATCAAAGTGCTTAACTATGTTCTCAATTGTGATAAAACTTTTACTTATATCGCTAAATTTAAAATTTTGCTGGGATTTAGTCAATGTGAATGGTATGGCTCCTGTGCCATTAATGTGAACATAAAAGGAATTACCATTTTTAAAGTAGTCTCCGTGAGAAGCAGGATTTCTAATCTGCTCTTTTATCTCATCAAGAATTTCTAAATATTTAGAAGCAGTCTTATTGGTTTTGTATTGTAATACTGTTCGCAATTTAGCTTTCCAAGTCAATCCTAAAAAGTTATCGATTTTGATTTCTCGAATTTTTACTTCCTTCACAAAAGGTAGTAATAGAATTGAGATATGCTCCAATAAACTAAAGTAAGCATCAATCATTGCCAATAAATAATATGTCTTTGCTGATGAATAACGAGACATCAATTTATAATGCGCCTCATATTCTTCGCCATTACTGAAATTTGAGATACCGGATTTGTCTTTTAGTTCAGTAAGCCTTGTACCATCACAAACATCTCCATTTAACGCTTTTTCTCTAAAAAAGAGATAGCGATTCCTCATTTTATTGTATTTACTCTCTATTGTTACATTCCCTTGATTAACCTTTTCATGGATAATCGAATTAACAAGAGTTTCGGTAAATGGAATGGCTTTGTGGATTAAATTCATTGCTTCTAATCCGAGTTCCACATAGTTTTCTTTTTTCTCATTAGCGCATATACTAAATCCAAACTTTTTGTGGGCTAATACAAATTGAACACCTTTATAGAAAATTGGTATTTCCCATAAAATTTTTTCAAACATACCTAAATTTGGATATTCCTTAATCTCTTTGAACATTAGAAAGACTATGAATGGATGCGAAATCCTAAGTTCTTTCGGCAGTTCAATACTATAACGCTCAAGAGTTTTGCCTCCACCATATTCAGATGGAATCCAAGAGTCTCTGTAATCAAAATTGGGGCTGAAATCTTTTAAAAGATATTCAAAGGTTTTTTGGGCTTTTTCCATTTATAGTTCACATTTAAGGACAAAGGGGGCTAACATTATGACACTACGGATTGTTTATGGTTCTAAATCTAAGCGATTATTATCAGCAAGTATTTGATGAACATTTGTAAATAAGCTACACACGAGATCCCGTTCAGACTCGCTTGGTTCTGTAGAATTTAGTTTTATTTTTTTAAAGTCCTCAACTAGTGTTGTATCTAATGATATGGTACGAATTTTATCTAAAAAGTTCTTAAACTTTGTTGTATACCTATCCTCATAAAAGTTTAGTATTGTGTTTTTTGCTAAGCATTTTAATTCGTGCGAGTAATATGAATACATAGAATTTATTTCATTTTGATCAAGTTCAGGAAGTTCTGATGGTGTAATTTTAAAACCATCATCGCCACCACTTCTATAAACCGCAACCTGATTCCAACTATTATCCATCTGTGGTAAAAAAAGTAAATTACCTAAATATGATTTATAGGTAATCGATGACAGAATTGGAAATTCGAAGGCATCATCAGATGAATTTGATAATTCGTAAAACCAATTTGAATAAAAAGAATATTTGTCGTGAGGGACAATAACAAAGGCAATATCACTGGCAGAAAATGGAAGGTCTCCATTAATCCGCCATTCTTTTTCCCATCGCATATCATACTGTCCTTCAAAGTATACTTCTACCAAGTGAGGAGAATTGAAAATCATTCTCTCATTTGTAGATAAATCATTGTCGTTTAAATACTCTACTTGGCGAAGCCCACGGTTTTGTAAAAAGTCGTGAAAAAAACAAATGCCAAATTCTGATCCTCTTGCTCTAAAATGCTCTGGTAATTCTTCTAAACTAGCCAAAGAAAAACTAACTGATAATATATCGTTTAAAGATTTAGCAGAATCGTCATGAACTTTATTTACAAAATAGCCCTTCGGATTTGCATATAAAATCCTTTCGTTAAATATATTTTGAAAACGCTCTTCGGGTGACATAGTCTTAAACTCACTCTTAATCCTTTCTCCAAATTTTTTTTCATATCTGCATTCAGGAGAACTTATGATATTGTAAAAAAGTTGAGTATCTAGTTTATCAAGCCTGTCTATTATTTCGGGATATGATTCAATTTTATCCTGCAATAAATGCCCAATCGAATATTCAATATTACCATTCCTAATTTCTATCATAGTCATTCATATTAATGCGCTAACAGTTTGAATATACTGTGAGCAATTGTTTCTTGTCAGTTTAAGCAGAACTGTCTTTTAATAAACTCTTTTAAAGTTAATTCTCTGCTATTAATATATTCTTTTACACTTGCCAAGTCCTGCCAATTACAATTTATACCATCTAATTCATTTTGGGACATAAGTGGTGCTGTTTGGTAAGCATCCATCTTATCTTCGGTATTTTTCCTTCCTTTACTTGAATTAGATGCTTTACAATCAATTACCAAATTTCCAATGTTGTGTAAATAATTATTTTCAAAGTCTTCATCAAATTCTAAACCTTTTGTTTTTTGAGCAGTTATATGCTCAATACTTAATTTCTCTCTTTCATTTTCAGCAAAGTATTCGTTGAATCCTAATTGTGGAAACCCCTTTTTTTGTCGTAAACTATTTTCATAACTGAACAATAAGAATTTTAAAATATTGTTCCCCAATGAATGATAAATGTATTTGCTGAGAAGTGTTTCTTTTGCCCTTTCATTAATGTTCCACCAATTATTCACGGTAATTATTTGGGTCAAGTTTACAATATCTAAAATTTGAGCATTATCTCTGAGAGCATTGTTTATTTGGCTTTCAGCATTACTTCTTAATCCAATTAGTGATGCTCGAAAAGTAAAACTATTGATATTTTGAAGTAACGTATTAAAGAGATTGTCCTCCTCTTTTTTTATTCTCATAAGCACGGGATAGAAGGGAGCTACTCTTCCAATCATAAACAGTTTGCTCAATTCAGGATTTGTTGATTTTATCTGTTGGATTTGAACAAATACCTCAAAACTTTCTTTTAATTTAATTGCGTAATCAGAAATAGTCGTAATAACATTTTCTGTAAGTCCAGTTTTTATTAAGCCTAGAATTTTTGTTTTAATAAACTTCTTCGCATCTTCTTCTGAACCTTCAAAAGCTATTGTGTGGTAGCGGAGAATATCCTTTTCATTAAGGTCATTCTGTTCAATTAGCCTATATATTTCTCCGAAGTTACTTTGAATATTTTTAACTAACTGATTTGGATTTTTAGAAACTAAACCAATATTATACATTAAAAAACTTTTTATTGCTTCTAAATCAGTAAGCTGTTTTCCCCTGTCATTTAAGAGTTCAAATATTTGAGTTGCAGAATTTATTTCATCAACTACATAAAGTAAAACATCCGCTTCAGTCGAGGTATAATATAACTTTTCTAAAATTTCAGTATCAAAGTTATTTAGTTCTTCTGTGAAGAATATCTTTGATTGAAGTAATAATGACTGTGAAGGTGTTTTGGTCTTGATTTTGTCAAAAGGATAATCTGACAGAATATAGTTGTGCAAAAATGAAGTGTCCTCATTCGATAATTCAAGTTTGTAGACATCTTCATCTTTTATAAAAATTCTTTGGGTTCTTTGAGAAACTAGTGAGGAATTTTTTTCAACTAATTTTTTTATAAGTGTCTGAATGAAAATTATAAAAGTGGTCAATCGCTGTTGTCCGTCAACAATATCAATTACTGTAAATTCGTCCCTTGTACCGTTAATATGAAATAAGAAAGAGCCTAAAAAGTATTTCCTGTCTTTATATTGGTTAACAAGGTCAGTCAGGAAGTCTTGTAGATTGTCTTTGTCCCACGAATATGACCTCTGATATATTGGGATGTTGAATATCCGTGTTCCGTCAAAAATTGTTTTTACTGTTGATTTTCCAGTTTGCATTACTTTAGTTTGTTATGTTTATTTTTAGGTCTTCATGATAGATTCCAACTTCTGTATGCCTTGCCAGCGGATTAATATCGCTAAGTCGCCAATCCCAACCAGATGGCATAGAACAGCGATACTTATCCAATAATTTATTTTGTTCTTTTGTTAGTCCTCTTTGTCCTGCACGCTCATAAATTTCAAGCATTTTTCGCAAATCGCTTAAATCATTATTGATTACCATTACTGTTAGTTCACTCGCAATAATTTTTGCAGGAATTACGTGTTCCCAAATATCTGATTTTTTGCCAATTCTGGGTGCTGCTTTTCTTATCGTTTGATTTTGATTAATGCTGAGTTTTTTAATAAGGTCTGCTATAAAATCTTTATCAGAGCATGTTGTGAAAAGTTCAGCATATTCACAAATTAAATCTATTGGTTTCATTTTAAATCTAACTACTTTTGGGCGGTCTTTATAAAATGGCATGCTGGTCATAATTGCTAAATCTCTTTTTATTGCATATTCTATTTCAGGCTTTGCATTTTTCAAGAATTCAATAACTTTATTTTTAAACTCAATAGTTTCCTGACTATTCCGCTTTTGTTCTCTTTTTAGGCTTGCAATACTTTTTGTTCCCATATTTTATTGGCGATATAGAATAGTAAGTTTGTTTAAATTGACAATCAGTTATCAATTGCTTTTCAAATATATAGAATATTTAATAAAGCCTTTTAGAATCGACATTTCTTTGTATTTCCAATAACCAAACACGCTGTTTTCTATGGTTTGTATTAAAATTTAACTGGTTCAGAAAGTAATATCAAATTATCTACTCTTTCACTTTGTTTCGCTTCTTTATGTGGTTATTTTCGATGATGTTTGTCATCGACAAACCACCGTTATGAACTACAGTTACATCATTATAGAAGACCAGAAGGAGTGCTTGGAACGATTGCAGGATGACCTCAAAAATCATCCTGAACTTGTTTGCTTGGGCGTAGCTTCTTCCGTTAATGATGGTATTGTAATGACACTGACACAAAAACCAAATATTATATTTTTGGATGTCGAATTGGAGGACGGGACTGGTTTTGAAATCCTCAAGGAAACCAACTCATTCTTCAACGACCATCCTTTTGTTATTATCCTTTCTGATGACGAGAGGTTTGCAAAAAAGGCAATTAATTATGACAGCGTCCTTTTTTATTTAGATAAACCAATTAGTTCCGTAAAACTTACCATTGCAGTAAACAAATTCAAGAAACACTTCTCCGAACTTAAAAGCCATATCAGCATCAAGGACAAGACTGCCCATTGGCTTATCAAACACGCTAGCATACTTTATATTCAATCTGATGGGTCATATTGTAATATCCATAGATTGAACGACAAAATGATTACCGTAACAAAACCGCTGAAGGAAATCGAAAACCTTCTGCCAAAAACCTTTTTACGATGCCATAAATCCTATATAGTCAACATCAATTATATTGAGAAAATGAACACCACTTTAAAATTCATTATGCTCCATGCAAAAACAGGTGTTTTCGAAATCACAGAAAAAAGCAACATCCGATTAGATGAAACCTTTACCATAAAAGACACCATTGTAGAAATTCCAATAGGAGATATGTATCTCGAAAGGGTAAGGCACACTCTTTTAACCTCAAAAAACTTTTAAAAATATAGCATTATAATTACTGAATAATCTTGTCAAGAATTCAATTCTTAAGTGATTGAAGATTGAAAATATTTCCATTGGTAGCGTTGTAAGCTTCATGAAGTGAGTAATGAGAAGTTTGCCACCCTGCACCATCTGTTATCCAAATTAGAGGAATTTTTTGATTTCCTAAATAGTGATAGAGGTTACTAAATTCTCATCCTACGGATTTTAGTTTGCTTCCTCATCAACCATAAAAATTTGTTTCGATTAAAAAAACTTTTTTTCAGTTGTAGATAGCAAAATCAAATCTTCTTTTTGATTTATCACTAACTACCTCAATTCATCGATTTGTCTGCATTCGTTTGGCTGTTGCTTGATTCTTATACTGAAAGTTGTTAATCTCACAAAAATCTTTGATGTATGGCTCTACAAGATTTTCCATCAAAGTCCCTGACCTGTTTTTTCTGGCATTACTGTCTAATCCAGTTTCTATTCAGAAAACATAATCATTTAAATCAGAGATGCTTTTATTTTCAAATACATTTTTGAGTCAAGATTCATTAAAAAACTTTACGAGCTGTTCTTCTCCTTGTTTGTTCAATGCAACGCTTTTATTAAAGAGATGGGATACATTGATTACTTCTTCCGTTTCCGCATCTAAGACAAGCTTAAATTTCTCTCTTACAGCTAAAAGAATAGGAAGTACTTCTCTGGTTTCCGGATACTTTTTGATGATTTCTAAAAATTTAAGATCTATATCGTCTTCTCATATAAGTGAATTAAGAATGCTTAGCTGTACTTTGACAGAAAATGTATTTCTTGTAATTTTTCAAAAATCACTATAGAAGTTTCGGATAAAAATTGTCGGCTGAAAGCTAGAAAGTAATGCTTGAAAATCTTCTTCCATTAGTACCTAATTAGTAATTTAAAATAACAGATTCTTCAACAACACCTCTTTTTGAAGCATCAGCGTTTATAGCTCTTCTTGCCATAACAATTTCTTTTCTATAATCTTTGTAAAGCTCATTAATAAAATCCGTATTGTGATTCGAAAGCATTAGATAGCATCCTTTTTTGTCTAATGCTTTGAATGTTTCAAGAAGTCTTATCTGGTCATCCTTACCAAATCATTCTTTACTATAGCTTGTGAAATTTGCAGTATTTGTTAAAGGGTCATACGGAGGGTCAAAGTAAACGAAATCTCATTTGTTAGCATAATCTATTATGTTTTCAAAATCTTCGTTTAAAATTTTTGTTCTTTGCAAGGCTTGATGTACCAGTAAGATATTTTCTTCATCGCATATCGTTGGATTATTAGATTGCCCAAAAGGAGCATTAAAAAAACCTGCTTTATTAACTCTGTAAAGTCAATTAAATCCTGTTCTGTTTAGATACATGAACCTTGCGGCTCTTTGGATATTACTTCTAATTTTAAAATCAGGTTCCCTGTCCCAACTTCTTATTTTTAAAAAGAAATCTTTGTCGTATGGATAGGTTTTCAATTCCTTGATAAGTCATTCTGCATCATCCTGTATGGTATGATATGCTATAATCATTTCTTCATTTATATCGAAAAGTTGTGCTGAAAAATCATTTCAGAATTTATTTCTTAAGTCAAAAAAAACCGCACCTCCTCCGACAAAAGGTTCAAAATAATCATTAAACTTTTTTGGGTATAAATTTTCCAATTGAGAAAGTAGCTGTCTTTTCCCTCAAACTCGCTTTATGAATGGCTTATAGGGTTTTTTCATCAAATGGTTTTTCAAAAATCAAAAGGGGCTTCAGTACGGTTATACTTTTTTTTACTAAAAAAAGTATAACCATTGCAAAGACAAAAATCCAGTCCAACTTGGTATTATGTATGGACTTTTTAGAAATTGTATTTAGAATAATTTTCTGTTCGTGGTACGTTTTATAGGGTTCATGCATCCAAATATACCGTAGAGTAAATAACTCCTGTCTCTATAATAATAAGCATTTTTTTGTTTTAAAATTGCTCTTAAAATAATCAAAACATTCTGACATGAAATCAAATCAAATTATCAAAAAACAACTGCTTCTATTACTTTTTGTCCTGTTAAGCAACTTCACATTTAGCCAATCTGCACAAAGAATTTCTTTCTATAAAAAAGAAAATGTAATGCATAAATATTTTAAAGAAGCACTGGAGAGTGGCGATACCAATAAAATCAAAATGTATTTAGATGCAGGAATCAATCTGAACGTAGCTTGGGATTTTAAAGGGCATTACAGAAACTATACTGGTATAAGTCCTTTAGTCTATGCCATAAAACTTAATAAACTAGATATTGCAAAACTACTCATCGAAAAAGGTGCGGATGTTAATTTCAAATACAGCATTAATGAAAGTTATATTGGAAATTATAATATGCAGGCGTGGAGGGATGTTCCCACTACCACATTGAATGAAGTCATTAGGCTTGTTAATCTTGATGGAATCAAATTATTACTAGATAATGGGGCTGATAGGAATAGTGGGATTAATGAAGCGAAGGCTATGAACAATGAAAAAATCCTAGCCTTACTCAAAGAAAAAGGAGCTACCATTACTTATAACACGGGTGACTTAGAAAATGCAATTAGGCAAAACAAAGACTTAAATTATATCAGGGAAATTGTAAATCAAGGAGTAAGAGGTTCTAGTTGGTCGTTAATCTATGCGGTTGAAAGAGGGAACAAAGAATTGATAGAATTAGTATTGAATACTGGTGTAGATGTTAATCAAAAGGTTTCTGCAAGTAATGGAGCAAGTTGGTGTGCAATGTGTACGGCAGTAAATTATGGTAATGTGGATATAGTAAAATATCTCGTTGAAGAGAAGAACGCAAACCTCAATATTAAATGTGAAGTAAAAGATTTAACTTCTAATTCATCATACTCACTTGTTGAGTTTTCCGAAACTCCTCTTTGTTGGAAAAGAAATAAAAATATGACCGAATATTTAATTTTGGCTCCGAGCATTCAAAAAAAGAAATAGGAAGAGAAATAAAAAAGTCTAAGAATTAAACCCTTTCCATACTGTTATTTGGAAAGGGTTTTTAATTTCATTTTAAGAATCATATTACCAAGAACTTGTCCCGATAGATTCAGCATTTCTTTGAGCTTCCTTATCGGTAGCAATCTCATCGCCTTTTATAATTCCTGCCTTCACTATATTAGGCAAAGTAAATCCCGAAAATAATGACATTTCTATTTTTGTCTCACTTGCAATAATGAATTCCGCTAGTTGCGTTTCAATCGCGGGAGATATAAATTTATCATTAAAAACTGCCTTGATTTCCTTCTGAACACTCCATTTGTCTGCTTCATAGGCGATATACCATAGTTGCTTGAAACAAATTAACCTAACCTCTTCATCATTAATTGTCTTGATGAACTCTATCAATACGGTTCCAAAAGTCCCCATTGCATTAAATGGCCAGCGGACAGTTTGGTAGCATTCTTCCAACCTTTCCGCATAGGTTCTGACAAAGTCTTTTATGGCGTTTCCGACAGCCGAATAATATTGCTGTAAATTATCTTTTTTCAAAATCAATTCGTTGACAGGAGATATATAATCGCTGTAAACGTGGTCAATATAATTTCCCTTAACCAATATCTCATGTAACTTTATCCAGTCAATTTCCCCTGAAGATTTTAATATTTCTTCGAGGGTTAAATGCTGAATGTCGATTTTCTGATTTAGTTGAAGATCTTGTAAGGAGGCAAAGTGTGTTTCAAATTCTTCAATTGTTGAAAATCTGTCTGCGGGATTATCTTCAATACACTTTGCCACGAGTGATGATAATTCAAATTGTTTTAAATTATCAGGGTCTTTGCCAGTAAATATGAAGTACACTAATTTTCCTAATGAATAAATATCGCTTTGAACAGTCGAATCCTTTAATCTTATACGCTGTTCAGGAGAAACGTAAAGTATTTGTCCATAACCCGATGCACTTGAACCAGAGTAGAACGATAGGGATTCAGTATCCTTACCCAATCCAAAATCACATACCTTTAATGTTATTTTGCCGTCTTTTTCAAAGACCAAAACATTGTTGGGGGAAATGTCCCTGTGTAGGATGCCTTTTTGATGGGCAAATTTGATAGCATTGATAATCTGTTGGACTAAATCATATCTCAACTCCTTTGACATATCGCCATTATTCCTTTTGACATAGTCATAAAGGTTCTGCTTTGCAAACGGCATGAGATACCATAATTTTTCATTTGGTATATCCTGTCCCGAATCGAGAAGTTCTATGATGTTGTCGCATCCTTGTAAGTCACGTAGCAAACTTATCTCGCGGTTGAGCCTATATCTGTAATCGTCATTAGGAAAATGTTCTTTCTTCAATTCTTTCAGTGCAAATTCAATCCCCGAGTCGTCAGCATATTGCTTAACAGTACAAAAATATCCTTGCCCTTTTAATGCTATATGTTTTAATTTATCCATGCGCTCCAATCAATTATAAAGTGATTAATTATACAAAAGTACTCTTAAATTACAAATCTGCTTTTATGTTCTTCATCGTATTAATAAATGCATAGACCCATCGTACTGATAACAAATTGAATTTTATAGCATTTAGTTTTTTCTTAAATTAGCAAAAAAACTATATGGCAGATTTTAAAATTATAGGCTTAAGCGCACCTGCTGGATTTTCTATCAATGATTACCTTAAAGACAATCCTGCTAATAAAGTTGTAGTATCAAAATTAGAAAAGCAGATAATAAAATACATAAAAAGTTGTTACCCAAAAGGTGCTGAACCTGTTTATAGTGAATGGTATGCAGGGATGACGGATATATCCCACAACAGATACAATGCTCATAAAAAGCAAAGAAAGATTGACGAATTACCTCACTATAAAAAATTCTATTTGTACACCATGAGTAATGCTAGAAGTCTTGAGTCCTCTCTTTTTAGAAAATTCAGTATGGGCAAAAGCAATATCACTGGCGGAATCTACATACACTCCAAATACGTGTATGTTTTTCACGAGCCAACAGCGAGGTTGAATGGGTTAATCTAAATTTGTTTTGATAGAATGAAAACCACTTTCCAACTAATATTCTTGTTATGCTTTAGTCTGACTCAGGCTCAAAAAACCGTGGACTCAAAAATAAAGAAAGATACAACCCAACTTTTAAATTTTGAGTTTCGTTGGTACAATACTTCTCCCTATGGTTGTTATACATTTCCTAAAAAGTGATAGTATTTATATTCCAAAAGATACAATAAAACAACATCCGATTTTATTCAATAACAACAGAACGAATTACCACATAAAAAAGAATCCTAACCGAAGTTAGGATTTTTTTGTTTTAGGTAATAAAAGCAGTTTAAAACTAACCTATTTTACAACCAGTTACTTACAAGGAACCCCTTTTTATAAAAGGATTGTGGATATTGGAATTAATCGCTAATTATGATACATTACCCACACTCACTATGTTATGAACCAAATTATATTATAAGCTATATGCATAACTATGCAGTACACAATGTTTTTATGTTTTTTAAAAACAAAACATAAAATAACTCCGAGTATAAAAGGTTTTATTAATGAGATTAGAGACAAAGACATATTATCAAACTTTAGATGTATTAAAGAGAATAACACTGAGGAGAATATAATAGATATATTTAATGGCGTTGTCTTTAAAACCCTTTCAAATATAAAATACCTATAATACAATTCTTCCACTATTGGTGATAAAATCACTATAGATAAAAAAACGGGTAGGAAAGAATCGTCATTAATTCTACTACCAAAATCAATAAATTGTGATTTAGATAAAATTGAATTTAAAAAACCCAATAAAATACCTACAGTAAAATAAATTAATACTAATCTAATTTTTAGTATTACATTAAAAATCGACAATTTTAAAAAGAATACGAATGAAAGTTCTATTATAAAAAGGGATGCAAATACGATTAGATTTATATATTTTGGTTTGTCATAAAAAAAAGTAGTAGCCACATAATATAACAATGATAGCACACAATAATAAAGCAAAAAAAATATTATTGCACGAATGTATCTTGTAGGTTTCAAATTACCATCCATATATTCTACTCAAATACTTTGAACAACCATGATTCTTCCTTACCCTTTCGGCAAAAAAGATTCCTAATAATAAAAACAAAAATAAAATACTTCCTAAAACTATTAAATTCTTAATGAAAAAACTATATAGAAAAAGAGCTATTACACCTCCTAATAATGTAGGAGATAAAAAAATTGCTATCCATGATATTAATTCTATAATAAAATGAAACACTTTATGCATGGCTATAGTTTAAGTTTTTTTATGTTATCCATAAGTGGATTCCATTTATCAAATATCTGTGTTAATTTTTCTAATTTTTTTGCATGCGACGATTTAGCTTTTTCATAGCTATTAATTTTAGTATCTAATTTTGCATTTTTAGCATCTATTTTATCATTGTTTTTTGAAATCATTGCTGTAAAAATTATATTCCCTAAAGCCATTCCAGTACCGGGCTCCCTATCACTCGCATCACCCATAGAATTTTCTCTTTCTTTTATTTGTTCGTCAGACATTTTACCTTTTGAATTATCACGAATTTCATCTTTTACATCTGCTATTTTATCATTAAGTTGAGTAATTTTGGAATCTAATTTATTCATAGTGTCAAGTAACTTACTACCATCAGCTACTACAACATCTCCTTCTTTGATATCTGAAACTTTTTTACCATCTACAATTTTTGTTTCGTGACCACTATATCTTAAAATATCTTCAGCTTTCTTTTGAGAAATATTCAATTGAGTAGCTAAACTTCCAGCACTATCACCAGCTTCAGCTGTGTAGGTGCCATCTCCATTAGGTATCCAATCACTTTCAGTAGCCATCATTCCATCAGGGTCTATAAAAAAGACTGGATTATTTAGCGCATAGGTATATGGACTAAATCTTCTCGATTCTTCAGCTAATGGGTCAATATTCATCCATCTTCCAATTGCAGGGTCATAATTTCTCGCTCCGTAGTCGTACATGTTAAGCCCTAACTCGTCTTGGTACTCTTTCCCATTATACTTATAACGTCTTGCACTTCCATCAGTAGGAGCAACTTGTGTAATCTTCATCTTGTTTGCTCCAGCAACATATCCTTCTTCTTCGGGTTTAATTTCTACATATTTACGTTTTTCAACATTGTAATTGGTATGCTTTAGTCCAAAAGGATAATAATGGTTTTCTTCTAATATTTTAAGAACGTTATCTTTTTTATCATATCCATAACTCAATCTAATGTTTCCAAGATGGTCGGTGTATTGATAAACATAGTTAAAGATTCTTTGATGCTCTGCAACACATGCATCACAATACGTAACATTTACATAGCCCTCTGCATGTGGGAAAAAGTTTAAAGCACTATTTTCATATTGAAAACCATTAAGATAATCAGTAATGGTGTTATTGGCTCCTATTGTTACAATTTTTGTCAATTTTTGTCCCATTGCATTGTAAATGTAATTAATTTTATTGTTACCAACAAATACTATTTCTACAGGTAAATTCAAATGATTATAGGTAATATTCAAGATATTTTTGTTGCTATCAAATCTCATATTTCCGTTAGCATCATATTTATAATCTTCATCGGTATTTGTGCCATCTTTAAAACCTAGATTACAAAGTGTACTATCATCTACTTTTGCTAATTGGTTGGGTTTGTCGGTTCTGTAGGTATAGGTTAAGTCGTCAATCTCAAAAGCTCCAGCTCCAGCAAAATCAGCATCCAAATCTCCAAAGCGGTCAAGATGAGTGATATTACCATTTTTATCATAACTCATCGATTCATTATACATATTGGTTATTGGAATTGCACTGTTTGGTTTTTGATAAATGGCTTTCTGTAATCGGTTAAGGTTATCGTAACTGTACCCATATTTGCGTAATACATCATCGGTATTACTTCTCCAAAAGGTTTCAGCGATATTACCATTATACAGTGCTTTTACTTGATGACTTACATCATTCTCAATTTGATTGTAATTAATTTTAAATGCAAATAAATCTCTTGGGTCAGTTCCCACACTCAAGCTATCAATATTGTTTATCTGTGTGAGCCATCCTCGTATATTATAACGATAGTCTACAACTTGTAATGGTGCATTTTCATTTTCTATCCCTCCAACATCTTTTCGTATTAATTGTCCCAGTTTATCATATTTATTTTCTACTAATATTTCTTGAGCGTTGTTATTAATAGTTTGTTTATGTTTTTGTAATCGGTCTTGTGGTGTATAAATAAATTTATCTACAACCGTCAACAAAACATCGGCAGTAGTGCGTTTATGAGTGGTGGTTGACTGTAATGTTTTTCCAGTAAAATCTAAAAGGTTTTCTACTCTTGTAAATCCACCAAGATGGTTGTTTGTGTGGTTTGCAATAACTCTTCCTTTTTTATCAAATAATGAATAACTTACTTCACTGTGTACAGGTGTTGGTAAATCTAATACACGTGACCAACTTCCAATAGGTACTGTTTTTGCATCTATTAAAACACGCTGTCCATTTACAAATTCTGGCAATGTGGTTGGTATACCAATATAATGATAATGGTCATAATAATTTACTGTTAATAGTAGCATTTTATTTGGAAAAACATTGGATGTATAGTTTGCACTTACTCCTCCACCATCTTCTATCGCAACAGGTATTTCACTGTAAGTTTCATGCCAATTACTAACACTAACGTTATTTTCTAATGTTACTCTTCCTTGTTCTGTGGCTGGAATTTCATTACTCCAACCTGTATATACTGGACGCCCAAAGATGTCATATTTTGTTATCAACCAACCTTGTATCCCATTCCCAAAAGGATTCAATGCTGGACCAGTAGCTATAGGCTGGTTTTGGCTATTGTATGCGATATATTCCCATTGTTTTCCTGGCAACTTTTTTGCGACTAATCGATTTCTATGGTCGTATTTATATTGATAACACAATCCATTGAGTTCGTCACCACTTATACCATTATCTGTATCAACTAATGGTGGTATAACATAGGTCAACTTTCCATAGTCATCATATAAATAGTAGGTATCATGTGCTACTTCGGTCTGTTCGCCATAGTCACTGTAGCTTCGCTTTAATACGACTTGTCCTTGTTTGTCTTTAAATTCTTCAGTAGTATTGTTTTTTCCGCCTTCCCAATTTTCATCTTTGGTAATGGTTTTGTAAAGTGTATGCTCATCATAATCTTGGGTAGAAACAGGATTTGTAGGAGCATAACTTTTATTACCACTCTCCCATGAAGTAGTAAATGTAAATAGTTTGACTTCATGTACTTCATTGGTTTGATAATCAAATTTTACTTCATGACTTCCATTCATACGCCATGCTTCTCCTGATGCCGCTTGTTTTAGTACTCGATTAAGTGGCGAGGCTTCAAATAGTTTTTCGCTGTAGGGTATCGAAGTCGCTTCCATTGTAGGCATGTCAGGTGTACTGTAAAACTGTTCAATACTGCTTGCATCTATGTGATGATACTCTAATGTTTGACCATCTATCATTGGAAGGTATTCTTTGGCTTGTCTTCCAAATGCATCATACTCAATATGTGTCACAATATCATTACCATTGTCAGCTTGTTGATGTGCCACTTGCTGTATTGGTCGCCCCAATCCATCAAAATAGGTCACTTGTTGTGTTGCATCTACTATACTTGGTGTAGTAATACTGTTGGTAGTAGCCACTTTGTAAGTAGTGGTCTTTATATAGTTTTGGTCTTGGCTTTGTCCTATCCCCAGTAATGGAAATAAAATCAATAGATTGAATACTTTTTTCATAATTACAGGGCTTTTTTAAGGTTTGTAATGATATTGGTTCTCGGTAATAATATTGTTATTGCTATCTTTTACTTGGCTTAGTCTACCAAAGCTGTCATAGTCATAGGTAGTTGTATATCCCTTTGGGTCGGTTATTGTTTTAACACCTACAAGTGGTACATAGGTAAAAGTGGTAACCATTGCATCAGATAATCCATTACGTAGATTACTCATGGATTGGAGTAACGTTGTCTCTAATCCAGTAACGGAACTATTTGAAGCTGTTTGTATAGCAGTAATTAAGGTCGCTGGAATTGCACTGTATTGTTTGTTTTCGATTTTTGCTATAGGTTGTGAATTATTATAGCCCCATACATAGCTGATATACATTCCGTTTTCCATTCTCAAGCATGTTGGGTTACCAAAGCTGTCATAACTAATGAATTTCATTCTATCTTCTTCTACATTTGTTGCTTTCTTGGTTTTTATGATTTCTGGCAATAGCAATCCACTTCCCCAGTCTTTATAAACCGTTGTTTGTTCTGATAGCGCAGTACTATTTTTCAAGATTTGTGTTTTGAGTGGTGTTACTATCATGTTCTTATTGACTAACTGTTCTGCTACTGGTTCTACTGCCATCTCAACATCTTGTGGGTAGTAGTATTTGGTTTCTATAGTTTCTCCTGTGGAGTTTGAAGTTTCTTGAGAAGCCAATAATTTATTAGAAGGATTATATATATAATTTTCAACATTATTGATTATATTGGTTAGAGAACCATTATTAAAATAATTATTCGTAGTTGTTGACTTTAGTTTAGACCATCCAAAATTTTCATAAACAGATGCTTTGAGAATCACGTTGGGTACAGTTTCATTACTTAAACAATGACATGGGCATATAGGTATATTTGGGTTAATAACTGGAGGAGTTATTGTACTTCCTATCGTGCAATTATAATTTACATTTCCAGCAGCACAAATCTCTCTGATGTTTTTAAACATTGCATAATATTCAAACAATTTACTATTTGAAAAACTCTCGTCATCACGATTAAAAACATTGAACCCCATTTCTTCAGTATAATTTTCGATTTCGTATTCGTTAATTTTTTCGGTTAACTTTTTATCATCGTTGTCATAACTTACTTGTTTTAACAGTAAACCTCTTTTATAATCAATATTTGGCAGAGGCAAGAACGGTGGTTGAATATTATATTCAATAACATCTTCGGGGTAATCTAAACTGTTGGTATAAAAATATTCTGTTTTACCATTGCCATGCTCTTTTACGGTCACATGCTTATAACCCACATCTGCACCTCTAGTTTTATTTGATAATAAATTGTTGTAAGGTGTCTTTACTTTATATTGTAAATAGCTGTTACCCGGATAACCTCCACAGTCAAAACAAGTCTTTACTAATTTGGTATATTCAAATATTGGTTTTGGAAAAACGAGTGAACCACTACTTTCATTAATATTGTTTTCAGCATAATACGAATAAGAAATCTCTTTACTTGGCAATACATCTTCAGTAATTCCTGCTCCTGACCTATAATAATCAGCATTTACATCACTTGCGCTAAAATATCCAATTTTCCCAATACGTATGCCTCCTCCATACAAATAGTTTTTATAGTTTGCTATTCTCGTTAGTTCATTTATTTCAATAGACGCATTTCCTATAACTGGTAAATCGGGTAATGGGTCAGCGCCAATCTGAGCAAGATTATTCCATCGGAATTCTAAATAGTAATTATAATTAGGTGCTAACGTAATGTCATTTAAACAACCATCTTTTAAATACTTAGAATCTACAACTTGGTTCAATGAATTTTTTTTAATTAAACTAACAAAACCTGCAATTCCAGAGTTATTAGAAATATAACAATACATGGAAAAACGTTTCTCTACACTGAAATTTCCTATATAATAACTTGAAGGCGTTGAAGAGCTACTTTGTAAATTGACAACATCAAAAAAAGTTGCCTCCCAATTCTTCTCATTCTTATCAAAGTTAGTGATAGATATGTTTCCCTCATAAGTATACTCATTAGGTTCGTACTTGAATACGGCACTACCGCCTGTTGGGTAAGTAATTTTCTGTAATACATCTGTGGTGCAGTATTCATTGGTGGTCTCTCTAAAGGGTTCTCCGTTTCTACATATTCTTGAATCTGTATTATAAAACCCCCAATAATCTTCTCCAATAACTCCATTTGACATATCATTTTCTTGATAATCAAATAAATATTTATTTTCAGTATTGTTAACATCATCCACAAAATGAATTTCTTTTAGAAAAAGTCGTTTGTTGTGATTAGAATATTCATAAATAAAATTATACTTCTTTTTTGGTATTGTACTAGAGACATTTGTATAAATTTCAATATTATCAATTTTAGAACCCATATTGGTTGTCGGATAATAATTATCTAACCTACCTAATGAATAATTTAATTTAACACTTCCTATTCCTTGTATATTAATTTGTTTTAATTTCCTAACATTTGTTTTTGAGCTAGTTGCAAAAGAGGTCGATTCTGGTTCTAATGTACTAATGCTTAGTTCTCCTGATGGACAAGTTGGACAAGATCCAGCTAAAGTCATTAAAAATGGATAAGGACTAAATAATTTTTCGTTTAATGTATATCCTCGGTTAACCCATAAAGTTTCAAAGTAAGGATTCGTATATTGAAATTCAATTAACAAATTACCCTGTAAATCATCAATTCTTGAAAGATGAAATGCCGATTTATGATAAACATTATATACATCATTACCATAATTTGTATAGTTCCCTCCTGGGTAATATGTGTAGTCTGAAAATGTGAAAGTTTTTGTTTCTTCAACTACATCAAAATAATATTTAAAACCATCATTATCCGTTATTATAAAAGAGGTTGGAGAGTAAATAGGTGCGTTTGGATAATCATCATTATTAGTCTTATAAAAATTTTCTATTTTTAAATTGTAATTTTCCAATGGCTTGACTTCAAGCTGACCTGTTGCCATATTCTTTTTAATGTAAAATCTTCCTGAAAATCCCATAAAATTAAATTGCCATAAATCATGCTGGGTGTCATACTTCTTTTTTTCGTTGGCTTCCCATAGAAATTCATTAAGCATTTCTTGTTCGGTATTATTTGATGGAACTCCCATCGCAACGATATTATAAAAATTATTTGTTGAATTCGGTATTGTTGTCTGATAAATCCCTATTTTATGTGCATAAAATAGCATATCATCTGGTAAATCCTTTACCGTTCTCGAAATGCTTCCTCCTGCAAACAAACTCCAGCCTAGACCTGTATCACCAGCCATAGCATCAACTACAATATTAAGTGGATGATATTTTAAAGCTAGATTTAATTTAACTTTACTGTTTTTTGCATTCGTTGTAAATAATGGGATATTCACATCAGGAATGCCTGTGTATAAATCAACTGGAACTTCCTCAAACTTCATTAGTGAAGCTACATTTGGAGAAGGAGGTATGTAATTTGGAATGTAATTCTTTGCTTCTTTTAAAGGTTGCCCAAACCCAGCAAACCCTATTATAATTAACACTAAAATAAAACTATATTTTTTCATATCTACTATTTTAAAAGTTGTATCAATAAAATTATTCTTGTGTTTTGTAGTGGTATTCACTTTTACTCAATATCTTCCCTTCTGCATCTTTCACTTGGTTTAACCTTCCAAAACTATCATAATCATAATACATAATATAACCTTTTGGGTCAGTAATAGTACTCACTCCAATTAATGGTTTATAGGTGTAAGTTGTTATGATGGCATTAGGAAGTGAATTTCTCAAATTTGACAGTGCACTTAACAAGTTCGTTTCTGTTCCAGTAACGGAAGTATTTGAGGCACTTTGCGCTAAACTAATCAATGATGGATTAATTGAGTTATATTGTGCATTCTCTATTTTGGCTATAGGTTGTGAGTGTTGGTATCCCCAAATGTAACTAACATACATGCCATTTGTGTTTTTGAAACACAACGGATTACCATAAATATCATAACTATCATATACAAAACGTGTTTCTGAACCATTACTTCCTTTTTTGGTTTCAATGGTTTGCGGTAGTAGCAATCCACTTCCCCAATCGTGATACGTAGTATTTTGCTCTGATAGTATCGTTGCATTTTTTAAGGTTTGTGTTTTAAGCGGGGTAGTTATCATGTTCTTATTCACTAATGCTTGAGCATTTGGCGAACTTGTCATTTCAGTATCTTGTGGGTAGTAGTATTTTATCTTTGTTTCTTCTCCCGATGAATTGGTAGTAATTTGCGATGCTAATTCCAACGTGTTTGTAGTATCATATTCGTTTGTAGTGGTAGTGGTTACCGTTCCATTACTAAAGTATTCACTAATAAGACTGCCTGACACCTTTCTTTTATGGAAACTTGAAATTCTGTATTTCCCAAACGTATAGTTGACTTCAGAATCAGGAACTTCTTCATCGGCTTCAACTCTATTTGCAGTATTAAAACCAATGACAAATTTTGTATTTAATAATGGGTTAGGTGAAGTATAAAAAGTCTCTATTTTTTTCTCATCTCCAATTTTGTTTTCGATTAGTAAACCATTATCTGGGTCATCAATACAAGGATATATGCCGTGTCCATAAGAACCATTAAAAAGATAACATGCTCCTGAATTATTTGGGTCAGGATTTGTAAAATAATTATATTTATAGGTTACCTTTTTCTCTTCTCCATCAGAAATATTTTTTTCAGTAACAAAAGAGTAGCCAATGGATTGCCCATGATAAAATTGCAATGGATAATAATTATCAGAATTGAGATAATAGGTGTTTGCAAATCTAAAAAAATTAGATAGTCTAAAATTAAAAACCCCTGATTCTATATCATTCTCATCTTTATATTCGTATCTTTTTTCTAGTGGAATGGCATTAGGGTTTTCCAGCGTTTTAATCTTCTTTATTCGATGTCCTCCTAAAGGCATATCATATTTAAAACCGTTTATTTTGTTAACTATACTGGGATTATACACATCCCACTCAAATTCTATATGAACATTATCGGTAGGATTACTATTGTTATAGTTAAACAATTGCTCGTTTAGTGGGGTTTGATGACCAGTAAAAACTTCTATAACTAGTTTATAATTTTGAGATGTAATATGCAACCCATCATTCTCGACTGTACCTAATTGAACTTCAAAATTATTTTCTTGATTTCCTGAAATTAATACATTGTTTATGACTATTTCATCGTTTTTTAAAATTCTATAGTAGATTGAACATCCATTATCATCGGGTAAACTATCATCTCCATAAATGCATGTATTACAATTTCTTTTCACATTAACAGGTAAATTTATTGTGAAAGGCAATCCATTATTATTTGTAAAAGGTGTGGTGTTTAATAATCCATAGTAATATCCAATAGCATTTTCGCCAATCGTAAATGGCATTTCATAAATCAATTTTCTTCCGCCTCCACTCACGCTTTCATCTGAAACTGGTGTTAAATCTAATGTGTCAAAAGAAACATTTGTCTTAACAGAAGGGATTATGTTTATTCCATCGAAATAACCTGATTCAAAAACATTTCCTCCATAAATAAACACGTGCTTAACTAAAGGTTTGTCATTAATACCTCTGTTACTTTCATATTCATATTGTGTACTTCCTCCTGTTGGGTAAAAAACTTCTGTCAATAATCCTGCTTGGGAATAGGCACTATTTACGTTTCTTTCAGGCATAGCAGGATCATGTCTGAATCGAGTCGGCACTAAAGAAGGGTTTTCTAAAGCCCCATTATAGTAACCCCACCAATCTGTTGCATAGGAAAAACGATGTGGTAATTCAATTGGATTATAAACAAAACGATAAAATGGCTTATTGGTTGTAGTATTATCTACGTTTCCAAGAATTATTACCTTGTCTAAAAACAATCGTTTTGTTAAATCAGAATTGGGGTGTTGGTATCCACATGTATATATAATACCTGTTGGATTTGGACTTGTTTTATACACATATTCAAACGCATAACGATTAACTTTATGTATATTTTTATCATAAATAGTAATGGCATCTAGCTTTTTCCCAAAGGTATAATCTTCTCTTAGGTTAGTATCTAATGTAAAATCTACTTTTCCAAAATCACCCCAAATAGATTCTAAAAAGTAATTAATTCCTATGGTTTTTTGATAATTAGTCTGTATATTGGAATCTAAAGGGCTACCTACATCTTGATTAGACATATCTCGGGCTACATCTCTTCGTTGTCCAACTAAATTACAGTCTGTGTATTGAAACGAAGCATATTGAAAATACAATGAATTATTAGTGGGGCTTTTTATTTCAGATAACATCCATGAAGTCAAATATGTTCCTGTAGTACTTCTTCCATCTAAAGTTGGTAAATTATCAGTTACCGTATATGATTGTGTTAATATAGTACTATTCCCTAATGAGTAAGTATAAATAAAACCATTATCTGCAAAAACTTCCCAACCTATTATTCTATTTCCTGAAAATAATGGTGTAATTTTATTATTAGTTATGGGTACTTGAATTATTTCTCCATAAGGGAAAGCAATACTTCTTTCTTGGTTAAAATAAAAACAGATACTCTCTCCATTGGGTAACATCACTCTATATTCGTCCGATTCTAAATCTAAATCTCCTGCAACTGAAGAAAAATAAGCTGAATTCCAAAGTGCTTCTACTTGACCACTGGCGACTTTAAAATCGTTTTCTGTTAAAAACCCTCCTTGGTCATCCGCAATTCCTTTAATCATTCTTGTTACTTGAGGCTGGCTTATACAAAATCCCATACCTACCCATCCAGCTCTTTCATTAACATTTACTCCCGAAGCATTGTAATCAATAGAGATGGGATAACTAATATCTCCTTGTTTTATTGTATAAATAGGAACACTTATATTTGGTAGTCCAGTATTATAGGACACAGGTGTTTCTAAAAATTTGAGCATTGAACTCACTTCAGGTGTTTTTACATTTAAATCTGGCGCAAAATTTTCTTCTCCTTGACCATATCCAATACAACCCACAAAGAATACAATAACTAATAATCTATATTTTTTCATATAAATGGCAATTAAATTTTATTTTGAAAACCTGTTATTCTCTTCTCTTTTTAATCACCTTCACGCCATCATTCCCTTTGTCCGTTTTGATATTCACAATGTAAATCCCTTCGGGATAACCTTGTAAATCTATAGGTACAGTGCGGTCTGTAATTTCAAATTGTTGCAACATATGTCCTGCCAAATCAACCAGTGTCGCTGTGCCTTTAGTAAACTCATAACCCACAATCACGTTGGTATAATCGGTTGCTGGGTTAGGTATGGCTTCTACCTTGTTTCTTGCTTCTGGTTTCTTATTCTTGTCTTTCAACTTCACCACCCAAAAATCACTATTACCTATTCCGCTCATACGATCATTGGAGGCTTTCCCTTTACTACTTCCAGCCAACAAATAACCACCATCTCTTGTTTCAATGGCTTTCTTCAGCAAATCTTCCCCATCACTGCCCACATCTTTGCGCCATAGCTCATCACCATTTTCTTTTAATTTTATAACCACATAATCCGCTGTGCCTTTCTTCATTTTGTCACCCTGTCCCGAAGCTTCGGGATGTTTAAGGGCATTCTTGCTTCTTGCTTCTTGACTCTTAACATCTTCTCCTTGCGCATACCCACCAATAAGTAGCGTCGCATCATCATTCTCAACCAGCGAAGTCAAAATATCTGTTTTTGCAATGTTATACGTTTCTTGCCAAAGGATAGTAGTATCTTCCATATTGAGTTTCACCAACCAAAAATCTGTACCACTCGCATTGCCTTTGGTTTTATTTTCGCCACTTTCAGAGTTGGAATTTCCTGCAAGTAGCAAATTACCATCTTTAGCAATATGTAGGGCATACAATTGGTCATCTCCAGTACCGCCAATACTCTTTTGCCATTGTGCATTGCCTTTTGCATCGAGTTTTATAATCCAGTAATCACTTTGCCCCAGTTGTTTTTCGGTTTTGTTACCACTTTCTGGCGAATTAGAACTTCCGCCTATAATATAACCGCCATCTTTGGTAGCACACATACTTCGCAATTCATCATTATAGCTTCCTCCAAAGGTTTGTTGCCAAACAATCGTTCCTTTAGCATCAATTTTGACGACCCAATAATCCATACCTCCATAATCCCTGCTTTTCTTTTCATCGTTGGCATCCGAGTTACTCGAACCACCTAATAAATAGCCACCATCAGTAGTTCGTAGTACGCAATTCAAATCGTCTTGTCCTTTTCCGCCGATAGTCTTTTGCCATTCTTCGCCTCCTTTGGCATTGAGCTTGATTACCCAAAAATCGGTATTTCCTCGGTTAGCTTCTTTCTTGTCGCCATATTGTTTTTCATCTTCTTTTTTATAATCTGACACGGATGAACCTGCCAAAAGATAACCTCCATCAGCCGTAAGTACAACACTTCGCAACAAGTCTTGACCATTGCCTCCAAGTGTTTTTTGCCAATCCAAATCTCCTTTTTCATCCATTTTCCATATCCAATAATCCAAATCGCCTCGATTAGCTTCGGTTTTATTTCCTGTTTTCTTCGACAACGAACTTCCTGCTAGTATAAACCCGTAATCAGGTGTTGAAATAACATCGAAGAGATAATCGGCTTGCTTACCTCCATAACTCTTTTCCCAAAGTATATCCTGCGAAAACATACTAAAGGATAAAAAAAGGAGTGACCAAAGAAGAAGTAATTTTTTCATAAGATATTGGTTTTAAGGTTAGTCTTGTAAAGTTAAAAAAGTGTTTTTAAAAGGAGGTACAGTTTTTCTATACATTTTTAATTATTTTTTTTATAAAAGTAGAAAGAGTTTTTGTAATCCACAATACCATGAATCAGGTATATTGTAAAAATACCATGAATCTGGTATGTTTTTCGTTTAGCTTTTGATTAGAAATGTTAAACAAAATGTGTTTTTATTCTCCAAAGACACATCCTAAATCATACATATAGCATCCTGTTGTCATGGCACAACTGGGATTTCCTGAAGCACTATCATAACTTATTTTGGTGTTGCATCCACTAGAAGTGGTTGAAACAGAAACCGTAAAGGAGTACTCTTGACTTGACATAAAAATAAAATCTATTTGCCAACTGAACGAAAAATTAATTCGAATACGATGTTGGTCTACAGAATACGAATAGACATCAACTACTTGGTATGCAGATTTACCATAATTATAAGCAGAACAATTATAATTGGTTTTCATTTTTTTAATAACTCCCCAAGTATAATATGCTATCGTTTGGTCATGACTATTTCCATGCCAATTCCATTGTTGTGCATTTGTTTCTATTGAACAGAAAAAGATGCAAATGACTAATACCATTGTTTTTGTTTTCATGTGTTAAAAGTTAAAGGGTTAAGAATTAACAACAATTTTAAAACAAAAAAATACTACTCGATGCGTGAAAATGGCTTATTTACTCTACAGGGGCTCTCTCTAATGGATACACAGAAAAAACATGAAGAGAAAAAATGACTAACGACAAGAACATCCATTGTAAATAAAGACTTTGAGAATGTTAGTTGTTTATCATCAGTTGGTACGAATATTCGTCAATAGGTCTGAGAAACAAATAGTAATTTCAGATTAGGTTAAAAACAAAAAAAATATTTATTTTTGTTCATCTAAAAAAAAGTTCTTTGACATAATAGTAAAATGGGAGTAAGGTTAAAAAGGCGAAACTTTATCCTTGAGATGGGATTTTTTATCATAATACCATACAACAAGATATCCTGTTGGATTCTAGTCTTTCTTTGTTAATACGCTCTAAAACAGGTTTGACACTAAGGCATTCTGGATTTTGATGAACCTCGTCAGGGGTTTAAATCCAATGCTAATAGTGAGGTCTGACCTCATTATAATCCCGAACGAAAAAAGCAATTTCTTTGTGGAATGTATGAGAGAAAACCTCTCCTCTTTTTCTTAGAAATTGTTTAAGGATTTTAAAGTTTCCTTCGATTACAGAATTAGAGTATGTTACATCCCTCTTAGCAATTTTCAATTGAATATTGACGAGTGATTTAGAGTTTCGAATTAAGTTCCGACCTCTGAAATTATCATTTTCTGGTCCGCCATCGGCAATTAAATCTAAATCCTGATTGGATAATTCTGCTTTGAATTGAGAAAGAATGGCTTCTTTTAAGGAAATTAATCGAGTTTTAGCGGTTTTATCCCTAGAAATGGTGTAGGCCAAAATCTTTCGAGAGAAATTATCTAAAACTGTATGAATGTAAAATTTGACGTGGTCGGCTGTAACAAATTCCGTTACATCGATATGCCATATTTGATTTGGGCGAGTCGCTTTTACTGAGCCTTTTTTTCGGGGTTTGTTTTCAGGTTTACGTTCTTCTGAAACACCCAAACCGAGACAATACCTATACCAAGAAGCTCTAGACATTGGAATATGACATTTCTTTATAGCATAACCCCAAACAGAAGCAGTGCTCCAAGTTTGAAAACGCTTTCTGCTCATTAAACTTTTAAGTATATTAATTTCTTTTTGAGAGATTTGATTTGGGAATCGTTTTCGGCAATATCCAATAGCAGTAAATAAACATCTGTATAATCGGTTATTATTCCAAATCTTAAATTGATGAGGCGTGATTTGTAAAAATTTGCAAATTAAATCACGATCAAATTCCACAGGAAGATTGTTCACCAAATCAATGACTGATTCTTTATTTTGAAGAATGATTTTTTCAAAGTTTTTTCTGCCAGTAAATTCAAGAATAGTTAAATAAAGTCTGCAAAAGCAAAAGAATGCTAATCGCATTTTTTTCAAACGAGCATCCATAATGGTTTTCAATTGTTCCAAATCATTTTCGATATGAGAAGCAAATTCATTACCAACAAATTTATCAGCAGGAATATCTTTCCAACTTTGAGAAGTAGAACGGGGAATGGATTTTAGAAAGGAATTTGGCAATACTTGATTTTGAATACCCAATGCATAGGAAGTTTTGACTGCTGAATGATAAGATTTGTATATTTGCATAAATCAATAGTAATGTAACGACAAAGATAATGGCTATCAATGGCGAAATAATAACTTCAGAAAAACTTCTTCAGTACGATAGGGTTTCGCATCTAGAAACATGGGAACAATCCAAGCGATTTGTAGATACATCCATTTTGGGAGAAATGGATTGGTATATAATAGACGGTATAATTACCGACTACTTATATGTGAAAGGAAAAGAAGCTAAAAAGTTTGAAAAAATCCTCAAAGAGGTTTGTGATAATGAAAAGACTATATCGTTTTTGAAAGAATTAGCAAGTGACTTTGAACTTAATGAAGACCAAGAAGATGAAGAGGTTACAGCCAATGATGAGATTATTACAGCAAAGAAAATCTCTTTTTTTAAAACAATAATGCATCTTGACTGGATGATGTGAAAGATATAAATCCAAAAATGTTTGGAATGAGAGATTGGAATATGTTGATGGATCTTACAAATGAATACTTTAAAGCTACTAAAATAGAAAAATCAACAAGAGATAAGAATGTATTAGATAGAGATTTAAAAGAACTATGTGATAATTCTTTGACGGTAGAGATTTTTAAAGAAATGGTTTCTGAATTAGAGCCAAATGATGAATAATCTTTTTACGTATAATATAATTTTGAAAAACTTAATTCAAACAAAAAACTACAAAAAAATCCATTTTATTGTCAATTAATACTATAAATCTACCTGCCGAATTTTCGGCAAACAATCATAAAAAATAAACTGGTTCGATGTCCAAGAAGGGTTGATTTTTAGGCTAATATACAAAAAATCAAACAATTGCGGTTCGAGAATCAGTCAGTAGGGGGAGCACAAAACAAAAGACTTCACAGAGATGTGAGGTCTTTTTTGTTTCTTGAAAAGAAATACATCCTAAACGAACTTAAATAAAACAAAAAAACCTTCAAGTTTCCTTGAAGGTTAGTACCCGGAGTGGGAATCGAACCCACACTCCTAGGAACACGAGTTTGAGTCGTGCGCGTCTACCAATTCCGCCATCCGGGCAAAGTGTTAAATGAAATCATTAAATTTAATTTTTAGAAAAATTAATTAAAACAATAACATCCAAGCAAAGGATATGCTTTAGAGGTTGCAAATGTAAATATTTTTTCTTCACACAAACAAAAAAATAGTTAAAAATATGCTTTCATAGTTGAATTTTATTCCTAAATTTGCACCTCGGTAAAACGAAGCACAACTAACTAACTACACCCGAGACGAATACACACGAAAAGAATTAGGCAACATCTTAATCATTTAGTAGTAAGCGTAGCGGTATAAAACAACAAATAAAAAATGTCACATCAAGAACCTGAAGCAAAAATATTTGCTTGTTCCCAAAGTGTCCACCTCGCTGAAGAAATAGCCAAAAACTATGGAATTCCGCTTGGTAAAGTTACGTTCTCAAAATTTAGTGACGGTGAATTTCAACCTTCGTTTGAAGAGTCTATTAGAGGTTTACGAGTTTTTATTGTTTGTTCTACTTTTCCTAGTTCAGACAATTTAATGGAGTTGTTGTTAATGATTGATGCTGCAAAGAGAGCTTCAGCCAGACACATTACTCCAGTAATTCCTTATTTTGGCTATGCGAGACAAGACAGAAAAGACAAACCAAGAGTTCCGATTGGAGCAAAACTAGTAGCTAAATTATTAGAAACTGCTGGTGCTACTCGAATTATGACTATGGATTTACACGCTGACCAAATTCAAGGTTTTTTTGAAAGACCAGTAGATCATCTGTTCGCTTCAACTATCTTTTTGCCTTATGTTAAAAGTCTTCAATTAGATAATTTGACAATTGCATCACCAGATATGGGTGGCTCAAAAAGAGCTTATGCCTACTCTAAATTTTTAGATTCTGATGTGGTTATTTGTTACAAACAAAGAAAAGCTGCAAATGTAATTGGAACTATGGAATTAATTGGAGAAGTTAAAGGAAGAAATGTAGTATTGGTGGATGACATGGTTGATACTGGCGGCACATTAGCCAAAGCAGCTGATTTGATGATTGAAAAAGGTGCTTTAAGCGTTAGAGCTATTTGTACTCATGCTATTTTATCAGGTGATGCATATGAAAAATTAGAAAATTCTCAATTAAGCGAATTGATTGTAACGGATTCAATTCCATTAAAAAGAGAATCAAATAAAATAAAAGTAGTGAGTTGTGCACCACTTTTTGCTGAAGTTATGCACATGGTGCAACACAACAATTCCATTAGTGGAAAATTTTTAATGTAAAAGACAATTATAAGTTGTCAATGCATTTTTGAAATAGAATTATTATTAACTATATATTATTTACAATGAAATCGATTACGATTAAAGGATCAGAAAGAGAAAGCGTAGGCAAAAAAGCAACAAAAGCCTTACGTGATGCTGGAATGGTTCCTTGCGTTATTTACGGAGGAAATCAACCAGTACATTTTGCAGCAGAAGAAAAAGCATTCAAAAGCTTGGTTTACACTCCAAACGCACACACAGTTGTAGTTGATTTGGCAGGTAAAACATTTAATGCAATTCTTCAAGACATTCAGTTTCACCCAGTGTCAGACAGAATTAACCACATTGATTTCTTTCAATTAAATGACGAAAAAGAAATCATGATGGAAGTTCCTGTAAAAATAACAGGAACCTCTCCGGGAGTTTTACTTGGTGGTGAATTACGTTTGAACCAAAGAAGATTGAAAGTAAAAGCTTTGCCAAAAAACCTTCCTGATTACGTTGAAGCCAACATTTCAGAATTACAAATGGGTAACAAATTATATGTTACTAAATTAGTTCTTGGAGATTTTAAATTAATGCATCCAGACAACACTGTTGTAGCGCAAGTGAAGATTTCTCGTGCTGCTATGAAAGCCGCTCAAGAAGCAGCAAAAGCAGAAAAAACTGCAGCAAAAGGAAAGAAAAAATAATTTTCAATATACCTTTTCAAAAAAGCATCAGTTATTTACTGGTGCTTTTTTATTGGTTTCAATTCTATTACTTTTACACCATGAAATGGTTATTTTCACTTTTTAAAAAACAAATCAAGGAAAATCAAATCAACATGAAGAAATTTTTAATTGTTGGATTAGGAAATATTGGTTCCGAATATACAAACACGCGCCACAACATTGGGTTTAAAATACTTGATTATTTCGCTTCAAAAGAAAATTGCTCTTTTCAAACCATGAAATTGGGTGATATAGCAGAATATTCCATTAAAGGAAGAAAACTAATTTTTCTGAAACCCAACACCTATATGAATCTTAGTGGTAAAGCGGTAAAATATTGGATGGAAAAAGAAAACATTGAAAAAGAAAATATTCTAGTTATAACAGACGATTTGAATTTATCTTTTGGAAGCATTCGCATTAAAGCTAAAGGAAGTGATGGTGGTCACAATGGTTTAAAAAACATTCAGCTTTTGTTAAACACAACCGAATATCCACGATTCCGTTTTGGTATAAGTGACCAGTTTAAAAAAGGACAACAAGTAGATTATGTTCTTGGCGAATGGAATGAAGATGAAAACAGTAAACTAACTGAACGTTTAGATTTATCTATTAAAATCATTCAATCATTTGCCCTAGCTGGATTAAACAATACGATGAATGAGTTTAATGGAAAATAAAAAAGCGGTCAAAATTTTGACCGCTTTTTAAAATTATTTTTTAATCAACTTATCTGATTTCAATAATCTATTTTCATTATAAATTCTTAAATAATAAACTCCCGTTTCTAAATTGTCAACATAAATTTTATTATTAACTTCATCTAATTTTTGAGATTTAACCATTTGACCGTTTGTAGAGAATATTTCAACATAATCTACATTGATTTGAGGTGATGTAATCATAAAAAATTGAGATACTGGATTAGGATATATTGCAATAGATTGAATAGCTTCTTGTTCCGTTACGTTCAAGGATTGGCACCCATTTGAAGTCTTCAAACTAGCTCTTGGACCATTCATAGTTGCTTGAGCAATTGCCTTTTGACCAGCTGTAAAAAATGCCATACAAGCATCTGGCACATAATCCATATAATTCATAAACATCGCTCCGTTGGTTGAAGGAGAACACATATAAGTGTTATTAGGAAAAGATACACAATCATAATAAGCATCGTATGTTGCTGGGGTGTCTGCTACTCCATCATCTGCATCGCAATTACCATCACCCCATGGATGATCTAATCCAAAGTAATGACCAATTTCATGTGTAGCTGTTCTTCCTTTATTATAGGGTGCTTGAGCAGTTCCTGTATTTCCAAAAAATTTATCTCCAATACACAAACCATCTCTATTTGCATAAGAAGTACCAACAATAGAAGGTAAATAAGCAAAACCTAATAATGTATTGTCTGTAAATCTTCCCACCCATATATTAAGATATTTTGTTGGATCCCAAACTGGTAATCCTGCAGACGTATAGTATTGATTTTCAAAAACAAATGAAGAGGCTACTGATTTTCTTTCAATTCCATTTGTAGCAGTACCATCTGGTTTTTGTGTTGCCATACAGAAAGCAAGTTCAAAATCAGCTCCTAATGGTCTAAAGGCTGTTGGAACAACTGAGTTAAAATCAGTATTTGTTTTTCTATAATCAGCATTTAATATTCCTATTTGTGATAAAATCTGTGCTTCACTAACATTTTGCGCAGCGTTTTTATATAATACATGCACAACTACTGGAATTGTATAAACCACACTGGTAGATCTATTTAATGCAGCATTTGTATTATTTGGATTTCGAATAAAATCCATAGTTTCTTCATGATGAATCTTAAACTCTGGATTATTTTGAATCAATTCATTCATCTTGTCATTAGTATGACATGTTCTTTGTGCTATAGCGACTATGCTGTTCACGAACAAGAAAACAATAATAATTTTTTTCATGGTTGTATTTAGTGTAAATTTTAAAAAAAGTTCTCAAATTTACTGAACTTTAGTTTTTTAGCAAATATAAATGCTTAAATTTAAAAAATAAGACAAAAAAACAGTTTTTAACAAGAATAGTCGAGTTTATTTTTGTTTAAAGAGGAAAGGTAACGTATCTATTTTTTTAAATTTTTACTTCATTTTAAAAAAATGGTAAGCTTTTTGACTATCTTTATTTCTAAATTCATAATTATGAAAAAAATTTTTCTAATTCCATTGGCATTTAGTTTGTCATTTTGTAATTGTAAAAAATCAGTAGTTGAAAATTCAAAAACTACTTCTATAGAATCGGTTTGTCCTGATAATGGTATTTGTACCGTTAAGATATATAAGAACAAAAGTTTAGAAGTAAAAACAGATGATTTAGGCGGTATTTATTATCAAATGCTAGATAATACAGCCACATCTGTAATTCAATATCAATACAATAAAACAGTTGAAGAAGGATTACAAGATGGTCAACATCGTGAAGAAATATTATTTGAAATTAACTCTTCTAAACCTTTACTAAATTTGAAAGATAAAAATCTTCAAGAAGTAAAAATGATATTTGGAAGACATTGTTTTTGTAAAGGTCAAGCCGGCTATTTTAAAGTAGAGGAAGGTTCTTTATCCCTTGAAAACAAAAATGAAACTACAACTTTTGAATTAGATTTTAAAATCCATAAAGTGCCTCAATTATTTGAAAAAGTTAAAGCTACTGTTCAATAAAAAAGGAGATGTTTTTTAAACATCTCCTTTTTTAGTATTAGTAACGTTAAGATTATTCTACCGCTATTTTTTTCACTTGTTTACTAACACCATCAGAAACTGTAACTAAATAAATGCCTTTTTGAACATTTTTTAATTGAATATTTTCGTTAAATAATGGTTTGTTTTCAAAAACTTGTTTCATTATTTCTCTACCTCTTATATCATGAACCATCACATTTACATCGTTGGTTGAGTTACTTGAAAACTGAATGGTAAAGTTACCATTATTAGGGTTTGGGTACAAAGCAAAATCATTAAATCCGATATTGTTTTCTGGAGTGCTTAAGGTAACGGTTTGAGTACATACTTCAACGGACCAGCTATTTACTGTTCCTGAATCACCAGCAAAATTATCATAAACTCTAAATGTCCAAGTTCCTTGTGGATTTTGACCATTAAATGTTGCTAAACTTCCAGAAGGTGAAACTGTTTGTAATGTGTTTCCACCGCTACAGTTAATACCTGGAGAGCCATCACTAAACTTCATGTTCAAAGTAGCACTTGCGTTTCCACAGCCTCTATCAAATAATTTTACAAAAGTAGTTGGGTTTGCTGGACTACTAATTTCTGTAACTACATCGGATAAATAAGTGTGAGTAATACTATTTGAAACATTAACATCTGATATAGTTCCTGTTGCTGGGATAACTAAAGTTCTGATGGTGTAATTTCCTGGTGCCTGATCAACAATTGATATTGGACCTCCTGTAAAATTATAAGTATTACATTCGTTTACAATTGTATAGCCTAGTGCAATGTTCTTTGAAACTGTATAAAAAATATTGCCAACTGCTTCAATCATAATTCGACAAGTAGTAGATGCTACAAACGGTAACGTTACTGATTCCGAGCCGTCATTTAAAGTATTGGCAGCTAAAACTGTTGGAAAAGTAACGCCTCCATCAGTTGAAAGTAAAATATTTACATTTGAGGTATTAATACCATTTGCAGTTGTTCCAGCTACATCCCAAGTGATGGTTTGTGTAGAGCCTTGATTCCATGATACATTCTCAACATTTGGGCTTGTGATTTTGAAAGGGCCAACATTTGCAAATACTACATTCATGTTATCTCTATTTGTTTGACCACCATTTGGCATTCTATTATCTCTAACGGTTAGCGCAAAACTCATTGTTCTTGCAACGCTTGGAACTACTTCCCAAGTTGGTGTTAAATTTCCATTCAAGACATCAGCAAAAGAAGGCATATATCGATTTGGTGATGTTGAAGGCGGAAGAGATCTAAAGTTAGGTCCAGTTGATGATGTTGCTAATGGTGGTTGTGTTGAAACTTGAGTATTCGTTTGTTCCCAACAATATGTTAGTGCATCACCATTAGCGTCTGTTGCACTTCCTTTCAAGATAAATGCAGTTCCATTTGGAATAACATAATTAAGTCCAGCATCTACAACTGGCGCTGTGTTACCGTTAAGTGTATTGCCTGAACATGTTCCATTATTTACAACAAAAGAGGTCATTTGAGCGATACTAACGGCATGAAAATGTGCGTCAGAATTTCCTTGAATATCTGGAGCACAAATACCAGCATAACCCATTATTGTTGTTCCGCTTCCTGGTTCTACAGATGTTGTTGTACTAATGTTTCCACCACAACTGTTATTAAATGTATGTGTGGCACCAAATTGATGACCCATTTCATGGGCTACATAATCTATATCATAGGGATCTCCAACAGGAGAATCAGAACCTGTAATTCCTCTAGCTTTTGATGAAGAACAAGGAACTCCAAGCCCAGCTAATCCACCACCACCTGTACTAACGGTATGTCCAATATCATAATTGGCAGTACCAATTGCTCCATCTATAACGGTTTGACTTTCATTTATTAATGCGTTTGCATTGTTATTCGTAAAATTATCTGAAGTAATGAATATGATGATATCATTATTAGCTACTAAATTCATTCGTAAAGACATGTCTCTTTCATAAAGACCATTAACTCTCGTCATGGTTACTACCATAGCAGACAAAACTGCAGCTTTTTTTTGAGCCAAAGTACCCGAATTTAATCCTGCTGCTGCTACATGAAAAGCTGCATACTCTATTGTACAAGCCATCGCTAAACGGTATTGTCTAAAAGTACCGTCATTAACCAATCTTTCTTGTAAATTATTGGTTTTTGCATCAACAAAAGCAGTTTCATCTTGTACTAAACAGTTGAATTTATTTTCTTGTTTGTGAATACTCTTTTTGTTATACACAATATAATAGTTCAAATCTTTAGTATAAGTATCAATATAAAAAGTTCCAGATTTTCCAGAAAGTGACATTACATGAAGCCCAAAAAGTGTAGTGCTAAAGCGAATTGAAGCAGAAGCATCATCTACACCTTTGCCTGAATACGATTTGATTTCAGGAAATTTATCTGACAATCCTTTTTCCATAACAGGTGCTTCATAAATTCGATAATTTTGAATTTGACCATTTGAGTTTGGGAAAGCTATTACAACATTTGATTTAGTAGTACTTGAATCTAATGGTGCATTTTGTAATTGATTCTTAAGAGCTTCAAAATTTAACGCATACAAATCATATTCATTAGGTATTGTAGCGCGATCCATTTTGGGCAAAGCACTCACTCTTTCATTTGAGGCCTTAACCCAAAGTGAACTTTGACCATAACTGCTTGCGAAAAATGCAAAAGCAATTACAAATAATAGTAGATTTTTTTTCATTATTGAAATAAATTAATTAGAGTTATAAGTGTAAAGATAACCAACTTTATACTATTAACAAAGTGTAATTTATTTTTTCACAAAAAAGACTTTTAATAAACATTAGTCAAAACATCATTTTAATCCTTTTTTTTTAGTCCCAATTAATTATTATTTTTAGATTCTAAAACTTACTTTTGCAACAATTTATAATATACTTTCTTGAAACTATTCCATTCTATTTCAGATTTTAAGTGCAAATCAAAAACGATTGTAACTATTGGTACTTTTGATGGTGTACATCTTGGTCATCAGAAGATTTTAGAAAAAATAACCTCTAATGCCTCTCTGTCAAATCTCGAAAGTCTTGTTTTGACTTTTTTTCCTCATCCAAGAACTGTTTTGCAAGAAGGAACAGAAATGAAACAGTTGAATACTATTGAAGAAAAAATCAATTTACTAGATAAAATTGGCATTGATAATTTAGTTATTCATCCTTTTGACAAAGAATTCTCAAGATTAACAGCCGAAGATTTTGTAAAAATCGTTTTGGTTGACAAATTTCATGCTTCAAAAATTATTATTGGATTTGACCACAGATTTGGAAGAAACAGAACCGCAGATATTAATGATTTGATAGATTTTGGCGAAAAATATCAATTTGATGTGGAACAAATTTCTGTGGAAGAAATAAATGATGTTTCAGTAAGTTCAACAAAAATTAGAAATGCTCTAAACGAAGGCGATGTTACACTAGCCAATACTTTTTTGGATTATCGTTATTCCATAAAAGGATTGGTTATAAAAGGAAAACAATTAGGGAGAACCATTGGGTTTCCAACAGCTAACATTCAAATTAACGAAGTGTATAAATTAATTCCAAAAGAAGGTGTTTATATTGTTTGTTGTGACGTTGAATCGTCCACATATTATGGAATGATGAATATTGGACTAAACCCAACTACGGACGCTAACAACCAAAAACAAAAAATTGAAGTGCACCTTTTTGATTTTAATGAAGACATTTATGAAAAACCAATTACCGTTTCTTTCTTAAAAAGAATTAGAGATGAACAAAAATTTGAATCAGTTGCTGCTTTAAAAAATCAATTGTCACTTGATAAACTCAATGCTATTTCATACATAGAAAAAACTTTATCCTAATAATAACCTTTTTTCTATTTCAAAAAATCTAATTTTTTTGTTAAAAAAATAAATTTTTACAATATTTATCTTAACTTTATGGTTATCAAATTATTAATTTAATAGTTAGTACCATGAAATTATCTAAAGAACTTGTTAATGGATTTTTAATCTTTGCTGGAATAGCTATCTTTTTTTTAGCTATGGAAATAGCCGGATTAGCAAATAACTTTTATTTAAGATTTTTTAATGTCCTATTTGTATTTTACGGTGTGAATCGCACTGTAAAACAAAATATTGCCGAAGGGAAAAATGGGTATTTGAAAAATATGTTTTCTGCTGGGTTAACTGCTTTCATTGGTGTGATTTTAAGCATCATCAGCTTAGTTGCTTTTATTCATTACAAAGGCGGAGATGCTTATATTGCTAATCTTTCCGAAAAATTTCTTTTTGGCGGTGCTAGTGTAAACGAATACAGTATTGGATTACTGTTTGAAGGATTAGCATCAGGCATGATTATCGTTTTTATCACATTGCAAGTTTGGAGAGGAAAAACTGTATTCAAGTAAAATCAATGATAATCATAGGCCAACTTATTTTGTTTCTTTATAACTTATCCCTATTTTTGATGCCCAATAAACATCCTATATGAGTATCACAAAACACAACTGGACAAAAGAAGAAATTATTGCTATCTACAACAAGCCTATGATGGATTTGCTTTATGAAGCAGCCTCTATTCATAGAGAACTCCATGATCCAAACGTGGTTCAAGTTTCTACGCTTTTATCTATTAAAACTGGCGGTTGTCCAGAAGATTGTGGCTATTGTCCACAGGCAGCTCGATACCATACTAAAGTGGAAGGAAATGATTTAATGTCTGTTTCGCAAGTTAAAGCACAAGCATTAAGAGCTAAAGAAAGTGGCTCGTCAAGAGTTTGTATGGGTGCTGCATGGCGCAATGTAAAAGATGGTGAAGAATTTGACCAAGTGCTAGAAATGGTAAGAACCATCAACAAACTAGACATGGAAGTGTGTTGTACTTTGGGAATGATTACCGAAAACCAAGCACAACGTTTAGCAGAAGCCGGACTTTATGCCTACAATCACAATTTAGACACTTCGAAAGATTATTATAAAGAAGTTATTTCTACTCGTGCTTTTGACGATAGAATTCAAACCATAGAAAATGTTCGTAAAACCAACGTTACTGTTTGTAGCGGTGGTATTATCGGAATGGGTGAAAGCATTGAAGATAGAGCAGGAATGTTAGTAGCTTTATCAACATTAAATCCACAACCAGAATCAGTGCCAATTAATGCTTTAGTAGCAGTAGAAGGTACTCCGATGGAAAACGAAAAACCTGTAGAAATTTGGGAAATGATTCGAATGGTAGCCACTACCCGAATAATCATGCCAGAAACTCAAGTAAGACTATCTGCTGGAAGAACAGAAATGTCTCGCGAAGGTCAAGCCATGTGTTTCTTTGCTGGTGCCAATTCTATTTTTGCTGGAGACAAGTTATTAACCACTCCAAATCCTGATGTGAATGAAGACATGAAAATGTTTGAAACTCTTGGATTAATACCCCAAAAACCATTCGTTAAAGTAATGCAACCAACAACTGTTGAAGCTGAAGATTCTCAGTTTACACCATTAGGCGAAAAACCAAGATGGACAAGACCAGGACATACCATTGAGCGTAATCTTGAAGCTTCTGGAAAAGGGAAATAATTGTATTGTACATTTATTACAAACAAAAAAGCATCAATCTCTTGATGCTTTTTTGTTTTTTTTATTTTGCCAAACTATCAGTTTACTATAACTTTCTTCGAAATCAGAGTGCCGTTGGTTAATGTTACTTTTACTATTAACGCTTGGTTTTTTACTTGAGTCGAAATAGCATGTAGCAACGTATCTAAATTACTTTTAGTATAAATAGCTCTTCCTAACATGTCAAACACTTGAACTTCGCTTATTGTTTCGTTTTTAGAAGTAATGTTAATTTGTGAATGATTGGTAGCAATAATCACTTGATTTGCAAAATCAAAATCGGCAGCACCCAAGTTTTGCGTGGTGTATCGCAACACAAATCGATCGTTAAACATTCCTCTGAGGGTTGTAAAAGTATAAGGTGTTTCTCTTAAATCATGTATTATACCCAACAATTTATCTTCTAAATAAATGTTTTGACCGCTAGTAAACAATCCATCAACTGCTCCAATAGCAATTTTATATTGTCCATCTGCGGCAACATTAATTCCTAGTTTTACTTTATCCGAGCTTACAAAAGGTAACGCTCTTCCTTGAATACAAAACTCTTGAGTGTCTTCATTGTCCAAAAATGAATAAATATCCAAACTGTTTGGCTTGGTTACTGCATCAAATAATCGGTCTTTTTCGTTGGTTGCTGTATCTACATAACCTACTAATGTTCGCTTTAATGCATTTTGAGGTGAGATAATATCTAACCAAATACGATGTTTTTCTTCATCACCAGTTACAATAGCTGTAGCAGCAGTACTTCTATAAAACTGTGAATTATCATAGATAGCATTGGTTGGCTCCATTCTCATGCTATTGTTAAAAACTACACTTCCCGTTGCAGCTGGCCCGTCTTTCATCAATACAAAAAATCCTTGTCCCGATGCTATTTTACCATTAAACCCAACAGGTCCTTTTACCGTTCCGGTGCCGTTATAAATAATATAATCATCGGAAGTATAGTTGAGTACAAAATTATAATAAAACGGGTCTGCTATGGCATTACTAGGTGCTGTACCGTGAGACCACAAATATACAAATCCTTCTATCTCAGTATTGACAGTCAAAAAGGTTAATGCTTTGATAGCAGAAGGATAGGGATTACCAACTAAATTCCAGTTATCGTCCCATTTGATAGCACTACCCACTATAGGATAAGAAAGTGGTGGGTCAGTAATTAATCCTTGGATGGCACCTCTCTTGATAGGGATAGATATAGAACCATTATTAGGTTGACCTCTAAAAGTAAAAGGTAAAGTAATACTCGTACCTGAACCGTTATAGGTTCTGGCAATATATCCTTTTCCTTCTGTCATTGTAGGTGTAGTTGGGACTCTCCAATTACCAAAAGTTCCATTGGTATTTGGATACACAGGATCCCACTCGTATCGGTTTCCTGTTGGCAAACTACTTGGTGCCATTAATTTTGTTGGTGCACTCCAATACACATAATCAATGTCTCTGGCAGTATAGTTGCGTAGTACTTGAAATCGTGTAGTGGTTGAAGTATAATCTCCCGTATTGGTATCCGAATCATTCACTTGAATCAACTGACCGTTGTTTTGAATCAATACCGTACCGTTAGAGGTTAACTTATTATATACTGTTGCATATCCGTTAGAATCTATTGTTAGTGTTTTACCAATGTTCAAGGTCAAATCGCCTTTTAAGAGTAAATCATTTGAAACAGCCGTATTAAAATCATTGTTAAGTATAACATCGTTAAACATTTCGGTTCCAATAGGCGTAACATTGTTAATAACTTGTGGCAAAGTACCCATAAAGTGAACTTTTCCTTTTCCTTCATCAAAGGCATCGTTGTTTTTATTATTATTCCAATTACCATATAAGTACAATTGACCATCGGTAGCAGTACCACCATTCATGTTTAAAGCACCATCGGCAACGGTATTGGCAATGGTTAAATCGCCATGTACTTCTAGTTTGTTTGCTAGATTGTCTTTTATAGTTACTTTTTGTCCAGTAATGGTAAGGTTTTTAGTTTTTGCAATATAATTGGAATACACAGCAAAAGGTGCTGTGGCATCTATTTCGGCATCGTTAACCGCCGTTGGAATAATCACATCGGTTGTAGCTACTGGCACTATTAAGGTTTCCCAGTTCAAACAATTGAACCAGTTTTTATCTACTCTTCCACTCCATTTTCCATTAACATACACACTGGTTGCTAAATTAACTAAAGTACAACCACCTGCATAATCAAAACCATTGGCAATATAATCGGCATTGTCGGTATAAGAGTTCCAGTTGGCTTGATTGTTTATTAATCCAATCCAATCAAACTTACCGTTGGTAAAAGTAGAGAAATCGGGATCAACCGGATCATTAAACTTCACAAATCCATCTCCAGGAGGCGCAACTGTATTAAAACATTCCATTCCTGGGTATAAAGTTGACCATTTCGTATCTCCGCTTGCTCCACCAGGTGCTAAATCCCAACCACTTTCTGTCCATCCGTATAATACATTTCCTGTATAGGTAGAAGCATGTCCAGTATCGTTGGTCCAAACACCACCTTGCATAAAATAAATATCATCATCACCATTCAAGTTAAATCCTGAACCACCAATAATTGTTTTGCTCCAATTTGTATCAATTGCGCCACAAGTATAAACATCAAAATGACTTGCACTCGTAGCATTTGCCGTAGTAGTTCTTATAGTAATTATAGTGCCTTTTGGTAAAAGTGAACCTGTTCTTGTAATGGAAATTACTCCTTCCGTTCCTCCCCAAAGACCAGCTGATTTTCTTTCATAGCCATTATCCGTAATGAATAAATTAGTTCCTGGCAATAAATCTCTAAAACACACAAAAGCTACTTCATCTGTTCCTGCTGGAGTTCCTCCAGTATTCGTATTCACCGCCAACACTGCCAAATCACCTGGATTTAAAATGGTAATGGTAGATATATCGAATAAAGTACTTGCTTCTGGTGTGAAACCCGTAATAGTAGCTATTAAATTAAAATCGGTTCCTACTACCGTATGTGTTATTCCTGTAAAAGTTGCCGAACCAGAACTTAAACTTATTGGACCAATAGGATTCATCGTTCCTGTGCTGGTTAAGGTTACAGAACCTGTTTTGTCTTTGTCTTTATTTCCGCAAGCATCTGTTGCCATTACAACTACATTACTCATAGCCACACTCACACCAGTAGTAATAGGTTGTGTAGTGAAGGTTAATTTAGTAGCTACAATAGCAATAGCATTTTTAGTATTTAAAGAAGTTCGTGCAGCAAAAGCTGTTTTTCCCGAACCACTTGGTGCAAAAGTTACATTTGTGTTTGAAATGGTAAACACAAATTTATCTCCATCTAGTGCTCCAACACCCAATGGACATTTTAAGGTTAATCGCAATCCTAAAAGCACTGTGGTATTATCGGCAGCTACTACACTAATCGTGTTAAACTGTATTTGAGTGTTAGTTACTACGCCATGCGCAACTATGGTATTGGTAGCAAGATTTACTAAAACTACATCGGCAATGGTTTCATTCCAGTTGCCTATTTGATCACTTGCGTTTTGGGTGATAACTAAATCGGTCATCGTAGTAGGTAAAACATCCGCATCGGCAGCTACAGTACCTCCATCGCGAAGTAAAAATCGCCATGCTTCTACTCCGTCAGTAATGCTAGAAATGGTTCCAATAGTTGTACTTGAAATGGTTGCTGGTTCAGAAGCTGCAACATTTATTATATCCGAAGTAGTACTTCCAGTTCCAGTTCCTGTGAAATTAATCACATACGGGTTTTCATCGGAATCGTTATTGGCAAATGAAATACTTCCTGAAAATGGTCCGGCTGTTGTTGGTGCAAACTGAATGGTGAACGTTGCCGTTCCCATACTTGAAATGGTAACCGTATAAGATAAAGGAGCTGTTAAACTAAATGGTGCAACAACAGCCGTATTAGAATAAAGCAACAAGTTAGCATTTCCAAGGTTTTCAATAGTAAAAACGACGCTGCTGTTTGAGCCAGCTGCTACGTTTCCAAAATTATAACTTCCGCCTGAAGCAATAGGTGTTGCACCTTGCTTGATGTTTATTTCTTGATCTCTTCTTCCTCCTGTGTGATGATTAGCTCCCGAAGTTGGCAAATAAGTACATCCTCCATAGGTTAAAGTATTCGCAGCCAAGATAGTTCCGACTGCCGACCAAGCACTTCCGTTCCAAAACTGAGATAAACTTGACGTTTCTGTCCCAACAATGTCTGTTGGAAGATACGTTCCGGTAAAAGTGTAAGTGGGAGTATTTATCGTTCCATATCTAGTTACCGACCAATATCTAGATATGTAATGTGATGCAGGTGTCATGTTTGGATGTTGACTATCATTAACCGACATTCCGATGTAGGACGATGCAGTCATTCCAGTTCCAGCAGTCAAATTGAAATTGGCTGGCGAATATTCCATTGTTCCGGTTTTGTCTCCAATTGGGAACGTAAAATTTCCTGTAGTAGTATATCCTTTTCTCAAAATTCCACCAAAAGCATCATCGGCAATAAAATAATTGCTAGACGAGGCACCTGTCAAAGTAGTTCCTGAATTTAACGTAAAAGTAGAAGCATTTAAATCTACAATACCTGCGGTTAAATTCATTGTCGAAGTAACAGTGAGTTGAGAACCCATTGTACAAGCTACTGCACCACTAGTTCTATTGACTGTAAATGTTTTTAAATTTTCGTAAACTGGAGAAAAAGTTAACGTTCCTATACTTCCTGTTCCCAAAAGTGTTAAGGAAGAATTGGTAGAAGATATACCTCCTCTAAAAAAACCGTTTCCTGATATAACATTAGCCACTCCTGCAGTACCAATAGTTAATGTTTGAGAATTTATATCAAGATAATCGGTACCACTTCCGCTAAAGGTAATTGCATTTCCTCCTAATGGTGCCGAAATGGTTAAATTGGTTGCACTTAATGCAATCGAAGTACTACCCGATGATGGCTCAAACACCAAATAAGGAATGGTTATAGATGGTCCAGCTATAAATTGTGTAGTAGCATTATTGGTAAAAAATACTTTGCGCTGTTTTCCATCAAAAGTTGCTGTAGTTGTAACAAAAAAGTTTCCTCCTATTTTCAAATCATCATTTGCCCCTGTACCCAATCTTAATGCACCTGCAGGACCATTTACATTAACAGTTCCACCCACTATTAAAGCGCCGCCAGCGGCTACACCACCAGTATCCATATTTAAAGCACTTCCAGAAGCAATAGACAGATTGCCCGCTATGGCTTTGATGCCTACTGCATTGGGAACAAGTGTATTAATATAATCTAAAGTTGTATTATTTTGTACGATTACATTGTTGGGATAACCCGGTGTTACACCAATAGTACCTACACCCAAAGCGCGCCATTCAAATCCTCTGCCAAAAGTGCCTCCTGTGTTATATGTTAACGTTGAAGCAGCACCATAAATAGGCGAATTGGTATTGATAAATCCGTTGGCATTAATACGCAACGTACCGTTTACGGTTAGCGCATTGGCGGTTACAACATCTAACCCTGCGGCAATAATTAATTGACCATCTACAGGACCTACTACCATGTTTAATTGTGTTGGCGAATTACCCGCAAGTGACACGTTAAAAGGCGGATTGGCTACTGGCCAAAAACGTTGCCCAGCACCAACAACATAAGGAACTCCCGAACCATGTGCTATAACTAACGTACTGGCAGCACCATACACTAAATTGTTTGCTCCGTTTACAAAACCGCCGTTGTTGATGTTTAAAATTCCATCTACATTGGTCGTTCCGTCATTAGTGTAGGTAAAAGCACCTGTTGACAAACTTTTTCCTGCGCCTGCATTAACCGTTGTTACGGTTCCGGTATTTCGGGTAACGTTGACGTCTAATGTTACATTGTGATTGATGATAGCATTTTGAGAAGCTGTTGGCACTACACCGCCTGTCCAAGTGGTACCAACATTCCAGTTTCCGTGGTTGGCTGTTGTTATTCCTGTAACTACTGGCGTTACTGTTCCGCCAATTGCCAATCCATAAACACCCGATGATGATGAATAAAAACCCCAGCCTCCAGTAGTCGTTTGACCTGAAGCATAATATCTTAAATAAACCGTTGTTGTGTCTGAAATATTTTGCAATGCAGTAATTCCAGAAACATTAATTTGTGTTAATGGAGTTGAAGTTCCAACAATTACTTGTGGAGAACCTATTAAAGTAAAAGTTGTTCCATCTAAACTGTAAGCAAATTGCATGGAAACTCCTGGTGTAACTGCAAATGACGTAGTTCCGTTAAAATTTGCATCAATTGTACTTAAAGATAGAGTATATCCCGAAGCAGAAGACAAAGTAGTCTGAAAATAATCTGTATTAGATGTTGCAATACCATTATTTTGAAAACCCGTTGTTCTAAAGGAATTAGCACCAGCACTAGCTGCTGCTGTTGCACCTCTTGTAACATTAGTAGATGAATCTAAATTTACATCAAATACCGTTGCTGCCTGAGTAGTTGGTGTTGATGCTCCTGTAAAATCCCATGCGGCTATCTGTCCAAAAGAACTTGAAGCACAAGCAAAAACAAATAAAATTGCGAAAAGTAATTTTTTACTGTTCATATAATTGGGTATAATGTAATCGTTTATAATGTCATTTTATTCCACAAAAAATAGCAAGCCAATTCATGCTCGTAGATTTAGGGGTAACAAAATTACTTCTAATATACTAAATTTCAAGCGATTTATATCAACAAATTGTCAACAAATTGTTAGCTCTGTTTGAATAGTCTTACTGTACTGTTAAAAAACCGTTTTTTGTGGTTAAAATGCATTTTTTATATCGTAAGAAAATGCAATAATGATTTTTAAAGTATCTTTGTTTTTGTTGTTTTAAACATCATATTATATGGCTGATGCAATATCCTTTACTGAAATTCAAAAAAAATTGGAATACTATTGCAGTTATCAAGAACGTTGTCATTTTGAAGTGGAACAAAAATTATACTCTTTTGAATTATCGGCTGCCGAGCGTCAGCAAATTATTGTACACCTGATAGAGCACAACTATTTAAACGAAGAACGTTTTGCTTCCATCTTTACGCTGAGCAAACTCCATCAAAAAAAGTGGGGAATTGTGCGTATTAAAAACGAACTAAAAGCACGAAAGATTTCCGACTACCTGATTACCAAATCGCTCAATGAAATTTCGGAGGAAGAATATCATAAAACCTTCAATACCTTAGCCGAAAAACATTGGAACACCATCATGGAGCACAACACTTTGAAGAAACGCAAAAAGTTCTGTGATTACATGCTTCGCAACGGCTGGGAAAGCGATTTAGTCTATAAGAAAGCGAAAGAATTTGAAGGATAAACAACAATTTCCCACTAGTTTTTCCGTTTTTCCTGTTGGAAAATGAGGTTCTCCTATAGGAAAATGTGTTTCTCCTATAGGAAAATGGGTTTCTCCTATAAGAAAATGGGTTTCTCCTTTAGGAAAATGGGTTTCTCCTTTAGGAAAATGGGTTTCTCCTATAAGAAAATGGGCTTCCCCTTTAGGAGATTTGGTTTCACCTATAGGAAAATCGGCTTTTTCTTAGCGTGTCAAGAGAATACTCACTGCATTTCCGCCAAAACCTACAGCATTAATCAAGATGTTCTTGAGGTTTTTTCGAGTTTCTTGAGGTGTGGCAAAAGGAACTTCAATAAACTCCTGATGTTGCAGCATCATGACCGCCAATTCTATACTCAGCATGCCCGAGGCACCAAAGGTGTGCCCAATTTTCCATTTGTTGGTAGTCAATAACGGTAGGTTTTTGCCAAATACTTTTTGGATGGCTTTGTATTCGGACAAATCACCTTTAATAGTTCCGGGTGCATGCATTACTATGGCATCGATTTCGGAAGAGTCCAAATCGCCCATCGCCATTTTCATCGATTTTTGAAAACATATAGCTTCTTCAGATATAGAAATACTGTGTTCTAAGGTATCGGTTGCGTAGCCAATGCCTGTGATATAAGCGATAGCTCTTTTATTCTCGCCAAGTTCTAAACACGCCACACTGGCGGCTTCACCCAGCACCATAGTGTTTTTGGTTTTTTCTAAATTAAACGCTTGGCACGGATAGTCTTGGTCTTGATTGGCGTAGATTTTTAAGGCTTTCATTTGCGCAATGGTAAAATTGGTCAATGGTGCTTCGCTTCCACCTACTAAAAATTTGGTTGCCATGCCACTCTGAATCCAAGCTATTGCATTCAAAATAGCATGTAGCGCAGTAGAACAGGTTATAGAATGGGAAATTTCGACACCTGTGCTTTTTAAATCGTGCGCTACCCAAGTAGAAATGTTTCCTAATGTGGTTGTAGGCGAAGTTAATGTAGCTGTCGTTCCCGTTTCGAGAAATTCTTTATGGTAGCGTTCTATCAATTGTGTAGCTCCGCGCGAGGAACCAATGTTGATTCCAAAATCATCGCCTTGTTTCCACCCTGCTTTTTCAATGGCGGTTCGCGAAACTGCTATAGCCATCAAAACCGTTTCATCCAACGACTTATATTTTGAATCCGATTGGCGCAATGCTTCCAATTCACTTCTAATTGATGCTGGAAAAGTAGCTGCAAATTCAGTTTTTCCATTGAATTCTTTAGTTGTAATAAATGATTTATCCGAAAGATAATTTGCCCAAATTGTTTCGTGAGTGTTCCCCAAGGAGGAGATAGAAGCTAATGAAGTTATGGCAATTTTTTGTTTCAATATATAAGGTTTAACCACAAAGGACACAAAGTTTTTCGCAAAGAACACAAACCTTAGCGCACTCGACGGATTCTTTTTGGTTTAATTAATTTAATAAAACCACAAATAACTCAACCCTTTTGTGCACATTGTGCCGTCTTGGTGTTGTTTGTGGTTAGAATACAAATTTAAACTATTTCTAAAGCTTTTTCTATCGTTTGATAGACTTTTTGCAATTGATTTTCTGTTATAATATAAGGTGGCAATATGTACACAATGTTTCCAACTGGTCGCAGAATTATTCCTTTTTCTATGAAGAAATTATACAATTTGTTGCGCATTGTTCCATAGTAAGTTTCTTCACTCTCGGTTTTAATTTCTAAAGCAAAAATAACGCCTAGCACCCGTGAAGTTTTTACTTTTGGATGGTTTTTAATTTTATTTTCAAACACCAAATGACTTTCATTCACACGACGAATATGGTTTTGCATTTGGTCGGTTTGCAACAAATTGATACTTGCCAAAGCAGCGGCACAACCTGTTGGATTTGCTGTAAAAGTATGCCCATGAAACAATGCTTTGTTGGTGTCGTCGTCGCAAAAACCATCAAATATTTCTTGAGTAAATGAAGTTATTGCCATCGGGATAGTTCCACCTGTTAACGCTTTAGACAAACACATCATATCGGGTTTGTGTTGTAAATAATCGGTAGCAAATGTTTTTCCTGTTTTTCCAAAACCCGTCATTACTTCATCGGCAATAGTAAAAACATGGTTGTCGTTACAAATAGCAATCAGTTTATCTAGAGCTTCTGGCTCATACATGACCATTCCTGCTGCGCCTAGTACTAAAGGCTCAAAAAGAAAAGCAGCATAGTCATTAGTAGCTAGTAAGCGTTTTAATTCGAATATGCTTTTTTCTTCATTACCCGTAGTTGGTACTGGAATTCTATCCACTTGCAGCAACGAGCCTTGAAAGGCTTCGGTAAAAAAAGAAATGCCACTACTTGCCATCGCTCCAAAAGTATCGCCATGGAACGCCTCTTCAAAGGCTATGATTTTAGTTTTTTTGATTCCTTTATTGTAATTGTATTGTAATGCGGCTTTCAATGCTACTTCTACCGCTGTTGAGCCATTATCTGAATAGAAAAGTTTCTTTTGATTGGTTGGCAAAATGGTCATTAACTTCTCCGCCAATTCTACGGCTTTGTTATGCGTAAATCCACCAAAAAGCACATGCTCCAAAGTAGTCAACTGTTTGTAAATAGCATCGGCAATCACTTGATTGGAATGTCCAAACGGATTGACCCACCAAGAAGCGATAGCATCTACATATTCTTTGCCGTTTTCATCCCAAAGCAAGGCGTCTTTACCTTTTACTATGGCTGGAAAATTGGCAGCTGTTTTGTGTTGAGTATAAGGATGCCAATTGTATAGTTTATCTTTTTGAGAATAGTTCATTTTTAAAGAAAATAGAAGAAATAGAAAAGAGAAAATACTTTTGCTCTTTATAAAATTGTTTTGCAAAGATAAGACAAGAAATTCTCATTCTTCTTGTTTCTTTGCTCTAGTCTTTTAGAGTTTTTCTAAATTATCTCTGAACTTATCGGCATAATATTGTATTACATTATGATCAAAATAAGGTTCGTTTTCAATTCTTCCGATGAAGTTGGCTTTCGTCTTTGATAAAATGATTGCTTCTGTTGCGGTATTTTCATCACCCGAAAAGATAATTCCAGCTACTTTAATATTTCTGCTTTGCAACACTTCAAAAGTCATCAAGGTATGATTGATGCTTCCTAAGTAATGGCGCGAAACTACAATAACTTTATAGTCAGGCTGAATTAAATTGATAATAGAATCATTATTATTTATAGGAACTAGAATTCCTCCTGCGCCTTCAATAACTAAATGATTGGCTGTCTTTGGTTCTTTTATTTTTTTTACATCAATTGTTATTCCGTCAATTTCCGCTGCATAGTGTGGACTGGTGGGAGTATTTAGTTTATAACTGTTATCGTGGATTACTGTTTTGTTGTTGCTAATGTACTTTTGGATTTTATGGCTGTCGGAATTCTCTAAATCGCCTGCTTGAATGGGTTTCCAATAATCTGCTTCTAAAGCTTGTGTAACAATAGATGATGCAATAGTTTTACCTACATCGGTACCAATGCCTGTGATGAATAGTTTCATAGTAAATATTTAACCGCAAAGTTCGCAAAGAATGCGCAAAGTTCACAATGTTTTTATTTAAAAACACAGGAACTTAAAAGTTCTAAAACTTTTGTTATTTGGTGATGAGAATTATAGCTATGCAAGCAGAAACGCAATCGTTCTTGACCTTCGGAAACGGTTGGCGAAAGGATAGGTTTTACGTCAAACCCTTTTTCTTGTAGTAATTCCGAAGTAGTTTTCACGTTTTGATTGCCCGAAATAATGGCACAATGAATTGCCGATTTACTGTAAACAAATAATGGTTTCAAACCCAAACGCATTTTCTCTTGATTGAAATGAATGATGTTGTTTTTTAATTTTTGTAGTGCTTCTTCTTGCACTATTAGTTGACGATAACTCATCAAAATCGTTGCAACAGAATGTGGAGAAAGTCCCGTAGTATAAATAAAACTACGAGCGAAATTGACCAGATAGTTTTTTAGGTCATTGCTTCCTAAAATGGCAGCACCATGGCAACCTAGTCCTTTGCCAAATGTCATGATTCGGGCAAAAACTTTTTCATGCAATGCTACACTTTGCACTAATCCTTCTCCTTGACTGCCAAAAACACCCAATGAATGCGCTTCATCAATAACTAAATAACAATTATACTTTTCAGACAGATTGGTCAATTCCTCCAAATTAGGCGAATCGCCATCCATTGAGAAAACGCTTTCAGTTACAATATAGATGGATGCTGGAAGTTGGAAGTTGGAAGTAATTTTATGAATTAGTTTTTCTAAATCTAGAAAATCATTGTGTTGAAACTTGTAGGCTTTGGCGTGGCTCATTTGAATACCGTCACGAATGGAAGCGTGACACAATTCATCGTATAAAATCATATCATTTCGTTGCGGTACTGTACTAAAAAAACCAACATTAGCATCATAACCCGAATTAAATATTAGAGCTGCTTCTGATTGATGAAATTGAGCAATGAAATCTTCTGTGAGTGGATATAAACTATGATTACCTGAAAGTAATCTTGAACCTGTTGCGCCGTTTATCTTTAAATTTTGATTTACTAAAAGTTGGTGTGAAACATCAAAAATTAATTCGTTTTTTGCAAAGCCTAAATAATCATTAGATGCAAAATCTACTAAAGTATTTGTCAACGGAAGGTATCGCAAAGCATTATTTTCTTCACGGAGTTTTAATTTGGATTGAAGTGCTTTTGGGAGTTTCATACTTTAATTTTTTCTACCCATTTATTATCTCCTCTTTCAGTTGCGTCTAATAAATCTAAGTTGAGTTTTATAGCAACATGATTTCCAAATTTCATAGCAATTTCCTTTTCATCAAATTGATACATATTATAATGTTTATTTCCAATATACCAAAGGTTTACTTGGTAGTTTTCTTTATCATCAAGAAATATAGAAACATATTCAAGTTGAGGAACTGTTGATTTAACATCTTTAGAAAATGGCCCAACATTAAATCTAGAAATTAAAAGGTCTTTATCCACATCAATTAATATTGTTTTAGTTACGGCAAAAATTATTCCGCCTGTCAAAGAATATCCAATTGTAAAAAGACTTTTTGAAAATGCTCTAAAAGTATCTTCATGAAATCCGTAATTATAAAACATAATTATATTTTCAGAAACAACCCAAACCATTAAAGTAAAAAAAGCAACAGACAATAATAGCCTCCACCAAGGATTTTCCCCTTGCGCTACTATTAATTCAAATTCATTGTTGTTTTTCATCTTCCAAAAATAAAAAAAGCCCAACAAAATTGTTGAGCTTTCTTCGTTTATTTTGAATTGTCTTAGTCGGCTAAAACAATTACTTTGTTGTCTTTCATTTCAATAGTTCCAGAATTGATTTCTAAAGTATAATTTTGATCGTTTACTTTAGAGAATTTTTCTGCAACTTCTTTTTCAAATGTAAAACTGTTGGCAGTAATTTTAACGGTACCCTGTTTTAAAATTGAAACTATCGGCGCGTGATTGTTCAATATTTGAAAAGAACCATCAACACCTGGCAAATAAACCGAAGTTACTTCACCTTTGAACAAACTTGCTTCTGGAGATACTATTTCTAAAATCATAATTTTTCTTTAAAATTCCAAATCTTAAAATTCCAAATTCCAAATTGGGATTTGTGATTTTATTTTCTGAAGTTTATCAAGCTTCGCTTGATTTACGCTTCTGCTAACATTTTTTGACCTGCTTCGATAACGTCTTCAATGGTTCCTTTAAGGTTGAAAGCCGCTTCTGGCAAATGGTCTAACTCTCCATCAATGATCATGTTAAATCCTTTGATGGTGTCTTTAATATCAACTAATACTCCTGGAATACCTGTAAATTGCTCAGCAACGTGGAACGGTTGAGACAAGAAACGTTGTACACGACGTGCTCTAGATACTGAAAGTTTATCTTCTTCTGATAATTCTTCCATACCAAGAATCGCGATGATATCTTGTAATTGTTTGTATTTTTGTAAAATCTCTTTAACTCTTTGTGCACAATCATAATGCTCATCGCCTAAGATTTGCGCAGTTAGAATTCTTGAAGTAGAATCTAATGGATCTACTGCAGGATAAATACCTAACTCAGCAATTTTACGAGACAATACCGTTGTAGCATCTAAGTGAGCAAATGTTGTTGCTGGTGCTGGATCGGTTAAGTCATCCGCAGGAACGTAAACCGCTTGTACTGATGTAATCGAACCTTTGTTGGTTGAAGTAATTCTTTCTTGCATCGCACCCATTTCTGTTGCTAATGTTGGTTGGTAACCTACCGCAGAAGGCATACGCCCTAAAAGAGCCGAAACCTCAGAACCTGCTTGTGTAAAACGGAAAATGTTATCCACGAAGAAAAGAACGTCTTTTCCTTGATCAGAACCTGCACCATCACGGAAATATTCAGCGATAGAAAGACCCGATAAAGCCACACGTGCTCTTGCTCCTGGTGGTTCGTTCATTTGTCCGAAAACGAAAGTCGCTTTTGACTCTCTCATTCCTGGTTTGTCAACTTTAGTTAAATCCCAACCTCCATTTTCCATAGAGTGCATGAAATCGTCACCATATTTTATAATTCCTGATTCTAACATCTCACGCAATAAATCGTTTCCTTCACGCGTTCTTTCACCTACTCCTGCGAATACAGAAAGTCCACCGTGTCCTTTTGCGATGTTATTAATCAATTCTTGAATCAATACTGTTTTACCAACACCTGCTCCACCGAACAATCCAATTTTTCCACCTTTTGCATAAGGCTCAATCAAATCGATTACTTTAATTCCTGTGAATAATACTTCCGTAGAAGTAGATAAGTCTTCAAATTTTGGTGCTTGTTTGTGAATTGGCATTCCGTTTGCACCTTCTTTAGGCAAATCTCCTAAACCATCAATAGCATCACCAACTACGTTGAATAATCTTCCGTAGATATCTGCCCCAATTGGCATTTGAATTGGCGCACCAGTTCCATGAACTGCTGTTCCTCTGCTTAATCCATCGGTAGAGTCCATCGAAATGGTTCTTACTGTGTTTTCTCCAATGTGAGATTGCACTTCAAGAATTAACTTTGTACCGTTTTTGTTAATGATTTCTAATGAGTCATAAATTTTTGGCAACTCAACATCTTTAGTATCAAATACTACGTCAACTACTGGACCGATGATCTGCGAAACTTTTCCTATTGCTTTAGACATGCTTTATGTATTTATTTAATAGCTATTTAGGTTTGGAAAAAACCTCTATTTTCAGAGTGCAAAGGTAATTTTTCTATTTTAAAAATCAATAGATAAAAATACTTTTTTTTACAAATTTTTGATTTTATTGGTTTCTGATATGAAACAAAGAAAAAACCACTAACAATTGCTAGTGGTTTTTATAAAAAGAAATGTTAAATTTAAAAGTGTTATAAATTTTTTGGATACAATACTCTATAAGTTCCCACGTTTACGCCTTTAAAATTAGAACCATAAGTTTCATTTATAGCTTTCAAAAATTCATTTGCAATTAATGCATATCCTCTTGGGCTTGGATGAATTCCGTCTAAAGAAAAAGCAGCTCCAGTAACAAAAGTAGAAGTTAATGTATAATTATTGGCTACAATTCCTGTAGTACTTAACTTTTGCATAATCGCTTTTGCGTCAACAAAAGCCAACCCATTTGCATCTGCTGCATTTTTTATAGTAATATTATAAGCATCAGTTGCGTTACTAATCTCAACAATTTCAGAAGGTATTAGAACGTGCCTATCTTCTAATGGATAGGTAATGCCATATTTCCCTAAATCAGCAGGAACACCAGGAGGTAAAGCTGCATCTGTCCCAATAACTGAAGAAGTTACTAAAGGAATTAAATCACCTGTTGTTGTTTGTCTAACTTTACCAAATGTAGCACCTAAGTAACTAGACAAAGCGATTAATTGAGGGTTACCACTTCCTAAAGCCGCTCCAGTAATTTGGGCACCATAATCAGCCAGTTCATCATCTTTCATCAAAACTGGGTTTGCAGTTGTTGTAGATAAAACATTAATTCTTGAACCTTGACCATACGCTGTTAGGACTTGGTCTAAAAATCCTAAAATCCCATTGATTGTATTAATAGTTGCAACATCCCCCACACTAACTACTCTTGATGTCTTGTTTTCATCCCCATCAACATAATACTTAAATGGATCTACAACAGCATTTGGATTTATGTATGTGAATTGTGGTAGCGTTGTAATATATGGTAAATTAGCAACAACTCCTTTTCTTCCACCAGTGACAAGTTGACTAACAATTTCATTATAAGAGGCATCAAAACCAACACCAATTCCACCGCTAGATGGTGTTATTGGATTCAACGTAGAATCTCCTCCAGCTAATGCGTAACCCAAAACATCATTCCCTCCAATCCATAACGAAAAGAAAGTTGGTGATTGACTTACGGCATCATTCAGCACTGTTGTAGAAGGAGAAGTAGCAAAACGAGCAAAATAAGGGTTCCCAAAACTACTTCCATATCCAGGAGTAACTAAATGAATGCATTTCGCTCCTGGAATACCTAGATTGCCATACAATCCTGATAACATGCTTGAAATATCTGTAGAAGAAACACCATCAACCTTGAGGGGTTCATCAAAATCAGAACCTTCTTTCTTGCCAAAATATAATCTCACTCCATAAGCGGAGCTTTGCATTCCGCCACTTGAAAAACCTCCAATATTATCCGCCATAAATGGAATGTTGAAATCGCCACCACCAACTAAAGCAAATTGAGAAGCTATTATGTTTGGATAGGAATTTTTTTGCCCTTCCATAAACAAAGCATTATCTGAATACCCAGCTGCAAAAGAATCTCCTAAAGCAACATATTTTGAAAAATCTGCACTTCCTGCAGTTAAAGGTGTTCCATCTGTTGAATTTGGATCAACAATAACCTCATCATCGCTATTACAAGCTACAAATGCTAAAGCTACAAATGCCAACCATTTTATATTTTTTATCATTTTCATAATTTTTTTAATTAAGGATTAATAGTTAATGAAACGAAATACTGTTGTCCGATTAATCCAGGACCAAGAAGTTGTCTGTATTCTTTTCCACCAAGATTAGTTGCGCCCACTTTTAACGTTGATTTTAACGTTGGAATTCCATAACTAAGTTGAGCATCAATTACTGTGGCAGCATCAATCATTCCATCGGCAAATGTTGACTCCCATAAGTATTCATCACTCCATCTTGCGCTTACATTAAATCCAAAGTTTTTAAACACGTTGTCATTGCTAATTGAACCTTTCACTCTGTGTTTTGGAGTGTTAAATCCTGCTTCGAAACTTGGGTCTTTTGCTTGATCAAAATCAAATTGAGCATAATTATAATTTGCAGAAACCTCAAAGTTTTTAGGTAATTTTTTAGACAACCCTACACCAAACCCTAATGATTTGATTTCGATATCGGTGTTTGTGTATAGTTGGAAAGCTCTATAATTACCCGATTGTAAAGCTTGAAGAGATTGAACTTCAGGATTGTTTTGATTTGGGTCAGCAGATAAGTATGGAACTGGATTTGTAGCACCTTTTGTAAAATCAAAAGTAGTTCCTGCTGTTCCGTATAATGGTGCTAATACGGTTAAGTTTCCTATAAAATTATTATAAATATTATAGTATCCATTAATATCAATATTAAAACCTTCATATTGACCTCTATATCCTAATTCAAATGCTTTTACTGTTTCTGGTTTCACTAGACCAACATTCGTTTTTTCTAATAATGCAGCCGCTCCTGGTAAATTGCCTGGATTTGCAGAAGCAAATGCACCAAAAGCCGTTACAGATGCTGACGTGTATGAATTATAATAAGCATTATTACCATTTATTGTAGTACTTGTAGCAGGATTTAAAGGGTCTCCACTAGCGTAAATTTGACCTATTGTGGTTGTAACAGGTAACGTTTCACTATATCGAGTTAAATTATCTGGAGCAGAACCTAAAAGAATTGCATTTCCAACATTGAATCCAATATATTGGTCTTGTGTTGTTGGGTTTCGGAAACCTGTTTGGAACGAACCTCTAAACACATGGTTTTTACTTTCACCTGCAGAGTAAACTGCTGATATTCTTGGAGAATAATTTCCGTCAAAATTATCCGATTTGTCATAACGAACAGAACCAGTTAACTTCAATCGGTCATCCATTAATTTTTTCTGAACTTGAGTATATACTCCATATTCATCATATTTAATTCCTCCATATTGCGGTGTATCTGTATAAATTCTACCAAATGAATTTAAGTCATATCTTCTATATGAACCACCAACTTGAATTTCAGCAACTTTTATTAAATCTTTAAAATTATAGTTGGCATCTGAATGATAAATTTTTGAATTATCAACCAATTTAGAACCAGAAAGCACATCTGGATTAGCAATTACATTTTTAAATGCATTTTGAAACTCTGCTGTTCCTGGAAGGAATCTTCCTGTATCTGCCACACCTCTTGCCGTAGCGTGTGCTTGTTGTGGTGTTGCTCCTGCTAGTGTAGATTGCACATAAGCACCAGCATACTGACCAAACCAAGTCTTATCATCTTTCCAAGCTCTGTTAATATTTAGTCCTGTAAATAGCATATCATATGAATTTCCGCCGTCTTCAGTAGTAAAATAACCTCTTAAGAAAAAGTTTTTCCCTGTAAATTCCAATTTGTGTTGTTGCATTGTAAACCCATTCAAATAGTATCGATTGGCTCCTTGATATACAGAGTTTCCGAATCCAAATTTACTTTGCCATATGATTTCAAAATTCTCATTTCCTCCTGGTCTGAAATGTAAGGAGAAATCTATTTTGGCGTTTTTAACAACATTATCTGTTAAATCAACTTCATTATACCCCGTTCTAGATACATTTTCATTTGGCAATAAATTTAATGCAGAAGCAGGTAACAACCCTAAGCCCACTAATGTTTGTCCAACGCTTTTGATGTTTGTAGTAGCTTCATCACCATAAACGTTCATACCATTATAATTTGGATGGCTTCTATCTCTTCCTTCAACCGTTTTGTCGCTATAATCAGTAGCCCACCATTCTGTTCCTTTCATAAAAGTAAAGTTGGCTTTGGCTGCAAAATAATCGTTGAATTTATGTGCTGCTCTTATACCATAATCATAGTATAAATTAGCACCAGCTGCTTTTTGATTGGTTTGACCGTATTTAGCATATACAGAAATCCCTTGGTCTATAAATGGATTTTTACTTTTCATGAATAAAATTCCATTAAATGCATTTGCACCATATAGAGCAGATGATGCTCCTGGAAGCAACTCAACACTAGCCACATCAATATCAGAAACACCAATAAGGTTTCCTAATACAAAGTTTAGCAATGGAGAAGAGTTGTCCATTCCATCCACTAACTGCATAAAACGGGTATTGGCAACAGTTGCAAATCCACGAGTATTAATCGATTTGAACGACATACTACTAGTGTTCATTTGCACTTCTTTTAAGTTCTCCAAACCGTCATAGAAAGTTGGCGATGCAGTTTTTTTAACATCAGCAGCCGTAAATCTTTCGATTGTAACTGGCGACTCTCGCAATCGTTCTGGTGTTCGAGAAGCTGAAACTACAATTTCATCTAATAACATTTGTTCATCACTAAGAACAACTGTTACTTTTTGATTGTTAGTTGAAATAGAAACCATTTTTTCACCATATCCTATACTTGAAATTTTAATTTCAAAAGGTGGTTTCTTGGATGTGGATAAGATAAAATTTCCTTCATTGTCTGTAATAGTTCCTGTAGATTCTCCAGAAACGGTAACATTTGCTCCTGGCAATGGCTCATTATTACCATCTTTTACCGAACCTGTAATAGTTGTTTGCGCAAATGAAATGCTACAAAAAAACAATGAAATAATAAATAAATAAATTTTCATTTGGTTTTTAATTTTGTTGGTTTAAGTAGCCAAAGTACAAATATTTTTTTTAGATTATTAATAATCGATGCTTATTTTTATTGAATTATAAATATTTCTCAATTAAATTATTGAATTCTAAATCTATAAAAATTATGTTTTTTTTAACAAAAATACTGTTTCGATAAAAAAAACACTATGCGCGCATATAAAGTTGTTAAAATTTTATAGATTCTTCAAAAAACCCCAATAAAAAAGCGAGATGTAATTCTCGCTTTTTTAAAATATTATTTTCAAAAAATTTACTCAACCGTAACTGATTTCGCCAAATTTCTTGGTTGGTCAACATTGCATTCTCTCATAACCGCAATATGATAAGACAATAATTGCAATGGAATAGTTGTAATTAATGGCGATAATGCATCCGAAGTTTCAGGGATTTCGATTACGTGGTCAGCCAATTGTTTTACTTGTGTATCACCTTTGGTAACAATAGCAATAATTTTTCCACTTCTTGATTTAATTTCTTGAATATTACTTACCACTTTATCATAATGACCTTGTTTTGGTGCAATTACGATTACTGGCATTTTTTCATCAATCAAAGCAATTGGTCCGTGCTTCATTTCTGCTGCTGGATACCCTTCAGCATGTATATAGGATATTTCTTTTAATTTTAATGCGCCTTCTAAAGCAACTGGGAAATTATAACCTCTTCCTAAATACAAACAGTTTGGCGCATCCTTATAAATTGATGCAATTTCTTTTGCGATATCGTTTGTCTTTAATGCTTCGGATACTTTTTCAGGAATAATTTCTAATTCTTGCAAATACCTGAAGAAATCTGAATTAGTAAGTGTTCCTTTTGCTTTTGCTAATCGAAGTGCTATCATAGTTAAAACTGTGATTTGTGTTGTAAATGCTTTTGTAGAAGCTACACCGATTTCTGGACCTGCATGGGTATATGCACCTGCATGAGATTCTCTTGAAATAGAAGAACCTACTACATTACAAACTCCAAATACAAAAGCACCTTTTTCTTTGGCTAACTTTATCGCAGCTAATGTATCTGCTGTTTCTCCCGATTGAGAAATGGCTATTACAATATCTTTAGCGGTAATGATTGGGTTTCTATATCTAAATTCAGAAGCATACTCTACCTCAACAGGAATTCTAGCAAATTCTTCAATTACATATTCTGCAACTAAACCTGCATGCCATGACGTTCCACAGGCAACTATTAAAATTCTTTCGGCGTTTAAGAATTTTTCAAGATTGTCTTCAACACCCGACATCTGGATAAGACCTTGGTTAGAATGAAGTCTTCCTCTGTAAGTGTCTTTTATAACATTAGGTTGCTCATAAATTTCTTTAAGCATAAAGTGATCGTATCCTCCTTTTTCAATTTGCTCCAAATTCATTTGAAGTTCTTGAATATAAGGATCAACCATGGAATCATCTTTAATTTTTCTAATTTTTAATGGCTTATGTCTTCTTATGACTGCCATTTCTTCATCTTCTAAATAGATGGCGTTAGAAGTATATTCGATAAAAGGTGATGCATCTGATGCAATAAAATACTCGTCTTTTCCTACGCCAATAGCCAGTGGACTTCCTAATCGTGCCACGACAATTTCATCTGGTTTTTCTACATCAAAAACACAAATAGCATACGCTCCCACAACTTGGTTTAAGGCTACTTGAACAGCTTTACCTAATTTAAGTTTTTCTTTTTTCTGAACTTCTTCAATTAGATTTACAAGAACTTCAGTATCCGTATCTGATTTAAAAACATAACCTCTATTAATAAGTTCTTTTTTTAAAGGTTCGTAATTTTCAATAATTCCATTATGAATAATGGCAATTTTACCAGAGTTTGATAAATGTGGATGTGAATTTACATCATTTGGCACACCATGTGTAGCCCAACGGGTATGTCCCATTCCAATAGTAGCGTTAGCATTTGCTATGTCGATTGACTTTTCTTCAAGGTCAGAAACTTTGCCTTTGGTTTTAGAAACTTTTAAATCATTTCCATCAAAAAGCATTATTCCCGCACTATCATAGCCTCTGTATTCTAATCTTTTTAGTCCTTTTATCACTATAGGGTACGCCTCGCGATGTCCTATATATCCAACAATTCCACACATAGTTTTTTGTATTTAGTCAGGTTTGGTATAATAAATTTCCAATTTTAATCTATTCGCATAATTTGGATCTCCAACAGGAATGTTGGTTCCATATAGAATTGTTCCAACTGGGCTTAGCGCCGACATTTGTGGTACTTTTTTAATGTTTCCAATTGGTGTTTTTAATTTTGAAAACCCAATGGTGTTAATTGACTCTGTTACAACCAGCCCTAATCGAACATTAGTAGAGTCTTTATTTATTAGATTTTTAATATGATTTGTTAATCTAATTTTATATTTAGTTCCTCTATTGGTTATTAAGCCTGTTGTTTCATCTTTAATTTGCTTAACAAAAACATCATCTTCATCGAGCAAAATCCCGCCATGTATAAACTTATTCTGTTTAGGATTTCTACTGTTTAGACTTTGGTCAGTTAAATAATCTAGCAAGACTCTATTGTTATTTAAATCGTATAACATTAATCTATTGGGTTCAATAGCTTGACCAGTTATCGCTGTTTTATCAATATAGAAGGTTAAATTAGCTTCGTTTATAAGCCATCCATTTGCTTTAATTTGTTCTACTTCATCTGCAATTCCATTATTGTCAGCATCGGGTCCAAACAAATCAATTATTGCTATTGAGCCTTCTCCCCCTTTTAAATATAATTTTGAAGCTTCTTGAGTAGCATTAGCAGCACTCAAATAATCCATGTTTTCATTAGAATTGGATTGTAAACTCACTCGGTTTCCTGCAAAATTTAAATCAAACGTTTTATTCTTTTTTTCAAAAGTAGTAGTGCTGCCAACGGTAACTTTTAAATCTTCAGTATAATATACCGTAACTTTTGCGTTCGCATTAGCGAAATTCAACATTGCCATACTGTTTGAATTTCCTAAATCTTCAACTTTAAAATACAATCCTCGAAAATAATTTTTGAAAATTGTATTGCTTGCCAATTGACTAGTTGGTGCATTTATTATTTTATTATAAAAAGTTGCTTTGTCTAAATGCAATCGCAAAGATGGTACTGATCTTGTAGGAACATCAACATTTTCAGAATTTTTAACTGTTGTTTTATGTTCTCTTTTGTCGAAATAAAACTGAGCATTTTCATGTCCATCTAAATTTTTATCATCAAAAACAGATAAGTTATTTAAAACAAAAGGTGTTTTTTGATTTTCAATTTCTTGCATATCATTGTAAAACACTTGTTGCTCCGTAAATTGAGCTGTAGGATCTAAATCTCTCAAAAAATAGTTAGATTCATAAACGCTTAATCTCATTTTTGAACCAGCTTCACCATAGATGGAGTCCAACTGATAAGTACTAACACCTTCTGAAGTGACAGTACCAATAACTTTACTATAATAAGGTACATTTAAAATAACACTATCAATAATTGGCAAATCTTGATAAAGAGTGCTATCGGTATTATTAAATTTTCTGCCAATTGAACCCGAAGCCATTTCCAATTGTGACACAAAACCAGCGGTAGTTGTTCCAAAAACTGGATTTTTATAAATACCTAATGGATTTATCGGCAAATTATTCATCGCAACAGCACCAATTTTTTGATTGTATGCTTTAATAGAAGCATTTTCATATCTATCAAACAGATAGTGGTCATTGTCACCACCAACGATGTTAGTTCCAATTTCGTTAAAATCTTTATCGCAAGAAATCATCATTGCGAAAATAGTAAAACTAAAAAATCTAAGTAAATAAGATTTAAAATTCATCTTTAATTTATATATAAATATTTATGAAAGCATTTTTTTGTAAAATTCAGTATATGCATTTGCAAACTGTTCTTTCGGGGCGAAAGGTAAAAAAGGTTTATCCGAAGATTCAATAAAATTTGTTAAACTTGACGAAATACTCGATGAAGCGACAATTACTGCATCAGAATTATTGATGGCACTCTTTATAATGTTCTCATAAGTAGGGGTTTCAAGTTCTTTTATCGCTTCTAATGGAATATTGTCAAAAGCAATCTTGTTAATCATTTCGTTGTTTAAGGTCCCATCAAAAGACTGACCATATACAGAAATTACAATTTTAGTATCCGAAAACAAAGCTTCGTCTTTGTAAAAATGTTTTAAATAAACCGGCAAAACGCTTGCCATCCAACCGTGAACATGAATAATATCTGGTACCCAGTTTAGTTTTTTAACGGTTTCTATAACACCTTTTGCAAAGAAAATGGCTCTTTCATCATTATCGGGATACATGCTGCCTTCTTCGTCTGTAAATGTAGCTTTTCTTTTAAAATACTCATCATTATCAATAAAATAAACCTGAATTCTTTCTTTGGGTATTGATGCTACTTTAATAATCAAAGGCATGTCTAAATCATTTACCACTAAATTCATCCCAGACAAACGAATAACCTCATGCAATTGATGCCTTCTTTCGTTAATATTGCCATATCTAGGCATAAAAATTCTTATCTGTCCTCCTTGATCGTTAATCATTTTTGGAACATCATAAGACATTAAAGAAACTTCACTTTCTGCCAAATAAGGCACTACCTCAGATGATACATATAATATCCTCTTGTCTTCCATATTTTACTTTTCTTTATTTATTGGCGTTAAAAAACATGCAAAAGTACAAAAAATTGCGCAGTTATATATGAAAATAGTAAGTTTGCACCCTAACTAAAGATAATTGATGAAAATTTTCGTAACTCAAAATGAGCTGAGTAATCATCTTATACCATTTTACAATGATAAATCAACAATTGGTTTTGTGCCTACAATGGGTGCTTTACATCAAGGTCACTTGTCATTGTTGGAAACAGCAAAACAAGAAAATTCTTTAGTGATTATAAGTATTTTTGTCAATCCAACACAGTTTAACAATCCTGAAGATTTAAAAAAATACCCGAGAACGTTACAGTCTGATGTTGAAAAAATAAAAAAAATCTCAACCGATATAATTGTTTATGCTCCGACGGTTGAAGACATTTATAAAGGGAAAACAGTTTCAGAACATTTTAATTTTGATGGTTTAGAAAACCAAATGGAAGGCAAATATCGAACAGGACATTTTGACGGTGTTGGAACAATCGTTAAAGAATTATTTAAGATTGTAAAACCTACTAATGCCTATTTTGGAGAAAAAGATTTTCAACAATTGCAAATCATCCGAAAATTGACTTCAAAATATAAAATTCCAGTAAACATAATTGGTTGCCCAATATTAAGAGAAACAAACGGACTTGCAATGAGTTCTAGAAATGAGAGACTATCATCAATTGAGCGAAAAGAAGCCTCTATTATTTATAAAACGCTATTAGAAGCAAAAACGCTCTTTAAAACTAAGAGTGCCAAGGAAGTTATGAATTGGGTTGCCTCTGTATTTAATGAGAATAAAAAATTTGAGCTTGAATATTTTGAAATTGCTGATGAAGACCAATTGCTTCCTTGTAATAGAAAAAACAAATCAAAAAAATATCGTGCTTTTATAGCCGTGTTCGTAAACAATATCAGATTAATCGATACTATTTCATTAAATTAATTATTTTTGCCCCATGCAAATTGAAGTTGTAAAATCAAAAATTCACCGCGTAAAAGTTACCGGAGCCGATTTAAACTATATCGGAAGTATCACTATTGACGAAGCTCTAATGGATGCTTCAAATCTCATTGAAGGCGAGAAAGTGACTATTGTTAATATTAATAATGGGGAACGTTTTGAAACCTATGTTATCAAAGGAAATAAAAACTCAGGTGAAATCACACTAAATGGTCCAGCTGCTAGACGCGTTCAAAAAGGAGATGTCATCATTATAATTTCCTATGCCTTAATGGAATTTGAAAAAGCAAAAACCTTTAAACCATGGTTGGTATTCCCTAATGAAGAAGACAATTCATTAACTTAGTCTTGAAAAATAAAATTCGGAAATGGCTGTCTATTTTAGTTCCTCTTTTTATTGGAATTGGAATCATTTATTATCAATTTTCAACATTAACTTTAGAGGAAATTGATAAAATAAAAATCAGTTTCCAAAAAGCAAATTATTATTATATTTTTTTATCCCTAATTATTGCTTGTGTTGGCTATTGGTCTAGAGCCTATCGTTGGAAATATTCATTACACCATTTAGGATATCAAACGAAATTTTACAATAATTTTTTTACCGTTTCTGTATCCTATTTAGTCAATTTAACTGTTCCCCGCTCGGGTGAAGTTTCTCGTGCAGCTTTACTAAAAAAATATGAGAACATTCCTTTTGACAAAGCTTTTGGAACTATAGTTGCCGAAAGAATAGTTGATTTGGCTATCTTTTTCCTGTTTGTTTTTATTGGTTTTTTATTGCAATTTGATAAATTAAATAGATTTTTAATTGATAAAAATGTATCCCTAAAAACCATTGGGATTTTTTCTACAGTTGGTTTGGTTTTATTCATATTTTTTATTCTAATTTGGATATACGCAGAGTGGAAAATTATAAAAAAATTAAAAAAGAGATTAGCTGGCTTAACCGAAGGAATGACAACTATTTTTAAAATGAAAGATAAATGGAAATATCTTTTTCATTCTTTTTTTATATGGTTTTCCTACTTATCGATGTTTTATGTTTCAATTTTTGCATTGCCAGAAACTTCAAATATTAGTTTTGATATCGTTATTATGGGATTTATTTTTGGCAGTTTAGCTATTGGTTTTTCTAATGGTGGATTAGGAGCTTATCCTTTTTCAATAGCATTAGTCCTATCGTTATACGGAATATCTACAGAATCCGGTACTGCATTTGGATGGTTGGTATGGACTTCACAAACACTGCTAACTATAGTCCTTGGTTTAGTTTCTTATTTATTATTGCCAATTTTAAATAAAAATAAATAAATTAGTATCTTGCTAACTATTTTAGCAAAGCTAATTATTGACCTAAACCAATCTTTATGAAAAAAATACTTTTTTTAGTAATAATCGCTTTTTCAGCAACTTCTTTTTCTCAAAAAAAAATTACTGACACTATTTTTTCAAAAAAACTAAACGAGAAAAGAGAAATTTTTATAAGTCTTCCACCTTCTTATGAAAAAAACAAATCTCAAAAATACCCAATATTAGTGCTTTTGGATGGCGATTTTCTTTTTAGTGCCTTTAATGGTGCTTTGAGTTATGGCTACTATTGGGATGATTTACCAGAGGTAATTATAGTTGGCATCAATCAAAACAATACTCGAGAAGCTGACTGCGCTGTTAATGCTGAAACGGGGCTGCCCGAAGAAAAAGGAACCCAGTTTTTTGAATTTATTGGCATGGAACTAATCCCACAAATTGAAAAAAACTATAGAGTCGCACCTTTTAGAATTGTTTCGGGCTTAGACGTTACTGCTGGTTTTTTAAATTTATATCTTTACAAAGACCAACCTATTTTTAACGCTTATATTTCTTTTAGTCCAGAATTGCCTTTCGAAATGGAAAAAAACCTTCCACAACGATTAGCTACCATTCAACAACCTATTTTCTACTATCATTGTACTGCTGATGGTGATTTAAAGAAAATGAGAACTCGAATTTTGACAATGGACGAAGAAATAAAAAAAATCAATAAACCAACTCTAAATTATAAATTTGAAGACTTTAAAGATGCTTCTCACTATTCTGTTGTTTTACATGCAATCCCAAGTGCTTTGTATCAAATATTCTCTGTCTATCAACCTATTTCAATGACGGAGTTTCAAGAAAAAATTGTCAAATTACCTTCAGGATATGCTGAATATTTGAAACAAAAATATGAATTATTAGAAAAATCATTAGGACTAAAACTTCAAATAAGATTGAATGATTTCAGAGCAATTGAAGCTGCCATTTTAAAAAATAATGCGTTAAACGAATTTGACGAACTAGCACAATTAGCTGAAAAAAACTATCCAAAATCGATGTTGGCCGATTACCACATGGGAATGATGTATGAGAAAAAAGGTGATTATGCCAAAGCTTCTAAAACCTATTTAAGAGCATTTCAGAGAGAAGAAATTGGCGATTTGACCAAAGACATGATGTATGAAAAATCAGAAGAAATGAAGCGTCTTTCTCCTAAAAAAGGCAAAAAAGGTGAAGTAATTGAAGAAACTCCTGTTGAAGAAAACCCAACGGAAGCACCAACTGAAACTCCGACGGAAGAGAAAAAACCAGAATAATGGCGAAATTAAAAACGACCTTTTTTTGCCAAAATTGTGGGACTCAATATGCAAAATGGCAAGGCCAATGCAACTCGTGTAAAGAATGGAATACCATTGCCGAAGAAATTATTCAAAAAGAAGAAAAATCCAGTTGGAAACCTCCAACTTCTGAAACCAAACGCGTTTCAAAACCATTAAAAATTAAAGAAATCGATTCTACTCATGAAGTTAGAATGGATACTACTGATGGAGAATTGAATAGAGTGCTTGGTGGTGGAATCGTACCAGGTTCTTTAATCCTTCTTGGTGGCGAACCTGGTATTGGAAAAAGCACTTTGTTGCTACAAATTTCGTTAAAACTACCTTATAAAACCTTATACGTTTCGGGCGAAGAAAGTCAGAAACAAATTAAAATGCGCGCAGAACGTATTACTCCCGAAAGTGACACCTGCTACATTTTAACCGAAACCAAAACGCAAAATATTTTTCGACACATACTTGAAATCGAACCTGATATTGTCATTATCGATTCCATTCAAACCTTGCACACGGATTATATAGAATCAACCGCCGGAAGTATTTCTCAAATTAGAGAAACTACCGCAGAGCTGATAAAATTTGCCAAAGAAACCAACATTCCTGTCATTCTAATTGGTCATATAACCAAAGATGGAAACATTGCAGGACCAAAAATTTTGGAACACATGGTCGATACCGTTTTACAGTTTGAAGGCGATAGAAATCATGTATATAGAATTCTTCGTTCGCTTAAAAACCGTTTTGGTTCTACTGCCGAATTGGGAATTTATGAAATGCAGGGTTCTGGTCTGCGAGAAGTTTCCAATCCATCCGAAATATTAATTTCACATCGAGAAGAAGAACTTTCGGGAACAGCAATTGCCTCAACTTTGGAAGGAATGCGACCATTGATGATAGAAATTCAAGCTTTAGTTTCTTCAGCAGTTTATGGAACTCCGCAACGAAGCACAACGGGTTATAACGCCAAACGATTGAACATGATTTTGGCTGTATTAGAAAAACGTGCTGGTTTTCGATTGGGAACAAAAGATGTTTTCTTAAATGTAACTGGTGGAATTTCGGTGGATGATCCAGCCATAGATTTAGCCGTTGTAGCAGCCATTCTTTCTTCTAATGAAGATATTGCAGTTGGTAAAGATGTTTGTTTTGCTGGTGAAGTTGGTCTTTCAGGCGAAATTCGTCCTGTAAACCGTGTAGAACAACGCATTCAAGAAGCCGAAAAATTAGGTTTTTCAACAATTTTTATATCCAAATACAACAAAATTTCTACCAAGTTTCCCGGAATTAAGGTAATTTTAGTTTCCAAAATTGAAGAAGTTGTGGAGCAATTGTTTGGATAAATTTAATTTTTTAAATACTAAAACCCCACAAAATTCGTTATAACTCTAAACCTATAATTATGAAAACAGCAATAACTTTTTTGATGTTAGTTACCCTAATTTCTTGTACTGATAAAAATAATTTTAAACAATTTGAGGAATTGCCAGAAAGTCATCAATGGGAAAAGAATGCCAAAAAAACTTTTGAGTTTGGGATTGACGATGAAACTAAAACATATTCCATTTCTTTTTTATTTAGTCATATTTATGGCTTTCAATTCAACACTATTCCTATAAGCTTTCTTCTTGAAAATCCAGATGGAACTACCGAAACTATTAATAAAGCTATTGTAATCAAAGAAAAAAACGGAAAAGATATTGGCGATTGTGTTGGCGATGTTTGTGATTTGAAAACTATACTTAAAGAAAACACTAAACTTCAAAAAGGAAATTATAAAATCACCATTTCAAATAATTTTAACGGTCCATATTTGCCAAATGTAATTGGAATTGGAATCCAAGTTGAAAAACAAAAATGAAATCTAAAAAACAAAAAATAATACTATTTCTAAAAATTGCAGCTAGCGTTTTTGTACTTGGTTTGATTTTATTATTTACTTTTAGAAGTGCCGTTTTAGAAAAAATAATAACCCGTGTTAGCACAAAATTAGAAAATGACTACCAATGCGATTTTACGGTTAAAAAAGCTGCTTTTGACGGACTAAATTCTTTACATTTTGAAAACATTTCTTTAGTGCCCAAAAATCAAGATACATTGGTTTATATTGAAAAACTAAATACTAAAATAAATATTTGGAAATTAATAGTCGGCGATGTTCAACTCGGAAAATTAGAAGTCAACAATGGGTTTATACAATTAGTAAAGAATAAAAAAGGTCGTAATTTTGAAGCTTTTCTAAAAACTAAAAAAGACACACTTTCGGATAGTAACAGTAATTATGGCAAAGTAGTAAATCGCATTTTATCCCAACTTTTAGATTTAATTCCAACCGATTTACAGGTAAAAAGTTTTGATTTAAAATTTGATGACAATGGAAACAAAGCAGTTTTTGATTGTACCAAAATGGTCTTGCATGACAAGAAATTTACGTCCACCATTGTAGTAAAATCAGATTTAAAAGAACAACTTTGGAACGTTTCGGGTTTTGCCAATCCGCGTGATAGAAAAACAGATTTAATCCTTTCTACTTCTGAAAACGACACTATAAAAATTCCTTTTATAAACAAAAAATTTAATCTCAAAACAGGTTTCAAAAGCATTCATTTTATTTTAGATGAAATGGATTTGTCACATGGAAACCTTCATTTAAAAGGAATTGCATCCGTTCAAAACCTACTTATTAATCATCCTAAAATATCTAAAAAAGATGTTTTGGTAAGGAATGCTAGAATGGAATATCATTTTGTTTTTGGTGAACGATTTGTAGCAGTTGATAGCACTTCTAAAATTCAAATAAACAAAATCATTTTAAAGCCTTATTTGTCTTATGAAAATGATAAGGACAAAACCTATTCATTGCAATTGAAAATACCAAAAATCAAAGCGCAAGATTTTATTGAATCATTGCCCAATGGTTTGTTTAGTCATCTTGAAGGAATGAAAGCTGTTGGGAATTTTGATTATAAACTAAATTTTAAATACAACAATCATCATCCAGATAAATTGATTTTTGAAAGTAATTTAAAACCAGATAAATTAAAAATCTCACAATTTGGTGAAGCCAATTTGAATAAAATTAATGATGAATTTGTCTATCGCGCTATTGAAAAGGGAATTCCGCAGCGACCAATTATAGTTGGACATGCTAATCCTTTTTATACACCATTACATGAAATTTCTCCCTATCTTCAAAAATGTGTTTTGACAAGCGAAGATCCATCGTTCCTGCAACATCGTGGATTTATAAATGATGCTTTCAAACAATCGATTGCAAAAAATATCAGAACCAAGAAATTTTCTCGTGGTGCTAGTACAATTAGCATGCAGTTGGTAAAAAATGTGTTCTTAACAAGAGAAAAAACATTATCGAGAAAGCTTGAAGAAATCATGTTGGTTTACATACTCGAAAATCAAAGGATAACCTCTAAAGAACGAATGCTGGAAGTGTATTTTAATGTAATTGAATTTGGACCAAATGTATATGGTATTGGCGAAGCAGCTACTTTTTATTTTCAAAAACAACCCAAAGAGTTAACCTTAAACGAATGTTTGTTTCTTGCCACAATTATTCCAAGACCAAAAGGGTTTATGTACAAATTTGACGGAAATCAATCTTTAAAAATATCGTCAAAACAAGAAAATAAATTTTTAACCAACGTGATGTTGCGAAGAAAAGTTTTAGAACCAAATGACACCATTGGGCAACATCTTCCTTTAAAAATAAGTGGTCAAGCACAGTTTTTTCTAAAAAACAATGCTTTTTCCAAAACAGAAATTGATAGTACTTCAAGTGATGAATTTGATTTTTAAATACCCGATGTTAACCTTTTTATTCTTAACTTTACAAAAAACATTTTTGTTATGAAAAAAATTTTACTTTCACTTTTACTACTCTTTTCTTTTTTTATTAACGCACAAACTGTTGCCATACAGTCTTTTGCAACTGGATTTTCGTCTGCAGTTGCAATTGTTCATCCACCAAACGATTCTCGACTTTTTGTGGTTCAAAAAACAGGTGCTATTCGAATTTTAAACACCAACGGAACCATCAATACAACTCCTTTTTTAACCATTACTGGGTTGACTAGCGGAAGTGAACAAGGATTATTGGGCTTGGCTTTTCATCCAAATTATGCTTCTAACGGTCAGTTTTTTGTGAATTATACTAATTCTTCTGGTGATACTGTTATTGCAAAATATACTGTTTCATCAAATCCTGATGTTGCAAATACTACTAGCACAACTCTTTTAACGATAGACCAACCTTTTTCTAATCACAATGGTGGAAGCTTGGTATTTGGTTCTGATGGTTACTTGTATATAGGAATGGGCGATGGTGGTAGTGGAAATGATCCAAATGGATATGCTCAAAACTTAACGGTTGACAGTTCCAATCCAAGTCGTATTTTCTTGGGCAAAATACTTCGATTAGATGTAGATTCCGCTAGTCCTTATGGAATTCCAGCTACAAATCCTTTCGTTGGTCAAGCGGGTAAAGAAGAAATTTGGGCATATGGTATTCGTAATCCTTGGAAATTTAATTTTAATCGTTTGAATGGCGATTTGTGGATAGCCGACGTAGGTCAAGATGCTGTGGAAGAGATAGATAAAGTTTCTAATCCGTTACCCAATACTGGTTTAAACTTTGGGTGGAGATGTTATGAAGGAACAAGTAGTAATATTACGGGAGGTTGTCCTGCTTTTTCTAGTACTGTTGCACCATTTACTCAATACAATCAAACAACCGCCAGATGCTCTATAACAGGCGGTTATTTTTATACTGGTTCAATGTATCCTAATTTTGCTAACAAATATTTCTTTGCTGATTATTGTTCAGGTGAAATAGGTTTAGTTAGTTCAACTGGCTCAATAACTTGGGCACTAGATACTCCAAGTGTAATCACTTCTTTTGGTGAAGATGTAAATGGCGAGTTGTACATTACAAACGGAAGTACTGTTTCTAAAATCATAGACACTTCTTTGAGTAATACCAATTTTGACAAAAACACAATACGTGTTTATCCAAATCCAGCAAAAACTCAAATTACAATTGACAACTCATCAAATACAACATTTAATGCTATTCAACTTATAGACATTACTGGAAAGATTTTATATGCAGAAAATAATTTAAATGCAACTAGCAAAACAATCAATACTTCACACTTTACTGCTGGATTATATATTGTAGTGGCAGAAGATTTGAATGGAAATCAATTTAAATCAAAAGTTATTATAGAATAAAAAAACTAAAAATCATATTTGGTATTATGGTGCAGGATTCGGATATAATTCTTGAATCTTGTTAATTTCATTGATGACATTTAAAGAGAGTTTAATCTCAAAAGAATCAATATTTTCTTTTAATTGCTCCATGGTTGTGGCACCGATTATGGTCGAAGTTACAAACTGTTGTTGATTTACAAAAGCCAACGCCATTTGCGTAAGTGTCATTCCATTTCGCTCGGCAATAGTTTTATAAAATTGAGTTGCTTTAAAACAATTGTCATTCGTATATCGAGTGAAATTTGGAAACAAGCCAAGTCTCGAATTCGATTGAATGCCTTTCAAATGTTTACCCGTCAAAAAACTAAAAGCCAAAGGTGAATAGCCTAATAAGCCTATGTTTTCGCGCATACCTATTTCTGACAATCCAATTTCATATATTCTATTCAATAACGAATAGGGATTTTGAATGGTTATAATTCTTGGTAAATTATATTTTTCGCTTTCTGAAATATATTTCATTATACCATAAGGATTTTCATTTGAAACACCAATATTCTTGATTTTTCCATCTTTAATCAGTCCGTCAAAAATAGTAAGCACCTCTAAAAAATTATAACGCCATTCTTTATCTATAGTAGCAACACCTCTTTGCCCAAACATATTCATAACCCTTTCTGGCCAATGCATTTGGTATAAATCAATGTAATCTGTTTGAAGATTTTTTAAACTTTTATCTACCGCTTGAAGAATACTTTTCTTTGAAAAATCTAAAGGTTGTCTTATATAATCCATCCCTCTATTTGGGCCAGCGATTTTGGTTGCAAGAACAATTTTTTCACGATAATTTGTTTTTTTTAACCAAGTTCCAATATACTTTTCGGTTGCACCCAAAGTTTGTTTTCTTGCTGCAATGGGATACATTTCGGCAGTGTCAATAAAATTAATACCTCTTTCGATAGCATAATCTAATTGTGAATGCGCTTCGTTTTCAGTGTTTTGCTCACCAAAAGTCATGGTGCCAAGACAAACTTTACTAATTTTTATATCGGTATTGGGTAATTTGGTGTAGATCATTAGTAGTTCTTAGGGATTGCAAATATAATTATGATTAAAAAACTTTTATACAAATCAAGGCAAAATATTTATTAAACTTTGTTGCCTTGTACTGATTATTTATACTAGTTATTTAGTCAATTACCCCATTTGGATGCTTTGTTACCCCTTCTGAAAATTCTGTAACCCCTTCTGGACATTCCATAACCCCTTCTGGGTGTTTCAAAACCCCATCAGGATGCTTTATTACCCCAATTGGATACTCCATTACCTTTTTTGGATGCTTCAAAACCCTAACTGGATGGTTTATTACCCCAATTGGATATTTCATTACCCCATGTGGATGCTTCAAAACCCTATATAGAATATACATTAATGAGATTTACAAAAACAAGAGGTTTCATTTATTGGTATCAGAAGTAGCAAGAAATATATACTTAAGCATATCCGCTTTCAGGTTCTAAAAGATATACCGCAAATTATTCACCGTTTTAAAGTCTTTTTTAATTGCAAAATTATGGTTTTATGAGGTTTTTCAAATCTGGCAGACTTACGTTTGCAAACCAAACCTATGATCTTTCAACCCCTAGTGGCTTAGTTTTGTTTCTGTTTATAAGACTATTTAGTGATTGACTGCATTTTGAATTAAACAGTGTCTTTTTCATCAAAATGCATGGATTTATACTCTAGTTGAAGTGTTTTACAGAGTTGCATCAACATAGAAACGGTTAACTCTGTTGTTCCGTTTTCAATTTTGTTGTAACTGCTTTGGGTGATGTTTAATTGACTTGAAACGTAGTGTTGCGAATAGCCCAACTCGTTTCTTCTTTTTTTGATTTTAATTAAAATTTTCTCGACCATATACCATAGAATTAATGTTTTAAGTTGATAGCGTTTGTTTGAGACTTAACTAATACTTGTGGTTTTGTGGTTTTCAAATATAGCAAAAAAAAAAAAAATGTCTTACAAAAAAAATGAAAATATTTTATTCTCTTAGAGAATAATTTTGTGCTACTTTTATTAGACTGGTTTGGAAATAATTAATGAATTTTACAAAAGAAAAAATTTCTGCAGAATGTGTTTTGTTATTTATTGAAAAATTATATATAAATTTAAAACATTAAACAAATGAAAAAATTATTTTTTAGTGCCGTGGCACTAGTAGCATTTAGTAGTGTTTCTTTTGGGAATACTATTGAAATTAATGAGCAATTAAACCAAAATAAAGCTGCTTTAATCAACACCGATTCAGACACACCTTAGTACTGATACTTGGGTTATTGACATGAAAATATATCAAAAATGGGGATATACGTTTGAAGAAGCTCTTGAGTTTGCAGATGCAGACTGGGACATTTGTATGGATGAATTGTATGTTGACTAACTAAAATAATTTTCTGCCAATTATTAAATTGGAAGAAAATTCAAACTAATTATGAAAAAAATCTTCTTTTTGACAATATTACTTGCTTCCTTTAATTTACATTCCCAAAGCAAATCAGGAAAAGCCATATATTCTGTAAAAATTCAAAGTGATAGTTTATTAAAAAAAACTATGTCATTTCGCTTACGCGAAAAATATGAGAGAGCGGAAAATGAAATTAAAAATTTAAAACTCAAATTAATTTTTAATGATACTATATCTTGGTTCTCAGAGGAAAAAAACACCAATGTTGATCCATTTGCTTTAAAAATAGCCGATTGTGAAAAAACATTCTTTACTGACTTACTTTCAAATCAAGTATTATTTACAGTTTCTGAAAGAAAAGGGATTTTTAGCAAAAATGAATTTTTAGTTCAAAAAACAATAGAAAATAACTGGATTTTTACTAACGAAGTAAAATTTATTCAAAATTTTAAATGTTACAAAGCCTATCAAGAAATTTCAATAAAAAATGATGAAGGAACATTTTACAGAACCATAATAGCATGGTATTGTCCTGAAATACCTTTTACTTTTGGTCCAAAAGGATATTGTGATTTACCGGGATTAATACTTGAACTTCATGATAAAAACACGGTATTTGGTTTAACAGAATTATCAATATACAATAATTCTTTAAATATAGATTTACCAAAAAAAGGTGAAAAGCTTGATTATGATAAATATTTAGAAATTTTAAAAGAAAGAGTTATGAAAAGAATGGAATTAAGCGAAAATTAATTTTTTTATTAGTGAAATCAACCCTGTTTTTTCTCCTCTTAACCTCATTTTCCTTCTCCCAAACCAAAACCATAACGGGAGTAGTTTCGGATACCATTAACAATCCGTTGGAAAGTGCTAATATCATCGCCTTACCCAAAAGCGAGAAAGGAAGTTTGAAATTTGCCATTGCTGATAACAAAGGTCGGTTTCGGTTGGAGTTGGACGAAAATATTCCTTATGAAATTACGGCATCGTATATTGGATATAAAGAACAGGTTTTGGTTCTTGAAGCCAACAGGTACTATCTTAAAAAACAAATTTTCTTGACATTATTTTTGCTAAATTTGCATTAGCAAAGAGGAAGCCTA
>Ga0102832_1000161_pt1 | contig 172890 bp, 169 predicted proteins | sample EBPBio282013_DNA_FD_88942 | JGI IMG/M metagenome (GOLD analysis project Ga0102832, IMG submission 88942) | Wastewater treatment Type I Accumulibacter community from EBPR Bioreactor in Madison, WI, USA - Reactor 2_5/28/2013_ DNA (Illumina Assembly) | ecosystem: Engineered > Bioreactor > EBPR >... | reverse complement strand
TTTGACCCTATCGTCTAGAGGCCTAGGACATCACCCTTTCACGGTGAGTACCGGGGTTCGAATCCCCGTAGGGTCGCCAAGTTTGGCTGCACTTGGACTCGCAAGAGTCGCAACGCAGCTACCGACGCGGAGTGGTAGTTCAGTCGGTTAGAATACCGGCCTGTCACGCCGGGGGTCGCGGGTTCGAGTCCCGTCCACTCCGCCAATCGATGCAAAAAAGCGACCTTCGGGTCGTTTTTTTCTTGCTATTCGTCCATGCGTCATGCGGTATGTTCGGCAGAGTTCCCTGGTCGAAGCCCTGATGGTCTGGGGGCGTCACGAGGCTGCTGGCAGGTTGCGTGGACGGGTCAAGCTGCAGGCGGATGACGCGCTGGCCGCGATCGAGCTGGCGCTGCGCTATCGAGCGCCGCTGGTCTCGCGCCTGTTGAACCACGTGCCGGTGGACGTGCAGTACGTGGAGCTCGAGCCGGGTGACGCACCGGTGCTGGTGCTGGCAGACGGCAGACGCCCGACCGACTGGATCGCACAGGCTGCCGGCGAATCTGCCTCGCACTTCCGGCGGCTGGTGGACACCGGCGCGTCATGGGGTGACCCGCTGATTGTCATGGGCCGAATGTCCGAACCGGGACCGATCGTCGTCTATGACGGTTGGCACCGCTGCGCGGCCTGGGTGGAATGCTGCCGTGTCGGCAGGTCGAGCGCGATGCCGGCGTACCTGGTGGTTCCGAGCACGCGCTGAAGCCGGAAGGTCCCGAGTGGTCTCCGCACTGGCGTGCAACAGGAGAAGTCCGCTTTCGGTATGCGTGTGTTGCGTTCGCGGTACACGTGTTGCGGCCTATGCATGACGTTGCCACCCCAGCGGCGGTCGCCCGATCACCGGGTGTGCTACATTCACCCGGTGATGAGCAAGCCCGTCGCCGTTTTTGGCTTTTACTTCTGGTTCTCTGTCCCCGGCGGACGAGAGGAAAGCCTGTAAGTCAGCGCGATCAGCAACCTCCCGAACCAACCGCCGCAGCGAGCCCGCCCGGCGGTTTTTTTGTGCCCATTCCCCCTGATTCACTCAAACCCCAAGGAAGAACACCGATGAACGCCAAAGCCGTCCCCGCCATCGAGTCCTGGCAGACGTCGCCGGAACGCACCAGCCGCACCGACGACGCACGCATCAAGGACATCACCGTGTTGCCTCCTCCCGATCACCTGATTCGCTTCTTCCCGATCCGGGGCACGCCGGTCGAATCGCTCATCGCCGACACCCGCCAGGCCATCCGCCGCATCATCAACGGCAAGGACGACCGCCTGCTGGTGGTGGTGGGGCCATGCTCCATCCATGACCCGGTGGCGGCGCTGGACTACGCGCGCCAGCTCAAGCCCCTGCGCGAGCGCTACGCCGACACGCTGGAAGTGGTGATGCGCGTGTACTTCGAAAAGCCCCGCACCACGGTGGGCTGGAAGGGCCTCATCAACGACCCCTACCTGGACGAGAGCTACCGCATTGACGAAGGCCTGCGCATCGCGCGCCAGCTGCTGATCGACATCAACCGCCTGGGCCTGCCGGCGGGCAGCGAGTTCCTGGACGTGATCTCGCCGCAGTACATCGGCGACCTGATCAGCTGGGGCGCCATCGGCGCGCGCACCACCGAAAGCCAGGTGCACCGCGAGCTGGCCAGCGGCCTGTCGGCGCCGATCGGCTTCAAGAACGGCACCGACGGCAACATCCGCATCGCCACCGACGCCATCCAGGCCGCAGCGCGCGGGCATCACTTCCTGTCGGTGCACAAGAACGGCCAGGTGGCCATCGTGCACACCGACGGCAACAAGGACTGCCACGTCATCCTGCGCGGCGGCAAGGCGCCCAACTACGACGCCGCCAGCGTCGACGCGGCCTGCCAGGAGCTGGCGGCCAGCAAGCTGCATCCCTCGCTGATGGTCGACTGCAGCCATGCCAACAGCAGCAAGCAGCACGAAAAGCAGCTGGACGTGGCGCGCGACGTGGCGGCGCAGGTCGGCGCCGGCTCGCGCGGCGTGTTCGGGTTGATGGTGGAAAGCCACCTCCATGGCGGCGCCCAGAAGTTCACGCCGGGCAAGGACCAGGCGGCCAAGCTGGAATACGGCAAGAGCATCACCGACGCCTGCATCGGCTGGGACGGCACGCAGACCATTTTGCAGGTGCTGGCCGACGCGGTGCGGGCGCGGCGCGGGCGCTGACGCGGGTCAAGCTCGGGCGCCGCGGATCGACTACATTTTCGGGGCGCGGCGCCGCCGGCGGCGCCGCGCCCCGACCGATCACATTTCAGGAGGCCCGCCGATCATGCAGAGCGAAGTACGCGTCATTCAGGACGAACGCACCGAATGGCGCTTCGATCTCGACCACGCCGCACCGATGGACAACGCGCAGGCGCGCGCCTGGCTGGACACGCAGTTCACCCAGCTGGGCGGCGAGCCGCTGCGCCCCACGGGCAAGCTGTTGCTGGCCGACAAGGTGCTGGTGGTGGCGCGCGAAGCCGGCGCGCGTCGGCTGGACGACCCGGCGTGGGCCCAGGACTTCGCGCGCGCGGCCAGCGCCGCGCTGGCCAAGCCGGTGGTGCGCATCGACCTGGCGGCGATGACGGTGTCGTACTGAGTTGCAAGTCAAATCAGGTGCTGGCGACCGTCAGACTTGCGCCAGAAGCTATCTTTTTTGAAGTGATTCAAGCAGCCGGCCGTGCACCCCGCCGAAGCCGCCGTTGCTCATGCACAGCACATGGTCGCCCGGCCGCACGGCCTGCGTGACTTGCCGCACCACCTCGTCGATGCTGCCGGCCACCTGGGCGCGCGCGCCCAGCGGTGACAGCGCGGTGGCGACGTCCCAGTCCAGCCCGCCGGTGTGGCAGATGCTCAGGTCGGCGTGCTCCAGCGCCCAGGGCAGCTGGGACTTCATGGTGCCCAGCTTCATGGTGTTGCTGCGCGGCTCGAACACGGCCAGGATGCGCTGCCCGGCCTGACCGGCGGCGTCCAGCTGGCGGCGCAGGCCGTTCACCGTGGTGCGGATCGCCGTCGGGTGGTGGGCGAAGTCGTCGTACACCGTGATCTCGCCGCCCGCCGCCGCCACGCGGCCGCGCACTTCCATGCGGCGGCGCACGTTCTGGAACTGTGCCAGCGCCGCGCAGGCCGCGGCCGGATCGACGTCCACGTGCTCGGCCGCGGCGATGGCCGCCAGCGCGTTGAGCTGGTTGTGCTGGCCCGACAGCGACCAGCGCACGCGGCCGACGGCGCGCCCGCGCTGCTGCACCTCGAAGTCCGACGCCTCGCCGTGCGCGGTGAAGTCGCTGATCGCGCTGCCGAAGCCGCGCCGCTGGCTCCAGCAACCCTGCGCCAGCACGCGCGTCAGGCTTTCTTCCAAATCGTTGACGATGACGCGCCCGGACGGTGGCACGGTGCGCGCCAGATGGTGGAATTGCCGTTCGATGGCCGCCAGATCGTCAAAGATGTCGGCGTGATCGAACTCCAGGTTGTTCAGCACCGCCGTGCGTGGGCGGTAGTGCACGAACTTGCTGCGCTTGTCGAAGAAGGCGGTGTCGTATTCGTCGGCCTCGATGACGAACAGGGGTCGATCCTGCCCCGGGGCCGGCGCGCCCAGGCGTGCCGATATGCCGAAGTTCAGCGGCACGCCGCCCACCAGGAAGCCGGGCGACAGCCCGGCGCTTTCCAGAATCCAGGCCAGCATCGACGTGGTGGTGGTCTTGCCGTGCGTGCCGGCCACGGCCAGCACATGGCGGCCCTGCAGCACCTGCTCCAGCAGCCACTGCGGGCCGCTGGTGTAGGGCGCGCCGGCGTCCAGGATGGCTTCCATCAGCGGATACTTCGGCGTGCCATCGGCCAGCCGGGCGCGGCTGACCACGTTGCCGATGACGAACATGTCGGGCTTGAGTGCCAGCTGCCCGGCGTCGTAGCCCTCGATCAGCTCGATGCCCAGCGCGCGCAGCTGCTCGCTCATCGGCGGGTAGACGCCGGCGTCGCAGCCGGTGACGCGGTGGCCGGCCTCGCGCGCCAGCGCCGCCAGCCCGCCCATGAAGGTACCGCAGATGCCCAGGATGTGAATGTGCATGGGGCGAGATTCTAGTGGCCGTGCCTGGATTGCTGGTTTTGAATCAAATTGGCCTCCAGCGCCCGACTGGCGAGCGTCAGCAGCTATCCAAACGATAGTGAAAAGCCGAGTGTCGGGGCGCCGGTCGAGGGGCGTCGGGACCCGGCCTGCCGCGCCGCCGCCTATCTGGGGAACAGCTCGCGCAGCCGCAGCTTGTAGAACTTGCCGGTCGAGGTGCGCGGCACGGCGTCGATCACCTCGTAGCGCTCGGGCAGCTGCCACTTGGCGAAGCCCTTGGTCAGCATCAGGGCGTTCATCTCCTCGGGCGTGGCCCGCTGGCCGGGCTTGAAGGCGACGCAGGCCAGCGGGCGCTCGCTCCACTTCTCGTCCGGGATGGCGATCACCGCCGCCTCGGCCACGGCCGGGTGGGCCATGAGCGCGTTTTCCAGATCGACCGAGCTGATCCACTCGCCGCCGGACTTGATCAGGTCCTTGGTGCGGTCGCTGATGCGCATGTAGCCCAGCGTGTCGACGCTGGCGACGTCACCGGTGCGCAGCCAGCCGTCGGCGCTGAACTTGTCGGGCGGCGCGCCGGCCTCGTGGTAGCCGCCGGTGATGAAGGGCCCGCGCACCTGCAGCTCGCCCACGCTGCTGCCGTCCCAGGGCTGGTCCTGGCCGGCTTCGCCACGGATGCGCAGATCGACCAGCGGCACCGGCACGCCCGCCATGGCGGCGCGGCGGTACTTCTCGTCGGCGCTGGCGCCTTGCAGCTCGGCGCGCGGATACGACAGCGTGCCCACCGGGCTGGTCTCGGTCATGCCCCAGCCCTGCATGATCCACACGCCATGGCGATCGAAGGCGCGGATCAGGCTTTCCGGCACCGCTGCGCCGCCGACCATGGAGCGCAGCTGCGCCGGCAGTGTCCAGCGCCCGTGGTGCGGCGAATTGGGCTGCTGCGAGGCCTCGTACAGCTGGATCATGGCCAGCCAGATGGTGGGCACGCCCAGCGTCAGCGTGGGCGGCTGCTGCTGCATCAGGTCCAGCAGGTCTTCGGGGTGCAGGTGCGGACCCGGAAACACCAGTTTGGCCCCCACCATGACGGCGATGTAGGGCATGCCCCAGCTGTTGGCGTGGAACATGGGGGTGACCGGCATCACCACGTCGGTGTTGCGCACGGCGGTGGCGTCGGGCAGGGCGCCGACCAGCGAATGCAGCACCGTGGAGCGGTGCGAATACACCACGCCCTTGGGCTTGCCGGTGGTGCCCGAGGTGTAGCACATGGAGGTGGGGTCGTCCTCGGCGTGCGGGGCGTACTCGAAGGTGTCGGGGTCGGCGGCCGCCAGCAGCGCCTCGTAGTCGGTGAACTCGGGCGCCACCGGCGCGCCGGCGAAGGGGAACACGATCACCCGCTCGAAGCGGTGCAGGTGGGCGAACTGCTGGTACAGCGGCAGCAGCACGTCGTCAATCACCAGGAAGCGGTCGGCCGCGTCGCCGGCGATCCAGCCGATCTCCTCGGGCGGCAGGCGCAGGTTCAGGGTGTGCATCACGCCGCCGGCGGCGGGAATGCCGAAATAGCACTCCAGGTGCGCGTGGTGGTTCCAGCACAGGGTGGCGACGCGATCGCCCTTTTGCAGGCCCAGGCCCTGCAGCGCCGCCGCCAGCGCGCGCGTGCGGCGGTAGTACTCGCCGTAGCTGTGGCGCCGCAGGCTCTTGTCGGGCAGGCGCGAGACGATCTCGTTGTCGTGAAACAGCCGCCCGGCGCGCTCCAGCAGGTGGTTGAGCGACAGCGGGGTGTTCATCATCGTGGATTTCATCGAACGGTCTCCGGTGGGGTCACGGGCGACTGTAAGTGAGCCGTGTCGGTGGGCGGGGCACAATGGGGCCCATGGAAACCCTGACGCACGAGCTGGCCGCGCACGCCGCCCGCCTGGTGGTGGAGGAGGGCCTGGACTACGGCGGGGCCAAGCGCCGCGCCCAGAAGCTGCTGGGGCTGCCCGCGCGCGCCGCGCTGCCCGACAACGCGCTGGTGGAGTCCGAGGTGCGCGCCTACCTGAGCCTGTTCCACGCCGACACACAGCCGGCCGAACTGGCGGCGCTGCGCCGGCTGGCGCTGCGCTGGATGCAGCGGCTGGCCGAATTCCGGCCGCATGTCACCGGCGCGGTGTGGAACGGAACCGCCACGCGGCGCTCGGACGTCTACCTGCAACTGTTCTGCGACGACCCCAAGTCGGCGGAAATCGCCCTCATCGACCACCAGGTCGGCTACCAGGCGCGCAGCGTCAGCGGCTTCAATGGCGCGCCGGTGGACGCGCTGAGCTTTTCCAGCCCCTGCCCGGAACTGGGAGAAGCCATCGGCGTGCACCTGATGATCCACGACCACGACGAGCTGCGCGGCGCCCTCAAGGCCGGCCGCCAGGGCCAGCCGATGCGCGGCGACCTGCAGGCCCTGGCGCAGCGCATGCAGACGGAGCCCTTGTCATGACCCAGTCCGATCCCCAGCCCGTGATGGCCGCCACCTCGCTGGCGCGACCAATGGGGCGCCGCCTGGCCCTGGCGGCCGTGGCGCTCACCGCTGCCGGCGCGGGCGCCTGGTACGCCGCGCGCCGAAACCAGCTGTCCGAGCCCGAACTGACCAGCTTCTGGGAACACAGCTTTCCCGCCCCGGATGGCACCACGCTGGCGCTGGCCAGCTTGCGCGGGAGGCCGCTGCTGGTCAACTTCTGGGCCACCTGGTGCCCGCCCTGTATTGCCGAACTGCCGTTATTGAGCGCCTTTTATACAGAACACAAGGCCAACGGCTGGCAAGTCCTGGGGCTGGCGGTGGACAAGCCGGAGCCGGTGGCGCGTTTCCTGGCCCAGACACCGGTCAGCTTTCCGGTTGCGCTGGCCGGTCTGCAGGGCGCCAATCTGACGCGCGAGTTGGGCAATACCGCCGGTGGCCTGCCGTTCAGTCTGCTGTTTGACGCCAGTGGGCAGTTGCGCGAGCGCAAGCTGGGGCAGCTGCGCGAAGGCGATCTTCTGGCCTGGCGCAAGGCCGTGGGCAGCGCCTGAGCGCTGCGGTCGACACCGCCAAATTCAAGCAATTAAACGAAATTCGAAGCCAATCGACCCGAATTGCGTTAAATTCGGCCCTGTTCCCCATTAATTGGTAAGCAACATGGATCTGCGCAAGCTCAAGACCCTGATCGACCTGGTGTCGGAGTCTAACGTGTCTGAACTGGAAATCACCGAAGCCGAGGGCAAGGTGCGCATCGTCAAGAGCGGCCAGCCGACGGCGGCACAGGTGGTTTACGCCCCCATGGCCGCGCCCGCCGCGGCACCGGTGGCCGCGGTGGCCACCGCGGCTGCGCCGGCTGCCGCGGCGCCGGTGGCCGAGCCGGCCGAGAGCGCCGGCTTCGTCGTCAAGTCGCCCATGGTGGGGACCTTCTACCGCTCGGCCAGCCCGGGCGCCAAGCCTTTCGTCGAGTTGGGGCAGGCCATCAAGGAAGGCGACACGCTGTGCATCATCGAGGCCATGAAGATCCTCAACGAGATCGAAGCCGAGAAGAGCGGCACCGTCACCAAGATCATGGGCGAAAACGGTCAGGCGGTCGAATTCGGCCAGCCGCTGTTCGTCATCGAATAAGAAGCTGCGGGCAGCGGATGTTCAAGAAAATACTGGTCGCCAATCGCGGTGAAATCGCCCTGCGCATCCAGCGCGCCTGCCGTGAGCTCGGCGTCAAGGCCGTGATGGTCTATTCCGAGGCCGACAAGGACGCCAAGTACGTGCGCCTGGCCGACGAGGCGGTGTGCATCGGCCCGGCGCCGTCGTCGCAAAGCTACCTGCACATGCCGGCGCTGATCTCGGCGGCCGAGGTGACGGACGCCGAGGCGATTCACCCCGGCTACGGCTTTCTGAGCGAGAACGCCGACTTCGCCGAGCGGGTGGAAAAGAGCGGCTTTCAGTTCATCGGGCCGACGCCCGAAAACATCCGCGTCATGGGCGACAAGGTGTCGGCCAAGCAGGCCATGATCAAGGCCGGCGTGCCCTGCGTGCCGGGCTCCGATGGCGAGCTGCCCGAGGACCCGGCGGCCATCCGCCGCATCGCCAAGTCGATCGGCTACCCGGTGATCATCAAGGCCGCCGGCGGCGGCGGCGGGCGCGGCATGCGCGTGGTGCACACCGAGGCGGCGCTGCTGGGCGCGGTGCAGATGACCAAGGGCGAGGCGGCGGCGGCCTTCAACAACCCGGCGGTGTACATGGAGAAGTTCCTCCAGAATCCGCGCCACATCGAGATCCAGGTGCTGGCCGACAAGCACCGCAACGCGGTGTACCTGGGCGAGCGCGACTGCTCCATGCAGCGGCGCCACCAGAAGGTGATCGAGGAGGCGCCGGCCCCAGGCATCCCGCGTCGCCAGATCGAGCGCATCGGCGAGCGCTGCGTGGCCGCCTGCAAGAAGATCGGCTACCGCGGCGCCGGCACCTTCGAGTTCCTGTACGAGAACGGCGAGTTCTACTTCATCGAGATGAACACCCGCGTGCAGGTCGAGCACCCGGTGACCGAGTGGATCACCGGGGTGGACATCGTGCGCACCCAGATCATGGTGGCCGCCGGCGAGAAGCTGCCCTTCACCCAGCGCCAGATCCAGGTCAAGGGCCACGCCATCGAGTGCCGCATCAACGCCGAGGACCCGTTCAAGTTCACCCCCTCGCCGGGGCGCGTCACCCACTGGCACATGCCGGGCGGCCCTGGCGTGCGGGTGGATTCGCACGTCTACAACAACTACTTCGTGCCGCCCAACTACGACTCCATGATCGGCAAGATCATCGTCTACGGCGACACGCGCGAGCAGGCCATCGCCCGCATGCAGACCGCGCTGGCCGAGACCGTGATCGAGGGCATCCACAGCAACGTGCCGCTGCACCGCGAACTGATGGTGGACGCCAAGTTCATGGAAGGCGGCACCAACATCCATTACCTGGAGAAGTGGCTGAGCGAGCACCAGCGGTGAGCCCGCGACGTCGCCCGCCCTGCCGTCCGCGCGGGCAGGGGCGGCGCCACCCGTGACCGGGACGCCCCGGCTCCGGTGCCCCGGGGTGGGTCGGCCCGGCAGCCTTCTGGCGGGGCTTGCCGCCCCGCCCGCGTTCCATCTTCGGCGTGGACGCGGAAGGCGCGCAGGCTGCTTGATCTGATGCCATATCGGCTTCTGGCGCTTGCGGGGCGTGCGCCGGCAGCTATCTTTTTGAAAGCAAACCACCTGCCATGTTCGAACTGCGCCTGATCTGCCCGGAAGACCGGGTCGAGCCCCTGTCCGACGCGCTGGAAGCGCTGGAGGCGCTGAGCGTCTCGGTCGAGGACGCCGACGCCGACACCGCGGCCGAGCGCGCCCTGTTCGGCGAGCCCGGCCTGCCGCCGCCAGCGCAAAGCTGGTCGCGCTCGCGCGTGGTGGCGCTGTTCGCCGCCGAGGCCGACGCGCGCGAGGCAGCGCGCCTGCTGGCGCTGCAGGACTTCTGGGACGGCTGCACCATTGCCGCCATCGCCGCCGTGCCCGAGCAGGACTGGGTGCGCCTGACGCAGTCGCAGTTCGAGCCGGTGCCCATCACCCCCAGCTTCTGGATCGTGCCCACCTGGCACGAGGTGCCGGCCCAGGCCGAGCGCGTGATCCGGCTCGACCCAGGCCTGGCCTTCGGCACCGGCACCCATCCCACCACGCGCATGTGCCTGCGCTGGCTGGCCGCCCAGCCGCCGCGGGGCCAGCGCGTGCTGGACTACGGCTGCGGCTCCGGCATCCTGGCTATCGGCGCGGCGCTGCACGGCGCCGCCCGCGTGGACGCGGTCGACATCGACCCCGCCGCCGTGCAGGCCACGCAGGACAACGCCACCGCCAACGGCGTGGCGCTGCGCGCCGGCCTGCCGGAGCTGGCGCAGGGCGTCTACGACACCGTGCTGGCCAACATCCTGGCCACGCCGCTGAAGGTGCTGGCCCCGCTGCTGGCGGCCCACGTGGCGCCCGGCGGCGCCCTGGTGCTGGCCGGTGTGCTGGAGCGTCAGACCGAAGAGCTGCGGCAAGCCTACCGGCCCTGGCTGGCGCTGGAGGTGGCCGACACCGAGGACGGCTGGGTGCTGCTGGTGGCGCGCCGGCCCTGACGGCGGCCGCGGGCTGCTGCTGCCTACAATCGCCGCACCATGAGCCTGATCACGCGCTGCCCGGCCTGTGCGACCATGTTCAAGGTCGTGCCGGACCAGTTGCGCATCTCGGCCGGCTGGGTGCGTTGCGGCCATTGCCAGGAGGTGTTCGACGCCGCCGCGCACATGCTGCCGTACAGCGAAAGCGTGCGCCTGCAGGCGCCGCCACCGGCGCCCGGCCCGCTGGCGCCGTCGCCGGTGCCAGTACCCGAGCCAGTACCCGAGCCAGCCCCCCCGCCGGCGTCCCTTCCCGCCCCCCGTGACGAGCCCTCGCGTCCGCTGTTCGTGCCGCCGGGCGCGGCCTTCGTGTGGCGCCCCGCCGCCGGCACGCCTGCGGTGGCACCGGCCACGGACACGGCGGTCGATGCCGGGCAGGACCACGCGTTCCTGCCGTCACCCCACGCCGACACCCTGCCGGCGCCGATCATGGGTGAACCGGCACCGGTCGCGGCCCGGATGGCGCCCGCGGTCTCGGTCGCCAGCCTGCTGCTGGCCACCGCCACCGGGGCGCCCGCCGCGCCGTCGGACATCGACCACGCGCCCCGTGCCGATGCCGAAGGCGAGCCCGAGCCGGCGGATCCGCCGGGCGTCCAGGCGGCACCCGAAGCCGACACGGCCGTCGTCGCGCCGGACCCTGCTGCCGCACGCGAGCCGGAGCCAGAGCCGGAACCCGAACCCGTGCCGGAGCCCGAACCCGAACCCGAACCCGAACCCGAACCCGAACCCGAACCCGTGCCGGAGCCGGAGCCGGAGCCGGAGCCGGAGCCGGAGCCGGAGCCGGAGCCGGAGCCGGAGCCGGAGCCCGAGCCCGAGCCCGAGTCCGAGTCCGAACCGGAGCCCACGGCTGAGCTGGCGATCGAGGCGCCGCCGGCGGCGCCGTCCTTCGTCGCGGCGGCGCGGCGGCGTGCCTTCTGGTCGTCGCGCCCGGCGCGCGCCGCCCTGTGGTCCCTGCTGACGCTGCTGGTGCTGGGCCTGGCCCTGCAGGCGACGTTGAGCCGGCGCGACTGGCTGGCGGCGCAGGCGCCGGGCCTGGCGCCGGCGCTCGAGTTGCTGTGCCAGCCGTGGGCTTGCCAGGTGCGGCCCTATCGGCAGCTGGAGGCCATCGTCATCGACAGCTCGGCGTTCAACCGCAGCGGCACCGACAGCTTCCGCTTCAGCGTCACGCTGCGCAACACCGCCGATCTGCCGGTGGCCACGCCCGCGCTGGAGCTCACCCTGACCGACGCCGCCGACCAGCTGCTGCTGCGCCGCGTGATCGGCGCCGCCGAGCTGGGCGCGCCGCCGGCGCTGGCCGCGCGTGGCGAGTTCAGCGCCAGCCAGCTGCTCAGCGTCGCCGACAGCGCCAGCCCCTCGTCCATCGTCGGCTACCGGCTGGTGGCCTTTTACCCCTGACGCGCCGGGCGCCGCGCGGCGCCCGCGCCTTGTTTTTCTTCCACGGAGATCCCTACCCCATGGCCACCCTGATCTGCGGCTCGCTGGCGTTCGATACCATCATGGGCTTCGAGGGGCGCTTTGCCGAGCAGATCCTGCCCGACCAGCTGCACATCCTCAACGTGTCCTTCCTGGTGCCCGCGCTGCGGCGCGACTTCGGCGGCTGCGCCGGCAACATCGCCTACGCCATGCGCCAGCTGGGCGGCCAACCGTTGCCCATGGCCACGCTGGGCAACGACGGCGGCGACTACCTGGAGCGGCTGCGCGCGCTGGCCATCGACACCGAGTTCGTGCGCCAGATCGACGACACCTACACCGCGCAGGCCATGATCATGACCGACCGCGACAACAACCAGATCACCGCCTTCCATCCTGGCGCCATGATGCAGGCGCACCGCACGGCCGTGCGCGCGCGCGCCGACATCGGCCTGGGCATCGTCGCCCCCGACGGGCGCGACGCCATGCTTCAGCACGCCGAGCAGTTCCATGCCGCCGGCATCCCCTTCGTGTTCGACCCCGGCCAGGGCCTGCCGATGTTCGACGGCCACGAGCTGGCGCATTTCGTCGAGCTGGCCAGCTGGGTCACCGTCAACGACTACGAAGGCCGCATGCTGTGCGAGCGCATGGGCGTGGAGCCGGCCGAGCTGTCGCGTCGCGTGCGCGGCCTGGTGGTGACGCTGGGCGGCGCCGGCTGTGACCTGTGGGAGGGCGGCCGCAAGACCCATGTGCCCGCCGTGGCGCCCGAGGCGGTGGTTGACCCCACCGGCTGCGGCGACGCCTGGCGCGGCGCGCTGCTGCACGGGCTGGAGCAGGGCTGGCCGCTGGAGCGCTGCGCCGCGCTGGGCAACCGCCTGGGCGCGCTCAAGATCGCCAGCCGCGGCCCACAGAACTACCAGGTCGATCCGGCCACGCTGGCCCTGGCCGGCGGCTGAGGGTTCACAGGGCCTCAGCCCAACGCCTTGCCCAGCGCCTGACCCATGCGGACGGCGCCGCCCGGCGCCCATTCGGCGGCAAAGCGCAAGGTGCCGCGCGGCCACAGCAGCACCACGGTGGAGCCGAGCAGAAAGCGCCCCATCTCCTGGCCGCGCTCCAGTTCGATGGCCTGGTCGTCGTAGCGCCAGCGGCGGATCTGGCCCGGCCGCGGCGGGTTGACCACGCCGTGCCAGGTGGTGGCCATGCTGCCGACGATGGTGGCGCCCACCAGCACCAGCGCCAGCGGGCCGCGCGCGGTGTCGAACTCGCACACCACGCGCTCGTTGCGCGCGAACAGCCCCGGCACGCCGCGCGCCGTCACCGGGTTGACCGAGAACAGATCGCCCGGCACATGCACCATGGCGCGCAGCCGTCCGGCGCAGGGCATGTGGATGCGGTGGTAGTCGCGCGGGCTCAGGTACAGGGTGGCGAACTGGCCGTGCTCGAACTCGGCCGCCAGCCGCGCGTCGCCGCCCAGCAGGGCGGTGGTGCTGTAGGCATGCCCCTTGGCCTGGAAGATCTGGTCGCGCTCGATGGCGCCGAACTGGCTGATCGCGCCGTCCACCGGGCACAGCCAGTCGGCCTCGGCCAGCGGACGTGCGCCGGGCTGGAGCGCGCGGGTGAAGAAGTCGTTGAAGCTGGCGTAGCTGTCGATGCGCGGCTCGGCCGCCTCGCTCATGTCGACGCCGTAGCGGGCGACGAAGCGGCGGATGGCGGCGTGCGTCAGGTCGCCCAGGCGGGCGCTGGCGGCGCGGCCGGCCAGCCGGGTGAGCAGCTGCTTGGGCAGCAGGTATTGGCCGGTGACGGCCAGGCGGTCGGACAGGGGTGTGGACAAGGCGGTGGCGTCGGTCGGTGGCGGTGGCAGGGACCGCGCGAGCCGCATTGTCCCCGATGCCGCGGCGCCGCTGGCGCCGCGCGGCGTCATCAGGCCGGCACGATCAGCGCATCGGCCTGGCGCGGCCTGGCCAGCGCCGTCTCGGCGCGCCAGCCGTACAGCCATTGCAGCGCGTCGTAGAAGCGCTCGGGCGTGCGGCCTTCCCACAGCTGGTTGCGCACCAGGCGCTCCACGCCGTCGGCGTGGTACAGGCGCCCCATCTCGCGCGCCGACAGCACCACGCGCGCGGTGCGCGGGATGCGGCTTTGCTCGTACAGCGCGAAGGCGCGGCCGATGTCCAGCGCGCAGGCCTTCATGGCCTCGGCCAGCGTCACCGCGTCCTCGATCGCCATGCAGGCGCCCTGCGCCAGGTACTGCAGCATGCCGTGCGCGGCGTCGCCCAGCAAGGTGACGCGGCCCGCCGTCCAGCGCGGGATCGGCTGGCGGTCGGCGGTGGCCCAGCGGCGCCAGCTCCTGGGGCATTCCAGCAACTGGCGCGGGCGCGGGTGGATGCCCTGGAAGTAGCTCAGCACTTCTTCCTTGCTGCCGTCGGAGACGCTCCACTGCTCCTGCTGGCGGCTGTGGAAGGTGACCACCAGGTTGTATTCGCTGCCGCCGCGCAGCGGGTAGTGCACCAGGTGGCAGTTGGGGCCGGCCCAGACCACCGGGGCGTTGACTTGCAGGTCGCGCGGCATGTCGGCCAGCGGCACCACGGCGCGGTACACCACGTGGCCCGACACGCGCGGCGCGTCGCCGAAGAAGAGCTCGCGCGCCACCGAGCGCACGCCGTCGGCCGCCACCAGGGCGTCGGCGGTGAAGCACTGGCCGTGCTGGTCGATGGCGGTGACGCTGGCGGCGTCCTGCTCGATGCGCACCACCTTGGTCGAGGTGCGAAACTGGATGCGGTCCGAGCCGCGCACTCCCTCTAGGATCGAGGTGTGGATGTCGGCGCGGTGGATCACCGCGTAGGGGTTGCCAAAGCGGGCGCGGAAGGCCTGGCCCACCGGAAAGCGCCCGACCACGCTGGCGTCGACCGCGTCCATCATGATCAGCTCGTCGGTGAACACGGCGCGGCGGCGCGCGTTCTCGCCCACGCCCAGCGCGTCCAGGGCGGCAAAGGCGTTGGGGCCGAGCTGGATGCCGGCGCCGATCTCGCCAATCTCGGCCGCCTGCTCCAGCAGCGTGACGCGCAGGCCCAGCCGGGCCAGCGCCAGCGCCGCCGCCAGGCCGCCGATGCCGCCGCCGACCACCAGCAGGTGCCGCGGTTCAGTCATGGGGTCTCCTGTTCACTTCAAAATCAATAGCTGCTGGCGCTTGCCAGACAAGCGCTGGGGCCTTTTTTTGCTCGAATCACTCGGGCTGGCCGATGGTGAGCGCGATCTCGCCCACGCCGTCGATGCGGCCGGTGATGCGGTCGCCCGGCTGCACCGCGCCCACGCCCTCGGGCGTGCCGGTGTAGATCAGATCGCCCGGCTGCAGGTGGTAGTAGTGCGACAGGTTGGCGACGATCTCGGGCACGCTCCAGATCAGCTCCTTCAGGTCGGCGTTCTGCCTGACCGTGCCGTTGACGCTGAGCTGGATGGCGCCGGCCCTCGGGTGGCCGATGGCGCTGGCCGGCACCAGCTCGCTCATCACCGCCGCCTGCTCGAAGTCCTTGCCGAAGTCCCAGGGCCGGCCCATTTCGCGCGACTTGATCTGCAAATCGCGCCGCGTCATGTCCAGCCCGCAGGCGTAGCCCCACACGCAGTCCTGCGCCTGCTCGGGCGCGACGCGCAAGGCCGGCTTGCCGATGGCGATGACCAGCTCCATCTCGTAGTGGTAGTTCTGGCTGCCCAGCGGGTAGGGCACGGTGGCGCCCGACAGCACCAGGTGGGCGGGGGTCTTGTTGAAGTAGAAGGGCGGCTCGCGGTCGGGGTCGAACCCCATCTCGCGCGCGTGGGCGGCGTAGTTGCGGCCGACGCAGAAGATGCGGCTGACGGCGTACTGCTGCGCGCTGCCGCGCACCGGCACGGCGGCCTGGGGGGCGGGGGGGAAGAGGTAGGAAGTCATGTGGTGTGCTCTTGAAAATGTAGCTGCTGGCGCTCGACTGGCGGGCGATGGAGGTCAAAAATCCTCGTAAAAACCGAGCGCACGCTGCATCGGCGCGTCGTCCACGTGGAACAGGTAGGCGTCCCGTCCGGTGGCGCGGTGCGTGAGCTGGGCGTGCGTCGGCACCGCCAGCGTATCGCCTTCCGTCCACTTCAGGGTGACGCCGTCGATTTCGGATTCGCCCTGTCCCTCGATCACGTGGATCACGCTGCTGGCCGAGCGCCGGCGCGGCGCGAAGTCCTGCCCGGCGCGCAGCTGCTGCGCCGAAAAGCCCAGCGTCGGCAGGCAGGGGCGGCCGGTCTCGGGGTTGACGTAGGCCAGCTGCACCGCCTCGTGCGCCGGCGTGACGCTGGCCAGCGCGCCCAGCGCCTGGCGCACGTCGCGCCACGGAAAGCGGATTTGCGGGTATTGCGGGCGCAGCGCCTGGCCCAGCGAGGCATAGGGCAGCAGGCCGGCGCGCAGGTACTTGTTCTGCGACGCGTCCGGCTGCGCGCCCGCCACCTGCGACGGGCCCTCGATGGCGTAGGACGCCTCCAGGTGGTAGATGAAGGGCAAGTCCAACGCGTCCAGCCACACCACCGGGCCGCTGCCTTCGTGGCCGTGCTCGTGCCAGTTGAGCGCCGGCGTCAGGATCAGGTCGCCCTTGTGCATCGGGCACTTCTCGCCGTTGACCGTGGTGTAGCCGCCTTCGCCCTCGATGACGAAGCGCACCGCCGTCGGCGTGTGGCGGTGGTTGGGCGCCACCTCGCCCGGCAGGATGAGCTGCAGACCGACGTAGATGGAGGGCGTGGCCACCAGCTTGTCCAGCCCGTGGCCGGGGTTGCACAGCACCAGCACGCGGCGCTCGGCCTTCTCGATCGGCGTCAGCTCGCCGGCGCGCAGCAGGTGGGGGCGCACGTCCTGGTAGCGCCACATGAAGGGCTGCGTCTGGCGCACTGGCTGGTGGCGCGGCAGCAGCCCGCGCAACTGCGGCCACAGCGGCGCCACCGAAAGGTCGTTGATGGCCTTCAGGTACTCGGGCGGCAGGTCTTCCAGCCGGCCCAGCGATTGGGCATGGCCGAGCGGGTTCAGGGTGTCGGGGGCGTTCATGGGTGGTCTCCTGGACAGTGGGGCCGGGCGCCGGGTGCCGGGTGCCGGCCAAGACAATTAATATGTATGCTTAGCAGTTTAGGCGATCAGGCCGCCTGGCGCAAGTGGCGGGCGACGCGGGCCCCCAGGCGCCGGCCGCTGCCGACACGGCGCTGTCACACAGGCCGTGGACAATGCGCCATGCTTGCTCAACCCCCCTTCACGCCGCCTGCCGCCTTCACCGACCCGAGCGCCGCGCTGGCGCAGGCGCGGCAGATCTACGACGCCGCTTGCGCCCACTTGCGCGCGGCGCTGGCCGCCTACATCGCCGGCCCGGCCGAGCCCGACGCCGCCCCCGAGCGCGTGCGCGCCTGCTACCCCTTCGTGCGCCTGCGGGTGCCGCACGGGCGGCACCCCGATTCGCGCCTGGCCTACGGCTTCGTGCAGCGCGCCGGCCATTACGAAACCACCCTCACGCGGCCCGACCTGTACGCCGACTACTACCTGGAGCAGCTGCGCCTGCTGATCGACAACCACGGCGTCACGCTGGAGGTGGGCACCAGCCACCAGCCCATCCCGCTGCCCTTCGCGCTGGCCGAGGACGAGCATTTCGACGGCGCGCTGAGCCAGGCGCAGCGCCAGCGCCTGGCCGAGGTGTTCGACCTGCCCGACCTCACGGCCATGGATGACCGCATCGCCAACGGCACCCACCAGCCGCCGCCCGGCGCGCCCGAGCCGCTGGCGCTGTTCACCGCGCCGCGCGTGGACTATTCGCTGCACCGCCTGCGCCACTACACCGGCACCTCGCCCGAGCACTTCCAGAACTTCGTGCTGTTCACCAACTACCAGTTCTACATCGACGAGTTCATCGCCCTGGGCGAGCGCGAGATGGCGCGCTCCGACAGCGGCTACGACAGCTTCGTGCAGCCCGGCAACGTGCTGACGCGCCGCAGCGGCCTGCCGCCACAGCCGGGCGACGAACGCGGCGCCGCCCCGCCGCGCCTGCCGCAGATGCCGGCCTATCACCTGACCCGGCCCGACCGCGGCGGCATCAGCTTCGTCAACATCGGCGTCGGCCCGGCCAACGCCAAGACCATCACCGACCACATCGCCGTGCTGCGCCCGCACGCCTGGATCATGGTTGGCCACTGCGCCGGACTGCGCGGCAGCCAGCAGCTGGGCGACTACGTGCTGGCCCACGGCTACGTGCGCGAGGACCATGTGCTCGACGAAGACCTGCCGCTGTGGATCCCGGTGCCGGCGCTGGCCGAAGTGCAGATCGCCCTGCAGGAAGCCGTGGCCGACGTGACGCGGCTGCGGGGGGCCGAGCTCAAGCGCGTGCTGCGCACCGGCACCGTCGCCACCACCGACAACCGCAACTGGGAGCTGCTGGGCGCGGGCAGCCCGCAGCGGCGCTTCTCGCAGTCGCGCGCCATCGCGCTGGACATGGAAAGCGCCACCATCGCCGCCAACGGCTTTCGCTTTCGCGTGCCCTACGGCACCCTGTTGTGCGTGTCCGACAAGCCGCTGCACGGCGAGATCAAGCTGCCCGGCATGGCCAATCACTTCTACCGCGAGCGCGTGGCCCAGCACCTGCTGATTGGCATCCGCGCCATCGAGCGCCTGCGCGAAAACGGCCTGCACCGCCTGCACAGCCGCAAGCTGCGCAGCTTTCAGGAAGTGGCGTTCCAGTGATGCTAATTAATTGATAGCTGCTGGCGCAGATTGCGCAGCGGTTTGCGCCGTAATTGACTGAGCTTTGATGGGGAAATCGGCAGGTTTACGCCAGCTTTACATGGCCTTGGCCGGTGCCACATGAGCGTCGCCGATACTTGGCGGCCATGAGAGGGATGGGTTCCAAGTTGGCGGCGCAGAGGCGCGGCGCCGTACTCGCGCTGGGCCTGCCGCTGGCGCTGGCCGCGTGCGTGGCGCCGCCGGCGGCCGAGGGCGAGCCGCCGGCCGCCATCGAGCTGCCGGCGCGCTGGAGCGCCCCCGTGCCGGAGCAGGCCGCGTCCGCCACCGGGCTGGCCGCCTGGTGGCAGCGCTTTGGCGACGCCGAACTCAGCGCGCTGGTCGAAGACGCGCTGCGCACCAGCCCGACGGTGGAGGCCGCGATGGCGGCGCTGCGCCAGTCGCGTGCGCTGGCCGACGTGGCGGCGGCGGGGCTGCTGCCCAGCGTGGGCGCCACGGCGTCGGCGCAGCGCAGCGGCACGGCGGCGCAGGGCTCGTCCAACCGCTTTGCCGCCGGGCTGAACGCCAGCTGGGAGCCCGACCTGTCCGGCGGCACCCGCGCCGGCGCCGAGGCCGCCGCGCTGGACGCCCGCGCCGCGCAGTTGCGCCTGGCCGACGTGCAGGTGTCGCTGGCGGCCGAAGTGGCGCTGGCCTGGATCGACGCGCGCCTGCTGCATGCCCGCCTGGCCATCGCGCAGGACAACCTGCACGCGCAGGAAGACACGCTGCGGATTGCGCGCTGGCGCCACCAGGCCGGCCTGGTGTCGGCGCTCGACGTCGAGCAGGCCAGCGCCGCCGCCGAACAGACCCGCGCCCAGCTGCCACTGCTGCGCACCAGCCTGGCACAGGCGCGCCACCGTCTGGCGGTGCTCAGCGGCCGCCCGCCGGCGGCCCTGCCCGAACTGGCCGGCGGCGCCGTGCCCCTGCCGCCCGACGCGCTGGCGCTGGCCTTTCCCGCCGACACCCTGCGCCAGCGCCCCGACGTGCGCCAGGCCGAGGCGCAGCTGCTGGCCGCCCGCGCGCGCGTGGCGCAGGCCGACGCGGCGCGCTGGCCCAGCCTGAACCTGTCGGGCACGCTGGGGTTGCAGGCGCTGACGCTGGGCGGCCTGAGCGGAGGCGGCGCGGCGGTGCGCTCGCTGATGGCCGGGCTGTCGCTGCCGCTGTTCGACGGCGGTGCCATCGCCGGCCGGCTGCGCGCCCAGCAGGCCGCGCGCGAGCAGGCGCTGGCCCACTACCGTGCCAGCGTGCTGGGCGCGCTGCAGGAGGTGGAGGACGCGCTGGCGGCGCTGGCCGGTGATCGGGCCCGCGGCGTCAGCCTGCAGGCGGCGGCCCAGGCGGCCGAGCGCGCCCAGGCACTGGCGCGCCAGCAGTACCAGGCTGGCCTGATCGACTTCAACGCCGTGCTGCAATCGCAGCGCACTCAGCTGGCGGCCCAGGACAGCCAGGCCAGCGCGCGCGCCAGCCTGGCCGCCAACCACGTGCGCCTGTACAAGGCGCTGGGCGGTGGCTGGGCGGCAGGCAGCGCCGACCCCAAGTGATGCCGACGATGAACGATTCCTCCACTCCCCAGGCCACCACGCCGTCCGAGCCGGCCGCCGTGCCCATCGAGCAACTGCTGGGCGACGCCCGGGCGGCGCGCTGGTGGCGCCGTCCTGCCCCGTGGATCGGCCTGGCGCTGCTGGTGGCGCTGGCGGGCGGCGCCTGGTGGTGGCAGGGCCGGCAGGCCCAGCGCGCGGCGCCGGTGTACGTGACGGCGCCGCTGGAGCGCGGCGACATCACGCTGACGGTGACCGCCAACGGCACGCTCAAGCCCACGCGCTCGGTGGCCGTGGGCAGCGAGCTGTCGGGCACCGTCAGCCGCGTGTGGGTGGATGTCAACGACCGCGTCACGCGCGGCCAGGTGCTGGTCGAGCTGGACCGCGCGAAGTTTCAGGACACCGTCAACCGCTCGCGCGCCGCGCTGGCGGCCGCGCAGGCGGCGCTGGCGCAGAGCGAAGCGACGGTGCGCGAGGCGCGCGCCAACCTGGCACGCTTCGAGGAAGTGGCGCGGCTGTCGGAAGGCCGCGTGCCCTCGGCGGCCGAGTTGGACACCGCCCGCGCCACCCTGGCGCGCGCCAGCGCCAGCACCGACAGCGCGCGCGCCGTGGTGGCACAGGCGCGCGCCACGCTGTCCACCGACGAGACCAACCTGTCGAAGGCCTCGATCCGCTCGCCCATCGACGGCGTGGTGCTGGCGCGCTCGGTCGACCCGGGCAATGCCGTGGCGGCCTCGCTGCAGGCGGTCACGCTGTTCACGCTGGGCGAGGACCTGCGCCAGCTGACGCTGGACGCCAGCGTGGACGAGGCCGATGTCGGCGCCGTGCAGACCGGCCAGACGGCCAGCTTCACCGTCAGCGCCTACCCGGCGCGCCACTACCCGGCGCGCGTCGAGCGCGTGGCCTACGGCTCGACCACCACCAACAACGTGGTCACCTACACCGCCAGCCTGAGCGTCGACAACGCCGACCTCAGCCTGCGCCCCGGCATGACCGCCACCGCCACCGTCACCGCCACCGAACGCCGGGGCGTGCTGCTGGTGCCCAACACGGCGTTGCGCTTTGCGCCTGCCAGCGCCGCGGCGCCCGCGGCCGCCGCTTCGGGCGACACCGGCCTGGTGTCGCGCATGATGCCGCGCCCGCCGCCCAGCGGCACGCGCCGCCCGCGCGAGGCCGGCGCTGGCCGCGGCGCGCCGGCCGGCGAGCAAGAGCGCCGGATCTGGGTGCTGCAGGAGCAGCAGCCGGTGCCGGTCAGCGTGCGCACCGGCATCAGCGACGGCCGGCGCACCGAGGTCAGCGGCGCGCAGCTGCGCGAAGGCGTGGCGGTCATCATCGACCAGAAGGCGCAATGACCGCCGTGCCGCCGTTGATCCGCCTGCGCGGCATCACCAAGGTGTACGGCGAGGGCGCCGCCGCCTTCCAGGCGCTGCGCGGGGTCGACCTGGACATCGAGCGCGGGGAGTTCGTGGCCATCATGGGCCCCAGCGGCTCGGGCAAGTCGACGGCGCTGAACCTGCTGGGCTGCCTGGACCGGCCCAGCGGCGGCCAGTACCTGTTCATGGGCGCGCACGTCGAGGCGCTGTCGCGCGACGAGCGCGCGCGCCTGCGGCGGCGCCATTTCGGCTTCGTGTTCCAGGGCTTCAACCTGCTGCCGCGCACCAGCGCGCTGGAGAACGTCGAGCTGCCGCTGCTGTATCGCGGCGAGCCGGCCGCGCGGCGCCGCGCCGCCGCGCTGCGCGCGTTGCAGGCGGTGGGCCTGCACGACTGGGCGCACCACACGCCGGCCGAGCTGTCGGGCGGCCAGCAGCAGCGCGTGGCGATCGCGCGCGCCATCGTCACCGAACCGGCCGTGCTGCTGGCCGACGAGCCCACCGGCAACCTCGACAGCCAGCGCAGCCACGAGATCATGGCCTTCCTGGCCGGCTTGAACCGGCAGGGCATCACCGTGCTGATGGTGACGCACGAGCCCGACATGGCTGCCTATGCGCGCCGCATCGTGCGCTTCGTCGATGGCCGGGTGGCCAGCGACCAGCGCCATGCCCGGCCCACCCAGGCGGCCGGCCAGGAGGAGGCGGCCTGATGCTGTGGAACACCCTGGTGCTGGCCCTGCGCTCGATCCAGCGCAACCTGCTGCGCTCCTTCCTGACGGTGCTGGGCATCGTGATCGGCGTCTCGGCGGTCATCACCATGGTGACGCTGGGGCGCGGCGCCACGCAGGCGGTGCAGACCCAGATCGCCAGCCTGGGCACCAACCTGCTGATGATCCGCCCCGGCCAGCGCATGGGCCCGGGCGGCGGTGGCGCCACGGCGCCGCCGTTCAAGGACAGTGACGCCGATCTGATCGCCAGCCAGATTTCCGGCATCGCCGCCGTGGCCCCCGAGGCGCGCGCCGCCGTCACCCTGGTGGCCGGTGGCCAGAACTGGAGCAGCAGCGTGGTCGGCTCGACCAACGCCTGGCTGCAGGCCGGCAACTGGACGCTGGCGGCCGGCCGCCCCTTCACCGACGGCGAGCTGCGTGCCGGCGCGGCGGTGTGCATCATCGGCACCACCATTCAGCGTCAGCTGTACGGCGGCGCCGATCCGGTCGGCCAGTCGCTGCGCGTCAAGCAGATGCCTTGCCAGATCATCGGCCTGTTCAAGTCCAAGGGCCAGGGCTCGTTCGGCAACGACCAGGACGAGGCGGTGCTGATGCCGCTCAAGACGCTGCAGCGGCGCGTGACGGGCAACACCAACGTGGGCACGTTGCTGGTGTCGATGGACCCGGCCAGCGACCCGGCGCGCATCAAATCGGGCCTCGCCGAGTTGCTGCGCGAGATGCGCAAGCTGTCGGCCGGCGACGACGACAACTTCAACGTGCTGGACACGCAGCAACTGGCCGACACCTTGTCGGGCACGACGCGGGTGATGACCATGCTGCTGGGCGCGGTGGCCGCCGTCAGCCTGCTGGTGGGCGGCATCGGGGTGATGAACATCATGCTGGTCAGCGTGACCGAGCGCACGCGCGAGATCGGCCTGCGCCTGGCCATCGGCGCGCTGGAGCGCGAGGTGTTGCTGCAGTTCCTGATCGAGGCGGTGGTGCTGGCCAGCCTGGGGGGCCTGATCGGCGTGCTGCTGGCCACCGGGGCCTCGGCCCTGCTGGCCCAGCTGATGAAGGTGCCCTACGTGTTCCAGCCGGGGATCAACCTGCTGTCCTTCGTCTTCGCGGCGGGCATCGGCGTGCTGTTCGGCTACTTCCCGGCGCGCCGCGCCGCGCGCATGGACCCGATCGAGGCGCTGCGGCACGAATAGCGGCCGGTGCCGGCGCTCGGCGCATCCGCGGCGCCCGAGTCAGCGCCAGGCAGGGCGCTCCGGTCACTGATGCCGGTCGCCTGCCGCCCCGTGCACATCGTGCTCGTGTTCGCCCTGCAGCTGCATGGCGGCGGCCAGCAGGTCGCTGCCGGATCCGGTCCACTCGGGCGGCACCTGCGACGGCGACAGCGTGGTGGTGCGGAAGGTCTTGGCCTGCTCCGGCACCAGGTGGCTCACGGGTGCCGGGGTCGGTGGGCGCTTGCGCGTCAGCTCCTCGGCGATCTGCACCGCCGACGCCGGGCGGCCGGCGATGGTCGGCCGGATGCCCGGGCTGGCCGCCAGGTCTTCGGCCGTGGGCGGATGCAGCGCGAAGCTGTGCGCATCGGCCAGCGGCCAGTACAGGCGATAGACGTTGTGCTGGTTGGGCAGGTCGTTCAGGATGGCGCCGAAGCGCATGGTCGGCATCATGGCCGACAGCAGGCGCACTTGCGTGGCGTCGACGCGGCGCACGATGTGGTGGGTGTACAGCTGGTCGGGGTGCATCAGGCCGGCGGCCTGCAGAAGCTCCTTGAGCGCGTGCAGGGTGTTGGCGTGGTACTGCGCCACGCGCGGCGCTTTGTCGGCCACCACCAGCGCGCGCTCGCGCAGCGGGTCCTGGGTGGTGATGCCGGTGGGACAAAACCCCGTGTGGCACACCTGCGCCTGGATGCAGCCCAGCGCCATCATGAAACCGCGCCCCGAGTTGCACCAGTCGGCGCCCAGCGCGAACATGCGCGCCAGGTCGAACGAGTTGATCACCTTGCCGGCGGCGCCGATCTTGATGCGGTGCCGCAGGTTGACGCCGATCAGCGTGTTGCTGACCAGGTTCAGCCCTTCCTGCACCGGTGCGCCCATGTGGTCGGCGAACTCGATCGGCGCCGCGCCGGTGCCGCCCTCGGCGCCGTCGACCACGATGTAGTCGGGTGTGATGTCGGTCTCCAGCATCGCCTTGACGATGGCGAACCATTCCCAGATGTGACCGATGCACAGCTTGAAGCCGACCGGCTTGCCGCCCGAGAGCTCGCGCAGGCGGGCAATGAAGTGCATCAGCTCGATCGGGGTGGAGAACGCGCTGTGCGCCGACGGCGAGACGCAGTCCTGGCCCACCGGGATGCCGCGCGCGGCGGCGATTTCGGGCGTCACCTTGGCGCCGGGCAGCATGCCGCCGTGGCCCGGCTTGGCGCCCTGGCTGATCTTGATCTCGATCATCTTGACCTGAGGGTCGACCGCCTGCTGGGCGAAGCGCTCGGGGCTGAAGGTTCCGTCCTCGTTGCGGCAGCCGAAGTAGCCCGAGCCGATTTCCCAGATCAGATCGCCGCCGTGCTCGCGGTGGTAGCGGCTGATGCCGCCTTCGCCGGTGTCGTGCGCGAAGCCGTCCATCCGGGCGCCCAGGTTCAGCGCCAGGATGGCGTTGGCCGACAGCGCGCCGAAGCTCATGGCCGAGATGTTGAACACGCTGGCGTTGTAGGGCTGGGTGCAGGGCGAAACCCCTTCGCGCGGCACGCCGGGCTGGCCGCCGATCCAGATGCGAAAGTCGTGCGACTCGATGTGGGTGGTCTGCATGGAGTGGTTGATCCACTCGTAACCGTTGGCGCCGACGTCCAGCTTGGTGCCGAAGGGCCGGACGTCGGGCATGCCCTTGGCGCGCTGATACACCACGCTGCGCTGCGCGCGTGTGAATGGCTCGCCGGCCTCGACGTCGCCTTCGATGAAGTACTGGCGGATCTCGGGCCGGATGAATTCGAGCGCGAAGCGCATGTGCCCCAGGATGGGGTAGTTGCGCAAGATGGCGTGGCGCGACTGGCGCAGGTCATACACCCCCACGCCCACCAGACCGGCCAACAGCAGGAACAGCGCCGTCACCCCCAGGCCAGGGCCGACCAGGGCCATCCAGAGCAGGCTGAGCAGCGCGCCCAGTGCGCACAGCAGCAGCGTGCTGTAGCGGATCGAATCGGTCAGAAAGGCCCGAACTGGCATGGTGGCGCTCCGGTGATGACCGTCCGCTCGCCTGGCCCCTGGGAAGCCACGAGGGCAGGCAGGCGTGGACGGATCACATCTTAGCCAAGCGCCCCCGCCGGGGAAACCCGCAGTGCCGATCCGGTGGCTGCGCGCCAGGGCGCCGCCGGTGTCCGGGCTCAGTACTGCGGTTGCAGCCGCCGCAGCGTCGCCACGGCGTCGTCGGCGAGCCGGAACCCGTTGCCGTGGCGTTCGGCCAGTTCGGCGCAGCGCCGGCTGAACGCCTCCACACCCTGGGCGTAGACGAACTGCGCGGCCCCGCCGGTCCAGGCCGGAAAACCGATGCCGAAGATGCTGCCGATGTTGGCGTCGTGCACGCTGGTCAGCACGCCCTCGGCCAGGCAGCGCGCGGTTTCCACCGCCTGGCGGTATAGCAGGCGGTCCTGAATCTCCTGCACGTCCCAGGCCATGCCGGGCTTTTCGAACAGGGTCTTCAGCTCGGGCCACAGCTGCTTTTTCGCGCCCTGTGGGTAGTCGTAGAAGCCGCCGCCACCGGCGCGGCCGGGGCGCCCCAGCTGCTTGACCATGCGCTCGACCAGCAGTTCGCCGGGCGTCGCCTCGTAGGTCTTGCCCTCGGCGGCGAAGTCGGCGCGGGTCTGGTCCAGCACGTGCACGGACAGCGACAGCGCGGTTTCGTCCAGCACCGCCAGCGGCCCCACCGGCAGGCCGGCCTGCACGGCGGCGTTTTCGATCACGGCGGCGGGAATCCCCTCGCCCAGCATGGCGGCGCCTTCCATGACGAACGTGCCGAAGGTGCGGCTGGTGTAGAAGCCCCGCGAATCGTTGACCACGATGGGCAGCTTGCCCAGCGCCAGCACGTAGTCGTAGGCGCGCGCCACGGTTTCGTCGTCGGTTTGCTGGCCGCGGATGATCTCGACCAGCTTCATCTTGTCGACCGGACTGAAGAAGTGGATGCCGATGAACTTGCGCGCGTCGCGGCTGGCCTGCGCCAGGCCGGTGATGGGCAGCGTGCTGGTGTTGCTGGCAAAGAAGCCACCGCCCGCCAGCATGGGCTCGGCCTCCTTCGTCACCTGGGCCTTGAGTTCGCGGTTCTCGAACACGGCCTCGATGATCAGCTCGCACCCCTTCAGATCGGCGGCGTTGGCGGTCGGGGTGATGCGCCCCAGCAGCGCCTGCTGCTCGAGCGCGCTCATGCGGCCCTTGTCGACGCGCTTTTGTGTCAGCTTCGCACTGTAGGCCTTGCCGTGCTCGGCCTTCTCCAGCGACACGTCCTTGAGTACCGTGGCGATGCCGCGGCTGGCCTGTGCCCAGGCGATGCCGGCGCCCATCATGCCGGCGCCCAGCACGCCCACCTTCTGCAGCTTCGAGCGCGGCACGCCCTGCGGGCGCGACTGCCCGCTCTTGATGGCGTTCAGGTTGAAGAAGAAGGTGTTGATCATGTTCTTGGCCACCGGCCCGGTCATCAGGCTGGCCAGGTAGCGGCTCTCGATGCGCGAGGCGGTGTCGTAGTCGACCTGGGCGCCCTCGACCATGGCCGCCAGGGCGGCCTCGGGTGCCGGGTAACGGCCGCGCGTCTTGAGCTTGAGCATGGCTGGCGCCACCACCAGCGCGCCGGCGATCTTGGGGCTGGCGGGCGTGCCGCCGGGCAGCTTGTAGCCCTTGGCGTCCCAGGGATGCTGAGCCTGCGGGTGCTCGGCGATCCAGGCCAGCGCGCGCGGGCGCAGCTCGTCGGCGCTGGCCACCAGCTCGTGCACCACGCCGATCTCCAGCGCCTCGCGCGGGCCGAACAGCTTGCTTTCCATGATGTAGGGCTGCGCGGCCATCAGCCCTAGCAGGCGGGTGAACTTGGTGATGCCGGTGCCGCCGGGGATCAGGCCCAGGGTGAGCTCGGGCAGGCCCAGTTGCAGCTTGGCATCGTCGACGGCGATGCGGTGGTGGCCGACCAGCGCGGTTTCCATGCCACCGCCCAGGGCGCTGCCGTTGATGCAGGTGACGACGGGAAGGCCCAGCGTCTCCAGCGTGCGAAAGCACTTCTTGATGCGCTCGATCTCGGCAAACACGCTGGCGGCGTCGGCCGCCGTGTTGCGCATCACGCCCTTGAGGTCGGCGCCGGCGAAGAAGGTCTTCTTGGCCGAGGCCAGGATCAGGCCCTTGAGGCGGTCCTTGTCCTTGACCACCTGCTCGGTCACCGCCACCAGGTCATCCTGCCATTGCCGGCACATGGTGTTGACGGGCGAGTCCTGCTGGTCGAAGGTAATGGTGGCCACCGCTCCGGCGGCGGTGTCGTCGATGGCGTAACGCAGTGTCTGGAGTTGCATGTTGACTATTGATTTAGGAGCTGCTCGCGCTGGATGGGCAAGCGCCAGAGGCTGATTGGATTCAGATTTTCAGAAGGCCGCGGAGCCGGCCATGCGGGTGAACCCCGTCGGCGGGCCTGCGCCGAAGGCGACTCAGGGGCGTCACACTCTTTCCACGATGGTGGCGATGCCCATGCCCCCGCCCACGCACAGCGTGGCCAGGCCGTAGCGCAGGCCGCGCCGGTGCAGCTCGTCGATCAGCGTGCCCAGGATCATGGCGCCGGTGGCGCCCAGCGGGTGGCCCATGGCGATGGCGCCGCCGTTGACGTTGACCTTCTCGTGCGGCACGCCGAACGCCTTCATGAACTTCATCGGCACGGCGGCGAAGGCCTCGTTGACCTCGAACAGGTCGATCTGCTCGATGGTCATGCCCGCCCTGGCCAGCGCCTTGCGCGTGGCCGGCATCGGGCCGGTCAGCATGATGGTCGGGTCGGCCCCCGAGACGGCGGTGGCCACGATGCGCGCGCGCGGCGTGAAGCCATGGCTGCGCGCGGCCGCCTCGCTGCCGATCAGCACGGCGGCAGCGCCGTCGACGATGCCCGAGGAGTTGCCGGCATGGTGCACGTGCTCGATGCGCTCGACCTGCGGGTAGCGGCCGATGGCCACGGCGTCGAAGCCCATCGCCCCCAGCTGCTCGAACGAGGGCCGCAGGCCGGCCAACGCCTCGGCGGTGGTGCGCGGCTTGATGAATTCGTCCTCGGCCAGGATGGTCTGGCCCAGGAAATCCTTGACCGGCACCACCGAGCCGGCAAAAAAGCCCCCTTCGCGCGCGCGCGCGGCGCGGCGCTGCGACTCGACCGCGAAGGCGTCCACGTCCTGACGCGAAAAGCCCTCCAGCGTGGCGATCAGGTCGGCGCCCACGCCCTGCGGCACGAAGTCGGTGGCGCTGTTGGTGGCTGGGTCTTGTGCCCAGGCGCCGCCGTCGGAGCCGATGGGCACGCGGCTCATGCTCTCCACGCCGCCGGCCACCACCAGGTCTTCCCAGCCGCTGCGCACTTTCTGCGCCGCCAGGTTGACCGCCTCCAGGCCGGAGGCGCAAAAGCGGTTGAGCTGCACCCCGGCGCACTGCCAGTCCCAGCCGGCCTTGAGCGCCGCCACCTTGGCGATCACCGAACCCTGCTCGCCGATCGGCGACACCACGCCCATGACGACGTCGTCCACGGTGGCGGTGTCGAAGTCGTGGCGCGCGCGCAAGGCCTCGAGCGTGCCGGCCAGCAGGTCGACCGGCTTGACCTCGTGCAGGCTGCCGTCTTTCTTGCCCTTGCCGCGCGGCGTGCGCACGGCGTCGAAAACAAAGGCTTCGGTCATGGGGTTCTCTCGCAGGTAAGTTGTGAAGCGGGACCTCTCAGTATAGATATTTTCCAAAGCGATCGCTTGGCAAAAATAAACCGTGTGACACAAGCCGTGCCGCGACGCGCGTGCAGCGGCCAGGCGCCGTTTGCGGCACGGCGCGGGCGGGTGCGTCGCGCGCTCACCATGGGGGTGAGCGCCAGTGCCCGCGCGGGTTGGGCGAAGATCGCAAGCGGTCAACGACCGTTTCCAGGTCCGAGCCGCTGCTCGGCCTTGAGCATGGCCCGGCCAGCACGCGCACAGGCGAAAGACCGCTGGCTGACTTCAGGCCAGCAGCGCGTTGACGCGCCTGACGTAGGCGGCGGGGTCGTCGGGCAGGCCGCCTTCGGCCAGCAGCGCCTGGTCGAACAGGATGTGCGCCAGCTCGTCGAAGCGGTCATGGCCGTCCAGCTTCTTCACCAGCGGGTGCCCGGGGTTGATCTCCAGCACTGGCCTGGCGTCGGGCACGGCCTGGCCGGCCTGCTTGAGCACGCGCGCCAGTTGCAGGCTGATGCCGCTGTCCTTGACCACGAGACACGCGGGCGAGTCGATCAGCCGGGTGGTGACGCGCACGTCTTCCACGCGCTCCTTGAGCGTTTCCTTGAGCTTGTCGACCAGCGGCTTGACGGCTTCGGCGGCTTGTTCCGCGGCTTTCTTCTCGGCTTCGTCCTGCAGCTCGCCCAGGTCCACCGCGCCCTTGGCCACCGACTGCAGCGGCGTGCCGTCGAACTCGTGCAGGAAGGACAGGGCCCATTCGTCCACGCGGTCGGTCATCAGCAGCACCTCGATGCCCTTCTTGCGGAAGATCTCGAGCTGCGGGCTGTTCTTCGCGGCCACCAGGGTGTCGGCGGCGATGTAGTAGATGGCCTTCTGGCCCTCCTTCATGCGCGCCTTGTAGTCGGCCAGCGACACGACGGGGCCGTCGTGCATGGTCGAGGCGTAGCGCAGCAGCCGGGCGATGCGCTCGCGGTTGGCGTGGTCCTCGCCCAGGCCTTCCTTCAGCACGGCGCCGAACTCGCGCCAGAAGCTGGCGTACTTGTCGCTGGCGGCGGCTTCTTTCTTGTCCTGCACGTCCGTCACTTCGGCCGCGCTGCCCTCCGCTTCGGCCTGGGGCGCCTCGGGCTTCGCGCTGGCCAGTTCCTCCAGCAGCGCCAGCACGCGGCGCGTGTTGCCCTCGCGGATGGCTTTCACGTCGCGGCTTTCCTGCAGCAGCTCGCGGCTGACGTTGAGCGGCAGGTCGCTGGAGTCGACCACGCCCTTGACGAAGCGCAGGTAGCGCGGCAGCAACTGCTCGGCGTCGTCCATGATGAACACGCGCTTGACGTAGAGCTTGACGCCGGGCTTCTTGTCGCGGTCCCACAGGTCCATCGGTGCGTGGCTGGGCACGTACAGCAGTTGCGTGTATTCGGTGCTGCCTTCGACGCGGTTGTGGCTCCAGGCCAGCGGCGGCTGCCAGTCGTGCGCGATCTGCTCGTAGAACTGGGTGTACTGCTCGTCGGTGATGTCTTTTTTGGGTCGCGTCCACAGCGCGGTGGCCTGGTTGACGGTTTCCCACTCGCCGGTCTTGACCATGCGGCCGGGCTGGCCCTCTTCCTTGCCTTCCTCCCAGGTCTCGCCTTCCATCTGGATCGGCAGGGCGATGTGGTCGGAATACTTGCCGATCAGCTCCTTGATGCGCCAGCCGTCGGCGAACTCGAGTGCGTCCTCGCGCAGGTGCAGGATGACGCGGGTGCCGCGCTCGGGCAGCGTGATGGTCTCGACCGTGAAGTCGCCGCTGCCGCCGCTGCTCCAGCGCACGCCCTGCTCGGGCGGCAGGCCGGCGCGGCGCGTCTCCACCGTGATCCGGTCGGCGACGATGAAGCCGGAGTAGAAGCCGACGCCGAACTGGCCGATCAGCTGCGCATCGGCTTTCTGGTCGCCCGACAGGCGGGCCATGAACTCGCGCGTGCCGCTCTTGGCGATGGTGCCCAGGTGCTCGATGGCCTCGGCCTCGCTCATGCCGATGCCGCTGTCGGCGATGCTCAGCGTCCGGGCGTCCTTGTCGAAGGCGATGCGCACGCGCAGCTCGGGCTGATCGCCATACAGGCTGCCGTCGGCCAGCGCCTCGAAGCGCAGCTTGTCGCAGGCGTCGGAGGCGTTGGAGATCAGCTCGCGCAGGAAGATTTCCTTGTTGGAGTACAGCGAATGCGTGACCAGGTGCAGCAGTTGGGCGACTTCGGCCTGGAAGGCGTGTTTCTGGGTGCTCATGGGAAAAGGCAATGACGGTTGAAGAAGGGAAGCGAAGAAATCGCGCCGTACGTGGGGCCGTCGGTCCGGATTTTCAAGACACCGGCGCCGACCGGCGCGCCGCGGCTCAGAACGCCTCGTGCTCGCCCAGGTAGCGCCATTGCCCGGCGGGCAGCTGGCCCAGGCGCACGCGGCCGATGCGCACGCGCTTGAGGCCGGTCACCGTCAGGCCGACCAGCTCGCACATGCGGCGGATCTGGCGCTTCTTGCCTTCGCGCAGCACGAAGCGCAGCTGTTCGGGGTTCTGCCAGTCGACCAGCGCCGGCTTGAGCGGCTGGCCGTCCAGGGCCAGGCCATGGCGCAGGCGCGCCAGTTGCGCGGCCGGAAAGGCGGCCTGCACGTTCTCGACCAGCGCGCCGTAGCTGACGCGCACCAGGTATTCCTTGTCGACATCCGAGTGCTCGCCGATCAGCTGGCGCGCCACGCGGCCGTCCTGCGTCAGCACCAGCAGGCCGGTGGAGTCGATGTCCAGCCGCCCGGCCGGCGCCAGCCCCTTGAGCTGCGCCGGCGCGAAGCGGGTGCGGCTGGCGTCGCCGGCCCAGTGGCTGCGCGCCTGGATCAGGGTCACCGCCGGCTGGTGGCCGTCCTCGGCCTGGCCGCTGACGTAGCCCACCGGCTTGTGCAGCAGGATGGTGACGCGCTGCGCCTGCGCGGCGTCGGCGCGGCGGTCGACCGTGACCTGGTCTTGCGGCCCCACCTTCAGCCCCATCACCGCCAGCTGGCCGTTGACGCGCACCCAGCCGCGCTCGATCCAGTCGTCGGCCTCGCGGCGCGAGCACAGGCCCAGTTCGGCCAGGCGCTTGTTCAGGCGGATTGCGCCGCCCGTCGTCGGCGCCGGGGCGGCGGCAGGCCGCGGCGCGCGGTGAAAGCGGGGCGTGTCGGTGGTCATGGGGCAACTCGATGACTATTAAATTTGTAGCTGCTTGCGCTCGACAGACAAGCGCTGGAGGCTGATTTTCCTAGAATTGGCGTGAGCGCAGGGCGGCCAGGTCGAGAATGCGCAGGCCGCCATACTCGATGCGCAGCAGGCCCTGGATGGCCAGGGCGTGCAGCGCCTCGTTGACGCGCTGGCGCGACAGGCCCACCAGATAGGCCAGCTCCTGCTGGGTGATGCGCAGCACCTCGCCCACGCCGGGGAACAGCACCGGGTTGACCAGCGCGGCAATGCTGCGCGCCACGCGCTGCTCGGGGTTGGGCGTGCGGTCGGCCTCCAGCGCGCCGATGAACTGCCCCAGCCGCTCGTTGAGCTGGCTCATGATGAAGCGGTTGAAGCCGATCGAATGGTCCAACAGCCAGTGGAAGGTGTCGGCCGGCAGGCCGGCCACCAGGCTGCGGCGCAGCGCGCTGACGTTGTAGCGGTAGGGTTCGCGCTTGAGCACCGTGCCTTCGCCAAACCAGCCCCCGGGCGTGAGGCCGGAATAGGTGATGGTCTGTCCGTCGGCGGTTTCGGTGCTCATCTTCAGCAGGCCGTCGACGACGCCGAACCAGTAGGTCACCGGGCGGCCCATGCGAAAGATCAGCTCGCCCGGCTCGGCGCGCGTGACGCGCAGCTCGGGCGCCGCGCGGTCGTATTCGTCCGGCTTGAGGTGCGACAGCCACGGCACCCCGGCCAGCTCGGCCTCGGTGAGCGGGCGACGGCGGTCATGCAGGGCAAGGCGCAGCGGCATTCAGGGAAAACCCAGACGAAATTCGGTCTCAATTGTCGTCCAAACGACAACTTGGCGTCAAAGTCTGGCCGTACCATCCGACCACAACGATGCCTGTGGTGGGACATCGACGGTTGGACGCACAGGAGACGAGCCGCATGGCGATCACCTTTCCCCGCCTGCTGCAAAAGCACGCCGCCGAGCGCCCGGGCGAGCCGGCGCTGCGCGAGAAGGAATACGGCATCTGGCAGACTTGGAGCTGGCAGCGTGCCCTCGACGAAGTGCGCTGGATGGCCTGCGGCCTGACGGCGCTGGGCTTCACACCGGGGCAGAACCTGGCCATCGTGGGCAACAACCGCCCGCACGTGTACCTGATGTTCCTGGTGGCCCAGTCGCTGCGTGGCGTGCCGGTGCCGATGTACCAGGACGCGGTGGCCGCCGAGATGGCCTTCGTGCTGCGCGACGCCGAGGTGCACTTTGCCCTGGCCGAGGACCAGGAGCAGGTCGACAAGCTGCTGGAGCTGCGCGACGCCGAGGGCGAGGAGGCGGTGCCGGGGCTGACCCACATCATCTACGACGACCCGCGCGGCCTGCGCAACTACCGCCAGCCGGGCCTGATCAGCGTCGATGAGCTGATGGCGCTGGGCCGCCAGCACGAGCAGGCGCACCCGCAATTGTTTGCCGAGCTGGTGGCGCAGGGCCAGCCCGATGACGTGGCGGTGATCCTCTACACCTCGGGCACCACGGGCCGGCCCAAGGGCGTGTGCCAGACGCACGCGGCCTTCGTCGCGTCGGCGCAGGGCGGGGTGCAGACCGACGGCCTGAACGCCTCGGACGACGTGCTGTCCTACCTGCCGCCGGCCTGGGTGGGCGACTTCCTGTTCTCGATGGCGCAGTGGCTGGTGGCCGGCTTCACCATCAACTGCCCCGAGTCCAGCGACACGGTCAGCATCGACATGCGCGAGATCGGCCCCACCTACTACTTCGCGCCGCCGCGCGTGTTCGAGGGCATGCTGACCTCGGTGTCGATCCGCATGGAGGACGCGGCCCGCTTCAAGCAGCGCATGCACGCCTACTTCATGGGCGTGGCGCGGCGCGTGGGCTCCGACATCCTGGACGGCAAGCCCGTGGGCTTGGGTGACCGGCTGCTGTACGGCGTTGGCAATCTGCTGGTGTACGGGCCGCTGAAGAACGCCATGGGCCTGTCGCGCATCCGCGTGGCCTACACCGCCGGCGCGGCCATCGGGCCCGACCTGTTTCGCTTCTTCCGCTCCATCGGCGTCAACCTCAAGCAGCTGTACGGCCAGACCGAGACCTGCGCCTACGTCTGCATCCAGAAGAACGGTCAGGTCAAGCTGGAGAGCGTGGGCCAGGCCGCGCCCGGCATCGAGCTGAAGATCGCCGACAGTGGCGAGGTGCTGGTCAAGGGCGTGTCGGTGCTCAAGGAATACTACAAGCGCCCCGACGCCACGGCCGAGGTGATCGACGAGAACGGCTACTTCAAGACCGGCGACGCCGGCGTGCTGGACCGCGACGGCCACCTGCGCATCATCGACCGCGCCAAGGACGTGGGCAAACTGGCCGGCGGCGCCATGTTCGCGCCCAACTACATCGAGAACAAGCTGAAGTTCTTCCCGCAGATCAAGGAAGCCGTGTGCTTCGGCCACGAGCGCGATCGGGTCTGCGCCTTCATCAACATCGACTTCGAGGCCGTCGGCAACTGGGCCGAGCGCCAGGGCCTGCCCTACGCCGGCTATGTCGACCTGGCCGGCAAGCCCGAGGTGCTGAAGATGATGGCCGAGTGCGTCGAGAGGGTGAACGCCGACCTGGCCGGCGAGGAAGGCATGGAGGCCACGCAGATCGCGCGCTTCCTGGTGCTGCACAAGGAGCTGGACCCGGACGACGACGAACTGACGCGCACGCGCAAGGTGCGCCGCAGCTTCATCGCCGAAAAGTACGGCGTGCTGATCGACGCCCTGTACGCGGGCCGCGCCGAGCAGTTCATCGAGACCGCGGTCAAGTTCGAGGACGGGCGCACCGGCAAGGTGGCCGCCACGCTGAAGATCCTGGACGCCAGGACCTACCCGCCCGTCAGGAGCGCGGCATGAACACGATTGCTACTGAAACAATAGCTGTTGGCGCTCGCCAGACGGGCGCTGAAGGCCAGTTTGATTCGTCTTCTGGGGCCAAGAAGATCGGCGACGTGATCCTGGACGTGCAGAACATCAGCCTGCGCTTCGGTGGCGTCAAGGCGCTGACCGACATCAGCTTCAACGTCCGCGAGCACGAGATCCGCTCCATCATCGGCCCCAACGGCGCGGGCAAATCGTCGATGCTCAACTGCATCAACGGCGTCTACACGCCGCAGGAAGGCAGCATCACCTTCCGCGGCCAGACCTTCAGCCACATGAACTCGCGCCAGGTGGCGGAGATGGGCGTGGCGCGCACCTTCCAGAACCTGGCGCTGTTCAAGGGCATGAGCGTGATCGACAACATCATGACCGGGCGCAACCTGAAGATCAGAAGCAACCTGCTGCTGCAGGCGCTTCGCCTCGGCCCGGCCGAGCGCGAGGAGGTCCGTCACCGCGAATTCGTCGAGCACATCATCGACTTCCTGGAAATCCAGGCGCACCGCAAGACGCCGGTGGGCCAGCTGCCCTATGGCCTGCAAAAGCGGGTCGATCTGGGCCGGGCGCTGGCCATGGAGCCGCAGGTGCTGCTGCTGGACGAGCCGATGGCCGGCATGAACGTCGAGGAAAAGCAGGACATGAGCCGCTTCATCCTCGACGTCAACGACGAGTTCGGCACCACCATCGTGCTGATCGAGCACGACATGGGCGTGGTGATGGACATCAGCGACCGCGTGGTGGTGCTGGACTACGGCAAGAAGATCGGCGACGGCACGCCCGACGAGGTGCGCGGCAACGAAGACGTGATCCGGGCCTACCTGGGCACCAGCCACTGAACACGGGGACGCAAGATCATGGGGTTCTTTCTCGAAACACTGTTCGGCGGCCTGATGACGGGCATGCTGTACGCGCTGGTGGCGCTGGGCTTCGTGCTGATCTTCAAGGCCTCGGGCGTGTTCAACTTCGCGCAGGGCGCGATGGTGCTGTTCGCGGCGCTGGCGATGGCGCGCTTTGCCGAATGGCTGCCGCACTGGCTGGGCTTTGAAAGCAAGCTGCTGGCCAACCTGCTGGCCTTCGCGCTGGCAGCGGTGGTGATGTACGCCGTGGCCTGGCTGATCGAGCGCCTCGTGCTGCGCCACCTGGTCAACCAGGAAGGCGCCACCTTGCTGATGGCGACCTTGGGCATCACGTATTTTCTCGACGGCTTGGGCCAGACGCTGTTTGGCAGTGCCAGCTACCAGATCAACATCGGCATGCCCAAGGACCCGATGTTCCTGTTCGAGAACACCTTCCAAGGCGGGGTGCTGGTGAGCCAGGAAGACCTGATCGCGGCCCTGATTGCCGCCGCCCTGGTGACTGGACTGACCCTGTTCTTCCAGAAGACCAAGACCGGCCGTGCCCTGCGCGCGGTGGCCGACGATCACCAGGCGGCGCAGTCCGTCGGCATCCCGCTCAACCGCATCTGGGTCATCGTCTGGACCGTGGCAGGGGGCGTCGCCCTGGTGGCCGGCATGATCTGGGGCAGCAAGCTGGGCGTGCAGTTCTCGCTGGCCACGGTGGCGCTGCGGGCGCTGCCGGTGGTCATTCTGGGCGGCCTCACCAGCGTGCCTGGCGCCATCATCGGCGGGCTGATCATCGGTGTGGGCGAAAAGCTGTCCGAGGTCTACCTGGGCCCCTTTGTCGGCGGCGGCATCGAGATCTGGTTCGCCTACGTGCTGGCGCTGGTGTTCCTGCTGTTCCGTCCGCAGGGCTTGTTCGGCGAAAAGATCATTGATCGCGTCTGACGTCGCTCCTGCATTGATAGCATTTGGCGCACGCTGGATAAGCCCCAACAATCGATTCGAATCAGATCATGTTCTATAGAGAAAACGGTCAGTTCAAGACCTCTTACCAGGCCGACCAGCAGATCTTCCCGATCGCGCAGGATCGCTGGGCGGTGCTGCTGCTGGTGGGCCTGGCCTTCGTGGCGGTGCCGCTGCTGGCCAGCGAATACCTGTTCTTGTCGGTCCTGATTCCGTTCCTGATCATGGCCATGGCGGCCATCGGGGTGAACATCCTGGTCGGCTACTGTGGCCAGATCTCGCTGGGCTCGGGCGCCTTCATGGCCGTCGGCGCCTATGCGGCCTACAACATGTATGCGCGCATCCCGGACATGCAGATGCTGGTGGCGGTGCTCACCGGCGGCGCCTTCGCGGCCCTGGTGGGCATCGTGTTCGGCATCCCCAGTTTGCGCGTGCGTGGTCTCTATCTGGCGGTGGCGACGCTGGCGGCGCAGTTCGTGTGCGACTGGGCGTTTCTGCGCATCAGCTGGTTCACCAACCACAGCACCTCGGGTTCGGTGTCGGTGTCCAATCTCCACGTGCTTGGTCTGCCGGTCGACACGCCGGCGCAGAAGTACCTGTTCTGCCTGAGCCTGCTGGTGGTCTTTGGCCTGCTGGCCAAGAACCTGGTGCGCAGCGCCGTGGGGCGCGAGTGGATGGCCATCCGCGACATGGACGTGGCCGCGGCCGTGATCGGCATCCGCCCCATGTACGCCAAGCTGAGCGCCTTTGCCGTTTCCAGCTTCATCGTCGGCGTTGCCGGCGCGCTGTGGGGATTCGTCAACCTCGGCTCGTGGGAGCCGGCGGCGTTCTCGGTCGACCGCTCGTTTCAGCTGCTGTTCATGGTGATCATCGGCGGGCTGGGCTCGATCCTCGGCTCGATTCTGGGCGCGGCGTTCATCATCGTGCTGCCGATCGTGCTCAACCTGTTGCTGCCGTGGCTGGGTTCGCTGTTCGGGCTGGAGGTGTCGATCGCCGCGGTCGAACACACCCAGGTGATGATTTTCGGGGCGTTGATCGTCTGGTTCCTGATCGTCGAGCCGCATGGCCTGGCCAAGCTGTGGAGCGTCGGCAAACAGAAGCTGCGTATCTGGCCGTTCCCGCATTGAGGCGTCAGGGGCCGGTCCGGACGCCAGGCAGCGCTGGCGCCACATTTCCATTTTTTCTTGATTGTTCGCGTTTCCGTCACCCTTTTTTCAACAGGAGGCAAACCATGAAGTTCCGTCAAGTGACCCTTACCGCCGCGGCGGTACTCGCGCTGGGCGCGTCCGCGTCGGTGCACGCGCAGGCACAGCAGTTCTTTCCGGTGCTGAGCGGACGCACCGGGCCGGTGGCGCCGAACGCCACGCCCTGGGCCAACGGCCACAACGACTACATGAAGCTGGTCAATGCGCGTGGCGGCATCAACGGCGTCATGACCCTGGTGGAAGAGTGTGAAACAGCTTACGCCACTGACAAGGGCGTCGAATGCTACGAGCGCCTGAAGGGCAAGCACGGTGGTGCCACGGTATTCCAGCCGCTGTCCACCGGCATCACGTTCGCCCTGACCGAGAAAGTGCCGGGCGACAAGATTTCGCTCATCACTTCCGGCTACGGCCGCAGTGACACCGCCGATGGCGGCGTGTTCAAGTGGAATTTCCCGCTCATCGGCCACTACTGGGTGGCCGGTGACACCGTGCTGCAGCACATCGCCAAGAAGGAGGGCGGCTGGGACAAGCTCAAGGGCAAGAAGATCGCCGTGGTCTATCACGACAGCCCGTTCGGCAAGGAGCTGCTGCCCATCGTCCAGGAGCGCTCGAAGATGCACGGCTTTGAGCTGCAACTGTTACCGGTGCCCGCACCCGGCGTCGAGCAAAAGGCGATCTGGCTGCAGGTGCGTCAGCAACGGCCCGACTTCGTGATCATGCAGACTTGGGGCGTGATGACGCCGACGGCCATCAAGGAAGCGGTGGCCACCGGCTACCCGCGCGAGAAGATGTTTGGTACGTGGTGGTCCGGCGCCGAGCCTGACCTCAAGGACGTCGGCGCCGCCGCCAAGGGCTACAGCGCCGTCATGATGCAGCATGGCGCCGAGCCGCAGTCTGCCGTCGTGAAGGAAATCCTGGAGAAGGTGCACGCCAAGGGCCAGGGCACCGGACCCAAGGAAGAGGTGGGTAGCGTGCTGTACATGCGCGGAGTGCTGGGCGCCTTGCTGGCCGTCGAGGGCGTGCGCGCCGCGCAGGAGCGCTTTGGCAAGGGCAAGGTCATGACCGGCGAGCAGGCCCGCTGGGGCTACGAGAACCTGAACCTGACCCAGGCAAAGCTGGACGCGCTGGGCTTCAAGGGTGTGATGCGCCCGGTGTCCACCAGCTGCCAGGACCACATTGGCTCCAGTTGGGCGCGCGTGCATACCTGGGATGGCAGCAAATTCACCTGGAGCTCTGACTGGCTGGAAGCCGACCAACAGATCATCAAGCCGATGGTCAAGCAGTCGGCCGACAAATACGCCGCCGAAAAGAAGCTGACGCGCCGTAGCGCCAACGACTGCGGCAGCTGAGCCTGAACCGCCAGCGGGCGGCCCCTGGCCGGCGCGGCGCGCCCGCATCTCAAGTGCGGGCCGCCGCTGTTGAGCGGTCCGCCCACCCCTGGATGAGTGCCCGCCACGGATGGGGGCCACTGGAGCGAAGATCATGACCACCGCATCGCGCATCGTGCTGACCGTCAACGGCATCGAAGTCATCTACAACCACGTCATCCTGGTGCTCAAGGGCGTGTCGCTGACGGTGCCGGAAGGCGGCATCGTCGCCATCCTGGGTGGCAACGGCGCCGGCAAGACCACCACGCTGCGCGCCGTCTCCAACCTGCTCAAGGGCGAGCGCGGCGAGGTCACCAAGGGCACGATCGAATACAAGGGCGAGCGCATCGAGAACCTGAGCCCAGCCGACCTGGTCAAGCGCGGCGTGGTGCAGGTGATGGAAGGCCGGCACTGCTTCGCCCACCTGACGATCGAGGAAAACCTGCTCACCGGCGCCTATACGCGCAGCGACAAGGGCGAGATCGCCGCCAACCTGGAGAAGGTCTACAACTACTTCCCGCGCCTCAAGACCCGGCGCACCAGCCAGGCCGCCTACACCTCGGGTGGCGAGCAGCAGATGTGCGCCATCGGCCGCGCGCTCATGACCAACCCCGACATGGTGCTGCTGGACGAGCCCTCGATGGGCCTGGCGCCGCAGATCGTCGAGGAGGTGTTCAACATCGTGCGCGACCTCAACACCAAGGAGCGCACCACCTTCCTGCTGGCCGAGCAGAACACCAACATGGCGCTGAAGTACGCCGACTACGGCTACATCATGGAAAGCGGCCGCATCGTGATGGACGGCAAGGCCAGCGACCTGGCCAGCAACGAGGACGTCAAGGAGTTCTACCTCGGCGTCGGTGGCGGCGAGCGCAAGAGCTTCAAGGACGTCAAGAGCTACAAGCGACGCAAGCGCTGGCTGGCCTGAGCGCCGCCCCTGCCGCGGCGCCGTGCCGGCACGAGGTGCGCCTTGGCGCATCAACTGACCGGCGAATACGAATCAAAACAGCTTCAGGAGTCCAACCAGCCTGCGCGAGCAGCTCCTGTTTAAAGAGCATTCACCATGACCGAATTCTTCGACGCGTTGGAAACCCGTGACCCCGCCGCGCGCGAGGCGGCGCTGATGGCCGCGCTGCCGGCGCACGTCGCCCATGCGCAGCAGCGCAGCGCGGCCTTTGCCGACATCCTGGCCGGCGTCGATGCCGCCGCCATAGGCTCGCGCGCCGCGCTGGCGCGCCTGCCGGTGACGCGCAAGGGTGAGTTGCTGGCGCGCCAGCAGGCCAGCCGCGCCGCCGGGCGCGATGCCTTCGGCGGCTTTGCCACCGGGCGCTGGGGCGCGGCCATGCGGCGCGTCTACGCCAGCCCCGGCCCGATCTACGAGCCGGAAGGCACGGCCGTGGACTACTGGCGCACCGCGCGCGCGCTGTACGCGGCGGGCTTTCGCGCCGGCGATCTGGTGCACAACGCCTTCAGCTACCACATGACGCCCGGCGCCTTCATCCTGGAGGCCGGGGCGCTGGCGGTCGGCTGCACGGTGTTTCCGGCCGGCACCGGCCAGACCGAGCAGCAGCTGCAGGCCATTGGCGAGCTGAAGCCCACCGCCTATGTCGGCACCCCCAGCTTTCTGCGCATCCTGTTCGAGAAGGCGCAGGAAAGCGGCGCCGACATGCGCAGCCTGACCAAGGGCATGGTCAGCGCCGAGCCCTTTCCGCCGTCGCTGCGCGACTGGTTCGCCGAGCGCGGCATGACGGCCCGCCAGAGCTATGCCACCGCCGATGCCGGCCTGATCGCCTACGAGACGGCGGCGCGCCAGGGCCTGGTGCTGGACGAGGGCGTGATCGTCGAGATCGTGCGCCCGGGCACCGGCGATCCGGTGCCCGAGGGCGAGGTGGGCGAGGTGGTGGTCACCGTGCTCAACCCGGACTACCCGCTGATCCGCTTTGGCACCGGCGATCTGTCGGCGGTGCTGGCCGGTGCCTGCCCCACCGGGCGCACCAACACCCGCATCAAGGGCTGGATGGGGCGCGCCGACCAGACCACCAAGATCCGCGGCATGTTCGTCCACCCCGGCCAGGTGGCCGAGGTGGTGCGGCGCTTCCCCGAGGTGGCGCGTGCCCGCCTGGTGGTCACCGGCGCCATGGCCAACGACCAGATGACGCTGCGGGTCGAATCCGCCAACGTGCCTGGCCTGGCCGAGCGCCTGGCCGACGCCGTGCGTGACGTCACCAAGCTGCGCAGCCAGATCGAGCTGGTCGCCCCCGGCAGCCTGCCCAACGACGGCAAGGTGATCGAGGACGCGCGCAGTTACGAATGACGCGCGGGCCGCGCCGCCGACTCGGGGATTTCCCGATGCGCGCGTGGCTGGGCGCCGGCGTTGCAACTGGATACCATCACCTGTTTTCACCATTGAATCTCAAGGAGCTGCTGTCATGACCATTCTGTTCAAGCTGAGCCTCGCCACGGTCGCCGCCCTGACGGCCATGGGCGCGCAGGCGCAAGCGTTTCCGGCGCCGGGCAAGACCATCACCCTCATCGTGCCCTTTGCCGCTGGCGGCCCCACCGACAAGGTGGCGCGCGACCTGGCCGAGGCCTTGCGCAAGCCGCTGGCTGGCGCCACCGTCGTCATCGACAACGCCGCCGGCGCCGGCAGCACCATTGGTGCCGCCAAGGCCTTCCGTGCCGCGCCGGACGGCTACACGCTGCTGGTCACCCACATCGGCATGGCCACCACGCCGGCGCTGTACCGCAAGCTGCCCTACAACGTGGAAGAGTTCGAATACCTCGGCCTGATCAACGAAGTGCCGATGGTGGTGGTCAGCAAGCCCGGCCTGCCGGCGGGCAACTGGGCCGAGCTGAAAACCTGGATCGGCGAGAACAAGGGCAAGATCAACCTGGCCAACGCCGGCCTGGGGGCCGCCTCGCACCTGTGCGGCCTGATGCTGCAACAGGCGCTGGCCACCGAGATGACCACCATCGCCTACAAGGGCACGGCGCCGGCCATGACCGACCTGATGGGCGGCCAGGTCGACATCATGTGCGACCAGACCACCAACACCACCAGCCAGATCGAGGGCAAGAAGATCAAGGCCTTCGCCGTCACCACGCCCAAGCGCATCACCATGCCGCCGGTCTACAAGGACCTGCCGACGCTGCAGGAGGTGGGCATGAAGGGCTTCGACGTTTCCATCTGGCACGGCCTGTACGCGCCCAAGGGCACGCCGGCGGCGGTGGTCAAGGCGCTCAACGAGGCGCTGCAGGTGGCGCTCAAGGACGCCGACTTCATCAAGAAGGAAGAAGCGCTGGGTGCCGTGGTGGCGCACGACGACCGCGTCACCCCCGCCGGTCACAAGAAGTTCGTGACCGCCGAAGTCGCCAAGTGGGGAGCGGTCATCAAGGCGGCCGGCCAGTACGCCGACTGAGCGGGCGGGTCCACCAAGGCGGGTGACGGGGCAGGCGGCAGGCGCCATGAAACGCGCGCTGCGCCTGGTCGACTCCATCACCGAGCTGAAGCCCGCGGCAGACGCCGGCTGCCTGGCCGTCAGCGGCTCGCACGGCGGCATCAGCTCGGCCCACTATGCGCTGGCGGCGCGACCGCTGATCGCCGTCTTCAACGACGCCGGCGTGGGCAAGGACGATGCGGGGCTGGCGGCCCTGCCGTTCCTGGCCCGACACGGCATCGCCGCCTGCACGGTGGCCCACACCAGCGCGCGCATCGGCGAGGCGCGCAGCACGCTGGAAGATGGCGTGCTCAGCCACTGCAACCCCCAGGCACTGGCCCTGGGCATCGCGCCGGGGCAGCCGTGCGGGCAAGTCATCCGGCACCTCGAACGCACTGGAGGATGAACATGGCTCGGAATTTCAAATCGAATCGGCGTCTGGCGCTTGCGGGGACGGCGCTGGCAGCTATTTGTTTGATAGCTAACAATGCCTGGGCCCAGGGCGCCTGGCCGACCAAGCCGGTCAAGATCGTGGTGCCGTTTGCCCCTGGTGGCACTACCGACATCCTGGCGCGGGCCATCGCGCCGGAGCTGAGCAAGGCCTTCGGCCAGCAGTTCATCGTCGACAACCGCGCCGGCGCCGGCGGCAACGTGGGTGCCGAGGTGGTGGCCAAGTCACCGGGCGACGGCTACACGCTGCTGATGGGCACGGTGGGCACGCATGGCATCAACCGCGCGCTCTACCCCAAGCTGCCCTACGACCCGATCCAGGACTTCGTGCCCATCACCCTGGTGGCCAGCGTGCCCAACGTGATGGAAATGAACGCCGACAAGGCCCGCGCGCTGGGCATCCACAACGTGCAGGACTTCCTCAGGCACGCCAAGGCCCACCCCGGCAAGCTGAACATGGCCTCCAGCGGCAACGGCACCTCCATCCATCTGGCTGGCGAGCTGTTCAAGCACATGACCGGGGTCTTCATGACCCACATCCCCTACCGCGGCTCCGGCCCGGCGCTGCTGGACCTGGTGGCCGGCAACATGGATGTGATGTTCGACAACCTGCCGTCATCGATGGCGCAAATCAAGGCCGGTAAGCTCAAGCCGCTGGCCGTGACCAGTGCCAAGCGCTCGGCGGCCCTGCCTGACGTGCCGACGGTGGAGGAGGCCGGTGGCCCGGCCCTCAAGGGTTACGAAGCCAGCAGCTGGTTCGGCCTGCTGGCTCCCGCCGGCACGCCAGCGGACATCGTCAACCGCTTGCAGCAGGAATCGGCCAAGGCGCTGGCCTCGCCGGCCGTCAAGGAGAAACTGCTGGCTCAGGGCGCCGTGCCGGGGGGCATTGCGCCCGGCGAGTTCGCCCTCATGATTGCCGACGAACACGCCAAGTGGGCCAAGGTGGTGAAGGCCTCTGGCGCCAAGGTCGACTGACCGGCGCCAAGCCGGGGGGCGTCGGTCGTCCTGCGGGGGCGGGGGCGGCCGCCTCAAACGCCCCAGACCACGTCCTTGCCGGCAGCGCTGCTGCGCTCCAGCAGCTCGATGAAGGGCGCGGCGCGCTGGCGCAGTGACACCAGTTCCTGGCGCGCGAATTCATCCGCGGTGGCCTGCGCGCGCGCCTCTTCGTCGCTGGTGGGCGCCGCATGGGCGTGACCCTGGGCTTCGCGCCGCTCGATCTCGGCCTTCAGCGCGGCGATCGCGGCCGGTACCTGCTCCACGGTCACGATGCCCGTGGGGCTGACGGGCTTGCCGATGATTTTCAGCAGTTCCTCGGCCGAAGCCTTCAGCATGATCACGTCGGCGACGGCCTGCGACTTGAATTTGTAAAGCATGAATGAAGTCTCCGGTTGGTGGCGCGCCCCTGGCACCCTGACCGGGATTGTGCCTCGTTCGGGTAATTACCAAGCTGTCCGGCGTCAAACGATCTTGACGGCTGATGATTGACATATAAACTATTCCTATATAAACGACATGCGGTTTGGCACAGGAGACTGAACATGAAGATCGTCTGCATCGGCGGCGGCCCGGCCGGCCTGTATTTCTCGCTGCTGATGAAGCAGCACAACCCCGCGCACGACATCACGGTCATCGAGCGCAACCGGCCCTATGACACCTTCGGCTGGGGCGTGGTGTTCTCCGACGCGACGATGGAAAACATGCGCGTGTGGGACAGGAAATCAGCGGATGACATCCAGTTGGCCTTCAACCACTGGGACGACATCGAGCTGCTCTTCAAGGGCGAGGTGATTCGCTCGGGCGGCCACGGCTTCGTCGGCATCGGGCGCAAGAAGCTGCTCAACATCCTGCAGGACCGCTGCCAGGAAGTGGGTGTCAAGCTGGTGTTCGAGCGCGACGTCGAATCGGACGCCGAATTCGCCGACGCCGACCTGATCATCGCCAGCGACGGCATCAACTCCAAGATCCGCAAGCTGCACGAAAACATCTTCAAGCCCGAGCTGCTGGTGCGCCCCAACCGCTTCATCTGGCTGGGCACCAACAAGCTGTACGACGCCTTCACCTTCGACTTCGTGCGCACCGAGCACGGCTGGTTTCAGGCCCACATCTACAAGTTCGACGAGACCACCTCCACCTTCATCGTCGAGTGCCCGGAGCACGTGTGGCTGGCCCACGGGCTGGACCAGGCTTCGCAGGACGACTCCATCGCCTTCTGCGAGAAGCTGTTCGCCGGCAACCTGAAGGGCGAGAAGTTGATGACCAACGCGCGCCACCTGCGCGGCTCGGCCTGGATCAACTTCACCGACGTCGAGTGCGGCCAGTGGTGGTTCAGGAACGCCAATGGCGCGCACGTGGTGCTGATGGGTGACGCGGTCCACACGGCGCACTTCGCCATCGGCTCGGGCACCAAGCTGGCGCTCGAAGACGCCATGGAGCTGACCGCCGAATTCATGCGCCATGGCGACCACCCGGACAAGATCATCGAGGTGCTGACCAATTACCAGGCCTCTCGCAAGGTCGGTGCGCTGCGCGTCAAGAACGCCGCGCGCAACGCCATGGAATGGTTCGAAGTGTGCGGCGAGCGCTACTGCGACCAGCTGGAGCCGCCGCAGTTCATGTACTCCATGCTCACGCGCAGCCAGCGCATCAGCCACGAGAACCTGCGCGAGCGCGACCACGTCTGGCTGGAAGGCTATGAGCGCTGGTTCGCGCGCCGCGACGGTCTTCAAGTTGCCGACGCCGCCACGCCGCCACCGCCCATGTTCACGCCGCTGAAGGTGCGCGGCCTGACGCTGAAAAACCGCGTCATGGTCTCGCCCATGGCGCAGTACTCGTGCGTCGATGGCGTGCCGGGCGACTTCCACCTGGTGCACCTGGGCAGCCGCGCCCTGGGCGGCGCCGCCATGGTCATGGCCGAGATGACCTGCATCACGCCCGAGGGCCGCATCACCCCCGGTTGTCCCGGCATCTGGAACGCCGAGCAAAAAGCCGCCTGGACGCGCATTGCCGACTGGATTCACGCCCACTCCGACTGCAAGTTCGCCATGCAGATTGGCCACGCCGGCGGCAAGGCCTCCACGCGCCTGGCCTGGGACGGCACCGACCTGCCCCTGGAAAGCGGCAACTGGCCCATCGTCTCGGCATCGGCCCAGCAATACCTCCCCGGCGTCAGCCAGACCGCCAAGGAGCTCAGCAAGGCCGAGATGGAAACCATCAAGCAGCAATTCGTCCAGGCCGCGCGTGATTGCATCGACATCGGCGCCGACTGGCTGGAGCTGCACTGCGCCCACGGCTACCTGCTGTCGGCCTACATCTCGCCGCTGACCAACCACCGCAGCGACGAGTACGGCGGCAGCCTGGAAAACCGCCTGCGCTATCCGCTCGAAGTCTTCAAGGCCATGCGCGCCGTCTGGCCGCAGGACAAGCCCATGTCGGTGCGCATCTCGGCGCACGACTGGGTGGAAGGCGGCATCACGCCGGCCGACGCGGTGGAGATCGCCAAGGCCTTCAAGGCCGCCGGTGCCGACCTCATCGACTGCTCGGCCGGCCAGGTCAGCAAGGACGAAAAACCGGTCTTCGGCCGCATGTGGCAGACGCCGTTTGCCGACCGCATTCGCCAGGAAGCCGGCATCGCCACCATCGCCGTGGGCGCCATCAGCGAGGCCGACCATGTCAACAGCATCCTGGCCGCCGGCCGTGCCGACCTGTGTGCCGTGGGCCGCCCGCACCTGGCCAACCCGGCCTGGACGCAGACCGAGGCCGCCGCCATCGGCTACACCGGCCTGCCCTGGATCAAGCAGTACTACCAGGGCAAGCGCCAGCTCGAAGCCAATCTGGCACGCCAGCGCGCCATGGGCCAGCAGACCGTGGCCATCCCCAAGCCGGTGGTGGGCTGACGCATGGTGGACAAGGTGCAAGCGCCGGCCTGGAGCCAGCGCCACATCCTGGTCACCGGGGGCGCGCGTGGCATCGGCCGCAGCGTCACCCAGGCGCTGCTGGCGCAGGGCGCGCGCGTCACGGTGCTGGGGCGCAGCCTGCCCGATGCGCAGGCGCTGCGCACGCTGGCCGGCAGCGACGAGGCGGCCGAGCGTCTGCACGCCGTGGCGGCCGATGTCAGCGATCCTGAAGCCGTGGCCGCTGCGTTTGCGGCGGCGAGCGCACGCTTTGGCGCCATCGACACCCTGGTCAACAACGCCGGCCAGGCCAGCAGCGCCCCGGCGCTCAAGACCGACCTGGCGCTGTGGCAGCGCATGCTGGCCGTCAACCTGACGGGCGCCTGGGTCTGCACCCAGCAGGCGCTGCCCGGCATGGTGCAGGCTGGCTGGGGCCGCGTGGTCAACGTGGCCAGCACGGCGGCGCAGCGCGGCTACGCCTATGTCAGCGCCTACTGCGCGGCCAAGCATGGCGTGCTGGGCCTGACGCGCGCGCTGGCCCTCGAATTGGCCACCAAGGGCGTGACGGTGAACGCCGTCTGCCCCGGTTTCACCGAGACCGACCTGCTGGCCGACAGCGTGGCCAACATCATGGCCAAGACCGGGCGCACCGAAGAGCAGGCGCGCGCCGACCTGGCTGCAGGCAACCCGCAAAAGCGCCTGATCCAGCCGCAGGAGGTGGCGGATGCCGTGCTGTGGCTGTGCCAACCGGGCAGCGGTTCGGTCACCGGCCAGGCCATCTCGGTCAGCGGCGGCGAAGTGATGTGATGTGAGGAGCAAGCCATGGATCTCGAAGCCCGCGCCCACGCCGAACACCCCGAAGAGCTGCGCCTGTGGCTGCGCCTGCTCACCTGCACGCAACTGGTGGAGCGCGAGCTGCGCACACGCCTGCGCGACGAGTTCGAGACCACGCTGCCGCGCTTCGACTTGATGGCGCAACTCGAGCGCGTGCCTAGTGGCCTGCGCATGAGCGAGTTGTCGCGCCGCATGATGGTGACCGGCGGCAACGTGACCGGCATCACCGATCAGCTGGAGGCCGAGGGCCTGGTCGAGCGGGTGGCGGTGGAGGGCGACCGGCGCGCCTTCAGCGTGCGCCTCACACCCGCTGGCCGCAAGCAGTTCAAGGCCATGGCCGAGCGCCACGAGAGTTGGATCGTTGACGCCTTCGCCGGCCTGTCGTCGACCGAGATTCAAGCCCTGCACCAGCTGCTGGGCAAGGTCAAACACCACTTTCAGGAGATCGCGTGAAACACTACATTCCCAGCACCAACCCGATGCGCCCCCAGTACGGCGCACGCGCCAGCTATCAGGCCAAACACTTCGCCTGGCACTGCGGCGAAGACGGCGTGGCCACCGTCTCGCTCAACCGCCCCGAGCGCAAGAACCCGTTGACCTTCGACAGCTATGGCGAGTTGCGCGACCTGTTCAACGGCCTGCGCCAAGCCACCGACGTCAAGGTGGTGGTGGTGACGGGCGAGGGCGGCAACTTCTGCTCGGGCGGCGACGTGCACGACATCATCGGCCCGCTCACAAAAATGACCATGCCCGAGCTGCTGGAGTTCACCCGCATGACGGGCGACCTGGTCAAGGCCATGCGCGGCTGCCCACAGCCCATCATCGGTGCCATCGACGGCATTTGCGCCGGCGCCGGCGCCATGATGGCGCTGGCCTGCGACCTGCGCTACGGCACGGCCGCGACCAAGACGGCCTTCCTGTTCACCCGCGTGGGCCTCGCGGGCGCCGACATGGGCGCCTGCGCGCTGCTGCCGCGCATGATCGGCCAGGGCCGCGCCAGCGAACTGCTGTTCACCGGCCGCGCCATGACGGCCGATGAAGGCCTGGCCTGGGGCTTCTTCAACGCCCTGCACGACGGCGGCGAGCTGCTGGCCAAGGCCCAGGCCGTGGCGCGCCAGCTTGCCGCCGGCCCCATGTTCGGCCACGCCATGACCAAGAACATGCTGGCGCAGGAATGGTCCATGACCATCGACCAGGCGATCGAGGCCGAGGCCCAGGCCCAGGCCATCTGCATGCAGACCCAGGATTTCCGCCGCGCCTACGAGGCCTTTGCCGCCAAGCAAAAGCCCGTCTTTGGCGGGGATTGATGGCATGAATACCGGACGCGAAGGACGCGAAGGATTCGCGAAGGACGCGAAAAATATTCCATTGGTTTCTTTCGCGCTTTTCGCGAGATTTCGCGTCCTTCGCGTCCGGATGTTGGATTTGCTGGAACACCGCCGATGACTCCCACTACCACCCATCTGAACCTGCCGTTTTTTGACGTCGCGCACCGCGACATCGCCGCGCGGCTGCCGGCCTGGGCCGCCGAGCAGCAGGTCGACGAAACCGACGACCGCGCCGCTTGCCGCGACTGGGTGCGGCGCCTGGGCGCGGGCGGCTGGCTGCGCTACTGCGTGCCGGGCGACAGTGGCGGCGCGCTGCCGCAACTCGACTCGCGCGCGCTGGTGCTGCTGCGCGAGACGCTGGCGTTTTACTCGCCGCTGGCCGATTTTGCCTTTGCCATGCAGGGGCTGGGCAGCGGGGCCATCTCGGTGGGCGGCAACGCCAGCCAGCGCCAGGCCTATCTGTCGCAGGTGGCCAGCGGTGCCAAGATCGCGGCCTTCGCGCTGTCCGAGCCCGAGGCCGGCTCCGACGTCGCTGCAATGAAATTGCTAGCTACTGGCGCGCGTCCCGATTGCGTTGCAGGCCAAAAAGACGATACGTACTTTCTGGACGGCCGCAAGACCTGGATCAGCAACGGCGGCATCGCCGACTTCTACTGCGTGTTTGCCAAGACCGACCCGGGCGGCGGCAGCCGTGGCATCAGCGCCTTCATCGTCGACGCCGGCACACCGGGCCTGGACGACTCGGCCCACATTCAGGTGATGGCGCCGCACCCGCTGGCCACCCTGGTGTTCGAGCGCTGCCGCGTGAGTGGCGAGCAGATGCTGGGTGAGGTCAACGGTGGCTTCAAGCTGGCCATGCAGACGCTGGACATCTTCCGCGCCAGCGTGGCCGCCGCCGCCCTGGGCATGGCGCGCCGCGCGCTGGCCGAGGCGATCTCGCATGCCAAGCAGCGCCAGATGTTCGGCCAGACCCTGGCCGACTTTCAGCTGACGCAAGCCAAGCTCGGCGAGATGGCGGCGCTGATCGATGCCGGCGCCCTGCTGACCTACCGCGCCGCCTGGATGCGCGACACCGCGCAGGGCAGCCAAAAGGAGCGCAGCGTCGCCGCCGCCATGGCCAAGATGACCGCCACCGAAAACGCCCAGCGCGTGATCGACATGGCGCTGCAAATGCACGGCGGCCTGGGCGTGATGGTGGGCAGCAAGGTCGAATCGCTGTACCGCGACATCCGCTCGCTGCGCATCTACGAGGGCGCGACCGAGGTGCAGCAGCTCATCATCGGAAAGAGTGTTCTTCAGGAGGCCTGAACATGACGACGCCATCCGCACAAACCGACCGCTACGTGCACGACCGCCTGCCGCCGCGCGAGCAGTGGCCCGAGTTTCGCTACGACCTGCCCGAGTTGCAGGTGCCCGACCAAACCAACGTGGTCACCGCGTTGTTCGACGCCGCGCGCGCCAACGGCTGGGCCAACCGCCTGCTGCTGCGCGCGCCGGGCGAGACCTACACCTACGCCGAGGCCGAGGCACAGGTCGGCCGCATGGCCGAGATGCTGATCAAGGACTTCAAGCTCGAGCCCGGCAACCGCGTGCTGCTGCGCGGCGGCAACTCGATCGGCATGGCGCTGGCCTGGCTGGCCGTGGTCAAGGCCGGCCTGATCGTGGTGCCGACCATGCCGCTGCTGCGCGCGGTCGAGCTGGACAAGGTCATCGACAAGGCGCAGCCGGCGCTGGCCCTGTGCGAGGTGGCGCTGCTCAAGGACATGGTGCAGGCGGCGCAGGACGCCAAGGGCAAGCTGCCGGTGATCGCCTTTGGCGACCCGAAGCGCGCGGACGGCGTCGAGCAGCGCGCCGCGCGCCGCTCGCCCGACTACGCCGGCTGCGCCACCGCTGCCGACGACATCGCCTTGCTGGCCTTCACCAGCGGCACCACGGGCGTGCCCAAGGCGGTGGTCACCACGCACCGCGACATTCTGGCCGCCTGCAACGCCTGGCCGCGCCACGTGCTGAAGATGACGCCCGACGACATCGTCACCGGCTCGCCGCCGCTGGCCTTCACCTTTGGCACCGGAGGCCTCTTGATCTATCCCATGTGGGCGGGGGCCTCGGTCTACTACCCCGACGTGCGCTTCAACCCCGAGACCATGGTGCGCAAGATGCGCGACAACGGCATCACGGTCTGCTACACCGCGCCGACGTTTTATCGCCAGATGGCGCCGTATGCGCAGGCGCTGGGCATTCCCAGCCTGCGCATCTGCGTCAGCGCCGGCGAGGCCCTGCCCGACGCCACGCGCCAGCTGTGGAAGCAGGCCACCGGCATTGAGATGCTCGACGGCATCGGCGGCACCGAGATGTGGCACATCTACATCTCCTCGGCCGGCGCCGAGGTGCGCGCCGGCAGCATCGGCAAGGTGGTGCCCGGCTACCAGGCCAAGGTGGTGGACGAGAACGATCAGGAGGTGCCGCGCGGCACCGTCGGGCGGCTGGCGGTGATCGGGCCCACGGGCTGTCGCTACATGGATGACGAACGCCAGACCAAGTACGTTTCCAACGGCTGGAATCACCCGGGCGACGCCTTCACCCAGGACGAGGACGGCTATTTCCACTACCAGGCGCGTGACGACGACATGATCATCACGGCCGGCTACAACGTCGGCGGCCCCGAGGTCGAGGACTGCCTGCTGGCCCACCCGGCGGTGGCCGAGTGCGGCGTGATCGGCAAGCCCGACGCCGTGCGCGGCATGATCATCAAGGCCTTCGTGGTGTTGAAGCCCGGTCAGCCCGACAACGAGGCCATGGTCGAGACGCTGCAGGCCTACGTCAGGGACAGCATCGCGCCTTACAAGTACCCGCGCGAAATCGAATTCATGGCGGCTTTGCCGCGCACCGACACCGGCAAGCTGCAACGCTTCAAACTGAGGGAGATGGCATGAGCATTCGACTGATTCAACCCGAGGGCTGGGCGCCGGCCAAGGGCTACGCCAACGGCATTGCCGCGCGTGGCACGCAAATCTTCGTCGGCGGCCAGATCGGCTGGAACGCCCAGCAGCAGTTCGAGACCGACGACTTCATCGAGCAGGTGCACCAGACGCTGCGCAACGTGGCCGACGTGCTGCGCGCCGCCGGCGCCGGCCCCGAGCACATGGTGCGCATGACCTGGTACGTGATCGACCGCGTCGAGTACAACAGCCGTCTGAAGGAGCTGGGAGGCGTGTATCGCGACGTGATGGGCAAGAACTTCCCGGCCATGACCTGCGTGCAAGTGGCGGCGCTGATGGAGGCGCGCGCCAAGGTCGAGATCGAAGTCACAGCGGTGATTCCGGATTGATCGTCAGAATGACGCACTGAAACAGCCGGACGCGAAGGGCGCGAAAAATACGCGAAGGACGAAAAAAATAAAAAATTTGATGAAAGTGGCGTTTGGCCCTTTTGTAGCAAGCGCGAAGCGCTATCAAATTTGAATATTTGAGTGCTTGTATCTTTCGCGTCCTTCGCGATTCCTTTGCGTCCTTCGCGTCCGGCTGTTCAAAGCCTTCAAAGCCCACCCATCCATTCCAGGAGCCATCATGTCCAAGCCCAAGACCCCCTTCAGTTGGGATGACCCCTTTGCCCTGCACGATCAACTCACCGACGACGAGCGCGCGGTGCAGCAGGCCGCCCACGCCTACTGCCAGGACAAGCTGCTGCCACGCGTGCAGCAGGCTTTTCGCCATGAGCAGACCGACCCCAGCATTTTTCGCGAAATGGGCGAACTGGGCCTGCTGGGCCCCACCATACCCGAGCAATACGGCGGCGCCGGCCTGGGCTATGTGGCCTACGGCCTGATCGCGCGTGAGGTCGAGCGCGTCGACTCGGGCTATCGCTCGATGATGAGTGTGCAGTCTTCGCTGGTCATGGTGCCGATCAACGAATTCGGCAACGAGGCCACCAGACAGAAGTACCTGCCCAAGCTGGCCAGCGGCGAATGGATCGGCTGCTTCGGCCTGACCGAGCCCAACCACGGCTCGGACCCCGGCAGCATGATCACGCGCGCCAAAAAAGTGAGTGGAGGCTACTCGCTCTCGGGCAGCAAGATGTGGATCAGCAACAGCCCGATCGCCGACGTCTTCGTGGTCTGGGCCAAGGACGACGAGGGCGCCATCCGCGGCTTCGTGGTGGAAAAGGGTTGGAAGGGCCTGTCCGCCCCCGCCATCCACGGCAAGGTCGGCCTGCGCGCCAGTATCACCGGTGAAATCGTCATGGACGAGGTGTTCTGCCCCGAGGAAAACGCCTTCCCCGAGGTGCGTGGCCTGAAGGGCCCCTTCACCTGCCTCAACTCGGCGCGCTTTGGCATCGCCTGGGGCGCCCTGGGCGCGGCCGAGGACTGCTACGCCCGCGCGCGCCAGTACGTGATGGATCGCAAGCAGTTCGGCAAGCCGCTGGCGGCCAACCAGCTGATCCAGAAGAAGCTGGCCGACATGCTGACCGAGATCAGCCTGGGCCTGCAGGGCTGCCTGCGCCTGGGCCGGCTGAAGGACGCCGGCAGCCCGGCGGTGGAGCTGACCTCGATCATCAAGCGCAACAGCTGCGGCAAGGCGCTGGACATCGCCCGCCTGGCGCGCGACATGATGGGCGGCAACGGCATCAGCGACGAGTTCGGCGTGGCGCGCCACCTGGTCAACCTGGAGGTGGTCAACACCTACGAGGGCACGCACGACATCCATGCGCTGATTTTGGGCCGCGCGATCACCGGCATCGCCGCCTTCTGAAATGACATGCCCCCTGTGCCGCCTGCGGCGTCACGTGCTCGCCGCCAGAGGCGGCGGCCCTTCGGCCCGTCCAGACCTGCGCAGGCAGGTCTGGAGCCGCGGGCCTCAGCCCCCTGGCAGGGGGACAACGCCGATGCCCGGTACAAGCCCGGTCATGGCGTTTGCTGGCATGGCCTGCTCCGCGGCCTTCGGGGGTTCACTTGCACACCGTCATGCAGCATGCTAATCCCTCGCCGGCCGCGCGCTTCGAGCGCGTCTACCCGATCCGCTTCTCGCACTGCGACCCTGCGGGCATCGTGTTCTACCCACAGTACCTGGTGCTGTTCAACCACCTGGTCGAGGACTGGTTCACCGAGGGCCTGGGGGTCGACTACGCGCGGATGCTGGGCGCGCGGCGCATCGGCCTGCCGATCGTGCGGCTGGAATGCGACTTCCGCGCCATCAGCCGCATGGGCGACGCGGTCAGCTTCGGGCTGGTGCCCGAGCGGGTGGGCGGCCGCTCGCTGACCCTGGCGCTGACGGCCCGCGTGGCCGACGAGCTGCGCGTGGCCGCGCGCCAGGTGCTGGTGTTCACCGACCTGGACACCCACCGCGCCATCGACCTGCCGGCCGACGTGCGGGAGGCTTTGGCGGCGGGGTGCTGAGCTTGCGCTGACCGCTGCCCCGCGGCGCGCAGGCGCGCGATTGGCTACAGTTGCCGCCATGACCCCCGCGGAATTCAGTGCCCTGCTGCTGCTGGCCACGGCCAGCACCTTCACGCCGGGGCCCAACACCACGCTGTCGACTGCCATCGCCGCCAATCGCGGCCTGCGCGGTGCGCTGCACTTCGTGTGCGCGGTGCCCACCGGCTGGGCGCTGCTGCTGGGCCTGTGCGGCGTCGGCCTGGGGGCGCTGGTGCTGGCGCTGCCGCTGCTGCGCTGGGGCATCCTGGTGACGGGCGTGGGCTACATGCTGTGGCTGGCGGCGCGGCTGGCGCGCAGCGCCACGCTGGCCGAAGCCGACGCGCGCCGGCTCGACGTCAGCTTTGTCGAGGGCGTGGGCCTGCAATTTCTCAACATCAAGGCCTGGATGCTGGCCCTCACCGTGGTGGCCGGCTGGGTGGCCGGGCGGCCGGACTGGCCGGCGCGGCTGCTGCTGGTGCTGCCGGTGATGCTGGCGTTCGGCTTTTCCAGCAACTTCACCTACGCGCTGATCGGCTCACTGCTGCGCGGCTGGCTGGCGCGGGGGCGCCGCCTGCTGTGGTTCAACCGCCTCATGGCGCTGGCCCTGGTGCTGACCGCCGGCTGGATGGCGTGGTCGGCCGTGGCGCTGATGTCCGGCGGGCCGCCGCCATGAGCGCGCCGCGGCAGGCAAGGCGCCAGCGCATCGGCTTCTGGCTGGGGGTGCTGGGGGTGGCGCTGTTTGCCATCACCCTGCCGGCCACCCGCCTGGCCACCGGCACGGATGCCGAACCGCAGCTGTCGCCCGGCTTCGTGACGGCGGCGCGGGCGGCGCTGGCGGGCTTGCTGTCGCTGGCCTTCCTGCTGCTCACGCGCTCGCCCTGGCCGGCACGCGGCCACTGGCGGATGCTGCTGCTGTCCGTCGGCGGCAACCTGATCGGCTTTCCGCTGCTGGTGGCGCTGGCGCTGCGCAGCGTGACGGCCGCGCATGGCGCGGTGATCCTGGCGGTGCTGCCACTGGCCACGGCGGGCGCGGCGGCGCTGCTGCTGGGGCAGCGCGAGCGGCTGGGCTTCTGGCTGTGCGCGCTGGCCGGCTGCGCGCTGGTGGTGCTGTATGCCTGGCTGCGCGCGCAGGCGACGGGCGGCTTTGGCTTTGCGCCGGCCGACGTGCTGCTGCTGGGCGCGGTGATCGCGGCGGCCATCGGCTACGTGGCGGGCGCGCGGCTCACGCCGGTGCTGGGGGCCGAGCGGGTGATCTGCTGGATGGGCGTGCTGGGCCTGCCGCTGTCGCTGCCGCTCACGCTGTGGCTGTGGCCCGATGCGGCCACGCTGGCGCAGGTGCGCGCGCCGGCCTGGGCCGGCGTGGCCTATGTCGGCGCGGTGTCGATGTGGTCGGGCTTCTTCGCCTGGTTTCGCGGGCTGGACTGGGGCGGCGCGCTGCGCGTCAGCCAGGTGCTGCTGCTGCAACCCTTTCTGACCATGCTGTTTGCCGTGCCGCTGCTGGGCGAGCGGCTGGACGCGCTGTCGCTCGGCTTCGCGACGGCGGTGGTGCTGACGGTGTTCGTCGGGCGGCGCCTGTCGCTGCCCGCGCCGGCGGCCGCTCCCCTGGCGGGCGGCGATCCACGGACGATTTCTCTACCAAAGGCTCAAGAATGACCTCTCACTCACCCTGGCAACTGGCCGCACGCGCCGAGGCCATGAATCCGTCGGCGATCCGCGAGATCCTGAAGATCACCGAGCGCCCCGGCATCCTCAACTTCGCCGGCGGCCTGCCGTCGCCCGAGACCTTTCCGGTCGACGCCATGCGCGCCGCCTGCGCCCGCGTGCTGGCCGAAGACAGCCCCGTGGCCCGCCCGTCGCTGCAATACGCCGCCAGCGAGGGTCTGCCCGAGCTGCGCCAATGGGTGGCCGCCGAGCTGGGCCGCCAGGGCGCGCGCGTGGCGCCCGAACAGGTGCTGATCACCACCGGCAGCCAGCAGGGGCTGGACCTGCTGGCCAAGGTGCTGCTGGACGCCGGCAGCCGCGTGCTGGTCGAGACGCCCACCTACCTGGGCGCGCTGCAGGCGTTCGCCCCGATGCAGCCGCGCTTTGACAGCGTGACCAGCGATGATGGCGGCATCACCGGACAGGGACTGCGCGAGAAGCTACAAAATGAAGAGCGCCCGCGCTTCGTCTACCTGCTGCCCAACTTCCAGAATCCGAGCGGGCGCATGCAGGACGAGGCGCGGCGCCAGCAGCTGATCGCCGTCTGCCGCCAGCATGGCCTGCCCATCGTCGAGGACAACCCCTATGGCGAGCTGTGGTACGACGCCCCGCCGCCGGCGCCGCTGCTGGCGCGCTGGCCCGAGGGCGTGCTGTACCTCGGCTCGTTCAGCAAGATCCTGGCGCCGGGCCTGCGCCTGGGCTACGTCATCGCGCCGCCCGGGCTGTACCCCAAGCTGCTGCAGGCCAAGCAGGCGGCCGATCTGCACACGCCCGGCTTCAACCAGCGCGTGGTGGCCGAGGTGATTCGCGATGGCTTCCTCGACCGCCACGTGCCCACCATCCGCGCGCGCTACAAGGTGCAGCGCGACGCCATGCTGGCGGCGCTGGCGCGCGAGCTGGGCCCCGCCGGGGCCGAGTGGACGCGGCCGCGGGGTGGCATGTTCGTCTGGGTGCGCCTGCCCGAAGGTCTGGATGCGCAGGCGCTGCTGCCCACCGCGGTCGAGGCCGGCATGGCCTTCGTGCCGGGCGCGCCGTTCTTCGCCGGCCAGCCTGACCCGCGCACGCTGCGCCTGTCCTTCGTCACCTCGACGCCCGAGCAGATCGACGCCGGCATGGCGGCGCTCGGACGCGTCGTCCGTCAAGCGATATTGTAAATCGTATCGGTCTCCAGCGCTTATGCAGTAAGCGCGAGCAGCTATAAATAATATAGTCACCCAGCATGCCCCTGACCCGTCCCTTCGCCCAGATCGACGTCTTCAGCGCCGTGCCCTGCGCCGGCAACCCGGTGGCCGTGGTGCTTGATGGCCAGGGGCTGGACGCCGCCGCCATGCAGCGCTTCGCGCGCTGGACCCACCTGTCCGAAACCACCTTCGTGCTGCCGCCCGAGGACGCGCGGGCGGACTACCGGCTGCGCATCTTCACGCCCGGCGGCGAGCTGCCCTTTGCCGGCCACCCGACGCTCGGCTCCTGCTTCGCCTGGCTGGCGGCCGGTGGCGTGCCCAAGACGGCGGGGCGGATCGTGCAGCAGTGCGCACAAGGCCTGATCGAGATCCGTCAGGACGGCCAGCGCCTGGCCTTTGCCGCCCCGCCCAGCCAGCGGCGCGAGGTGCCCGCGGCCACGCTGGCCGAGGTGCTGCCGGCGCTGGGCCTGGCGCCGGCGCAGCTGCGGCGCGCGCAGTGGCTGGACAACGGCCCGCTCTGGCTCGGCCTGCAACTGGACAGCGCCGACACGGTGCTGACGCTGGCGCCCGACCACGCACGCCTGGCGGCGCTGGGCTGCAAGGTGGGCGTGGCCGGCGCGCAGGGCCGGGTGGGCAGCGGCGCGCTGATCGCGCGCTCCAACCGCGAGGCGCGCGCCTTCGGCGCGGTCGCCGCGCGCGCGGACGACGCGCTGATCGAAGTGCGCGCCTTCGCCGCCCCCATCGGCGTGCCGGAAGACCCGGTCACCGGCAGCCTGAACGCCAGCCTGGCGCAGTGGCTGATCGAGGCGGGCGAGCTGCCCGCGCGCTACGTGGCCAGCCAGGGCACGGCGCTCGGGCGCGCCGGCCGCGTGCACGTCGAGCGCGACGCCCAGGGCCAGGTGTGGGTGGGCGGCGACTGCGTGGCGGTGATCGGCGGCGAGGTGCGGCTGTGAACGCACGGCTCGACCACCTGGTGGTGATGGCCGACACGCTGGCCCAAGGCGTGGCCTGGTGCGAGGCCACGCTGGGCGTGACGCCGGCGCCGGGCGGCCAGCACCCGCTGTTCGGCACCCACAACCGCCTGCTGGCCATCGGCACGCCGCGGTATCCGGGCGCCTACCTCGAACTCATTGCTGTTGATCCGGGAGCTGTTGGCGCAGATGGGACAAGGCGTACACGCTGGTTCGACATGGATGACGCGGCCCTGCGCGAGCGCGTGCGCCGCCACGGCCCGCGGCTGATCCACTGGGTGGCACGCGTGCCCGACGTGGCCGAATCCTGCGCCACGCTGGCGCGGCTGGGCATCGACCGCGGCGAGATCCTGCAGGCCAGCCGCCTGACGCCGCGCGGCCTGCTGCAGTGGCGGATCGCGGTGCGCGTCGATGGCCGGCGCCTGTTCGACGGCACCCTACCGACGCTGATCCAGTGGGGCGCGGTGCACCCGGCCGACAGCCTGCCGGCCAGCGGCGTCAGCCTGCAGGCCCTGCGGCTGGGCCACCCCGAAGCCACCACGCTGGCGACTGCGCTGGCCCGCCTGGGGCTGGGCGACGTGGCCACCACGGTGAGCGCCGAGCCCAGCCTGCGCGCCGAGCTGCTGACGCCGCGCGGGCCGGTGCGGATCTGACGGATTGAACACTTCTTCACGGATACACGCCATGCACACCGCGGACGCCGCACTGCCGACCCTGGCCGACATCGAAGCCGCCGCCCAGGTGGTCTACCGCGAATTTCCACCCACGCCGCAGTACCGCTGGGCGCTGCTGTCCGAGCGCCTGGGCGCCGACTGCTGGGTCAAGCACGAGAACCACACGCCGGTGGGCGCCTTCAAGATCCGCGGCGGGCTGACCTTCTTCGACGCCCTGGCGCGCCGTGGCACGCTGCCGCGCGAGGTGGTCAGCGCCACGCGCGGCAACCACGGCCAGAGCATCGGCTGGGCGGCGCGTGCGCACGGCGTGCGCTGCACCATCGTCGTGCCGAGCGGCAACTCGGTCGAGAAGAACGCCGCCATGCGGGCGCTGGGCGTGACGCTGATCGAGCACGGCGACGACTTCACCGCCGCCGCCGACCACGCGCGCGCCCTGGCGGCCGAGCGCGGCGCCCTGATGGTGCCCAGCTATCACCGCGACCTGGTGGTGGGCGTGGCCACCTACTGGTGGGAATTCCTGCGCGCCGTGCCCGGCCTGGACGTGGCCTACGTGCCCATCGGCCTGGGCTCGGGCGCCTGCGCGCTGCTGGCGGCCAAGCGCGCGCTGGCGCACCCGGTGCGCGTGGTCGGCGTGGTCAGCCGCCACGCCACCACCTATGCCGACTCGATCGCCGCCGGCCGCGTGGTCGAGTCGCCCGTGTCCACCCGCATCGCCGACGGCATGGCGGTGCGCCGCGCCAACGACGAGGCGCTGGCCCTGCTGGCCGGCGGACTGGAGCGCCTGGTGCAGGTCAGCGACGACGAGGTGGCCGGCGCCATGCGCGCCTTCTACGCCGACACCCACAACCTGGCCGAGGGCGCCGGCGCGGCGGCCCTGGCCGCGGCGCTGCAGGAGCGCGGCCGGCTGGCCGGCCAGACGGTGGGCGTGGCCCTGACGGGCGCCAACGTCGATGCCCGGACGTATGCCGGTGTGCTATTGAATGAATAGCTGTTTGCGCTGTCCCGGCGGGCGATGGTGCTTGATTCGTTCTTGAACCATCAGGTCGACACGGTTCGGTCGGACGCTGGGCGGCCTGCGCGGGGCAGGCACAATGCGCCCCATGGGAACCCTCTACCTCGTGCGCCACGGCCAGGCCAGCTTTGGCACCGACCACTACGACCAGCTGAGCGAGCTGGGCCAGCGCCAGTCGCTGCGGCTGGGCCAGTACTGGCGCGAACGGTCTGGCGTCGAGCTGGCGTTCGACGCCGTGCTCACCGGCACGTTGGCGCGCCAGGTGCAGACCTGGCAGGGCATTGCCGAGGGCGCGCAGCTGACCGGCGTGCCCTGCGTCGAATGGCCGGGGCTCAACGAGTACGACAGCCACGCCGTCATCAGCGCCGTCCACCCCGACCCGCTGCCCCGGCCCGACACGCCCGAGCGCTACCGCCTGCACTTCCGGCTGCTGCGCGGCGGGCTGGCGGCCTGGATGCGCGGCCAGGTGCAGCCGGCCGGCATGCCCAGCTACGCGGACTTCGTGCACGGCGTCACCAGCGCGCTGGATCATGTGCGGCTGAACTACGATGGCAACGTGCTGCTGGTGTCCAGCGGCGGGCCGATCACCACCGCGATCGGCCAGTTGCTGTCCACGCCCGCCGAGACCACCATCGAGTTGAACATGCGCTACCGCAACTCGGCGGTGACCGAGCTGGTCTTCACCCCGCGGCGCCACGCGCTGGTCAGCTACAACGGCCTGCCGCACCTGGACGACGCGCACTACCGCGACTGGGTCACCTACGCGTGAACGGCCCCGTTTTCGCCTGCTGGCGGGGCGCAAGCAAGACGGCGCGCGTCAGGCGCCGCCTGACTTACTGCGGCTGGAAGCCGCTGTCGGCGATGATGCGCGACCACACCCGGGTGTAGGCGCGCTCGCGCTGGTCGAGCTGCTGCGGGTTCATGTAGCCCACCGTCAGGCCCAGGTCGGTCAACCGGGCGCGCACGTCGGGCAGGGCCACCACTTTCTCCAGCGCGCGCGTGAAGCGCTCGATGAATGGCACCGGCGTGCCGCGCGGCGCCCAGATGCCGTAGAAGGGCGTGTCCTCCAGCCCGCCGAAGCCCATTTCGCTGAAGGTGGGCACGTCGGGCAGCGCGGCCTGGCGCTTGCCGCCCAGCACGCCGATCACGCGCAGCTTGCCGGCGCGCTGGTATTCGATGAAGTCCTGCACCGAGCCGGTGCCGGCCGGGATCTGGTTGCCCAGCATGTCGGCGATCATCGGCGCGCTGCCCTTGTAGGGCACGGCCGTGAGCCCCAGCCCGTACTTCTTGCCGATCAGCTGCACCAGGAACTCCGGCGTCGAGGCCGGCGCCGGGATGCCGACGGCGCTCTTGCCGCCCTGCTTGCCGCGCACCCATTCGACGTATTCGGACAGCGTGTTGGCCGGCGTCGCCGCCGACACCGCCAGCCCGTTGACGAAGGTGGCAAAGCCGCCCAGGGCGACGAAGTCCTCGGCCGGCGCGTAGCCGGGCTTCTTGACCACCTGCGGCAGGATCGAGATGGTGTGGTCGTGCGACAGGAACACCGTGGTGCCGTCGGGCCGCGCTGCCTTGAGCTGCTGCGCGGCGATCTGGCCGCCGGCGCCGGGCCGGTTGTCCACCACCACGTTGCGGCCCAGCTCGGCTTGCAGCTTCTCGGCCAGCAGGCGGGCGATGACGTCGGAGCCGCCGCCGGCCGGAAAACCCACCAGCACGTGGATGGCGGTGTCGTCGTTGGCGCGCGCCAGGGGCGTGGCCAGGGCGGCGCCGGCGGCGAGCAGGGTGGCGTTGAAGTGGCGGCGCGTGGTCATGGGCTGTCGTCCGTGGTGGTTGGCGAAGGTGCCGATTCTAGGAGGCTGTGCTCGCGCAGCGTGTCAGCCGGCAGGCGGTCGATCTCCTGCAGCAGCGCGGCCAGGGCGCGGCCGGCGGCGTCGATCAGCGCCAGGCCGTCTTCCACCGTGGCGGCGGCGGCGTTGCCGGCGGCGCCGGCCGGGTTCAGATCCTGCGCCGCCCAGGCCAGCTTGGCGCTGCGGCCGTTGCCCAGGATGGGGAAGGCCTCGGCGCGCGCGCGCGAGCTGGAGCTGAAATCCTGCGCCTTGTGCTTGCGAACCAGGCGCGGCTTCAGGCCCAGCATCATGGCCGTCTCCAGCTGGCCGCCATGCACGCCGAAGCGCTGCTCCTCGGGTGCGAAGCGCGCCATCAGGTCCTCGCCCTGGGCGTCCTTCAGCGGCAGGTTGAACCAGCTGACGCTGTAGACCAGCATGGCCAGGCGCGCGCGCAGCTCGCGCGCCACCACGTCCATCAGCCCGACGTTGCCGCCGTGGGCGTTGAACAGCACCAGCTTGCGCACGCCGCTGGCGTGCACGCCCTCGGCGATGTCGGTCCACAGGCGGATCACCGTCTCGGCCTTCAGGCTCAGCGTGCCGGCGAAGGCGGCGTGTTCCGGGCTGTGGCCGATGCGCTGCACCGGCAGGAACAGCACGGGCAGGTCGATCGGCAGGTGCGACGTGGCCGCCTGCACCATGCCGTGTGCCAAGTTGCCGTCCACCGACAGCGGCAGGTGTGGCCCATGCTGCTCGGTGGCACCCAGCGGCAGCACGGCGATGGTGCGCGCCAGGTCCAGGCTGGCGAAGTCGGTGGTGGTCAGGTCCGACCACTGGCGATGGCGTGGGTAGCGTGGCGGCAGCTTGGTCATCGCGTCATCTTAAGGCGCGCGGGGGGGCGCTGCGTGTCAGGCGTCGCCTGACCGAGGCGCTGCTTCTCGCCGACGATGACCCGTTCAAGGATCGAAAAGGGTGCTTGCCTGCGCCCGACCAGCGCCAGCAGCTATTGTTTTTGAACTGATCGCGTCAACCGGCCAGCGCCCGCCCCAGCCACCAGCGCGCCAGCAGGCCGAACAGCAGCGTGGCCAGCAGCACATAGGCCAGCAGGGCCCAGCGCAGGCTGGACAGGAAGATGGTCTGCGCCTGGATGTCCAGCGCCATGGCCACCGTCAGCGGCGCCGCGCCGTCCAGCGGCAGGCGCATCAGCAAGGCGCCGCCGCGCCAGCTGTGGCCGTCCTGCTGCCACTGCAGCAGCGCGATGGGTTGCGCCGCGCCGGGCTGTGCCAGCAGGCTGGCGGGCAGCGCGGCGGGTTGGCCCTGTTCGTACAGCGGCTGGCCCAGTCCGCCCTGCACGCGCACGGCCAGTTGGGGCTCGTCGGCCAGTGCCGCCTGCAGGCGCGCCGGCAGCGCCGCCAGCGCGGCGGCGTTGTCGACGCCGGTCAGCAGCCCCCGCGTGGTCTGCAGGTGCGATTGCAGTTGCGTCCGGTCGCGCGACTCGAAATGCAGTTGCAGCGCCAGCAGGCTGATCGCCGCCAGCAGCGCCAGCAGCAGGGCGCAGGCGGCGCTCAGGCCCAGGGCGAGGCGGGTGGGGGAGGCGCTTGGACGTGCGGTCATGGTGGGTTTGGCGCGGGCCGCTGGCCCGCCGCGCGCCGCTGCGGGACAATCGGCGCCTTGCGGCCAGTGTGCCCGGTCGGCGACGCGCGTGCCGCCGTTCGGTCCCCCGGCCACGCTCATCCAGGAGATCCGCCATGCAAATGTCACACCCCCGTCGCCGTCACGCACTGCGCCTGCTGGCGCTGGCCGCCGCTGCCGCCGTGCCGCTCGCCTGGGCGCAGCGGCGCCCGCGGCCGGTCGCCGTCGAGGTCTGGAAGGACGCCAGCTGCGGCTGCTGCCAGGACTGGATCGCCCACATGCAGGCCAACGGCTTCCAGGTCACGGCGCACGACAACGGCAACAACGCCATGCGCGCGCGCCTGGGCCTGGCGGCCAAGTTCGGCTCCTGCCACACCGCGCTGGTGGGCGGCTACGTGGTCGAGGGCCATGTGCACGCCGACGACGTGCACCGTCTGCTGCGTGACAAGCCCCAGGCCCTGGGCCTGGCGGTGCCGGGCATGCCGGTGGGCTCGCCCGGCATGGACGGGCCGGCCTACGGCGGCCGGCGCGATGCCTACGACACCTTGCTGGTGCAGCGTGACGGCGGCAGCCAGGTGTTCCGGCGCCACGTTTGACGGGTCGTTTTCGACCCAAAACTGGATTCAAAGCCTTGCCAGACAAGCGCCAGAAGCTATATTTATCGGAGCATCCGACGTTGCCGACCAGCGGTCGCCGAGACCCTGCATGAGCCGGCGCCGCGTGCTGTGGCGCGGTGCCCTGGCCGCCGTGCTGCTGGCCGGCGGCTGGCTGGTCTGGCGTGCCGTGTCACCCGGCGTGGCGGCCAGCCTGCTGCGGCCCGACGATCCCGCCACCGTGGCGCTGGGCCAGCGGGTGTACGCCGCGCACTGCGCCCGCTGCCACGGCGTGCAGGGCGAAGGCCAGCCGCGCTGGCGCGAGCGCGGCTCCGACGGCCTGCTGCCGGCGCCGCCGCACGACGCCAGCGGCCACACCTGGCACCACCCCGACGCGCAGTTGCTGGCGATCACCCGGCATGGTCTGGCCCGGGTCATCGGCCAGCCGGACTACCGCAGCGCCATGCCGGCCTACGACGGGGTGCTGAGCGATGCCGAGATCCTGGCCGCGCTGTCCTGGATCAAGTCGCGCTGGCCACCGGCGGTGCGCGCGCGGCACGACGCGGTCAACGCGCAGGCGCGCGGCGCGGGGGACTGAGAGCCGTCAGCGCGCGCCTTCGTACATCCAGCGGCGCGACCAGGGCAGGGTGGTGGCCGGCTGGCCGGCGCGCCGGCACAGCACCTGGAACAGCGCGATCTCGTCGTGCTCGAAGGCCCACTGGCTGCCCACCAGGTACATGCGCCACACGCGCCAGGTCTTGTCGTCCACCAGCGACTGCAGGCGTTCGGTGCGGGCCTCGAAGGCCTCGCTCCAGCATTGCAGCGTGCGCGCGTAGTGGCGGCGCAGGTTCTCGATGTCCACGGGCTCCAGGCCGCCCCGCTGCAGCGTCGTCAGCACGGTGCCGATGTGCGGCAGCTCGCCCTGCGGGAACACGTAGCGGTCGATGAAGCGGCCGCCGCCGTGGCGGGTCTCGCCGTTGTCCGGGTCGGTGGCGGTGATGCCGTGGTTGAGCGCCCAGCCGTCCGGCGCCAGCAGCTCGTGCAGGCGGCGGAAGTAGGTCGGCAGGTTCTTCAGCCCGACGTGCTCGACCATGCCGACGCTGGTGATGCGGTCGAACGGGCCGCGCACGTCGCGGTAGTCCTGCAGGCGGATGTCGATGCGATCCCGCAGGCCGGCGGCCCGCACGCGCTCGCTCGCCAGGGCATGCTGTTGCTCCGACAGCGTGATGCCCACGCAGCGCGCGCCGAAGCGCTGCGCCGCCCGCAGCACCAGCGCGCCCCAGCCGCAGCCGATGTCCAGCAGCGTCTGGCCGGGTGCTAGGCGCAGCTTGGTCAGGATGTGGTCGATCTTGCGCTGCTGCGCCTCGGCCAGGCTTTCCTGGCCGGTCTCGAAATAGGCGCAGGAATACACCATGGCCGTATCCAGCCATTCGGCGTAGAAGTCGTTGGAGACGTCGTAGTGGTGCCGGATCGCGGCGCGGTCCTGGGCGCGGCTGTGGCCCATCGCGCTGGCCATGCGCAGCGCCGCGCGCTGCACCCAGCCGGCGCGGCCGTCCTGCCGCGCGCTGGCCTCGGCCAGGCGGTGGGCGACCTCGATGACGTCCTGCACGCGGCCGTCGACGTCGATGTGGCCCTCCACGTAGGCGCGGCCCAGGTTGTCGAGCGAGGGCGCCAGCAGGGCGGTGGCGCCCGCGACGTCGCGTACGTCCACGGTGACCAGCGCTTGCTCGAATTGCCCCAGTCGCAGGCTGCCGCCCTGCCAGCGCACCAGCAGGGGCAGGTCCAGCCGTTGGCGCAGGCGTTCGGCCCAGGAGGCGAGGGCGTGGTCCAGGGCGGACGGTGTCGACAGACGCATGGCTTGTCAGCTCCTTGCAGCGGCGCTGCCGGCACCCCATGGAGACCGGCCAGCGATCCGCGTTGTCCGAGACAGGCGCGCAAGTTAACACGATTGCCAGCGGCCGTTCAAGCCGCGAGCGGCAGGATCGGGCCCGCTGGGCTACAGTCGCGAGCGTCGGCGCGGAACCTCGGCCCGCCCGGCGGCTCTGACTTCCGTTGCCCGTTTCCACCCACCACCCCATGTCCCGACTGCGCCGTCTCGCCCCCTACCTATTTGCTATTTTTGTGATAGCTTTTGGCGCAGGTGTGACGGGCGCCAGGGCCCAGATGGGTCACAAGACCGAAGTCCGCACCGAACAAGTGCGGGCGCGCCTGCTGGCACACGCGCCGCAGGGTGTGCCGCTGGGGCTGGCGCCCGAGGCCGCTGCCCGCCAGCCGGTCTGGCTGGGCCTGCAGATCACCCACGCGCCCGACTGGCACACCTACTGGAAGAACGCGGGCGACTCGGGCATGCCCACCGAGCTGCACTGGACGCTGCCGCCCGGCGTGCTGGCCGGCGACATCGCCTGGCCGCTGCCCAGGAAGATACCCATCGGCCAGCTGGCCAACTATGGCTACGACGGCACGGTGCTGCTGCCGGTGCCGCTGATCATCACGCCCGACTACAAGCCGTCGCCGCTGGCCGACAGCCTGGAGATCGGCCTGAAGGCGACCTGGCTGGTGTGCCGCCAGGAATGCATTCCGCAGGACGGCGAATTCAGCCTCAAGCTGCCGCTGCGCAGCTCCACCGCGCTGCATGGCGCGGCCTTCGAGGCGGCGCTGGCCAGCCAGCCGGCCGAGCTGCCGGGCCAGCATGCCATCACCCTGACCGACGGCGGTCGGCGCCTGGCGCTGCGCGTGACGGGCCTGCCGGCGGTCGTGCGCGGGCAGGTGCTGGAGCTGTTTCCCGAGACGCCCAACATCGTCGTCACCGCCGCCCGGCTGGCCGCGCCGGGCGAGGCGGCGGGCGAGCGCAGCTGGAGCCAGCGCTGGGACGGCGAGACATGGACGGCCGACATCCCGGTCTCGCCCGACCGCGCCGAGGCCCCCACTCAGATGCCGCTGGTGCTGGTGGCGGGCGAGCGCGGCTGGCGCGTGACGGCGCCGGTGGACGGCGCCTGGCCGGCGCTGGCGCCGGTGGCCACCATGTCGCCCGCGCTGGAGGCGGCGCTGGCCGCCAACGCCGCCAACGCAGGCGCCGCGCCTGCCGCGGGGGCCACGCCGGCACCGGCCGGCGCCCTGGCGCTGGCCCTGCTGGGCGCGCTGGTCGGCGGCCTGGTGCTCAACCTGATGCCCTGCGTGTTCCCGGTGCTGGCCATCAAGGTGCTGGGCTTCACCCAGCACGCCGAGGACCGGCGCGCGCACCGGCTGGGCGGGCTGGCCTACACGCTGGGCGTGGTGCTGTCGTTCCTGGCGCTGGGGGCGCTGATGCTGGCGCTGCGCGCGGCGGGGCAGCAGCTGGGCTGGGGCTTTCAATTGCAGTCGCCGCTGGTGGTGGCGGCGCTGGCGGCGCTGTTCACCGTGATCGGGCTCAACCTGGCGGGCGTGTTCGAGTTCGGCCGCTTCGTGCCCAGCAGCGTGGCCACGCTGGAGGCGCGTCACCCCATGGCCAACGCCTTCCTGTCGGGCATGCTGGCGGTGGCCGTGGCCTCGCCCTGCACGGCGCCGTTCATGGGCGCCTCGCTGGGGCTGGCGGTGGGGCTGCCGGCGGGGCAGGCGCTGGCGGTGTTCGGTGCCATCGGCCTGGGCATGGCACTGCCCTACCTGGCGGCCAGCTGGCTGCCGGCGGTGGCGCGCCTGTTGCCGCGGCCCGGCGCCTGGATGGAGGTGTTCCGGCGCTTCATGGCCTTCCCGATGTTCGGCACCACGGTCTGGCTGCTGTGGGTGCTGGGCCAGCAAAGCGGCATCGACGGCGCCGGCGCTCTGCTGGCGCTGCTGGTGGCACTGGCGCTGGTGCTGTGGGCGCTGGGGCTGGCGGGCCGCGCGCGCAGCTGGGTCGCTACTCTTTCAATAGCTGCTGGCGCTTTCCTGGTGTGGTCGATTGGCCCATACGTCATCCGACCCGTGGCCGAGCCGGTGAGCACCGGCGTGGCGGCGGGCGAGCGCTGGGCGCCCTGGTCGCCGGCACGGGTGCAGGCCGGCCTGACCGAGGGGCGGCCGGTGTTCGTTGACTTCACCGCCGCCTGGTGCGTGACCTGCCAGTACAACAAGAAGACCACGCTGGCCAATGCCGAGGTGCTGGCCGCCTTCGACGCCGCCGGCGTGCGGACGCTGCGCGCCGACTGGACGCGGCGCGACGCCACCATCAGCGCCGAGCTGGGCCGGCTGGGCCGCAGCGGCGTGCCGGTGTACCTGCTGCAGGCGCCCGGCAAGCCGCCCATCGTGCTGAGCGAGATCCTCAGCGTGGCCGACGTGATGGCGGCACTGGGCCAGTTGTGAGCGCCGCCGCCGCGGGCCTTCAGGCGTAGCTGTACACCCCGCGGCCGGTCTTGCGCCCCAGGTGGCCGGCGGCCACGTACTCGCGCAGCAGCGGGCAGGGGCGGTACTTGCTGTCGCCAAACTGCTCCAGATAGACCTCCATCACCGCCAGGCACACGTCCAGGCCCACCATGTCGGCCAGCGCCAGCGGGCCGATCGGGTGGTTGCAGCCCAGGCGCATGCCGGCGTCGATGTCCTCGGGCGTGGCCAGGCCCTCGGCCAGCACGAAGAAGGCCTCGTTGATCATCGGCACCAGGATGCGGTTGACGACGAAGCCGGGCGCGTTCTTGACCGTGATGGGCGACTTGCCCAGCGTCACGGCCAGTGCCTTGACGGCGTCGTGCGTGGCATCCGAGGTCTGCAGGCCGCGGATGATTTCCACCAGCGCCATCATCGGCACCGGGTTGAAGAAGTGCATGCCGACGAAGCGCTCGGGCCGCTGCGTGACGGCCGCCAGCTGGGTGATCGAGATCGACGAGGTGTTGGTGGCGATGATCACCTCGGGCGCCAGCAGGGCGTCGAGCTGGGCCAGGATCTTGTTCTTCAGCGCGTGGTTCTCGGTGGCGGCCTCGATGACCAGCTGCGCGGCCTTCAGGTCGTCGTAGTTCGTCGAGCCCTGGATGCGGCCCAGGGCGGCGGCCTTGTCGGCTTCGCTGATTTTTTCCTTCTGCAACAGGCGGTCCAGGCTCTTGCCGACGGTGGCCAGGCCCTTGTCGACCGCCGCTTGCGCGATGTCGACCATGACGATGCGGATGCCCGAGACGGCGCAGGCCTGGGCGATGCCATTGCCCATGGTGCCCGCGCCCACGATGCCGACGGTGCTGATGTTCATGGTGTGTACTCCGTGAGGTTGATGAAAATCCGGGCCGGCCAATCACCGGCGACGACGCCACGATGGTAACGACCGCGCCGCGCGGCCCGATTTTTGGAAGAAAGCACCTAAATCGGCGCCGCCGTCGCCCGCACAATGGCAGGCACAGGAGGCTTGGCAAGATGGACTACGTGATCATTGGCGGCGGCTCGGCGGGATGCGTGCTGGCCGCGCGGCTGACGGAAGACCCGGGCGTGAACGTCACCCTGCTGGAGGCCGGCCCGCCCGACGCCAGCGTGCTGATTCACTGCCCGGGCGGCCTGGCGGCGATGGCCAAGTTCGAGCTGTTCGGCTGGGGCCAGAACACCGTGCCGCAACCCGGCCTGAACGGGCGGCGCGGCTACCAGCCACGCGGCAAGGTGCTGGGCGGCTCCAGCTCGATCAACGCCATGGTCTACATCCGCGGCCAGCACGCCGACTACGACCACTGGGCGGCGCAGGGCAACCCCGGCTGGGGCTGGGCCGACGTGCTGCCGTACTTCAAGCGCGCCGAGCACAACGAGCGCGGCGCCGACGAGTGGCACGGCCAGGGTGGGCCGTTCAACGTGATGGACCTGCGCTCCCCCAACCGCTTTGGCCAGGTGTTCATCGACGCCGCCGTGCAGGCCGGCTTTGCGCACAACCCCGACTTCAACGGCGCCACGCAGGAAGGCGTGGGCATGTACCAGGTGACGCACAAGAACGGCGAGCGCCACAGCACGGCCAAGGGCTACCTGGCGCAGGCGCTGGGGCGGCCCAACCTGCGGGTCATCACCGGCGCGCGCGCCACGCGCGTGCTGCTGGAAGGGCGGCGTGCCGTGGGCGTGGAATACCGCCAGGGCGGCCAGCTCAAGCAGCTGCGGGTGCGGCGTGAGGTGCTGCTGTCGGGCGGCGCGCTGCTGTCGCCGCAGCTGCTGATGCTGTCGGGCATCGGCCCGTCGGAGGAGTTGCAGCGCCATGGCATCGGCGTGCTGCACCACCTGCCGGGCGTGGGTCAGCACCTGCACGACCATCCCGACGTGGTGCAGGTGGTCAATGCGCCGCGGCTGACCGAGCTGTTCGGCCTGTCGCTGCGCGGCGGGCTCAACGTGCTGCGCGGCATGCAGGAATGGCGCTCGCAGCGCCGCGGCATGCTGACCACCAACTTCGCCGAGGCGGGCGGCTTCATCCGCAGCCGGCCCGAGGAGCAGGCACCCGATCTGCAACTGCATTTCGTGATCGGCAAGCTGGTCGACCATGGGCGCAAGACGGTGTTCGGTCACGGCTATTCGTGCCACGTGTGCCTGCTGCAGCCGCAAAGCCGCGGCAGCGTGCGCCTGGCCAGCAACGACCCGCTGGCGCTGCCGCTGGTGGACCCGGACTTCCTGGGCCACCCGGACGACATGGCGCGCCTGGTGCGGGGTTTTCAGCTCACGCGCCGCATCCTGCAGCAACCGGCACTGGCCCGGCATGGCGGGCGCGAGGCGGCGTCGCTGGCCGCCGTGCAGACGCCGGCCGAGATCGAGCAGTTCATCCGCCAGCACGCCGACACCATCTACCACCCGGTGGGCAGCTGCCGCATGGGACCGGGGCCGCTGGACGTGGTGGACAGCCAGTTGCGCGTGCACGGCCTGGCGGGGCTGCGCGTGGTCGACGCCTCGGTCATGCCGCGCATCGTCAGCGGCAACACCAACGCGCCGACGGTGATGATTGCCGAAAAGGCGTCGGACCTGATCCGGGCGGACGCCAGATCAGCATGAAATATGGGGCTGGCGCACAACTGGCGAGCGCCAGCAGCTATCAAAATTGAAGTTCATCGCCTGAACCGCTGGCGCGTGAACGCCAGCGCCACCCAGTAGCCGACGAGGGCATGGGCCGCCAGCACCGCGGCATGGCGCCACGGGTGGGCGGGCCACTGGTTGAGGAACAGCGGGCGCACCAGCTCCACCGCCGCCGTCAGCGGCAGCCAGTCGGTGATGGCCTGGGCAAAGGCCGGCAACTGTTCACGCGGGAAGAACACGCCCGACAGGAACATCATGGGCGACAGGAACACCGCGAAGTAGTAGGTGAAGAAGTCGTAGCCGCTGGCCTTGGCGTTGAACACCAGCGCCAGACTGGCGAAGGTGATGCCGGTGGCCAGCAGGACGGGCAGCGCCAGCAGGGTGCGCGGCGCGCGGCTGATGCCCAGCGCCCAGATCACCGCCAGGATGACGGTGGCGGAAAACAGCGCCTTGAAGCCGGCCCACAGCATCTCGGCCAGCACCACGTCGTCCAGCTGCACGGGGGTGTTCAGGATGCCGTCCCAGGTTTTTTGCACGTGCATGCGCGAGAAGGCCGAATACAGCGCCTCGAAGCTGGCCGCGTTCATGGCGCTCATGCACACCGAGCCGCTGGCCAGGAACAGGATGTAGGGCACGTCCTGCCCGTGCGTGGGCACGCGCCCGATCATCGCCCCCAGCCCGTAGCCGAAGGCCACCAGCCACAGCAGCGGCTCGCCGATGTTGGCCAGCAGGCTGGGAATGACCAGCTTGCGCCACACGCGCAGGTTGCGCGCGAACACCGGCCACCAGCGCATCGACAGGCGCGGCGGGGCCCAGGGGGATGCCAGGTGGCTTGGCGGCGGTTCCGATGGGGTGAGGGGGTGGTTCATGGCAATCGGATGACAAATGACGAAATGATCTCGCTGCGCTTCGATGACGCCGGCTGGCGCCGGCATGACGAAATGAAGGTCTCCCGTCATGCGTCGAAGGCGCGTCATCGAAGCGCAGCGAGGTCATTTCGTCATGGTTTGACGCGCGGGGTCGCTACCCCTCTTCGCGGATCTGCCGGCCCGTCAGCTTGAGGAACAGATCCTCCAGGTTGGCCGGGCGGTGCAGCGTGCGCAGCTGCGGGTGGGCGGCCAGCGCCTGCATCAGCGGGCGCGCGTCGCGGGTGTAGAAGAACACCGTCTCGCCGCTTTGTTCCACCCGCTCGGCGTGCGCTGCCAGTGCCGCGTCGGCCAGCGCCAGCGCGCCCTGGCCGTAGACCTCGACCACCTCGGGCTCCAGGTGCGCGGCGATCAGCTCGCGCGGGCGGCCCTCGGCGATCAGGCGGCCGTGGTCGATCACCAGCAGGCGGTGGCACAGGCGCTCGGCCTCGTCCATGAAGTGGGTGGTCAGCAGGATCGACCGGCCGTCGGCCAGCAGCTGCTGCAGGCGCTCCCACATCAGGTGGCGCGCCTGCGGATCCAGGCCGGTGGTGGGCTCGTCCAGCAGCAGCAACTCGGGCTGGTTGATGAGCGCGCGCGCCAGCGACAGGCGCCGCTTCATGCCACCCGACAGCTCGCCCGGGCGGGCCTGGGCCTTGTGGCCGAGGGCGGCGAAGTCGAGCAGCCGCGGCACACGCTCGGCCAGCACGGCGCGCGGCAGGCCGAAGTAGCGGCCAAAGACGAACAGGTTCTCGGCGCAGCTGAAGTCCGGGTCGAGCGAGTCGAACTGCGACACCACGCCCAGCCGCGCCTTGATGGCCAGCGCGTCGCGCGGCATCTCCAGCGCGCTGCCGTCGGGCTGCACGAAGTAGCGGATGCGGCCGCCGTCTGGCGCCGTCAGGCCCAGGCACAGGCGGATGGTGGTGGTCTTGCCGGCGCCGTTGGGGCCGATCACGCCCAGGCATTCGCCCGGCGCGATGGTCAGCGACACGCCGTCGACCACGCGCGTGCCGGCGTAGCTCTTGCTCAGTGCCTGCACGTCGAGCAGTGGCGGGGCGGCGGTCATGGGCGGCGATTGTGCATTCAGATCGCCGCCGGTGCAGGGCGCCGGGGTGCGGGCGGTCGTGGTAAAAATCCGCCTTTCACACGTCGCGACCCCTTGCTGCGGGCGCAGCCATGTGGCGTCGCGCGACCTTTCAAGGAACACCCCATGTCTGCTCCCATCCGGATCGCGATCGCCGGTCACGGCAACCTTGGCCGTGGCGTCGAGGCCGCCATCACCCGCAACCCCGACATGCGGCTGGTCGGCATCTACAGCCGCCGCCCGCCCAGTCAGATCCAGCCCCTGACGGCCGGCTTGCCGGTGCACGGCATGGACGCGCTGGCCGGCCATGCCAGCGGCATCGACGTGCTGATCCTGTGCGGCGGCTCCAAGGAGGACCTGCCCGAGCAGGGGCCGAAGCTGGCCGCGCTGTGCAACACGGTGGACAGCTTCGACACCCACGCGCGCATCCCCGAATACTTTGCCGCCGTCGACGCCCCGGCGCGCGCCCACGGCAAGACGGCGCTGATCTCGGCCGGCTGGGACCCGGGCATGTTCTCCATCAACCGCGTGATGGGCGAGGCGCTGCTGCCCGACGGTGCCAGCTACACCTTCTGGGGCAAGGGCGTGAGCCAGGGCCACTCGGACGCCATCCGCCGCGTGCCCGGCGTGGCTGGTGGCGTGCAGTACACGGTGCCGGTGCCGGCGGCGGTGCAGCAGGTGCGCGCCGGCGGCCAGCCCCAGTTGAGCACGCGCCAGAAGCACACGCGTGAATGCTTCGTGGTGCTGGCCCAGGGCGCCGACGCCGAGGCGGTGCGCCAGGCCATCGTCGGCATGCCGCACTACTTCGACGAATACGACACCACGGTGCACTTCATCAGCGCCGAGCAATTGCAGCGCGAGCATGGCGCGATGCCGCACGGCGGCTTCGTGATCCGCAGCGGTCAGACCAGCCCTGGCGTGACGCAGGTCATCGAGTACGGCCTGACGCTGGGCAGCAACCCCGAGTTCACCTCGGCCGTGCTGGTGGCCTATGCGCGCGCCGTGCACCGCCTGCACCAGCAGGGCCGCCACGGCGCGCTGACGGTGTTCGACGTGGCGCCAGGCCTGCTGTCGCCGCGCAGCGCCGAGCAGCTGCGCGCCGAAGCGCTGTGATCCGGGGTGCCCCAAAAATCGTAGCTGCTGGCGCAGGACAGGCGGGCGCTGCGGCCGGTTTTCATTGTTGAAATCCGGCTGCGCACCGCGCCCTGAACGGCGCCCGACCCGATCCCGTATCATTGACCAGCCGGCCTCCAGGGCCGGTTTTTTGATGGCATGGCTACCGCACCTTCTTCTGACGCCCTGGTCGAGCTGCGCGACGTGACCTTCGGTTACGGCGAGCGTCCGGTGCTGCGCCAGCTGTCGCTCAGCGTGCCGCGCGGCAAGGTGACGGCGCTGATGGGCGCCTCGGGCGGCGGCAAGACCACCGTGCTGCGCCTGATCGGCGGCCAGCAGCGCGCCCAGCAGGGGCAGGTGCTGGTGGCCGGTCAGGACGTGGGCGCGATGAGCGAGCCGCAGCTGTACGCGGCGCGCCGGCGCATGGGCATGCTGTTCCAGTTCGGGGCGCTGTTCACCGACTTGTCGGTGTTCGACAACGTGGCCTTTCCGCTGCGCGAGCACACGCCGCTGCCCGAAGCGCTGATCCGCCACATCGTGCTGATGAAGCTGGACGCGGTCGGCCTGCGCGGCGCGCGCGATCTGATGCCCTCGCAGATTTCCGGCGGCATGGCGCGGCGCGTGGCGCTGGCGCGCGCCATCGCGCTGGACCCGGAGCTGGTCATGTACGACGAGCCGTTCGCCGGGCTGGACCCGATTTCGCTGGGCACGGCGGCGCGGCTGATCCGCCAGCTGAACGACGCGCTGGGCATCACCAGCATCGTGGTGTCGCACGACGTGGCCGAGACCTTTCACATCGCCGACCAGGTGATCATCCTGGCCGATGGCGGCGTGGCGGCCCGTGGCACGCCGGCCGAGGTGCGCGCCAGCAGCGACCCGCTGATCCGCCAGTTCGTCGGGCTGGACCAGCAGGGGCCGGTGCAGTTCCACTACCCCGGCCCGACGGTGGAGCAGGACTTCGGCGTGGAGGTGGGGCCGTGAGCTGGTGGCGCCCGTCCGACATCGGCTTTGCCGTGCGCCGCGGCCTGGACGACATGGGCTACGCGGCGCGCTTCTTCTGGCGCCTGGTGCGGCTGGCGGGGCCGACGTTCCGGCGTTTTTCGCTGCTGCGCGATCAGGTGCACTTCCTGGGCAATTACTCGCTGGCCATCATCGCGGTGTCGGGCCTGTTCGTCGGCTTCGTGCTGGCGCTGCAGGGCTACAACATCCTGCAGCGCTACGGCTCGGCCGAAGCGGTGGGCATGATGGTGGCGCTGTCGCTGCTGCGCGAACTGGGGCCGGTGGTGACGGCGCTGCTGTTCGCCGGCCGCGCCGGCACCTCGCTGACGGCCGAGATCGGGCTGATGAAGGCGGGCGAGCAGTTCTCGGCCATGGAGATGATGGCGGTCGACCCGATCCAGCGCATCATCGCGCCGCGCTTCTGGGCCGGCGTGATCGTCATGCCGCTGCTGACGGCGGTGTTCAACGCCGTCGGCGTGATGGGCGGCTGGGTGGTCAGCGTGCCGATGATCGGTGTCGATCCGGGCGCCTTCTGGAGCCAGATGCAGGGCGGGGTCGACGTGTTCGACGACCTGGGCAACGGCGTCGTCAAGAGCGTGGTGTTCGGCTTCACCGTCACCTTCGTGGCGCTGCTGCAGGGCTACGTGGCGAAGCCGACGGCCGAGGGCGTGGCGCGCGCCACCACGCGCACGGTGGTGATGGCGTCGCTGATGGTGCTGGGGCTGGACTTCCTGCTCACGGCGCTGATGTTCAGTTGAAGGGTGCGGGAGAAAACGCGAGATGGGACGCTCCAAGAACGATATCTGGGTCGGGCTGTTCGTGCTGATCGGCCTGGCGGCGCTGATGTTCCTGGCGCTGCAGTCGGCCAACCTGCTGTCGCTGAACTTCCAGCGCGGCTACCGCATCACGGCCAACTTCGACAACATCGGCGGGCTCAAGCCCAAGGCGGCGGTGCGCAGCGCCGGCGTGGTGGTGGGCAGGGTGGCCCGCATCGGCTTCGACGACGAGCGCTTCCAGGCGCGCATCGAGCTGGACATGGACCCGCGCTTTCACTTTCCCAAGGACAGTTCGCTGAAGATCCTCACCAGCGGGCTGCTGGGCGATCAGTACATCGGCATCGAGCCCGGCGCCGACGACAAGAACCTGGCGCCCGGCGATAATGTGAGCGCCACCCAGTCCGCCGTCGTGCTGGAGAACCTGATTAGCCAGTTTCTCTACAACAGCGCAGCCGGCAACGCCAGCAGCGGCGCCGGCGGCAAGTCGTCGGGGGGCGGGGCCAAGTAGCGCCACGCGGCACGCCAGTGCCCGCCACCACCATGCAGACCCATCATCACCCGCCAACACCCGCCCCCTCGCGGGGTGCCGCCATGACCATTTCAGCCGCCGCCGGCCCGCGCGCGCGGCGGCTGGCCGGCGTGGCCATGCTGGCCCTGCTGACGGGGTGCGCCAGCGCCCCCGGGGCCGATCCGCGCGATCCGTGGGAAGGCTACAACCGCGGCATGTACCGCTTCAACGACGCGCTGGACACGGCGGTGCTCAAGCCCGTGGCCACGGTCTACCGCGACGTGCTGCCGCAGCCGGTGCGCACCGGCGTGGGCAATTTCTTCGGCAACCTGGGTGACGTCTGGTCCTTCGTCAACCAGACGCTGCAGGCCAAGCCGGAAGCCGCGCTGCATTCGTTCTGGCGCGTGATGGTCAACACCACCATCGGCCTGGGCGGCGTGCTCGACCCGGCCAGCGAAATGCGCCTGGAGCGCCGCCGCGAGGACTTTGGCCAGACCCTGGGCTACTGGGGCGTGCCGCCCGGGCCGTACTTCGTGCTGCCGTTGTTCGGACCCTCCACGGTGCGCGACACCGTGGCGCTGCCGGTGGACATCTACGGTCATCCGCTCAGCCACGTGAACGACGTGCCGGTGCGCAATTCCCTGGGCGCCACGCAGATCGTCAACACCCGCGCGTCGGTGCTGGGCGCGGTCGAGTTGCTCGAATCGGCCGCGCTGGATCCCTACTCCTTCCAGCGCGACGCCTACCTGCAAAAGCGCCGCAACGACATCCACGACGGCAACCCCCCGGTCGACACCGAACGCTACGACCTCGACGAGGACGCGCCCGCGGGGAGCGCGGCCCCGGCCGGCGCAGCACCGGTGAAGTAGGGCGCCTGCGCCGGGATCGACCGGGCAGCACGGCACAATCCGTAACCGCGCCCGGGAACTCGGGCGGCACCATGCCTTCCAAGCCCCGGTCGGCACGGGCCAAGCACACCAGAACATGACATCCATGAACACCGCATCACGAGGATCACGTCGTCGCTTGCTGCGCCATGCCGGCGCCATCCTGGGCATGCTGACCGCCTTGGGCGCCGCGCCCTGGGCGTGGGCGACGGAAGAGGCGCCGGACGCCCTGATCCAGCGCCTGTCGACCGAGGTGCTCGACCAGCTGCGCAACGACAAGGCGCTGAAAAACGGCGACATCGGCCGTGTGATCTCCGTGGTCGACGGCAAGGTCATGCCCAATGTCAACTTCACGCGCATGACCGCGTCGGCCACCGGCCCCGGCTGGCGCCGGGCGACGCCGGAGCAGCGGCAGAAATTGCAGCAGGAGTTCAAGACCCTGCTGGTGCATACCTATGCCGGCGCGCTGCGCCAGGTCAGCGACCAGACGGTGGAGGTGCGCCCGCTGCGCGCCGCGCCCGAGGACAAGGAAGTGGTGGTGCGCACCTGGGTCAAGGGTCGCGGCGAGCCGGTGCAACTGGATTACCGGCTGGAGCGCACGCCGGGCCAGGGCAGCGGCTGGAAGATCTACGACCTGAACGTGCTGGGCGTCTGGCTGGTCGACAACTACCGGCCGCAGTTCGCGCAGCAGATCAACGCCGGCGGCATCGACGCGCTGATCCACTCCCTGGCCGAGCGCAATCAGGCCAACGCCCGCGGCGACAAGGGCTGATCTTGACCATGCTGGTGCTGCCCGCGGAGTTGATGCACGCCCAGGCGCAGACCTGCCTGACCCTGCTGCGCGAGGCCGCGCGCGCCGAATCGGGCCCACTGGTGTGGGTCGACGCCGCGCCGCTGGTGCGCTTCGATTCCTCCGCCCTGGCCGTGCTGCTGGAGTGCCGGCGCGAGTGCCTGCTGGACGGCAAGCAGTTCGCCGTGCGTGGGCTGGCCCCGCATCTGCGCGAGCTGGCGCGCCTGTACGGCGTGTTGGGGCTGCTGGCCGAGCCCGCGGCGGCCCCTGCGGCGGCCTGAATACCCCCGGGCCGCCGCCCAGCATGGGCGGGCCGGCGCACCCGGTGCACGCCGGCGCCGTAAAATGGCCGGTTGCCTATGCCCGCCATTTCGTTTCAGTCGGTGTCCAAGGTCTACCCGGCCACCGGCAAGCCTGGAAGCACTCCCCTCAAAGCGCTCGACGATGTCGGCTTCGACATCGAGGAAGGGGAGTTCTTTGGCCTGCTCGGCCCCAACGGCGCCGGCAAGACCACGCTGATCTCCATCCTGGCCGGGCTGGCGCGCGCCACCTCGGGGCGGGTGCTGGTGCATGGCCACGACGTGCAGACCGAGTTCGTGGCCGCGCGCCGGCACCTGGGCATCGTGCCGCAAGAGTTGGTGTTCGACCCCTTTTTCACCGTGCGAGAGGCGCTGCGCTTTCAATCGGGCTACTTCGGCCTGCACCGCAACGACGACTGGATCGACGAGCTGCTGGCCGGCCTGGGCCTGGCCGACAAGGCCACGGCCAACATGCGCCAGCTGTCGGGCGGCATGAAGCGACGCGTGCTGGTGGCGCAGGCGCTGGTACACAAGCCGCCGGTGATCGTGCTGGACGAGCCCACCGCCGGCGTCGACGTGGAGCTGCGCCAGACGCTGTGGCAGTTCGTCGACGGCCTGAACCGCCAGGGCCACACCGTGCTGCTGACCACGCACTACCTGGAGGAGGCCGAGGCGCTGTGCCAGCGCATCGCCATGCTCAAGACCGGGCGCGTGATCGCGCTGGAGCGCACCAGCACGCTGCTGAGCAACGCCACCGCCAACGTGCTGTATTTCAAGACCGACGGCGCGCTGCCGCCGGCGCTGGCCGCGCTGGCGCGCGTCACCGGCCGCATCGTCGAGCTGCCGGCGCACGACCCGGCCGAGATCGAGCGCCACCTGGCCAAGCTGCGTGAAGCCGGGGTGAAGGTGGAGGACCTGGAGATCCGCAAGGCCGACCTGGAGGACGTGTTCATCGCCCTGATGAACGGCCAGCGCGTGCCCGCCGCGGTCGGAGGCACGGCATGAGCGAGCCGCGCCAGCGCCCCCACCTGCAGGCCCTGCCGGCCCCCGACGATGGCTGGAAGATGCTGCTCCAGAAGGAAGTGCTGCGCTTTTGGCGCGTGGCGCTGCAGACCATCGCCGCGCCGGTGCTGACGGCGGTGCTGTACCTGCTGATCTTCGGCCACGTGCTCGAAGGCCGGGTGCAGGTCTACCCGGGCGTGGGCTACGTCGCCTTCCTGGTGCCCGGCTTGGTGATGATGAGCGTGCTGCAGAACGCCTTTGCCAACAGTGCCTCCAGCCTGGTGCAGAGCAAGATCATGGGCAACCTGGTGTTCGTGCTGCTGACGCCGCTGTCGGCCTGGCACTGGTTCGTCGCCTACGTGGGCGCGGCCATCGCGCGCGGGCTGCTGGTGGGGCTGGGCGTGTACCTGGTGACGCTGTGGTACGCGCCGCCGCGCCTGGCGGCGCTGCCCTGGGTGCTGGTGTTCGCCGTGCTGGGCGCCGCGCTGATGGGCGTGCTGGGCCTGCTGGCGGGTCTGTGGTCGGACAAGTTCGATCAGATGGCGCTGTTCCAGAACTTCATCGTCATGCCCATGACCTTCCTGTCGGGCGTGTTCTATTCCATCCACTCGCTGCCGGGCGTGTGGCAGGCCATCAGCCAGGTCAACCCGTTCTTCTACATGATCGACGGCTTTCGCCATGGCTTCTTCGGCGTCAGCGACGTTTCGCCCTGGTTCAGCCTGGGCGTGGCGGGCACCAGCGTGGCGCTGGTGTCGGCGCTGACGCTGCACCTGCTGCGCACCGGCTACAAGCTGCGCTACTGACTTTCGAGGGTTTCGCCATGAACGCTGAGCAGATCAAGCAACTCATCGCCGCCGGTCTGGTGTGCGAGCACCTGGAGCTGGAGGGCGACGGCCGCCACTGGTTCGCCGTCATCGTCTCGCCCCAGTTCGAGGGCAAGCGACCCATCGCGCGCCACCAGATGGTGTATGCCACCCTGGGCAGCCAGATGCAGACCGACGCCGTGCACGCGCTGTCCATGAAGACGCTGACCCCCGCCGAATGGGCGGCGCAGCGTGCCTGATACTATTAAAACAATAGCTTCTGACGCGCGTCAGGCGTGCGTCACGGCTGATTTTCCTCATTCATCGCGTCAAGCATGGACAAACTGCTGATCCGCGGCGGCCGCCCGCTGCAGGGGGAGGTGCCCATCTCCGGCGCCAAGAACGCCGCGCTGCCGGAGATGTGCGCCGCGCTGCTGACCGGCGAGCCGGTGCACCTGGTCAACGTGCCGCGCCTGCACGACGTGCGCACCATGCGCCGCCTGCTCGACCACATGGGCGTGGCGACCGAAACCCATGGCGAGCGCGGCGGCATGAGCTTCGTCGCGCCCGACGGCCTGAGCCCCGAGGCGCCCTACGAGCTGGTCAAGACCATGCGCGCGGCGGTGCTGGTGCTGGGGCCGCTGCTGGCGCGCTTTGGCCGCGCCCGGGTGTCGCTGCCGGGCGGCTGCGCCATCGGCTCGCGCCCGGTGGACCAGCACATCAAGGGCCTGCAGGCCATGGGTGCGCAGATCGACGTCGAGCACGGTTACATGGCGGCGCGCCTGCCCGCCGGCCGCAGCCGGCTGCAGGGCGCGCGCATCACCACCGACATGGTCACCGTCACCGGCACCGAAAACTTCCTGATGGCCGCCACGCTGGCCGAGGGCGAGACGGTGCTGGAAAACGCCGCCCAGGAGCCGGAGATCACCGACCTGGCCGAGATGCTGATCCGCATGGGCGCGCGCATCGAGGGCCACGGCAGCAGCCGCATCCGCATCGAGGGCGTCGAGCGCCTGCACGGCGCCACGCACGAGGTGGTGGCCGACCGCATCGAGGCGGGCACCTTCCTGTGCGCCGTCGCCGCCACCGGCGGCGAGGTGACGCTGCGCCACGCCCGCGCCGACCACCTGGACGCCGTGATCGAGAAACTGCGCGAGGCCGGCGTGCGGGTGGACGCGCTGGACGGCGCCATCCGCGTGCGCAGCCCCGGTGGGCCGGCACTGCGCGCGCAGAGCTTTCGCACCATCGAATACCCGGGCTTTCCGACCGACATGCAGGCGCAGTTCATGGCGCTCAACTGCGTGGCCGGCGGCCCCAGCATGGTCACCGAGACCATCTTCGAAAACCGCTTCATGCACGTCAACGAGCTGGCGCGCCTGGGGGCGCAGATTCATGTGGACGGCCGCAACGCCATGATCGAGGGCGGCGCGCGGCTGTCCGGCGCCACCGTGATGGCCACCGACCTGCGCGCCTCCGCCAGCCTGGTGATCGCCGGCCTGATCGCCGAGGGCGAGACCGTGGTCGACCGCATCTACCACCTGGACCGCGGCTACGACCAGATGGAAGAAAAGCTGCGCGCCCTGGGTGCCGATATCGAGCGCGTGCGCTGAGCCATGAATACCGGACGCGAAGGACGCGAAGGATGCGCGAAAGGCGCGAAAGGAGACCTTGATATGGATGGCTTGTTTCGCGTTCTTCGCGCTGCTTTTGCGCCCTTCGCGTCCGGTCAAGTTCGGGAGCCCTGAATGATCACCCTGGCCCTGTCCAAAGGCCGCATCTTCGACGAGACCGTGCCGCTGCTGGCCGCCGCCGGCATCACGGTGACGGAAGACCCCGAAAAATCCCGCAAGCTGATCCTGCCCACCACCCAGCCCGACGTGCAGGTGGTGCTGGTGCGCGCCACCGACGTGCCGACCTACGTCGAATACGGCGGCGCCGACCTGGGCGTGACCGGCAAGGATGTGCTGATCGAGCACGGCGGCGCCGGGCTGTACCAGCCGCTGGACCTGCGCATCGCGCAGTGCCACATGGCGGTGGCCGCGCCCGAGGGTTTTGATTACCAGCGCGCCGTGCGCCAGGGCAGCCGCATCACGGTGGCCACCAAGTACACCGCGATCGCGCGCGACTTCTTTGCCGACAAGGGCGTGCACGTCGACCTGATCAAGCTCTACGGCAGCATGGAACTGGCGCCGCTGACCGGCATGGCCGACGCCATCGTCGACCTGGTGAGCACCGGCAAGACGCTCAAGGCCAACCGGCTGGTCGAGGTCGAGCACATCATGGACATCAGCTCGCGCCTGGTGGTCAACCAGGCGGCGCTCAAGCTCAAGACGGCGCCGATCCGCCGCATCATCGACGCCTTTGCACAGGCCATCGGCCCCGCCCGTTGATATGAAATTCATAGCTGCTCCCGCCCGCCTATCCACGCTGGAAGCCGATTTCGAGCAAAAATTCGAGCAACGCCTGCACTGGAGCGCCGAGCAGGACGAGGCCATCGAGCAGCGCGTCAGGGACATCCTGGCCGACGTGCGCGCGCGTGGCGACGCCGCGGTGCTCGACTACACCGCCCGGTTCGACGGCTTGCAGGCCGCATCGGTGGCCGCGCTGGAGCTCGGCGCCGCCGAGTTGCAGGCCGCCTTCGACGGCCTGCCCGCCGCCCAGCGCGAGGCGCTCACCCAGGCCGCCGCCCGCATTCGCCGCTACCACGACTGGCAGAAGACCCAGGGCGGCGAAACCGCCACCTACCGCGACGAGGAAGGCACCCTGCTGGGCCAGAAAATCACGCCGCTGGACCGCGTCGGCATCTACGTGCCGGGCGGCAAGGCGGCCTACCCCAGCAGCGTGCTGATGAACGCCATCCCGGCCCATGTGGCCGGCGTGGGCGAGATCGTCATGGTGGTGCCCACGCCGCGCGGCGAGAAGAACCCGCTGGTGCTGGCCGCCGCCCACGTGGCTGGCGTCACGCGCGCGTTCACCGTCGGCGGCGCGCAGGCCGTGGCCGCGCTGGCCTGGGGCACGCAGACCATCCCGAAGGTGGACAAGATCACCGGCCCCGGCAACGCCTACGTCGCCAGCGCCAAGAAGCACGTGTTCGGCCAGGTCGGCATCGACATGATCGCCGGCCCGAGCGAAATCCTGGTGCTGGCCGACGGCAGCACGCCCGCGGACTGGGTGGCCATGGACCTGTTCAGCCAGGCCGAGCACGACGAGCTGGCGCAGGCCATCCTGCTCAGCCCCGACGCCGCCTACATCGATGCCGTGCAGCGCGAGATCGACCGCCTGCTGCCGGACATGCCGCGCGCCGAGATCATCGCCAAGAGTTTGACGGGCCGCGGCGCGCTGATCCACACCCGCAGCATGGAAGAAGCCTGCGCCATCAGCAACCGCATCGCGCCCGAGCACCTGGAAGTCAGCAGCCGCGAGCCGCGGCGCTGGGAACCGCTGCTGCGCCATGCCGGCGCCATCTTCCTGGGCGCGCACACCAGCGAAAGCCTGGGCGACTACTGCGCCGGCCCCAATCACGTGCTGCCCACCAGCGGCACGGCGCGCTTTTCGTCGCCGCTGTCGGTGTACGACTTCCAGAAGCGCAGCAGCCTGATCGAGGTCAGCGCGGAGGGCGCGCGCCAGCTTGGCCGCATCGCCAGCGTGCTGGCGCGGGGCGAAGGCCTGCAGGCGCACGCGCGCGCGGCCGAGCTGCGCGACCCGGCGGCGGCGTCGCCCGGGCGCTGAACCGCGCCGCCTGCCATCGACCGGCGCGCCCGGCGGTGGCATCATCGCGTCGAGGCGGCGCGCCCCGGCGGCGGGCGTTTTGGCGATCTGACGAGGAGAGCACGGTGGAAATCACGCTGAACGGCTATCACACCCTGATCCTGGCGGCCCTGGTCATGCTGGTCGGCCATTGGCTGGTGTTCCGGGTCCGCTTTCTGTCGGCCTTCAACATCCCCGAGCCGGTGGCCGGTGGCCTGCTGGCGGCGGCGATCGTCTACGGGCTCAACGTCGCGCTGGGCCTGAAGTTCAGGTTCAACACCGAGCTGCAGACCACCTTCATGCTGATGTTCTTCTCGTCCATCGGGCTGAGCGCCGACTTCACGCGCCTGAAGGAAGGCGGCAAGCCGCTGGTGCTGCTGCTGGTGATCGTGTCCTGCTTCATCGTGGTGCAGAACCTGATCGGCGTGGGCCTGGCGGCGGCGCTGGGCCTGAAGCCCCTGATCGGGCTGGTGGTGGGTTCGATCACGCTCACCGGCGGCCATGGCACGGCCGGCGCCTGGGGGCCGGTGCTGGAGCAGAACTACGGCATCGTCGGCGCCACCGCGCTGGGCATCGCCACCGCCACCTTCGGCCTGGTGTTCGGCGGCCTGATCGGCGGGCCGGTGGCGCGCCACCTGATCAACCAGCAAAAGCGCCAGCCCGTGCCCGAGGCCGGGCCGCGCGATTCGATCGACGCCATCTCGGGCAAGCCGCGCCACGGCGAGGCGAGCGAGCAGGACCGCGCCAGGCGCCTGGCGTTCGACATGTTCGACCAGCCGCGCCTGATCACCGCCTACAGCGCGATCGAGACCCTGGCCATGTTCGCCGCCTGCCTGACCGCGGCCGACCTGCTGAGCGGCTGGACCAAGGGCAGCTGGATCGAGCTGCCGACCTTCATCTGGGCGCTGGCCAGCGGGGTGGTGATTCGCAACGTGCTGACGCACGTGTTCCGCTTCGAGATGTTCGATCGCGCCATCGACGTGTTCGGCAACGCCTCGCTGTCGCTGTTCCTGGCCATGGCATTGCTCAGCCTGCGGCTGTGGGAGCTGGCCGACCTGGCCGGCCCGGTGGCCATCATCCTGGCGGTGCAGGTGCTGGTGATGATGGCCTGGGCGACTTTCGTCACCTACCGCTTCATGGGCGCCGACTACGACGCCGCGGTGGTGGCTGCCGGCCACTGCGGCTTTGGCCTGGGCGCCACGCCGACGGCGATCGCCAACATGCAGGCCATCACCGACCGCTTCGGCCCGTCCTACAAGGCCTATCTGGTGGTGCCGCTGGTGGGGGCGTTCTTCGTCGACCTGGTGAACGCGACGATCCTGCAGATCTTCACGCAGCTGCCGTTCCTGCGATAGCCGCCGGCCCCTGGGCGGGCTCGTTCAGCGTTCCACCACGGTCATGCTGCGGCGGTGATCAACCCAGGTCAGGCGGCTGACGTCGAAGCCGGCGTCGCGCGCGCGCTCCAGCAGCTGGGCGCGCACGCTGGCGCGAAGCGTGGGGGTTCGGGCCAGCAGCCACAGATCCTCGTGCGTGGGGCCGCTGACCAGGGCGTGCTGGTTGTCGTCGTCGAGCTCGAACACGGCGCGGCTGCTGCGCACCGGCCAGACAAAGCTGACCAGCAGGTGCGCGCTGTCGGCATCGTGGGCGAAGCGCGCGCGCGCCGTGGCGGTGCGCCAGCGGCCCTGGCGCGGATCGAAGCCGCGCCGGGCGATCTCCAGCGTGCCGTTGGGCAACAGGCTGTGGTGCGTGACGCTGTCGGTCAGGCCGCGATCGGCCGCGTGGTCGATGCGCGCGAGTTCGTACCAGCGGCCCAGGTAGCGCCGCAGCTCGAACGGTGTCACCGGCTGCACACCGGGTGGCAGGCCGGTCTGCTGGCCGAGGCGGTACAGCGCATAGGCGCCGGCAGCGAGCAGGGCAAGGTTTCTGGCTTTCATGGTCAACGCGGCAGCATAGCAGGCGCTCCGGTGGGCGGGGTTCCGTCAACCTCCTGCGAATCACACGAAACTCGTGTAACACGAATTTCGTGTACACTGACCAGCATGAAGAACGTCACCATCACCGTCGACGACGCCGTGCTTGAATGGGCGCGGGTGGAGGCGGCGCGGCGCGGCTCCAGCGTCTCGCGCATGGTGGGCGAGATGCTGGCCGAGAAGAGGCGGCAGGAGGACGCCTACGCGCAGGCCATGCGCAGCGCGCTGCGCTTTGAGTCCTGGGGCGAAAGCAGCGGGCCCTACCTGCGCCTGAGCGAGGTCGAATGACGCCGCCGCTGGTCTTCGTCGACACGCCGGTGTTCCTGTACACGGCCGACGAGCGCGACATGCACAAGCAGGCGCTGGCGTGCCAGTGGGTGCGCTGGTGCTGGAGCGAGCGCACCGGCCGCATCAGCACCCAGGTGCTCAACGAGCTCTACCACAACGCCATCACGCGCTTTCGCGCTCGCATGCCGGTGCAGCAGGCGCGCACGCAGGTGCGCAACCTGCGCCAGTGGCAGCCGCCGCACCTGGACACCTTCACCATCGACGGTGCCTGGGCCTTGCAGGACCGCCACGCGCTGGGCTACTGGGAGGCGCTGATCGTCGCCTCGGCCCAGCAGCAGGGCTGCCGGTACCTGCTGAGCGAGGACCTGCCGCACCAGCAACGCTTCGAGAGCGTGCAGGTGATCAATCCCTTCCGGGTGCGTCCCGATGAATTGCCTCTTGACGATGAACGCTGACACCCCGACCCCCAATCCGCTGGCGCGCATCCGCCAGGACGTGCAGTCCATGCACGCCTATGCCGTGCAGGACTCGGCCGGCCTGCTGAAGATGGACGCGATGGAAAACCCCCATCGCCTGCCGGCCAGCCTGCAGGCCGAGCTGGGCCGGCGCCTGGGCCAGGTGGCGGTCAACCGCTACCCGGGCGCTCGCATCGACGAGTTGCGCGCCGCGCTGCACGCCCACGCCGCGCCGCCCGCGGGCTGGTCGCTGATGCTGGGCAACGGCTCGGACGAGCTGATCAGCCTGCTGGCCATGGCCTGCGACGTGCCTGGCGCGTCCATCCTGGCGCCGCTGCCGGGCTTCGTGATGTACGCCATGAGCGCGCGCCTGCAGGGCCTGGCCTTCCATGGCGTGCCGCTCACGGCCGACTTCGAGCTGGACGAGGCGGCGATGCTGGCGGCCATCGACCAGCACTGCCCGGCCATCCTGTACCTGGCCTACCCCAACAATCCCACCGGCACGCTGTGGGACGCCGGCACCATCACCCGCCTGATCGCGGCCCAGGGCCGTCAGGGCGGCCTGGTGGTGATGGACGAGGCCTACCAGCCCTTTGCCGCGCACAGCTGGATCGAGGTGGTGCGCGCCGACCCGGCCGCGCACCGGCATGTGCTGGTCATGCGCACGCTCAGCAAGTTCGGCCTGGCTGGCGTGCGCATCGGCTACCTGATGGGCGAGGCCGCGCTGGTGGCCGAGATCGACAAGCTGCGCCCGCCCTACAACGTGAGCGTGCTGAACGCCGAGTGCGCGCTGTTCGCGCTGGAGCACGCCGACGTGTTCGCGGCGCAGGCCGCCGACATCCGGGCGCAGCGCGCGCAGTTGCTGGCGGCGCTGGCGGCGCTGCCCGGCGTGACGCCCTATCCCAGCCAGGCCAACATGATCCTGGCGCGCGTGCCCGACGCCGCGCGTGCCTTTGCCGGCATGCGCGCGCGCGGCGTGCTGATCAAGAACGTTTCTACAATGCACCCGCTGCTGGCCAACTGCGTGCGCCTCACGGTCGGCACCGCCGACGAGAACGCGCAGATGCTGGCGGCCCTGCAAGCCTCGCTATGACCACCATTGCCCGCACCGCCGACGTCGCACGCGACACCGCCGAAACCCGCATCCGCGTGCGCCTGAACCTGGACGGCAGCGGCCAGGCCAAGCTGGCCACCGGCATCGGCTTCTTCGACCACATGCTGGACCAGATCGCGCGCCACGGCCTGATCGACCTGGACGTGCAATGCCAGGGCGACCTGCACATCGACGGCCACCACACGGTCGAGGACGTCGGTATCGCCATCGGCCAGGCGGTGCGCCAGGCGGTGGGTGACAAGCGCGGCATCACCCGCTACGGCCACAGCTACGTGCCGCTGGACGAGGCGCTGTCGCGCGTGGTGGTCGACTTCTCCGGTCGTCCCGGGTTGGTGCTGGAGGCGCGTTTTTCCAGCGCCATGATCGGCGGCTTCGACACCCAGCTGGTGCACGAGTTCTTTCAGGGCTTCGTCAACCACGCCCTGGTCACGCTGCACGTCGACAACCTGAAGGGCGTCAACGCGCACCACCAGGTCGAGACCATCTTCAAGGCTTTCGGGCGGGCGCTGCGCATGGCGTTGACACCCGATCCGCGCGCTGCCGGCCAGATTCCGTCGACCAAGGGAACGCTCTAAGTCAAATCGGGCTCCAGCGCTTGCCAGACGTGCGCCAGAAGCTATGAATTCAATAGTAAACCAGACGGTGGCCGTGGTCGACTACGGCATGGGCAACCTGCGCTCGGTGGCGCAGGCGGTGATTCATGCGACGCAGGACACGCGCGTCAACGCCGTCATCACCGCCGACCCGGCGCAGGTGCGCGCCGCCCACCGGGTGGTGCTGCCGGGACAGGGGGCCATGGGCGACTGCATGCGCGAGCTGCGCCAATCCGGCCTGCTGCAAGCGGTGCTGGAGGCGGCGGCGCGCAAGCCGCTGTTCGGCGTCTGCATCGGCATGCAGATGCTGCTGACGCACAGCGCCGAGGGCCGCACGGCCGACGGCACGCCCGGGCTCGGCCTGATTGCCGGCGAAGTGCTGCGCTTTGACCTGGCGGGCCGCAAGGCACCGGACGGCAGCCGCTACAAGGTGCCGCACATGGGCTGGAACCGCGTGTTCCAGAGCCGCCCGCACCCACTGTGGCAGGGCGTGGCCGACGGCGCCTGGTTCTATTTCGTCCACAGCTATTTCGCCAGCCCGCGCAACCCGGCGCATGCGGCGGGCGAGACCGAGTACGGCGCGCGCTTTGCCAGCGCCGTGGCGCGCGATAATATTTTTGCCACTCAGTTCCACCCCGAAAAGAGCGCCGACCAGGGTCTGGCCCTGTATCGCAATTTCCTGGACTGGAATCCCTGATCGATTTTGCTTCTGTTTTCATAGCGTCTCGCACGCATCCTATAAGCGCCAACGGCTCTTTCACTCTTACAATCGTCATGCTGCTCATTCCCGCCATCGACCTCAAGGACGGCCACTGCGTGCGCCTGAAACAGGGCGACATGGACCAGGCCACGGTCTTCAGCGAGGCGCCGGCCGACATGGCCGCGCACTGGCTCGACCAGGGCGCGCGACGCCTGCACCTGGTGGACCTGAACGGGGCCTTTGCCGGCAAGCCGCAGAATTTGATGGCCATCAAGGCGATCTTGAAAGAGGTCGGTGACGAGATCCCGGTGCAGCTGGGCGGCGGCATCCGCGACCTGGACACCATCGAGCGCTACGTCGACGCCGGCATCCGCTACGTCATCATCGGCACGGCGGCGGTCAAGAACCCGGGTTTTCTGAAGGATGCCTGCACCGCCTTTGGCGGCCACATCATCGTCGGCCTGGACGCCAAGGACGGCAAGGTGGCCACCGACGGCTGGAGCAAGCTCACCGGCCACGAGGTGATCGACCTGGCGCGCAAGTTCCAGGACTGGGGCGTGGAAAGCATCATCTACACCGACATCGGGCGTGACGGCATGCTCTCGGGCATCAACGTCGACGCCACCGTGAAACTGGCGCAGTCACTCACCATCCCGGTGATCGCCTCGGGCGGACTGTCCAGCATGGCCGACATCGAGCAGCTGTGCGCCGTCGAGAGCGAGGGCATCGAGGGTGTGATCGCCGGCCGCGCCATCTACTCGGGCGACCTGGACTTCGCCGCCGCCCAGGCGCGCGCCGATGCGCTGAACGGGTGAGCACCATGCTGGCCAAACGCATCATCCCCTGCCTGGACGTGACCGGCGGCCGCGTGGTCAAGGGCGTCAACTTTGTCGAGCTGCGCGACGCCGGCGATCCGGTCGAGATCGCCGCCCGCTACAACGAACAGGGCGCCGACGAGCTCACCTTCCTCGACATCACCGCCACCAGCGACGGGCGCGATTTGATCCTGCCCATCATCGAGGCCGTGGCCTCGCAGGTGTTCATTCCGCTCACCGTCGGTGGCGGCGTGCGCACGGTGGAGGACGTGCGCCGCCTGCTGAACGCCGGGGCCGACAAGGTCAGCTTCAACTCGGCAGCCATCGCCAACCCGCGGGTGATTCGCGACGCCTCGGACAAGTACGGCGCGCAGTGCATCGTGGTGGCCATCGACGCGCGTCGGCGCAGCGGCGACGAAGCGGCCGCGCGCGGCGCGGGCTGGGACGTCTTCAGCCACGGCGGGCGCCAGAACACCGGGCTGGACGCCGTGGCCTGGGCGCGCCAGATGGCCGAACACGGCGCCGGCGAGATCCTGCTGACCAGCATGGACCGCGACGGCACGCAGAGCGGCTTCGATCTGGAGCTGACGCGCGCCGTCAGCGACGCCGTCAGCGTGCCGGTGATCGCCTCGGGCGGTGTCGGCAACCTCGACCACCTGGCCGACGGCGTGCAGATCGGCGGCGCCGACGCCGTGCTGGCGGCCAGCATCTTTCACTATGGCACCTTCACCATCGCGCAGGCCAAGCAGCACCTGGCCGCGCGCGGCGTTGCGGTAAGGCTGTAAGCTTGTGGCCGTCCTGATGCTTCACCCACCATGCTGACCGACCGCGTGCTGTCGCCCGCTGCCTGCCTGTCCGGCAAGCAACGCTGCTGGCATTCGGGCTTTCCGGTATGGCCGCCGCCGCCGGGGGCGTGTCTTGCCGCCTTCCTGTCCCCGTCATTGATTTCCGGAATTTCCCCTTATGACCATTCCCGCGCTTGAAGACTTCCTGGCCACCGTGCAACGGCGTGACCCCCATCAACCCGAATTCCTGCAGGCCGTGCGCGAGGTGATGGCCTCGTTGTGGCCGTTCGTGCAGCGCAATCCCAAGTACGTCCAATACGGGGTGCTGGAGCGCCTGTGCGAACCGGACCGCGTGATCCAGTTCCGCGTCGCCTGGGTCGACGACAAGGGGCAGACCCAGGTCAACCGGGCCTTCCGCGTGCAGCACAACATGGCCATCGGTCCTTACAAGGGCGGCATGCGCTTTCACCCCTCGGTCAACCTGTCGATCCTGAAGTTTCTCGGCTTCGAGCAGACCTTCAAGAACGCCCTCACCACCTTGCCCATGGGCGGCGGCAAGGGCGGCAGCGACTTCGACCCCAAGGGCAAGAGCGACGGCGAGGTGATGCGCTTTTGCCAGGCCCTGATGAGCGAGCTGTACCGCCACCTGGGCGCCGACACCGACGTGCCGGCCGGTGACATCGGCGTCGGTGCGCGCGAAGTCGGCTTCATGGCCGGCATGATGAAAAAGCTGTCCAACAACGCCGGCAGCGTGTTCACCGGCAAGGGCATCGCCTACGGCGGCAGCCTGATGCGACCCGAGGCCACCGGCTACGGCACGGTCTACTTCGCGCAGGAAATGCTGCGCCGCAAGCAGATGGGCTTCGAGGACCGGCGCGTCAGCATCTCCGGCTCGGGCAACGTCGCGCAGTACGCGGCCGACAAGGCGATGGAGTTGGGAGCCAAGGTGGTCACCCTGTCCGACTCCGACGGCACCCTGGTGTGCGAGGCCGGCATGACGCACGGGATGCTGCAGGACCTGATGGAGTTCAAGAACGTGCAGCGCGGCCGCCTGAAGGACTTCAGCAAACAGCACAAGCTCAAGTTCGAGGCCGGCAAGCGCCCCTGGCACGTGCCGGTGGACATTGCGCTGCCTTGCGCCACGCAGAACGAACTGGACGCGACTGATGCCAAGCACCTGATCGCCAACGGCGTGGTCTGCGTGGCAGAGGGTGCCAACATGCCCAGCACGCTGGAGGCGGTCGACCACTTCCTGGCCGCCGGCACGCTGTATGCGCCGGGCAAGGCCAGCAACGCCGGTGGCGTGGCCACTTCGGGCCTGGAGATGAGCCAGAACGCGATGCGCCTGTCGTGGACCCACAGCGAGGTCGATCTGCGCCTGCACGAGATCATGAAGGACATCCACGGCAACTGCGTGCGCCACGGCGAACGCAAGGACGGCACGGTCAACTACGTCGAGGGCGCCAACGTGGCCGGCTTCGTCAAGATCGCCGACGCCATGCTGGCGCAGGGCGTCTATTGACCACGTCTGCGCGGCGTCGCACGCCGTCGCCCTTCAGGGGCGCATCGCCAGTGGGCGCCGTGGCGCCGGTCACGGATGGCCAATGACTTCGCCCCAGGCAGACGTTGTCGGCCTCGGGTGAATCACAAGGCGGGCGCTCGTCATGCCCGAGTGAGATGGCTTCAGTGGTCGTGCCTGTAGGCGCCAGGTGACAGGATTTCGTGGTCACGAGCCGAGTTGCTCGAAGCGGGCGTCCTTGGCTTGCCACAGCTCGGCCAGCCAGGCCTGCACGCCGGTGACAGCGAGCGGCTGCCCGTCACCTGTTGCCGGTACGGGCCGGCGGTCGATGTGCACGCGGACTTCGGACACGCGGCCACACAGCACGTCGACGAAGCTCGGTACCCGACCGGGGTAGAAGATGGTCACGTCCAGCACGGCATCAAGCCGGTCGCCCAGCACATCCAGCGCCGTCATCATGCCGCCTGCCTTGGGCTTGAGCAGGTGGCGGTAGGGCGAGCCCTGCGCCTCATGCTTGGCAGGCGTGAAGCGCGTGCCCTCGACAAAGCTCATCACCGAGGTGGGCAGCGCACGGAAGCGCGCACAGGCCGCGCGCGCCGTGGCCAGGTCCCGCGCCCCGCTGGCGCCGCCGCGCCGGCGCAGGAACGGGAAATCCAGCGCCCACCACACCAGCCCGACCAGCGGCACCCAGATCAGCTGGCGCTTGATGAAGAACTTGAGAAAGGGCGCGCGGCCCTGCAGGCAGTGCTGTAGCACCAGGATGTCGACCCAGCTCTGGTGGTTGCAGACCACCAGGTACCAGGCGTGCTGGCTCAGATCGGGTGGCAGGTGCACCTGCCAGCGCGTGCTGCTGGCCCATTGCAGTCCGGCGGCGTTCAGGCGGTTCCAGGTGTCGGCCAGCGCCACCACGGCCGCGTCCAGCGGCTTGATCGGCGGCAGCGGGCGCGTCAGCAGCTTGAGCAGGATCAGCGGTGCCAGCAGCGTAAACAGCGCCAGCGTATAGGCCGTCAGCAGCAGGACGGCGGTGGTGCCGATCAGCAGCGCGCGCACGGCGGGCCAGCCGGTGGCGCGTCAGCCCGTACCCAGCCGCGCAAACACCGCGCGCGCCGCCGCGATGGTGGCGTCGATGTCGGCGTCGCTGTGCGCGGCACTGACGAATCCGGCTTCATACAGCGCCGGCGCGATGTACACGCCGCGCTCCAGCAGGCCGTGGAACAGTTGGTTGAAGCGCGTGCCGTCGCTTTTCATCACTTCGGCGTAGTGGCGCGGCAGCTTGGGCAGCAGGAAGAAACCGAACATGGCGCCTTCGCTATCGGCCGAAAACGGCACGCCGGTGTCTTGCGCGGCGGCCACCAGACCGTCGACCAGACGGTGCGTCTTCGCCGTCAGTGCTTCGAAGAAGCCGGGCTTGCGGATCTCGCGCAGCGTGGCCAGGCCGCAGGCGGTGGCGACCGGGTTGCCGCTCAGCGTGCCGGCCTGGTACACCGGGCCCAGCGGCGCCAGCTGCTCCATCACCGCGCGCTTGCCGCCAAAGGCCGCCAGCGGCATGCCGCCGCCGATGACCTTGCCCATCACCGTGATGTCGGGTTCGAAGCCAGGGATGGCGCGCGCGTAGACCGACTGCGCGCCACCCAGGGCGACGCGAAAGCCGGTCATCACCTCGTCGTAGATCAGCAGCGCGCCGTGCTGGGTGCACAGCTCGCGGCAGCGGCGCGTGAAGTCGACGCTGGCGCGCACGAAGTTCATGTTGCCCGCGATCGGCTCCATGATCAGACCGGCGATCTGCGCCCCGTGCTCGGCAAAGGCCTGCTCCAGCTGGGCGATGTTGTTGTACTCCAGCACCATCGTGTGCTGCACCACCTCGGGCGGCACGCCGGCGCTGGTGGGGTTGCCAAAGGTGGCCAGGCCCGAGCCGGCCTTGACCAGCAGGGCGTCGGCGTGGCCGTGGTAGCAGCCCTCGAACTTGATGATGGCGCTGCGCCCGGTCGCGCCGCGTGCCAGCCGGATGGCGGTCATGCCGGCTTCGGTGCCGCTGCTGACCAGCCGCACCATCTCCATGCCCGGGCGCAGGCTGAGGATTTCCTCGGCCAATTCGATCTCGCGCTCGGTCGGCGCGCCGAAGGAGAAGCCATCGGTGGCGGCCTTTTGCACCGCTGCCAGCACGGCCGGGTGGCCGTGACCGAGGATCATCGGGCCCCAGGAACCGATGTAGTCGATGTAGCGCGTGTCGTTCGCATCCCAGAAGTAGGCGCCCTGCGCGCGCTGCACGAAGCGCGGCGTGCCGCCGACGGCGCGAAAGGCGCGCACGGGCGAGTTGACGCCACCGGGGATGACGCAGCGCGCGCGCTCCATGAGCGCGTCGTTGAGGTCAGTGCTTGGTTTCATTGATCGGATCCGGAAAGGACAGGGAAGAGGAGGGGTCGTCCGGTGTGTGGTTGTCAGCACCGGGTTCGGTTTCGGCCCAGAACAGGCGGTCGGCCACCGCCCGGCCCATGCCCGGGCGAAAGCCGTGATCCAGCGCCTGGTCGAGGTAATGCAAGGCTTCGGCGGTGGCGTCGGTGAGCTCGCTGCCGGTGGCGACCAGCGCGGCCAGCGCCGCCGAGAGGATGTCGCCGGCGCCCAGAAAGCTGGCGTCGATGCGCTCAAAGTCCTGGCTCAGCAGCTCGGCCTGCGGCGAAGCCAGCACGTTGCCCAGCCGGTCGCCGACCATCGGCAGACCGGTGACCAGCACGAAGGACACCCCTTGCTTGGCGGCCGCGCGCGCCAGATCGGTGGCGCGGGCGCGGCGATCCGTGGTCGACTCGGGCAGCAGCCAATGACGCAGCGTGGCGTTGTTGCCCACCAGCACGGTGGTCTGCGGCAGCAGCAACTCACGGAAGGCGTCCAGGTAGTGGTCGATTTCCTGCTCGGTCCACCAGGACAGATCGGGCATGTAGGCGATCACCGGCACCGTGGCGTAGTCCGACGCGAAGGCGGCGATGGCCGACACCGCTTCGGCGCTGCCGACGAAGCCCACCTTGATGACGTGCAGCGGGATGTCCTCGGCCACGGCGGCGGCCTGCTCGGCGATGGCGGCCTCGTCCACGGCCACATGCCCGATGGTGTCGCGCGTGTCGCGCACGTACACGCCCGTGACCACTGGCAGCGCGTGCGCGCCGACCGAGGCGATCACGGTGGCGTCGCTTGCCGAGCCACCGGCCCCCGTGGGGTCGCCCGCGTTGAAACTCAGCACGTTGGGCAGCCTGTCGTATTCCGCCAACACATCGGCGGCGCTGTCGCTCGGCAAGGGATTGATCGGGTTGGAGCCGCTCATAAGACACAAATCGGGGGGTCGACGATGACACAGTGTCGCTTGTAGGCCCAAGCCGTCGATACAATCGATTGCATTCTAGGCAATTGCAACTTAAGCTGTAATGAATCCCAAAACTTGGATGTGCGTGATCTGCGGTTGGCTCTACGACGAAGCCGAGGGGGCACCCAGCCATGGTATCGCGCCGGGCACATCTTGGGAGGAAGTTCCAGCGGACTGGTGTTGTCCGGAGTGTGGGGCGCACAAGCTGGACTTCGAGATGGTGCAGATCTGAGACGCGACGCGCGAGGTCTGCGATGGCGGGAACTCCTGGTACACCACAGGGTGCCGGCACTTGAATCGTGAGGGTTCGATGACATCAAGACGGGTGCTGGTCATTGACGACAGCAATACCATCCGGCGCAGTGCCGAGATCTTCCTCAAGCAGGGGGGGCATGAGGTTTTGCTGGCCGAGGACGGCTTCGACGCGCTGGCCAAGGTCAACGACGTCCAGCCCGATTTGATCTTCTGCGACATCCTGATGCCACGCCTGGACGGGTATCAGACCTGTGCCATCATCAAGCGTAACGAAAAGTATTCATCTATCCCCGTCGTCATGCTGTCGTCCAAGGACGGTGTGTTCGACAAGGCGCGCGGGCGCATGGTCGGTTCGCAGGACTATCTGACCAAACCATTCACCAAGGACCAGCTGTTGCAGGCGGTGCAGCAGTTCGGATATGCCAACCAAGGAGCTGTGTGATGTCGATCCGCAACGTGCTGATCGTGGATGATTCCAAGACGGAATTGCTGCACCTGAGCGAGATGCTCAAAAAAGCCGGCTATGGCGTGAGCACTGCCGAGAACGCCGACGAGGCCCTGCGCCGCCTGGAGCAGGCCAAGCCCGACCTGATCCTGATGGACGTCGTGATGCCGGGCCAGAACGGCTTTCAGCTCACGCGCTCGATTTCGCGCGATCCGCGCTACGCCGACGTGCCGATCATCATGTGCACCAGCAAGAACCAGGAAACCGACCGCGTCTGGGGCATGCGCCAGGGTGCGCGTGACTACATCACCAAGCCGGTCGACCAGACCGAGTTGATGGGCAAGATCAAGGCGCTGGGCTGAGCCGGCATGTCCAACAAGCAAGCGCTGCGCGAATTCCAGAGCCGTCTGGCGATGCGGCTGCAAGCTGCCCAGGCGGTGGGGGTGGCAGCGTCGTGGCTGGCGGTGGAGGCCGGGGCCGAGCGCCTTCTGTTTCCGCTGAGCCACGCCGGCGAGATTTTTCCCTGGACCGACGTCCAGCGCGTGCCCTACGTTCAACCCTGGTTCATGGGGATCGCCAACCTGCGCGGAGGGCTGTCCGGGGTCATTGACCTGGCGCACTTCGTGAGCGGATCCGAGTCGGGCCCGGCACGCAGCGAAGGCGATCTGGCGCCATGCCGCCTGGTGGCGCTCAACCCGGTGCTGGGCGTCAACTGTGCCTTGCTGGTCGACCGACTGCTGGGCCTGCGGACCACGGAAGCGTTTGCATCCTCGACGCCATCGGCGCCCACGGCGCCGCAGTATTTTGGTCATCGTTACACCGATGGCGCCGGTCAGTCATGGCAGGAATTGAACCTGCAGCTTCTTTCCCAGCACCCGGCCTTTCTGGGCATTGGTGCGTAGTTCGTTTTTCGAGGTCACGACATGGCACTCGCCTCTCAGCTTTCCAACCTGTTCAATCGCAAGCCGCAGGAGTCTTCCGCCAGCGGCGACGAGCCATTGACTGCCGAAGCGGCGCAAGGGACGTCGGTCGCGCTGCATGGGGATGAGTCGCGGGCACTTGGCGACAGCAGCGTGATGGTTTCCGCGGTGGACGAATCCGAAGATTTGGCGCTGCCCGACGACGACACGTTTGCCGTGCCGCTTCTGGGCACCCGCACGGCGGCGCAGCATCAGCGGCTGCTGTCGATCCTGTTGGGGTTGGCATTGCTCGCATTGGTCATCACGGGTTTCTGGACGGTGTCGCGCACGGACAAGGGCGCGCGGCAGGTGGGCGCGATCGGCCAGTCGCTGATGCAGTCGCAGCGCCTGGCCAAATCGGTGTCGCAGGCGTTGGTGGGCAGCCCCGAGGCGTTCGGTGAAGTCAAGGAGAGTGCCGCAGCCCTGACGGCCAACGTGCGCGGGCTGCAGGATGGCAATGAGCTGGTGCCGGCGCTGGGTGACGCCTACAGCGATGAGCTGGGCAAGATCGGGCCGCTGGCGCAGCGCGCCGAGAAGAACGCCGGGGTTGTGATGGCGCAGCAGCAGATCCTGACCCAGGTCGGCGCGGCCCTGCGCGCGGTCAGCCGGCAATCCACCGAGCTGCTGGAAGTGGCCGAAACGGTGTCTTCGCTGAAGCTGCAGCAGAACGCGGCGGCAACCGAGCTGTCGGCTGCCGGACAACTGGTGATGCTGACGCAGCGCATTGGCAAGTCGGCCAACGAATTCCTGACCATCGAGGGCGTGAGTCCGGAGGCCGTGTTCCTGCTGGGCAAGGATCTGAACACCTTCAAGGAGATCGCCGAAGGCCTGCTCAACGGCAGTCAGGACCTGCGGCTGTCGGCCGCGCGCGATCAGCAGACGCGCGAGCGCTTGGCCGAGCTGCTCAAGCTTTACGAGGAAACGCGTTCCCAGGCTGGCGGGGTGCTGGGCAACCTGCAGGGCCTGGTGGCGGCCCGCGAGGCGCAAACCGCCATCGTCGCCGACAGTGAGCCTTTGCGCAAGGCCTTGGAGGCGTTGCAGGACAAGCTGTCGGGCGCCTCCGGCCTGGGCTTCGCCAGCCTGTTGATGCTGGTGATTCCGGCCGGTCTGGTGATTCTGTCGGCCGCCGGCCTGGTGGCTGTGCAGCTGCGTGCGAGCCGCCAGCGCCAGACCCTGGCCGAACAGCAGCGTCGCTCGGCCGAACAGGACCAGCAGGAAGCCAAGCGCGTGAACGACGCCAACCAGGCCGCCATTCTTCGTCTGATGAACGAGTTGCAGACGGTGGCCGAGGGCGATCTGACACAGGAGGCCACGGTGACGGAGGACATCACCGGCGCCATCGCCGACTCGGTCAATTACACCGTGGAAGAACTGCGCTCGCTGGTGGGTAGCGTGCAGAGCACGGCAACCCGGGTGGCGCAGACCACGACACAGGTGGAGGCCACTTCGACGGAGCTGCTGGCAACGTCGACCGAGCAGCTGCGCGAAATCCGCGAAACGGGTCAGTCAGTGCTGGACATGGCTTCGCGCATCAACGAGGTGTCCTCGCAGGCCCAGCAGTCGGCCACCGTGGCGCGTCAGTCGCTGCAGGCCGCGGAATCCGGGCTCACCGCGGTGCAAAACGCCATCGGCGGCATGAACGCGATCCGCGACCAGATTCAGGAAACGTCCAAACGCATCAAGCGGCTGGGTGAATCTTCTCAGGAGATTGGCGAAATCACCGAGCTGATCGCCGACATTACCGAACAGACCAACGTGCTGGCCCTGAACGCGGCGATTCAGGCGGCATCGGCCGGTGAAGCGGGGCGCGGCTTCTCGGTGGTGGCCGAGGAAGTGCAACGCCTGGCTGAGCGATCGGGTGACGCGACGCGCCAGATCGCGGCCCTGGTCAAGGCGATCCAGACGGATACCCAGGACGCGGTGGCCGCCATGGAGCGCTCCACCCAGGGTGTGGTTGAGGGGGCCCGCCTGTCGGACAACGCCGGCACCGCACTGTCCGAAATTGACCGCGTGTCGCGCCAGTTGGCCGAGCTGATCGAGCGCATTTCCGCCTCGGCCTCCAAAGAGGCCGATCAGGCCAACGAGGTGGCCGGCAACATCCAGCACATCTTCGCCGTGACCGAGCAGACTGGCGAAGGCACCCGCACCACCGCGACCCAGGTGCGCGAGCTGGCGCGCATGGCCGACGAACTGCGCCAGTCGGTGGCGCGATTCAAGATTGCCTGACGGGACGGCCGGCTTCGCGTCGTGGATGAAGAGTCGGCGCGTGCCGGTACGAAACCGCTTCTGGAGTGGATGAAGTCATGGTGATGAGCCCCACAGTCGAGACGGGCGCGCAAGGCGCTCCCATCGTCAGAGACCTGGGGCCGCTGGCCTGGGTGCTGGACGAGGCCCGCAAGTCGATCGAGTCGGTCAGCAAGTCGCTCAAGCGCTTCGCACGCGAGGCCGAGGGCGCGCGAGGCATCGATCTGGGGTCGGTCGATGCCAGTCCGCTGCGCATGGCTCGCCAGCAGCTTCATCAGGTGGCCGGTGCGCTGGAGATGGTCGACCAGCCGGCCGCTGCGCAGACGGTGCGCGGGATGGAAGGTGCCGTCCAGCAGTTCGTGCAGCGCCCCGACAAGTGCACCGAGGCTGCGGCGCAGACGCTGGAGCAGGCCGGCTTTGCGCTGATCGAATACCTGGAGGCCCAACTGGGTGAGCGGCCGCGCTCGGCACTGGGCTTGTTCCCGCAGTATCGACAGGTGCAGCAGCTGGCCGGCGCGGACCGCATCCACCCCGCCGACCTGTGGTCGATGCCCTGGCGCTGGGCCGATCCTGCCATGCGCGCCTCGGCGCAGCCGCTGTCCTACGGTGCCGAAGTGCGTGCGCGGCTGGATCAGCGCGTGCTCAAGCTCATGCGCCACGCCCGCACGACTGCGGCTGCCGAACTTGGCGTCATTGCCACGGGCTTGGCCTGTGGCCAGACGGTCCAGCGGTCCGCGGTTTTCTGGAAGCTGGCTGCCGGCTTTTTCGAGGCCTTGGGGCATGCCCGTATTCCGATGGACATGTACACCAAACGGGCTGCCTCGCGTGTCTTGCTGCAGTACATGACGCTGGCGCAGGGCAGCCAGGCGGTATCTGAGCGACTGGCCCACGACTTGCTGTTTTTCTGCGCCCAGGCGCGCTCCGACCCGCGCGCGCGAGCCCCGGCGCTGGAAGCGGTGCGCAAGGCCTGGGGACTTGAGGCACAGGATGCGACGCCTTACGAGCAGGCCACTTTCGGGCTTTACGATCCGGTAGTTTTGGCGCAAGCCCGTCGCCGAGTCGAAGCCGTCAAAGAGTACTGGTCTGCCCTGGCCGGTGGAGACATGGCGCGCTTGAAAATCTGCGTCGACCAGTTCAGCCTGGTGGCCGAATCGCTGGACAAACTGCACGATCAGGGGCATGTGCTGGGCGCCGCGCTGAACGGCGTCGCCCAACAGATCGCGCAATCGGGGCGTCCACCGGGGCCCGAACTGGCCATGGAAACTGCGACCGCGGTGCTGTTCCTGGAAGCGTCGTTTGCCGATTTCCAACCCGGTGACATGACGTTCTCCACACGCCTGGGACAGTTGGCCGAGCGCCTGGATGCGGTGCGAGCCGGGGCGACGACGCCTCCCCTGGAGCCCTGGATGGAGGAGCTGTACCGCAACGTCAGCGATCGCCAGACCATGGGCACCGTGGTGGGCGAGTTGCGCACCACGCTGGGCGAGGTGGAGCAGCATCTGGATCAGTTCTTTCGCAACCCTGCCGAGCGGGCCGTGCTGGCCCCGGTGCCGGCGCTGATGGGGCAGATGCGTGGTGTGCTGTCGGTGCTGGGTCTGGACCAGGCCGCGCTGGCAGTGGGTCGCCTGCGCGATGTGGTCGATGAGCTCATGGCCTCCGAGCCCGATTCTGTGCAGGCCGACGGGACGCGCTCCTTCGAGAAGCTCGGCAACAGCCTGGGTGCGCTCGGGTTTCAGATCGACATGCTGAGCTACCAGCCGGTGCTGGCACGCAAGCTGTTCGTCTATGACGCCACCCTAGGAGAACTCAGGCACGTGGCGGGTCGCGCGACCCCCGCGGGGCCAGTGGTCGACAAGCCGGCGACCGAACCCGGCGGCGTTGATCTGCTGCTGGATGACGTGCCGGGTGTTGTGGCGCCGATGTCGGCGCCAGCCGCGTTGCTGGATGAGCGTCTGCCGCCCGAGTCCATCTCTGGGCAGCTCGATGAGATTGCGGCCATGGCCGCCTTGGCCGACAAGCCGGCCTTGGCGAATGCGGCGCAACGCGCCGCCGATGCGGCACGCCGACAGGACGAAGCCGGCTTGACCGGTGCACTGGACGCGCTGCAGGCGATCGCTGGCGCCGCCACGCCAAAACCTGTCCCGGCGCCCGCCGAAGATGCGACGTCCAACGAGGACGACCTGCTGGACATCTTCCTGGAAGAAGCCTGCGAGGTGGTGGACGCGGGGGACGATGCCGTCCGGGCACTGTTGGCCGAGCCGGGTGACCTGGCCGTGCAAACCACCCTGCGTCGGGCCTTCCACACCCTGAAGGGCAGTTCGCGCATGGTGGGCCTGGCCGAGTTTGGCGAGGCAGCCTGGGCCATGGAGCAATTGCTGAACGCCTGGCTGCCCGAGCAGAAGCCGGTCACCGAGGCGCTGCGCGGGCTGGCATCGGAGGCCCTGCAGGGCTTCCGGGCGTGGACCGAGGCCATCGCCCGTCGGGACGCCGCCGGATGGTCAAGCGCACCGTTCCGTCTGGCCGCCGACGCCTGGCGGCTGAACGGTCAGCGCATCCCGCTCCGTGGCGGGCCTCAGCCGTTGACCGATGCCTCCACCGACGAGGTGGCCGTTCACGTACCCGCGGTCGAAGCCGTGGCGCCCGATCAGGCGGCGCTTGCGCCACCTGATGGCGACGCGGCGCTGGCGCTGGGCCTGCCGTCGATCGAAGCGCTTGAGTTGCCCGATCTCGCGCTGCCGTCGGGTCCTGACACGCCTGCCGATCTCCCGGTCGTCGCCTCGTCGGATGTCGCTGTCGCCGCGCCGGCGCTGGACATGATCGAACCCGATGCGGGTGCCACCGATGAACGCGGTGCGCCGCTGGCGGTCGAGGTGATCGACCTGAGCGCGACAGAACTGGGCACCTTGTCGGAAACCCTGGATCCTGCCTGGCTCGGTGCGATCGAGATCGTGGAGGCGCCGCAGGCGCACGACGCTTCCACGGCGACTGCACAGCCGCCTGTGCCCGAGGCGGCATTGCCGCCACCCCTGTCGATCGACACCCCGTCGGCGCCGGATGCGGTTTCGGCGCAGGACGTGCAGTGGCTGGACCTGAGTCTGCCCGAGCTGGACGCGCTGAGCGGAAAGCAAACGCCTGCTGTCGGCGCTCCGTCGAGCGACGGCCCGGTCGCCACGGCGGATGCGGAGCTGTATCGTCAGATCGGTGATCTGCGTGTCAGCACCGCGCTTTACAACGTCTACCTGAACGAAGCCGACGAGTGGTCGCGCCAGTTGACCACTGAGCTGTCGGAATGGGCGTTGGAGCTGGACCAGTCCGTGCCGGAAGCCGCCGTGGCGCGGGCGCATTCGTTGGCGGGCAGTTCGGCCACCGTCGGCTTTGCCGCCCTGTCGGAGCTGGCACGATCGGTGGAACATGCCCTGCAGCGCCTGCAGGGCCAGCCGCATGGCACGCGTGAACAGGCGCAAGTGCTCAACGCCGCTGCCGAGGACATTCGGCGTGTACTCCATCAGTTTGCCGCCGGGATGCTGAAGGCACCGAATCCGGACGTCCTGGCGGCGGTGCAGGCGCTGGAGCCAGTGGCGCCAGGGGATGGCGTTGCCACGACGGCGACCGACGAGGCCGTGGCGTCGACCTGGCTGGACCTTGCCCAGGCGATGCCCGCGCGACCGGTGGTCGAGCGGCCCGCGGCGCTCCCCGCCGGGGATCCGACGGGGACGCTACGTGCACTGGGCGACGACATCGATGCCGCCGACGTCGTCGATCCCGACCTGTTCCCCATCTTCGAGGAAGAAGCCGAAGAGCTGCTGCCGCAGATGGGTGCCGCGCTGCGCCGCTGGGTCGGCCACCCGGACGACCGTGATGCGCGTGCTCAGTTGCTGCGCGCGCTGCACACCCTCAAGGGCAGCGCCCGCCTGGCCGGTGCCTTGCGCCTGGGCGAAATGGCTCACCGGACGGAATCCGCGGTCGAGGTCATTGGCCTGGACCACCTGGTCGGCGCCGATCTGGAGCCGCTGCTTGACCATCTGGACGAACTGCAAGCCGGTTTTCGCCGGCTTCAGGCGGGTGAGCATGGGGTCGAATCGGCGTCGGCGATGTCGTCGTCGCCCGTTATCGCGCCTCTCGAGGAGGCCGCGCTGGCATCGGATCAATCGGCCCGTGAGACGGTACCGGAGTCGACGGCCGAACCGATGGTGGCGCCGGGCGAGGTGGCATCGCCGGCAGCCCTGTCACTGGTTTCGGCGCGCGCCGCCGCCAGTCAGGCGGTGCGCGTGCGCTCGCAACTGCTCGACCGCCTGGTGTTGCAGGCCGGCGAGGTGGCGACCTCGCGTGCACGGTTGGAAACCGAGGTCGGCCAGCTGCGCGGCCTGCTGAGCGAGCTGACGGGCAACCTGGATCGCCTGCGCGCGCAGCTGCGCGACGTCGAACTGCAGGCCGAGACGCAGATGCAGTCGCGCCTGGCGCTGTCCAAGGATGCGCAGCAGAACTTCGATCCACTGGAATTCGACCGCTTCACCCGCATGCAGGAGCTCACCCGCATGATGGCGGAGTCGGTCAACGACGTCGCCACGGTGCAGCGCAGCCTGCAGCGGGCGGTCGAGGGCAGCGAGGACAACCTGGCAGCGCAGGCACGCCAGTCGCGTGAGTTGCAGCGCGAGTTGCTGCGCACGCGCATGGTGGAGTTCGACAGCATTGCCGAGCGCCTGTACCGCGTGGTGCGCCAGGCCAGCAAGGAGACCGGCAAGCAGGTGCGGCTGGACATCGTCGGCGGGTCGATCGAAATTGACCGCGGCATCCTGGAGCGCATGACGCCAGCCTTCGAGCACCTGGTGCGCAACTGCGTGGTGCACGGTATTGAGCCGCAGGCCGAACGCGCCGCGCGTGGCAAGGACAGCATCGGCCTGATCAGTGTTCGGGTGCAGCAGACCGGCAATGACGTCTCGGTGGAGTTTGGCGACGACGGCGGAGGCCTGAACCTTTCGCGCATCCGCGAGCGCGCGCTGCAGCTGGGCATTCACGCCGCGGATCGCCCGTTGAGCGATGCCGAAGTGGCCAACCTCGTGTTCGCTGCCGGCTTTTCCACCGCCACCGAGGTCACCGAACTGGCGGGCCGCGGTGTCGGCATGGACGTGGTGCGCACCGAGGTACAGGCGCTCGGTGGCCGCATCGAAACGCGCACCGCCGAGGGCCAGGGCGCGACCTTCCAACTGGTGCTGCCACTGACCACCGCCGTCACCCACGTGGTCATGCTGCGCTGCGGCACGCTGTCGATCGGCGTGCCGTCCAACGTGGTCGAAATCGTGCAGCGTGCGTCGGCCAAGGACCTGCCGCAGGCCTACGAGACCGGGCGCTATCGCTTCGGTGACGAGTTGTTGCCGTTCTTCTGGCTCGGGGCCTTGCTGCAGGACTCGCCGCGCAGCACGGCGCCACCCGGACGGACCCTGCCGGTGGTGATTCTGCGCTCGGCCGATCAACGCGTGGCGGTGCACGTCGACGAAGTGCTGGGCAACCAGGAAGTGGTGGTCAAGGCCCTCGGTCCGCAGCTGTCGGGGTTGCCTGGCCTGGTGGCGATCACCGCCCTGGGTTCCGGCGCCGTGGCACTGATCTACAACCCGGTGGCCCTGGCGACCGTGTACGGTGCCCAGGCGCGCGCCATGGGCCAGGCGCCGGTGGTGACCGAGCCGGCTGCCGCGGTCACGCCAGATCTGCCTCAGGCGGCGGCTGCCCAGCATTCCGACATTCCTTTGGTGCTGGTGGTGGACGATTCGATCACCGTGCGCCGGGTGACGCAGCGCCTGCTGCAGCGCGAGGGCTACCGTGTGGCACTGGCGGCCGACGGCCTGCAGGCCCTGGAGCGACTGCAGGCCGAGCGCCCGGCAGTGGTGCTGTCCGACATCGAGATGCCGCGCATGGACGGTTTCGACTTCGTGCGCAACATCCGGGCCGACGACGCGCTGCGCGACCTGCCGGTGATCATGATCACCTCGCGCATCGCCGAAAAGCACCGCGAGCACGCGCGCGAACTGGGTGTCGATCACTACCTGGGCAAGCCGTACGCCGAGGACGAGCTGCTGGGCCTGATTCGTGACTTCACGCGCGCGGCGGCATCGGGCGTCACCGCCTGACGAAGCGGCCTTCGACGGTGGTTGTCCAAGCCCCGCGGTCGGTAAAATGATTGCATGGCCGATGAAGCGCAGCCGATCAACCTGACGAACCACTTCCTCATCGCCATGCCGGGCATGGAGGAAGAGACGTTTTCGCGCAGCGTGATCTACGTGTGCGAGCACAGCGAGCGCGGCGCGCTGGGGCTGATCATCAACAAGCCGGGAGAGATCAGCCTGGCCGACCTGTTCGAGCGCGTCGATCTGCCCTTGTCTCGACCCGAACTGGGCGCCCAGCCGGTGTTCCAGGGCGGTCCGCTGCAGACCGAGCGCGGCTTCGTGCTGCACGACCCGGTCGTGGCAGAGGGTCTGGCGCCCGAGCAGACGGTGTACGCCTCCACGCTGGCGGTGCCGGGCGGGCTGGAGATGACCACCTCCAGGGACGTGCTGGAGGCCCTGTCCTCGGGCGGCGGTCCGCGGCGGGTGCTGGTGACGCTCGGCTATTCGTCCTGGGGCGAGGGGCAGCTGGAATCCGAAATCCTGCGCAACAGCTGGCTGACGGTGGACGCCGACGCCAGCCTGGTGTTCGAGGCGCCGGTCGAGCAGCGCTACGACCTGGCCCTGGGCCTGCTGGGCTTGCAGGCGTGGATGCTGTCGCCCGACATCGGTCACGCATGAGCGCCAGCGCGTCCGTGCACGACGTGCCGGCCCACCTGGGCAGCTTTCTGGCGTTCGATTTCGGCCTCAAACGCACCGGCGTGGCGGTGGGCAATCGGCTCACCCGCACGGCCACGCCCCAGCCCACCATCCGCGCCGAGGGCGAGGCACGCTGGGCGCCGGTGGCGGCGCGCATCGCCGACTGGCAACCCGATGCCCTCGTGGTGGGCGTGCCCTGCCATCCCGACGGCGCAGCGCACGACAACACGCGCCGCGCGCAGCGTTTTGCACGCCAGCTGCGCGGGCGCTTCGGTCTGCCGGTGTACGAGGTGGACGAGCGCTACAGCACCACCGAGGCGCTGGCCGACGGCGCGCGCGACGCCGATGCCGGCGCGGCGGTGGTCATCCTGGAGCAGTTCTTGAGGAGTCTTGCATGAGTTCACTGGCGCTGGACGCCGAAGCCCTGTATGCCGAGCTGCGGCGCGGCGTGCGCGCCCTGATCACGCCGCAGACGCGGCTGGTGGGCATTGTCTCGGGCGGGCAGTGGCTGGCCGAGCGGCTGCAGGCCGATCTGGGTCTGGCGGGGGCGCCCGGCGCCATTTCATCGGCCATGCACCGCGACGACTTCGCCAAGCGCGGGCTGGTCGCCAGCGGCCACACCACGCTGCCCTTCGAGGTGGACGGCGCCGACATCCTGCTGCTGGATGACGTGCTCTACACCGGTCGCACCCTGCGCGCCGTGCTCAACGAGCTGTTCGACTACGGGCGGCCCGCGTGCGTGCGGCTGGCGGTGCTGGTCGATCGTGGCGGGCGCCAGCTGCCGGTGGCGGCCGAGTTCGCCGCCGCGCGGGTGGCGTTGCCGTCGCACCAGTCGCTGGAGCTGGCGCGCGCGCCGGATGGCCGCTTCAGCTTTCGTGTCGAGAATCGAGGCTGAGCATGCTGGCCCCACGCAACCCGCAACTCAACCGCCACGGCGAGCTGATCCACCTGCTGTCCACCGAGGGGCTGCCGCGCGAGCTGCTCACCCACATCCTGGACACCGCCGCGCAGTTCGTCAGCGTCAGCGACCGCGAAGTCAAGAAGGTGCCGCTGCTGCGCGGCAAGAGCGTGTTCAACCTGTTCTTCGAAAACAGCACGCGCACGCGCACCACCTTCGACATCGCCGCCACGCGCCTGTCGGCCGACGTCTACACGCTGGACATCGGGCGCTCGTCCACCGCCAAGGGCGAATCGCTGCTGGACACCGTGGCCAACCTCAGCGCCATGGCGGCCGACATCTTCGTCGTGCGCCACGGCGAGAGCGGCGCGCCCTATCTGCTGGCGCAGCACGTGGCGCCGCACGTGCATGTCATCAATGCCGGCGACGGGCGCCACGCGCACCCGACGCAGGGACTGCTGGACATGTACACCATCCGTCACTTCAAGAAGGACTTTTCCAGGCTCGTGGTGGCCATCGTCGGCGACATCCTGCACTCGCGGGTGGCGCGCTCCGACATCCACGCCCTCATCACCCTGGGCGCGGCCGAGGTGCGGGTGGTCGGCCCGCGCACGCTGGTGCCGGGTGATCTGGCGCCGATGGGCGTGCGCGTCTGCCATACGCTGCAGGAAGGCATCCAGGACGCCGACGTGATCATCACCCTGCGTCTGCAGAACGAACGCATGGGCGGCGCGCTGCTGCCCTCCAGCCAGGAGTTCTTCAAGAGCTTCGGTCTCACGCCGGAGAAGCTGCGCTGGGCCAAGCCGGATGCCATCGTCATGCACCCCGGGCCGATCAACCGCGGGGTCGAGATCGATTCGCAGGTGGTCGATGGCCAGCAGAGCGTGATCCTGCCGCAGGTCACCTTCGGCATCGCCGTGCGCATGGCGGTGATGAGCATCGTGGCGGGCAATGAGGCGTGACCTCCCTGAGTCGCTTCGCGCCTTCCCCCCTCTCCTGCGGGAGGGGGACAACGCCGGTGACCGGCACAGGTCCGGCCGCGGCGCTCAAGTGCCTGGCCTGCTGCGCGGACGATCAACCGATTACTATTGAAACGATAGCTGCTTGCGCTTGGTGGATAAGCGTCAGGGTCTGATTTGGTTTGAAGACATGAAAATCCTCATTCACAACGGCCGCGTCATCGATCCGGCCAGCGGGCGCGACGAGGTGGCCGACGTGGCCATTGCCGCCGGGCGCATCCTGAGCCTCGGCCGCGCGCCCGCCGACTTCACGCCCACGCGCCGCATCGACGCCACGGGCTGCTGGGTGCTGCCGGGTCTGGTCGATCTGGCGGCGCGCCTGCGCGAACCCGGCCACGAACACGCCCGCATGCTGGAAAGCGAGATGGCCGCCGCGGTGGCCGGTGGCGTCACCAGCCTGGTCTGCCCGCCCGACACCGACCCGGTGCTGGACGAGCCCGGCCTGGTGGAGATGCTCAAGACCCGCGCCGAGCGCCTGCACCAGGCGCGCGTGCTGCCACTGGGCGCGCTCACCCGCGGCCTGAAGGGCGAGGTGCTGACCGAAATGGGGCTGTTGACCGACGCCGGCTGCGTGGGTTTCGGTCAGGCCGATGCGCCCATCGTCAACACCCAGGTGCTGCAGCGGGCGTTGCAATACGCCAGCAGCTTCGGCTATGCGGTGTGGCTGCGGCCGCTGGATCCGTGGCTCGGCGGCGGCGTCGCCGCCAGCGGCCCGCTGGCGATGCGCATGGGCCTGTCCGGCGTGCCGGTGGCGGCCGAGACCGTGGCGCTGCACACGGTGTTCGAGCTGCTGCGCGCCATGTCGGGCGGGGCCGCGGCGCCGCGCGTGCACATCTGCCGCCTGTCCAGCGCCGCCGGCGTGGCCCTGCTGCGCGCCGCCAAGGCCGAGGGCCTGCGCGTCACGGCCGACGTCAGCATTCATTCGCTGCACCTGAGCGACGACGATCTGGCTTACTTCGACAGCCGAGCCCGCCTGAACCCGCCGCTGCGCCAGCCACGTGACCGCGACGCGCTGCGCGCCGCGCTGGCCGACGGCACCCTCGACGCCCTGGTGTCCGACCACACCCCGGTGGAGGCCGACGCCAAGCAGCTGCCGTTCGCCGAGGCGGAGCCCGGCGCCACCGCGCTGGAGCTGCTGCTGCCGCTGGCCTTGCAGTGGGGCCAGGCGCCGGACGGGCCGGGCATCGGACGCGCGCTGGCCAGCGTCACCCACGGGCCGGCGCAGGTGCTGGGCGCGGCACTGGGCACGCTGGCCGCCAGCTGCGGCCGACTGGTGGAAGGTGGCGTGGCCGACCTCTGCGTGTTCGACCCCGAGGTGCGCTGGACCGTTGGGCCGGCCGAGTTGCGCAGCCAGGGCAAGCACACGCCGTTTGGCGGCCTGCAGATGACGGGCCGGGTGCGCTGCACGTTGGTGGCGGGGCAGCTGGCGCACAGCGGCTGACAGCGCGGGTTTTTCAGTGCTTTTGGGCACCTGCGCGCGACGGGCGAGCGCCATCAGCTATTTTTGTCATAGCACATGACATGCCGCAGCGGCGCCGGCTGGCCTCAGAGGTTGAGAGTTGTTTGTTCGTGCCCGAAAGGCGCGTCAAAACGCCGCTGATCTAGGCGCAAAGCGCAGCCATGGCCCGAGCCATGGCGAGCATTTGCAACGACGAGCAGCGGCGTTTTGGCGTGCAAGGCGGGCATGAGCAAAAGACTCTCAGCCTCTCAGGCGGGGGTGAACGCCAGCCGCACGTAGATCGGCGCGTAGGCTTCGGCCTGGGTGACCTCGACCAGGCTTTCCTTGGCCAGCTCCAGCAGCGCGATCAGCGTGACCACCAGCACCGGCACGCCGCGGCTGGGATCGAACAGGTCCTCGAACAGCGCAAAGCGCCGGCCCTGCAATTTTTTCAGCACGATCGACATGTGCTCGCGCACGCTCAGCTCCTCGCGCGAGATCTTGTGGTGCTGCACCAGCCGCGCGCGCTTGAGGATGTCGGCCCAGGCGTGCTGCAGCTCGACCAGTTCGACGTCGGGAAAGCGCGGCTTGAGCGCCTGCTCCACGTACACCTGCGCGCGCAGGAAGTCGCGCCCGTATTGCGGCAGCTCCGACAGGCGGTGCGCGGCCAGCTTCATCTGCTCGTACTCCAGCAGGCGGCGCACCAACTCGGCGCGTGGGTCCTCGGGCTCCTGGCCTTCGGCCGTCTTCTTGGGCGGCAGCAGCATGCGCGACTTGATCTCGATCAGCATGGCGGCCATCAGCAGGTACTCGGCCGCCAGCTCCAGGTTGCGGCTGCGTACCTCGTCGACGTAGCTCAGGTACTGGCGCGTCACCGCCGCCATCGGGATGTCGAGGATGTTGAAGTTCTGCTTGCGGATCAGGTACAGCAGCAGATCCAGCGGCCCCTCGAAGGCCTCCAGGAACACCTCCAGCGCATCGGGCGGGATGTACAGGTCGGTCGGCAGCGCGAACAGCGGCTCGCCGTACAGGCGCGCCACCGCCACGTGGTCGACCACCTCGGGCAGCGGTGCCTGCTCCGGCGCCTCGGGCAGCAGGGACGCGGTATCGGCAACCGACATGAACGCTATCGATAAGAGAGCATGTGGCGCTCCATGGACGGGCGCTACGGCCCGTTTTATTGCGAATCGCTGTAGGCGTAGTAGACGTAGGCCTTTTGCGGCACGCGGGCCGCGCCGAACTCATCCTGCAGCGCGCGGTTGACCGACTTGTCCCACAGCAGGGCACGGCCTTCGCGCTGTTGCAAGTCCAGCTCGGGACGGGCCCGCTTGAGCTCGTCAATGAAGTCGGTGGCATCGGACTGGTAGTGGGGGCGCTGAAAGATGCGGGCGAGGGACATACACTGGGGCTTTCGTGATCGGTGCCGTGGCGGCCTGCGTGGTGCAGGCCGGGCGATCGCCGCCGAAGCGGAAAGCATGCATTTTACCGGGGCAGGTTCCACATGAAGCATTGCATCGACCGGCTGCGCGCGCTGGGCCTGGGCGGCCTGCTGGCGGCCACGCTGGGCCTGGGCGGCTGCGACCCGCAGGCCATCGCCGAACTCGAGGAAGGCGTGGCCACCGAAGCCGACGTGGTGCAGCGCTTCGGCCAGCCCGAGCGTGTGTGGCCGGAGGACGGCGGTGCCAAGACCTATGAATACAACCGCCAGCCGTCCGGCCTGCGCAACTACATGATCACCATTGGTCCCGACGGCAAGATGAGCGCGCTGCGCCAGGTGTTGACACCCGACAACTTCAGGCGCGTGCAGCCCGGCATGGGGGTCGAGCAGGTGCGCCGCATGCTGGGCAAACCGGCCAGGCAAGTGCCCTACGCGCTGCAGAACGAGGTGGCGTGGACCTGGAAGTTCCTGGAGCCGCCCAGCACCACCAAGGCTTTCAACGTCATCTTCAGCCCGGACTACCGCGTGCTGCGCACCGAAGTCGGGCCCGACCCGGACGGGCCGGACATGCGCGGCGGGGGTTAGGGCGGTTCACCGGTCTGGCCGGGGCCGGTTTCCGCGCGTGCCGCGCCCCAGCTCACTCGATCTGGATGCCGGCGTCTTTCACCACCTTGGCCCATTTGCTGGTGTCACTGCGAATCGTGGCGGCGAACTGCTCCACCGTGCCGCCAAGCACTTCCACGCCCAGGCCGTCCAGGCGCTCGCGCACATCGGGACGCGCCAGCACCTTGTTGATGTCCGTGTTCAACCGCTGGATGATGGCCGACGGCGTGCTGGCCGGCGCCAGCAGGCCATACCAGGAGGCGACTTCGTAGCCTGGATACAGCTCACCCAAGGTGGGCACCTTGGGCAAGGTGCGCAGGCGCCGTGATGAGGTGACGGCCAGCGGCCGCACCTTGCCGTTGGCGATCAGTCCCTCCACCGTGGGCAACGCGGTCACCAGCATCTGGATCTGGCCCGCCAGCAGGTCCTGCAGCGCCGCCGCGCCGCCCTTGTAGGGCACGTGCGTCATGCGAATGCCGGCGCGCGAGGCATACAGCTCGCCCGCCACGTGGCCGGTGCTGCCCATGCCGGCCGAGGAGTAGTACAGCGGGCTTGTGGCCGCCTTGGCCAGGGCGGTGAATTCCTGAATCGTGCTGGCGGGCACCGAAGGGTGCGTCACCAGAACCAGCGCAGCCTGGCCGACGTTGACGATCGGCGTCAGGTCGCGCTGCGGATCGAAGGGCAGCTTGCGGTAGGTGTGCGGATTGATGGTCATGGTGCCGTCGAAGCTCATCACCATGGTGTAGCCGTCCGGTGGTGACTTGGCCGCCAGGTCGGTGCCGATGTTGCCGTTGGCGCCAGAGCGGTTGTCGGCAATCACCTGCTGCCCCAGCAGATCCGACAGGTGCTGGGCAACCAGGCGGCCGATGACATCGGTCGTGCCCCCGGGGGCAAACGGGATGATCATGCGCAAGGGATGGGTCGGGAACGCCTGCGACCACGCCGCCCAGGGTGCGAACAGGGCGGCGGCGAGGGCGCCATTGATTCTTCTGCGCTGATGGTTCATGAGGGTCTCCTGGATGAGGGGGGTTCTTCAGAAATCGCGTTCGCGCTGCTTCACCAGCGCGGTCAGGGTGGCGTTGACGGGGGCCTGCCGGCCGCAGCGCGCGGCTTCCCGGGCGACGGCGCCATTGATCACGTCGATCTCGCTGGGCCGGCGCCTGTCGTGATCGAGCAGCACCGACGGCCGGGCATCGGGAACGCGCGCGCCGAAGGCGCGCACGTGGGCCACGGCATCGTCGACCTGCACCGCCACGCCGCGCGCCCGCGCGATCTGCAACGCCTCCAGCGCGGCGGCCTGGCTTATCGGGCCGATGTCCGGGTCGTCCATCACCTGACCGACGGTCAGGCCGGTCAGCGCGCAGGGGGCGCTGTAGGCGACGTTGCAGATCAGCTTTTCCCACTGCACCGCCCGCATGTCCGCCGTGGCCTGGGCGTTGAAGCCGGCATCGCGCCACAGCGCGGCGATGGTGTCGGCCTGGGCCATGTCCGTCCCTGCGTACGGGCCCATGCGCACCAGTGCCATGCCCTCGTGCCGGGCGTGGCCGGGCCCGCGCAGCGAGGCGCCAAAGGCCGCCGCCACGCCCACCAGCAGGCGCTCCGCGCCCACGATGTCGGCCACCAGGTCCGAGCTGCCCAGGCCGTTCTGGATGGTGAGCACCACGGTGTGCGGCCCGAGCAGGGCGCGCGCTTCCTGCGCTGCCTGCGCCGTCTGGGCCGCCTTGGTGGCGATGATCACCAGGTCCATGGGCTGGCGCGGCGCCACCAGCTCGGCAGCCACCGCGACGGTGCGGTCGCCACTGGCGCCTTCGACACGCAGCCCGCGGGCGCGGATGGCCTGCACATGCTCCGGCCAGCGGTCGACCGCCAGCACCGGGTTGCCCGCCGAGCCCAGCAGCCCGGCATAGACCGAGCCCATGGCTCCGCATCCGACAACGGCGATCTTCATGGTCTTCTCCACCTCAGTCCAGCAACCGACGCAGCACGGGCGCGAGCTCGGGCTTTTCTTCCAGGCCAAAGCCCGGGGCGCTGGTCGGTCGCACGCGGCCATGGCCCAGCATGCAGCCCGGGGGATAGCCGCCGAAGGGCTGGAACACGCCCGGGTAGGCCTCGCACCCGCCCAGCCCCAGTCCGGCGCCAATGTGCAGGTTGATCAGGTGCCCGCCATGTGGATGTGCCTGCCGGCGGTCGAAGCCGGCGGCCTCCATCAGCGCCAGCATGTGCACGTACTCGGTCAGGCCGTAGCTCAGTCCGGCGTCCATCTGGAACACATCGACGCCGGGGCGCATGCCGCCAAAATGCAGCAGGTTCCGCACGTCGGCGCAGGAGAACAGGTTTTCACCGGTCGCCACGCAGCCGCCATAGCTCTCGATCAGGCGGCGTTGCAGCGCGTAGTCCAGCGGGTCGCCCGCCTCCTCGTACCAGCGCAAACCATACGGCTGCAGTCGCTCGGCGTAGGCCAGCGCCGTGTCGAGGTCGAAGCGGCCGTTGGCATCCACCGCCAGATGCCGGCCGCCCCGGGCGACCTCCAGCGCGGCCTCGACACGCTCCACGTCCTGCGCCAGCGGCGCGCCGCCGATCTTGATCTTGAAGGCCGCATAACCCTGATCGCGCAGGCCGCGCAATTCATCGGTCAGGCGCCCGGTGCTGTCCTGCGGGTAGTAGTAGCCCCCGGCGGCGTAAACCTCCATCTCGGCCGCTGGCGCGCGGCCGAAGTGCCGGGCAATGGTGACGCAGGCCGGCTCGTCGCGCAGCTTGGCGTTCAGGTCCCACAGCGCCAGTTCGAGCGCCGCCACCGCGGCGGCGCGGTCGCCATGGCCGCCCGGCTTTTCGTTGCGCAGCATCAAGCGCAGGGCGCGCGCCGGATCGAAGGCGCTGCCGCCCTCGTCCAGCAGCGCTCCCGCTTCGGCGGCCAGCAGGCGCGGGATGAAGCGCTCGCGCAGCAAGCCGCCTTGCGCGTAGCGGCCGATGGAGTTGAACGCCAGGCCCACCAGGGGCCGGCCGCCGCGCCACACATCCGTGTAGACGGCCACCAGGGACACCGTGTGCTCGGAAAAATTCACCAGGGCATTGGCGATGTTGCCTTGCAGGGGAACCGACAGTTCACGTATTTCGGTGATGCGCATGAAACAGGGGAAATGGATTTTCATGCACACGTGTGCATAAAAACTGAATGTATCTTTACCATGAAAAACCGTCAACCAAGGGCTTTCACTGACTTGATTGGCCGACTAGAATGACATCGTGTGCAAATCAAGATGGTGTGTTCAGAGCGCGCCGCTGGTCCCGTCATGAGTTCATCCACGCCGCCGCCACGGACCCTGTTCGACAAGCTGTGGGACGCACACCACGTGGCCGAGCTGGCCGATGGGCGCAGCCTGATCCACGTCGACCGTCATCTGGTGCACGAGCTGTCCAGTCCGCAGGCGTTTGCCGGCTTGCGCATGGCCGGTCGGCGGGTGCGCAACCCAGAGCGCACCTTCGCCATGGCCGATCACATCGTCTCCACCGAGCCGGGCCGCACCGATGCCACCGTGCCCGGTGGCGCCGAGATGATTGCCGCGCTGCGCGCCAACGCGGCCGAGCACGGGATCCGCCACTTCGACCTCGGCGACCCGGCTCAGGGCATCGTGCACGTCGTCGCCCCCGAGCAGGGGCTGGTTCATCCGGGCATGACCGTGGTCTGCGGCGACAGCCACACCTGCACCCTGGGCGCCCTGGGCGCCTGGGCCTGGGGCGTCGGCACCTCGGAGGTGGAGCACGTGCTGGCCACCCAGACGCTGGCCCTGCACAAGCCGGAGCGCATGCGCATACACCTGCACGGCTCGATGGACGCCGATCTCAGCGCCAAGGATCTGGCCCTGCAGCTGCTGCGGCACATCGGCGTGCGCGGCGCGGCCGTCGGTTTTGCCGAGTTGTGCGGCAGCCTGGTCGAAGGGCTGGACATGGAGGGGCGCTTCACGCTGTGCAACCTGGGCATCGAAGCCGGTGCGCGCGCTGCCGTCATCGCACCCGACGCCATCACGCTGGACTACCTGCGTCAGCACTGCGCCGGCTTGCCGCAACTGGCGCGGGCGCTCGCGTCCTGGGCTGGCTGGCAGGGTGACGCCGGGGCGCGCTATCCGCACGAGCAGCGGCTCCAGCTGACACTCGACGCTCCCCGCTTCACCTGGGGCACCACGCCGGCACAGGTGGTGGCCATCGACGAGCCTGTGCCCTCGCTGAACGAAGCCCGGGATGCCCAGGAGGCGATGCAGTGGCAGCGCGCCTACGACTACATGGGACTGAAGCCCGGCGCGCGGCTGCAAGGCCAGCACGTCGACCGCGTGTTCATCGGCTCCTGCACCAACGGCCGGCTGAGCGACCTGGTGCGCGCCGCACGCGTGGTGCGCGGCCGCCGGGTGGCCCCGCAGGTGCAGGCGATGGTGGTGCCGGGATCGGCGCGCGTGCGCCGCCAGGCCGAGGCCCTGGGGCTGGACCGCGTGTTCCAGGAGGCCGGCTTCGAATGGCGCCTGCCGGGCTGCTCGATGTGCGTGGGCATGAACGCCGACCAGGTGCGACCGGGCCAGCGCTGCGTGTCCACCTCCAACCGCAACTTCGAAGGTCGCCAGGGCCCGGGCGCGCGCACCCACCTGGCCAGTCCGGCCAGCGCTGCCGCGGCGGCGCTGGCAGGCAAAATCGTCGACCATCGCCTGTACGAGCCGCACCATGCAGAAGTTTGAGGAAGTCATCGGCGTGGCGCTGCCGCTGGACCGCGCCAACGTCGACACCGACGCCATCATCCCGCAGCGCTGGCTGGTCACGGTCTCGCGTACCGGGCTGGGCGCCGGCCTGTTCGGCGTCTGGCGCTACGACGCGCAGGGCGCGCCCCGGCCGGACTTCGTGCTCAACCAGCCGGCCTACCGTGGCGCCCGCATCGTCGTCGCCGGCGCCAACTATGGCTGCGGCTCGTCACGCGAGCATGCGGTGTGGGCGCACCTGGACCATGGCGTGCGCGCGGTGATCGCGCCCAGCTTCGGGCCGATCTTCGAGGAGAACTGCCTGAACAACGGCCTGTTGCCGGTGACGCTGCCGGCGCTGGTGGTGCAGCGCCTCATGCAGCAGTTGCTGGCACGCCCGGGTGCGCGCTGTGGCGTCGACCTGCGCCAGCGCCAGGTGACCGGCCCCGACGGCGAGTGCCACCCCTTCCGTATCGATCCAGGCCGCCGTGAAGCGCTGCTCGAAGGATGGGATGCCATAGCGGTCACCGAACGGGAAAGCGCCGCGATCGCGGCCTTCCAGGCACGCCAGCTCGGCGCCATGCCCTGGCTGAACGCGGGCGCTGCACCGTGAAGACCACCGGTACCCCCGACCACGGCGCGGTGACCTTGCGCGACCTGGCGGCCGACCTGGCGCTGTCGCACTCGACCGTCTCGCGCGCCCTGGCCGACCACCCGAACGTCAAGCCCGAGACCAAGCTGCGCGTGCAGGCCCGCGCGCGCGCGCTGGGCTACGTGCCCAACGGCCTGGCGCAAAGCATGCGCGGCTCGCATGGGCCGGTGCTCGGGCTGGTGATTCCCGACATCCGAAACGACTTCTATGCCACGGTGGCGCAGATCGTCGGCGACGCGGCAGCCGAGCGCGGGTTCCACCTGGCCCTGAGCATCACCGGCGACGACCCGGACCGCGAAATGGGCGACGTACGCGCGCTGCTGGTGTCGCGCGCGGCCGGGGTCATCATCACCCCCACGGCCAATGCGCGACGCGAAACGCTGGCCATGCTGCGCGGGGTCAACGCCACGCAGCTGGTGCGCTGTCATGACGGTCTCGAACACGAGGCGGTGCTGATCGACGACCAGGCCGGCGTGGGCGCGGCCACCCGTCACCTGGTGCACCACGGCCACCGCCAGATCGCGTATGTCGGCACGCATCGCGAAATCAGCTGTGGCCGCGAGCGCCACGACGGCTTTTGCGCGGTGATGCGCGAGCATGGCCTGGATGCGGGCCGAGTGGCCCTGGGGCCACCGCGCCCCGAATTCGCGCAGCACGCGGTGACGGCGCTGCTGAGCGCGCACCCGCGGCCCAGCGCCCTGGTGGTGGGCAGCTCCAGCCTGACCATCGGTGCGCTGCAGGCGCTGCGCGGGCTGTCGCTGCACTGGCCACAGGACATCTCGATCGTCGGCTACGGCGATCCGGTGTGGTTCCGGCTCATCGGCGATGGCCTGACGACCGTGCAATTGCCGGTGCAGGACATGGGTCGCTACGCCGCCAGCGTGCTGCAACTGCGCTTCGAGTCCGACGCCCAGAGTGGCGCCGTTGCGCTCGGGCAGGTGGCGACGCGCTTCGCGCCTGCCCTGGTGGTTCGCGGTTCGACCGCGCCATATCTCTCGAAGTGAATACTCCCCGGCTTTGCCGGGGCAGTATTTGCTCGCCGCCGGCAGGTTCTGGCTACTCGCCGCCGGCAGGTTCTGGCGCGGGTGCCAGGCCGGCCACCGCCGCGGCGATCGCGCGCGCCACGTCCGGCTGCACATCCTGCGGCGATTGCGCCTGCAGTCGCTCCAGCAGCCCGGTGCGGCGGGCGATGTCCAGCGGCTGGGCCATCAGGCCCGAGACGATCAGGCGCACGCCCTGGCGGCGGCAGGTCTGCAGCAGGTTCTCCAGCGCTTCGGCGCCGGTCGAGTCGACGTAGATGACGTTCTTCAGGTCCAGCACGAGGACGGTCGAGGGCAAGTCGTCTTCCAGCGCCTCGACCAGCTTGGTGGCGCCGAAGAACAGCGCCCCGTACAGCCGCCATGCCTGCAACCGGTCGTCGTGGCCGGCCAGCCCGGGCTGCTCGGCGGCCGACAGCCGCTCGCCGCGTGACAGGCTGGAGATGCGGTAGATGAACACCACGCAGGCCGCCAGGATGCCGAACTCCACCGCCACCGTGAGATCGAAGATCACCGTCAGCAGGAACACCGCCACCAGGGTGAGGCGGTAGGGCATGCGGTAGGTCTTCAGGCGCGCGAACTCACGCCACTCGCCCATGTTCCAGGCCACGTGCATCAGGATGGCCGCCAGGCAGGCCAGCGGGATGGAGCTGGCCAGCGGCGCCGCCACCAGGATCACCACCAGCAGCACCAGCGCATGCGTCATGCCGGCCACCGGGCTGGTGGCGCCGTTCTTGACGTTGGTGACGGTGCGCGCGATGGTGCCGGTGGCTGGCATGCCGCCGAAAAACGGCGTGACGAAATTGGCAATGCCCTGCGCCATCAGCTCCTGGTTGGGGTCGTGCCGGTCCGCGATCATGCCGTCGGCCACGCGCGCGCACAGCAGCGACTCGATGGCGCCCAGCAACGCCAGCGTGATGGTGGGCATCAGCAGAAAGCGTGCCGATTCCCAGCTGAACGCCGGCCACGCCAGGGCCGGCAGCGCGCCGGGAATGCCGCCGAAGCGGCTGCCGATGGTTTCCACCGGCAGGCCGAACAGACCGACCGCCGCCGTGGCCAGCACCAGCGCCACGATGGAGCCCGGCACCACGCTCAGCTGGCCCGAGAACTGCACCCGCGGCCCCAGCGCCGGCAGCCAGCGCTGCCAGCCGACGATGACCACCAGCGAGGCCACCGCCACGCCCAGCGCCCAGGGGTTGAAGCTGTGCAGGTGACCCCACAGCGCGCCCAGGATGCCGAAGAAATCCCCCGGCATCTTGGCAATCGACAGGCCCAGGAAGTCCTTCACCTGCGACAGCCCGATCAGCACCGCGATGCCGTTGGTGAAGCCGATGATCACCGCGATCGGGATGAAGCGCACCAGCGTGCCCAGGCGCAAGAGGCCCATGACGAACAGCAGCACGCCCGATAGCGCGGTGGCAATGATCAGGTTGCCCACGCCGTAGCGCTCGACGATGCCGTAGACGATGACGATGAAGGCGCCGGCCGGCCCGCCGATCTGCACCCGGCTGCCGCCCAGTGACGAGATCAGAAAGCCCGCGATGATGGCGGTGAAGATGCCCGCTTCGGGCTTGAGCCCGCTGGCGATGGCAAAGGCCATGGCCAGCGGCAGCGCCACCACGGCCACCGTCAGGCCGGCGGCCAGGTCCTTGACGAAGCGCGCGCGCTCATAGCCGGCCAGCGCGTCCAGCAGCCGGGGGCGAAAGGAAAACTGAAAAGCCAAGATCAACTCCGCAGCAGTGAAACCGACAACGTGGCCCGTGAAGGGCGTTCCGTTTCAGTGCGTCCGCGGTGGCCCGCAGTGGTGCCGCCGCGCCATGAAGCGGCGGCGGCGTGACAGCGGCAGGATCGGCTGGCGGGCCATGACAGGCGCAGTGTACGCCGCGATGCGGCCGGCCGGCGCCAGGGGCGCGGCTCAGCGCACGCGCATGCCGGGCTGGGCGCCAGGCCAGGGCTCCAGCACGAAGATGCCCGGCTGCGCCTTTTCGTCGGCGTGGCTGGCGGCCAGCACCATGCCTTCGCTGACGCCGAACTTCATCTTGCGCGGCGCCAGGTTGGCCACCAGCACGGTGAGCTTGCCCTTGAGCTGCTCGGGCTGGTAGGCGCTGGCAATGCCGCTGAAGACGTTGCGCAGGCGGCCTTCGCCGGCGTCCAGCGTCAGGCGCAGCAGCTTGGTCGAGCCCTCGACCGCGGCGCAGTCGACGATGCGCGCGATGCGCAGATCGACCTTGGCGAAGTCGTCAATGCTGATGGTGGGCGCCAGCGCTTCGCCGCCGGGGACTACGGTAGCTTCGATTGCTTCAGATTCGATAGCTGCCAACGCTTGCTGGGCGGGCGCTGGTGGCTCAAAAAGTGCATCCAGCTGCTTGCTGTCCACGCGCTGCATCAGGTGCTTGTATTCGCCGATCTGCGCGCCCGCGCCCAGCGGGCGCAGCGCGTCGTCGAAGGATTCGGGCGGCGTCATGGTGAAGACGGTGACCTCGGCCGCCAGTCGCGGCAGGATGGGCTTGAGGCAGATCGTCAGGATGCGGAACGCCTCGATGCAGGTGCTGCACACGTCGTGCAGGCGGCCTTCCATGCCGTCCTGCTTGGCCAGCTCCCACGGTTTGTTCTGGTCGACGTAGGCGTTGACGCGGTCGCACAGCGCCATCGCCTCGCGCACCACCTTGGCATAGTCGCGCTCGGCGTACAGCTTGGTGAGTTGCGGCACGGCGTCGCGCAGGTGGCTCAGCAGTTGTTCGCCATCGGGCGCGATCTCGCCCAGGCGGCCGCCGAAGCGCTTGCTGATGAAACTGGCCGCGCGCGAGGCGATGTTGACGAACTTGCCGATCAGGTCGGCGTTGACGCGCGCCATGAAGTCGTCGGCATTGAAGTCCACGTCCTCGTTGCGCCCCGACAGCTTGGCCGCCAGGTAGTAGCGCAGCCACTCGGGGTTCATGCCCAGTTCCAGGTACTTGAGTGGATCGAGCCCGGTGCCGCGGCTCTTGCTCATCTTCTCGCCGTTGTTGACGGTGAGAAAGCCGTGCACGAACACGTTGTCCGGCACCTTGCGGCCGCTGAACTTCAGCATCGCCGGCCAGAACAGGGTGTGGAAGGTAATGATGTCCTTGCCGATGAAGTGGTACTGCTCCAGATTGGGCTGCGCCAGGTAGTCGGCGTAGCTCTGGCCGCGCTTTTCCAGCAGGTTCTTCAGACTGGCCAGGTAGCCGATGGGCGCGTCCAGCCAGACGTAGAAGTACTTGCCCGGCGCGTCGGGGATCGGGATGCCGAAGTAGGGCGCGTCGCGCGAGATGTCCCAGTCGCCCATCTTCGGCCGGCCGTCCTCGCCCGGCTCGATCCACTCGCGTACCTTGTTGGCCACCTCGGGCTGCAGGCGCTGCGTCCAGTCCTGCAGGAACTCGATGCAGCGCGCATCGGACAGGCGGAAGAAGAAGTGCTCGCTGCTGCGCAACTCGGGCCGCGCGCCGGTCAGGGCCGAATAGGGCTCGATCAGCTCGGTGGGCGCGTACACCGCGCTGCACACCTCGCAGTTGTCGCCGTACTGGTCCTTGGCGTGGCAGTTGGGGCACTCGCCCTTGATGAAGCGGTCGGGCAGGAACATGCCCTTGGCGGGGTCGTAAAACTGCTCGATGGTGCGCGACTCGATCAGGCCGGCCTGTTTCAGGTCCAGGTAGATGGCCTGCGAAATGGCGGTGTTCTCGGGGCTGTGCGTGCTGTGCCAGTTGTCGAAGCCGATCAGGAAGCCGTCCAGGTACTGCTGGCGGCCGGCGGCGATGTCGGCCACGAACTGCTCGGGCGTCTTGCCGGCTTTTTCGGCGGCGATCATGATCGGCGCGCCGTGCGCGTCGTCGGCGCCGACGAAGTTGACCTGCGCGCCCATCATCCTCTGATACCGCACCCAGATGTCGGCCTGGATGTATTCCATGATGTGACCGATGTGGAACTTGCCGTTGGCATACGGCAGGGCGGTGGTGACGAAGAGCTGGCGGGCGGTCATGGCGGCGGGCGTGTGGGCAGGGCAAAGCCTGCCATTTTAGGTTCCACCCCAGCCGAAGAAGCGCGAGATGGCCTCGCGCTGCGCCAGCGCATCGGCGCGGCCCAGGCGCATCAGCTCGCGCGTATAGCCGGCCTCGAACAGCAGGTAGCTGGCCAGGGCCGCGCCGCGTGTGCCCTGCGCGGCGCGCCGCACGCCCAGCATGGCCAGCAGCGCGCGCACCGATCCGGGCAGGCGCGCGGCGTGGCGCACCGCCACCTCGTCCAGCCGCTGCGAGGGCGTGATGACCAGCAGCTCGACCGGCCGCAGCCCGGTTTCGGCGCGGCGCTCGGGCGTCATCAGCGACAGCGTGTGGTTGATGCGGCGCAGGTGTTGGGCGTCGGTGGCTAGGGTGTCCAGGAAGATGCTGGACAGCACGTGGCCGGCCACCTGCGCCAGCGACGGGTAGCCGGGCGCGCGCGCCCGGGCGTCCTCGGCCGTCTCCTGGGGGCTGCCGACGCCGATGGCGAACACGCGCTGGGCGCCCAGGTGGATGGCCGGCGCGATCGGGGTGAGCTGGCGCATCGAGCCGTCGCCGTGGTAGCCGCGGCGGCCGCGCATGTCGATGGGCACGGCCGGAAACACCAGCGGGATGGCGGCCGAGCCCATCAGGTGCTCGACGCCGATGGCCGTGCGCACGGCGCGGCGGCGCACCCGCGTCCAGTCGCGGATGGTGTCCGGCGCGTCGTAGAAGATGACGTGCTCGCCCGTGCTGTAGCACGAGGTGGTGATCGCCAGCGCGCGCAAGTGGCCGCGCGCCAGCAATTCGGGCAGCCGTGTCAGCGGCAGCTGCCTGTGCAGCAACGTGCGCAGCGGGGCGTTGTCGAGCAGCGAGCGCGGTTGCAGCGCGTTGCGCCGTGGCGCCAGCCAGCCGACCAGCAGCAGGCTGAGCCAGCGCGCGCTGGCGCGCAGCGCGTCGAGCGTGCCGACGCGATACACCTGATGCGCGCGCAGCTGGCACCACAGGCGCGCCAGCCGCGCCACCGTGCCGTGAAAGCGGTCGGCGCCGCAGGCCAGCGCGGTGGCGTTGATGGCGCCGGCCGAGGTGCCGACGATGATGTCGAAGGGCGATGCCCGGTGGTGCGGGCGCTGCTGGCGCGCCAACGCCGCGACGCCCTGCAGCACGCCGACCTGATAGGCCGCGCGGGCGCCGCCGCCGGTCAGCAGCAGCGCCGTGTCAGGAGGGTGGTCGTGGGCATTCATGGAGCCGCCGCAAGGGCATGGTACGGCGACTAGACTAGCGCCTCATCCGCATCCCGGCAAATCCCCATGAGCATTCAAGAACAAGACGTACGACGCGCGGTGGCCACCGTGCTGGACCCGAACACCCAGCAGGACTTCGTCTCCACCGGCCAGCTGAAGAACCTGCAGATCAGCGGCGGCGACGTGTCCTTCGACATCGAGCTGGGCTACCCCGCCAAAAGCCAGGCGCCGGCGTTGCGCCAGGCGCTGGTGGCCGCCGTGCGTGCCGTGCCGGGCGTGGACAACGTGTCGGTCAACATCACGACCCAGGTGGTGGCGCACGCCGCGCAGCGCGGCGCGCAGCTGCTGCCGGGGGTGAAGAACATCGTCGCCGTGGCCTCGGGCAAGGGCGGCGTGGGCAAGAGCACCACCGCCGTCAACCTGGCGCTGGCGCTGGCCGCCGAGGGCGCGCGCGTGGGCATCCTGGACGCCGACATCTACGGCCCCAGCATGCCGATCATGATGGGCCTGAGCGGCCGCCCCGAGAGCCTGGACGGCAAGCGCATGGAGCCGCTGGTCAACCACGGCGTGCAGGTGATCTCGATCGGCTTCCTGGTCGAGCCCGACCAGGCCACCATCTGGCGCGGCCCCATGGCCACCCAGGCGCTGGACCAGCTGCTGCGCCAGACCCACTGGAAGGACATCGACTACCTGATCGTCGACATGCCGCCCGGCACCGGCGACATCCAGCTCAGCCTGAGCCAGCGCGTGCCGCTGACCGGCGCGGTGATCGTCACCACGCCGCAGGACATCGCCCTGGCCGACGCGCGCAAGGGCGTGACCATGTTCGAGAAGGTGGGCGTGCCGATCCTGGGCCTGGTGGAGAACATGGCGGTGCACGTGTGCACCAACTGCGGCCATGTCGAGCACATCTTCGGCGCCGAGGGCGGCAGGCGCTACGCGGCCGACAAGGGCATCGACTACCTGGGCGCGCTGCCGCTGGCGCTGGAGATCCGCGAGCAGGCCGACTCGGGCCGTCCCAGCGTGGTGGCCGACCCGGACGGCCAGGTGGCCACCAGCTACAAGGCCATCGCGCGGCAGGTGGCGATCCGGATCGCCGCCAAGTCCAAGGACCATTCCAGCAAGTTCCCCTCGATCACGATCTCGCGCGGCAGCTGAGGGCCGTGTGTCCCTGGCGCCAGGAGCTACACTATTGATAGCTGCTGGCGCTTGTCGGGTATGCCATTTGGCTCGATTTGACTCTGAAAATCGAAGTCGGCAAGCGGCCTTGCCTACACCATTGAGGGGATGGCGCCGGGCCGGCGCCCGGCGTAAGCTGCGGCCCGCGGGAGGCAGAACATGAACGCAGAGTTTTTCAACGGCTGGTCCGGCTGGCTGACCCAGCACGCCGGTCCATGGCTGCCGCTGCTCGGCACCGTGGCGGCGCTGCTGGCGCTGATGCTGCTCTGGGCGCTGGTGCGCCGGTCCTGGCGCCGCGGGCGTGCCGGGTGCGGCTACGACAGCAGCGCCGACCGTTTCGGGCAGACGGCGCCGATCAACGAGCGGCAGGTCAAGCTGCTGCGCTACCTGCAGCAGGCCTTCGCCGACGGGGTGGTGCTGTATCGGCCGCGGCTGACCAGCTTCCTGGCGGTGCGGCGCACGCGCGATCGCCTGGGCGCCCAGCAGCGCCTGGCCGAGCAGCAGGTCGACTTTCTGCTCTGCGCCGACGACGGCAAGCCGCTGTTCGCGTTCGAGGTCGATGCCTTCAAGGACGGCGGCCAGTCCCTGCACGACCAGGAGGCCGCCGAGAAAAACCGCATGCTCAAGAGCGCCGGCATTCGCCTGATCCGCCTCAGGGGCGCGCTGGACAACTACCCACCGCCGGAAATCCTGCGCATGCGCCTGCTGGCGGCCCAGCGCACGCCGGTGCCGGCGGCGGCCGAAGCGGGGGCGTCGGACTTCAAGGCGTCCGGTTTTTCCGCCTCGGGCTTCGCACCATCCGGGTTCAGCCACTCGCGCGGCGCCGATTCCGGCGTCATGAGCCTGACCGGGCTGATGGCGCTGCCGGACGACGAAGACCCCTGGTCGGCGGTGCGCAAGCGCTGAGCGCGCCGCTCGATACTACCGATTTGATAGCTTCTTGCGCACGTCCCGCAAGCGAAATTGGCACTTTGGGCAGTAAAAAAGCAGAGCTGGCTGGGCCTGGGCCTGGCTGGCTCCGACAAGCGCGTCGATCGGACGCGTCCCACGATGAAAGCTATTTGGTCAGGATCAGCTTGCCCAGCTTGGTGGCCTGCAGCCGGTACAGCGTGCCGTTGTGGCTGATCTCGATGGTCTTGCGGCCTTGCAGCAGCTGCTCGCTGGGCAGTGGCGCGGGCGAGGCGTCGCGCGGCCCGGCCTCGGCGGCCGGCCGCGGTCGGCTCGGCGCGGGCGCGACCGCGCCCGCGCCCTCGGTGGCGTGGGGCGCTGCGGGGGCGGGCGGCGCGCTCATGGCTTGCCGTGCGGCGGCTCGGTGACGAAGCCGATCTTGGACAGCCCCGCCTGCTGCGCCGTCGCCATGGCCTGCGCCACGCGCTCGTAGCGCACGTCGCGGTCGCCGCGGATGTGCAGATCGGGCTGCGGCTGCCGCGCGGCCGCGGCCTGCAGGTGCGCGCCCAGCTGATCGTCGGCCAGCTTCTGCTCGTCCAGCCAGTAGCTGCCGTCGGCCCGCACCGTCAGGCGCAGGGTCTGCGGCTGGATCACTTCCTTTTCGTTGGCGGCGCGCGGCAGCTGCACGTTGACGGCGTGCTTCATCACCGGCACGGTGATGATGAAGATCACCAGCAGCACCAGCATCACGTCGATGAACGGGACCATGTTGATCTCGCTCATCACCTCGTCATGGTCCTGGGCAATGAATCCGGCCATGGCGTTCAGGCCTTCTTCATGGCGACGACCTTGCCGTCGCCGGCGCCATGGACGCGCGAGCCGGTCACGTAATAGGCGTGCAGGTCATGGGCGAAGCGGCCCAGGCGCACCAGCAGGTTCTTGTTGCCGCGCACCAGGGCGTTGTAGCCCAGCACCGCCGGGATGGCCACCGCCAGGCCCAGCGCGGTCATGATCAGCGCCTCGCCGATCGGGCCGGCCACCTGGTCGATGCTGGCCTGGCCGGCGGCGCCGATCTTCATCAGCGCGTGGTAGATGCCCCAGACGGTGCCGAACAGGCCGACGAAGGGGGCGGTCGAGCCCACCGAGGCCAGCACCGCCAGCCCGGCCTGCAGGCGCGAGGTGGTGGCGTCGATGCTGCCTTGCAGCGCGCGCGAGATCCAGTCGCTCACGTCCAGCGAATCGTGCAGCTGTGCCTGCGTGGCGCGGTGGTGGGCGGCGGCTTCGCGGCCCTCGATGGCCAGTTCGCGAAACGGGTTGGCCTCGCCCGCGCCCAGCTTGGCCAGGCCCTCGGCGATGTCGCTGGAATGCCAGAAGCCCTCCACCCGCGCCGCCTGGCCCTTGGTGCGCATCAGGCCGATCGCCTTCAGCACGATCACCACCCAGGAGGCGAGCGACATCAGCAGCAGCGCGCCGAACACGCCGCGCGTGACCCAGTCGCCCTGGGCCCACACGTGCAGCAGGCCGAATTCATTGTTCATGGCTTGATTACTCCAGTACGAAATTGATCGGGACGTTGAACCACATCGCCTCGGGCGCGCCGCCGCGCGTGCCGGGCACGTAGCGCCAGCGGTCGCGCGCGGTTTCCAGCGCCACCTGGTCCAGCCGCTCGTAGCCACTGGAGCGCTGGATGTGCGCCTCCTGCGCGCGGCCGTCGGGGCCGATCAGCACGCGCACCACCACGCGGCCGCTTTCGCCCAGGCGCCGGCTCATGGGCGGGTAGGCCGGTTTGGGGTTGTTCAGGTAGGCCGCGCTGGACGACGGCTGCACCACCGCGGGCGGCGCCGGGGGAGCCGGCGGCGCGGGTGGCGTGGCGGGCGCGGCGGCCACCGGGGCCGGTGCCGGCGCCGGTGGCTCCGGCGGCGCGACAGGCACCGCCGGCACGCTGGGCGCGGCCTGCTGCACCGCCAGCGGCTGGGGTTGCGGCTGCGGCTGCGGCGCCGGGCGGGGCCGCGGCTGGGGTTTGGCGGCAGGCTGGAGGATCGGCGGGCTCGGCTTGGCTGGCTCGACCGGCGCCGGCGCGGGCGGCGCCGGCTGCGGGGTGATGAACTCGGCCAGCACCTGGGCCGGCACGATCAGCTCCATCGGCGGGCGCAGCAGGCCCTGGTTCAGCGCCCACAGGGCCACTCCGTGCAGCAGCACGACACTGCCGACGACCAGGGCGTTGCGACCAAGTGGTGACACGGTGGAAGGGGCAAGGGCGGACGCGAAAGACATGATAAGCGGCGGGTCGTGACCATGGACCCGCAGGGCGGGCGCTGGCGGCAACGCCGGGAAACTAGCGACGCAGCACCCAGACGGCGGCGCCCAGCACCAGGCCGAGGGCGCCCAGGGTGGGGAGCAGGGCGGACAGCATCGTCATGCGGCTTGCATCACCCCGACGCACGGGCGACCGGCGTCGCGCAGCGCGGCCACCGGCCGGCTGGCGCAGCATTGCGCCACCAGATCGCGCGCGAAGTCCTCGCAGCGGCCGCAGCAGGTGGCCACGCCCAGCTCCAGCTGGATGTCGTCAAAGCCCATGCCGGCATGGGCTTGGCGGACGATTTCCTTGTCGGAGATGCGGTTGCAGACGCAGACGATCATGGCGGGGCAGTGATGGACAGCGGGGTCGAGGCCTGAATATTAAATGCGATTCATTCTCATTGTCAATCACTATTTTTGATGGGGTCAAGCGCGCAGGCAGGGCCAGGGTGTACGGCTCGCTGACGGGTGCCGGTGGCGAGGGCCCTCAGGCGATCGGCGCTGCGGCGCCGGGATCCAGCAGCGCCGGGCCGGCGTCGGCCAGGGTGCGGCAGCCGGTCAGGGCCATGGCCATTTCCAGCTCGTCGCGCAGCAGGCGCAGCATCTGCGCCACGCCCAGCGCGCCGCCGGCGGCCAGGGCGTGCAGGGCCGGCCGGCCGACCATCACCGCCCGGGCGCCCAGGGCGACGGCCTTGAGCACGTCGGTGCCGCGCCGGATGCCACCGTCGACGACCAGCGGCAGCGCGTCCTGCACCGCCTCGCGCACCCTCGGCAGGGCGTCGGCGGTGGCGGGCGCGGTGTCCAGCGTGCGCCCGCCGTGGTTGCTGACGATCAGCCCGGCCACGCCCAGCGCCAGTGCCTGGCGCGCGTCCTGCGGGTGCAGCACGCCCTTGAGCCACACCGGCAGGCGGGTGCAGCCCCGCAGCCAGGCGACGTCGTCCCAGGTCGGGGCGTGGGCCGGCAGGCCGGCGCAGTAGGTGCCGGCGGCCGCCGGCGCCGCTGGCGCGTCCTGCAGGTGGACGGCGCGTACGCCGGGCGGCGGCGTGAAGCCGGCGCGTCGCTCGCGGTCGCGCACGCCCTGCACGGGGGCGTCGGCGGTCAGCACGATGGCCTCGTAGCCGGCCGCTTCGGCGCGCTGCACCAGCGCGCGATTGAAGCCGCGGTCGGCCTGCCAGTAGAGCTGGAACCACAGCGGCCCGCGCCCGGGATCGCCCAGCACGGCCTGGGCCACCGCCTCCAGCGGCGTGCTGGACTGGGTGCTGAGCACGTAGCCCGCGCCCTGGGCGGCGGCGGCCAGGGCGCTGGCCAGCTCGCCGTCGGGGTGCGCCAGCTGCTGCAGCGCCACCGGCGCCAGCAGGATCGGGTGGGCCAGCGCGTGCCCGGCCAGCGTGGTGCGCGTGTGGCCGCCGGCCAGCGGGCGCAGCACGCGCGGCCACAGCGGCAGGCGCTGCCAGGCGCTCTGGTTGGCGCGCAGCGTCAGCTCGTCGGCCGCGCCGCCGCACAGGTAGGCCCAGACGGCGGGATCCAGCAGGCGCTCGGCCTGGGCGGCCTGATCGGCCAGGGTGAGGGGCGGGGCGGACATGGTGAGATGCTTCAAAAAATATAGCTTGCGGCGCTCGCCAGACAAGCGCTGGAGCCTGTTTTTATCATGATCGACAGGCGCGGCTGCCCGGTCAACCGCAACCGCTACCATTGGCGCCCAGGTGTTTGCAGCAGGAGGAAATCGTCATGCCGGTGGTGGTCATCGCCAATCCCAAGGGCGGCGTGGGCAAGTCCACGCTGGCCAGCAATGTCGCCGGCTACTGGGCCAGCCGCGGCCATGCCGTGATGCTGGGCGACGTTGACCGCCAGCAGTCGGCGCGCCTGTGGCTGAGCCTGCGCCCCGAGGCGGCCGCGCCCATCGCCACCTGGGACGTGCTGCGCGACTTCGTGGTGCGCCCGCCGCGCGGCACCACCCACGTGGTGCTGGACACGCCCGCCGGCCTGCACGGCAGCAAGCTGACCGAGCTGCTGCGCATCGCCGACAAGGTGCTGGTGCCGCTGCAGCCCAGCATCTTCGACATCTACGCCACGCGTGAATTCATCGACGAGCTGATGGGCGCGCGCGGGACGCGCCGCGCCGAGGTGGGCCTGGTCGGCATGCGGGTGGACGAGCGCACCCTGGCCGCCGAGCAGCTGCGCCAGTTCACCGACGGCCTGGGCCTGCCGGTGCTGGGCCTGCTGCGGCCGACACAGAACTACGTGCATCTGGCCGCGCGCGGGCTGACGCTGTTCGACATCGCGCCCGGCCGCGTGGCGCGCGACCTGGAGCAGTGGCAGGGCCTCTGCCAGTGGCTCGACCGGTCGCCCGCTTGACAGCGCACGCCACCGCGGCGCGTTACAGTCGCCGCCCATGAGCAAGACCTTCGACACCCTGGCCGAGCTGGCCGCCTGCGTCGGCCAGGAAGTGGCCGTCACCGACTGGTTCACGGTGACGCAGCAGCACATCGACCAGTTCGCCGCCGCCACCGGCGACCACCAGTGGATCCACGTCGATCCCGAGCGCGCCAAGGCCGGCCCCTTCGGCGCCACCATCGCGCATGGCTACCTGACGCTGTCGATGCTGGCGGGTTTTCTGGGCGGCGTGGTGCAGGTGCGCGACGTGCGCATGGGCGTCAACTACGGGCTGAACAAGGTGCGCTTCATGGCCCCGGTGCCGGTGGGCAGCCGCCTGCGCGCGCGCCTGACGTTGCTGGAGGCCAAGCCGCTGGAAGGCGGCATGCAGCTGGCCTGGCGCACCACCGTCGAGCGCGAAGGCGCCGACAAGCCGGTCTGCGTGGCCGAGCCGCTGGCCCAGTACTTCGTTTGAATCGCGCATTCCGCGTGCCGCGCGGGCGGTCGCTCTGTTAGCATGGGTTTTTGCCTGCAAGGAGAAGTCTCATGTCCCACAGCGCTGACCTGATCGATTCCGTCGTCGAGACCAAGGACCAACTGGTGTCCAACCTGCGCCGCGTGGTGTCGGATACCGAAGACCTGCTGGCCGCCACCGCCGGCCAGACCGACTCCAAGATCACCGAGCTGCGTGCCCGGGCGCGCGAAAACCTGCTCGTCGCGCGCGAAAAACTGGCCGACGCCGACGCCCTGGTGCGCGCACGCGCCCGTCAGGCCGCCGCCGCCACCGACGACTACGTGCACGACAACCCCTGGTCGTCCATCGGCGCCGCCGCCGCGCTGGGCATCCTGATCGGCGTGCTGCTGGGCCGTCGCTGAAGCCGGTGCCCGCCGTCGGCACCCGCTCGCCATGAATCCGCCCGCCAGCGACGCCGGCACCGCCGCGCGCCTGCGCGCCCTGCTCGCCGATGTGGTCGAGCTGGTGCAGGTGCGGCTGGAGCTGTTCACCATCGAGGCGCGCCAGGAGCTGGCGCGGCTGGCCCATGTGGCCGCGCTGGGCGCGCTGGCGGTGGTGCTGCTGAGCTTCGGGCTGATCTTCCTGGCGCTGTTCTTGACCGTGCTGCTGTGGGACAGCCAGCGCCTGCTGGCGCTGGGCATCTTCACCACACTGTTCCTGGGTGGCGGCGCGGGCCTGGTGCTGTGGGTGCGCCAGCAGGCGCGCCAGGGGCTGCGGATGTTCGCCGCCACGCGCGACGAACTGCTGCGCGACCAGCAGCGGCTGCGCGAGCCATGAATCGCGGCGCGAGCGAGGACCTGCTGGCGCGGCGCGAGCAGCTGCGCCTGCGCTCGGCCCAGCTGCGCGAGCAGATCGCCACCCGTACCCAGGTGCTGCAACCGGTGTTTCGCGCCACCGACCGCGTGCGCGGCGGCGTGCGCGGCGTGCGGCAGGTGCGCCAGGGCCGCGCACCCTACGTGCTGGGGCTGCTGGCGCTGTCGGCGCTGGCCGGCGCGCTGCTGGTGCGCCCGCGCGTGGCCACCAGCCTGGCGCTGCGCGCCTGGTCCGGCTGGCAGATGTACCGCCGCGCGCGGCCGGTGGTGGAGCGCGTGCTGCGCCAGTGGCGCTGAACGCGCTGCCGCGGCGCACAGGGTGATGCCATGTCCCCGCACCCGTCCGTTGGCCGGCGCAGCTTCAAGATCCCCGAATCGGTGCTGGTGGTGGTGCACACGCCGGCGCTGGACGTGCTGCTGATCCGGCGCGCCGATGTGCGCCAGGGCGAGTTCTGGCAGTCCGTCACCGGCAGCAAGGATGGCGCCGGCGAGGCGCTGGCGCACACCGCCGTGCGCGAAGTGGGCGAGGAGACCGGCATCGACGCGCGCGCCCCGGGCTGCCTGCTGAGCGACTGGCACATTGAGAACGTGTACGAGATCTACCCGCGCTGGCGCCACCGCTACGCCCCCGGCGTGACGCACAACCGCGAACACGTGTTCGGCCTGCGCGTGCCCGAGGGCGCGGCGGTGCGGCTGAACCCGCGCGAGCACGACGCCTTCGTCTGGCTGCCCTGGCGTGCCGCGGCCGACCGCTGCTTTTCGCCCACCAACGCCGAGGCCTGCCTGCTGCTGCCGCGCCTTGCCGGGGAGCCCGCATGAGCACGCAGGGCCGTTCCCAAGTGCGAATCCCGCAGCGCGTAGCGCGGAGGGTAGTCCAGTGAGCGATTCGCACTTCGGCGGCGGGCACCCGTTGCTGCGCGTGGCCACCTACAACATCCACAAGGGCGTGCAGGGCCTGGGGCCGGCGCGCCGGCTGGAGATCCACAACCTGGCGCTGGCCATCGAGACGCTGGACGCCGACATCGTCTGCCTGCAGGAAGTGCGCGCCATGAACCGCAAGGAGGCCAGCTATTTCACCGGCTGGCCCGAGCTGCCACAGGCCGAGTTCCTGGCGCCCGAGGGCTACGAGGCGGTCTACCGCACCAACGCCGTCACGCGCCACGGCGAGCACGGCAACGCGCTGCTGTCGCGCTGGCCCATCATCCACGAGCGCCACGAGGACATGTCCGACCACCGCTTCGAGCAGCGCGGCCTGCTGCACGCCGAGTTGCTGGTGGCTGGCGTCAGCGTGCACGCCATCGTGGTGCACTTCGGCCTGATCCCGGCCAGCCGCATCCGCCAGACGGCGCGGCTGAAGGCCTACATCGCGCGCGAGGTGCCGCGCGGCGCGCCGCTGCTGGTGGCGGGCGACTTCAACGACTGGGGCACGCGCGTGCGCCGCCTGCTGCGCATGGACGCGCTGGATACCTTCCAGGGGCCGCGCACGCTGACCTACCCGTCGCGCTACCCGGTGGCGCAGCTCGACCACATCTACGCCCGTGGCCTCGACCCGCTGAGCCTGGCGGCACCGCGCGGGCGGGTGTGGAGCCGCATGTCGGACCACCTGCCGCTGATCGCCGAGTTCCGCATGCCACGCGTGAATGCTACTTAAAAGATAGCTTTTGGCGCTCGCCAGTATTGCGCAAACCCCTATTTTCATCGCCATCCCCATTGCTGCTACCATCGTTGCGCCCATGAAAGCCCAACCCGAATTCCCCACCCCCAGCGGTGCCGACGACGACCACGGCACGCCGGTGTCGGTGCGCATCCGCGAGCGCCTGCAGGCGGCGCGCCGGCGCTACCACGCCAACGACAACATCGCCGACTGCATCCGGCCCGGCGAGCTGGAGCAACTGCTCGACGAGGTCACCGCCCGGATGGAGGGCGTGCTCGACAGCCTGGTGATCGACACCGAGGGCGACCACAACACGCGCGACACCGCGCGCCGCGTGGCCAAGCTGTACGTCAGCGAGGTGTTCAAGGGCCGCTACGTCCAGCCGCCGCCCATCACCGAGTTTCCCAACGCCGAGCGCCTGAACGAGCTGATGATCGTCGGCCCGATCACCGTGCGCTCGGCGTGCAGCCACCATTTCTGCCCGGTCATCGGCCAGCTGTGGATCGGCATCCTGCCCAACGAGCACACCAACGTCATCGGCTTGTCCAAGTACGCCCGGTTGGCCGAGTGGATCATGGGCCGGCCGCAGATTCAGGAAGAGGCGGTGGTGCAGCTGGCCGACTACATCCAGGCCAAGACCAAGCCCGACGGGCTGGCCATCGTCATGCAGGCCACCCACTACTGCATGGCCTGGCGCGGCGTCAAGGACATGGACAGCAAGATGATCAACTCCGTCATGCGCGGCGTGTTTCTGAAGGACACCAACCTGCGGCGCGAATTTTTGTCACTGATTCCGAGAAAGCCTTGACCATGCTTGTCCGACTGCTCTACGCCAGCCGCGCGGTGGACACCTCGCCTGCCGCCATCCAGGCCATTTTGGAGTCGGCGCGCCGGCACAACCACCAAGACGGCGTGACGGGCATCCTGGTCTACGGCGGCGGCGTTTTCATGCAGGCCATCGAAGGTGGGCGCCAGGTCATCAGCAACCTGTACGGCACCATCCAACGCGACGCGCGCCACCGGGACGTGGTGCTGCTGCGCTACGAAGAAATCGTCGAGCGGCGCTTTGGCAGCTGGACCATGGGGCTCGTCGACGTCGGGCGCATCAATGCCAGCGTGCTGCTGAAGTACTCCGAGCGCGCCGTGCTCGACCCCTACAGCGTCTCGGGTCAGGTCTCGATGGCGCTGCTGGAAGAGCTCATGGCCACGGCCAGCATCGTCGGCCACACCTGAGCTTTCTGACCCCATCCGGTGTCTGCGCAGGCCCTGGCGCTGGTGCTGCTCGCAGGGCTGGTGCACGCGGGCTGGAACGTCGTCGCCAAGCAGAGCGGCGGCGACGCCCGCTTTGCCTTTTTCACTTCGGTGCTGATGGCGCTGGCGTGGGCACCGCTGGGCCTGTGGCTGGGCTGGCGGGCGCTGCCGCAGTGGGGCGCCGCCGCCTGGGCCTGCGTGGCCGCCAGTGGCGTGCTGCACGTGCTGTACTACGTCACCCTGCTGCGCGGCTACCGCGTGGCCGAGCTGACGGTGGTTTATCCGCTGGCGCGCGGCTCAGGGCCGCTGCTGTCGTCGCTGGTGGCCGTCACCCTGCTGGGCGAGCGCCTGAGCGCGCTGGCGGTGGCCGGCATCGGCGCCGTGGTGCTGGGCGTGTTCCTGATCGCCGGCGGCCCGCGCCTGCTGCGCCGGCGCGACTCGCCCGCCGCCCGCCAGCGCGTGCGCCAGGGCTTGCGCTACGGCCTGCTGACCGGCGCCTGGATCGCCAGCTACACGATGGTCGACGGCTATGCCGTGCGCTGGCTGGCGCTGTCGCCGATCCTGGTCGACTACATGGGCAACTGGGTGCGCATCGCCCTGCTGCTGCCGGTGGCGCTGCGCGACCGCGCCGCCACCGCGCGGCTGTGGCGCGGCCAGTGGCGCGCGGCGCTGGTGGTGGCGCTGTGCAGCCCGGTGGCCTATGTGCTGGTGCTGTACGCCATGCAGCAGGCGCCGCTGTCGCTGGTGGCGCCGGCGCGCGAGGTGTCGATGCTGTTCGCCGCCCTGATCGGCGGTCATCTGCTGGGCGAGGGCGACCGGCTGGTGCGCATCGGCGGCGCCCTGTGCATTGCCGCCGGGGTGATGGCGCTGGGGCTGGGTTGATCGGATGACTGTAAAAACAATAGCTGCCGGCGCTCGACAGGCAGGCGCCAGGGCCGGTTTTTAGGCTTGATGAGTGACGCTCAGATGGCCGCCGCCGCGATGTCCGCCGGCGACTCTTGCAGCCGCGCCAGCGCGGCCAGCGCCTCGGCGTCGGTGCGGTACATCCACAGCAGCGGGTGCGCGCCCAGCGCGTCGGCGGCCCGCAGCACGCGCTCGGCCGGCAGCTTCAGGCCGGCCAGGTGCAGGGTGACGCGGCGGTCGTACAACTGGTTCAGCAGCCGGGCGAACACCTCGGCGCCGGTGGCGTCGACGCGGTTGACGGGCTGGGCGAACAGGCACACGTGGCGCGTGGCCGGGTGCTCGGCCAGGTATTCGGTGATGTGGCGCTCGAACTGCCCGGCCGAGGCAAAGTCCAGCGCCGCGTCCATCCGCAGCGCCAGCGTGTGCGGCGCCAGCGGCGGCAGCCGCCACAGGTGGCGGTCGCGCAGGCTGCCGTCGGGGTGCAGGCCGACCTCGATGATGCGCGGGTGCAGGCGCTGGTAGAGAAACAGCGACAGCGCCATCAGCACCCCGGTCAGCACGCCCCAGTACAGCGCCGGCGCGGCCGCCAGGGTGACGGCGAAGGTGAGCGCGGCGATCACCGTCTCCACCCGCGACACCCGCCACAGCCGCACGAACTCGCGTGGCTTGATCAGCCCCAGCACCGCCGCCACCACGATGGCCGCCAGCACCGCCTGCGGCACGTGGCGCAGCACCGGCGTGAACACCAGCAGCGCCGCCAGCACCACCCCCACCGACACCACCGTGGCCCAGCCGGTTTGCGCGCCGGCGTACAGGTTGAGCGCCGAGCGCGAGAACGAGGAGCTGGTGGCGAACGAGCCGCACAAGCCCGAGGCGATCTTGGCCAGCCCCTGGCCGATCAGGTCCTGGTCCTGGTCCCAGCGCTCGCCCTTGCGCTGGCTGTCCACCTTGGCGCTGGCGGCGGTTTCCAGAAAGCTCACCAGCGTGATCACCAGCGTGGGCAGCACCAGCTGGCCCAGCGTGTGCCAGCCCGGCCAGCGGGGCAGGTACAGCGCCGGCAGGCCCTGCGGCAGCGCGCCCACCACGGCGCCGCCGCCGGCCTCGAAGCCAATCGCCCAGCTGAGCGTCGCCGCCAGCACCACGATCACCAGCACGCCCGGGAAGGTCGGCTTCCAGCGCCGCCCCAGCATCAGCAGCGCCAGCGCCCCCAGGCCGAAGGCGCTGGCCAGCGGGTCGACGGCGGGCTGGTGCAGCATCTCGGCCCAGCCGGCCCGAAAGCCCAGCAGCGCCGGCAGCTGCGAGCCGATGATCAGCACCGCCGCCGCCTGGGTGAAGGCCATGAGCACCGGCGCGTTGACCAGGTTCAGCAGCCAGCCGAAGCGCACCAGCCCCAGCACCACCTGCAGCAAGCCGGCCAGCAGCGCCAGCCACACCGCCAGCGCCACCCATTCGGCGCTGCCGGGCGTGGCCATGGGGGTGAGCGCGGCGGCGATCATCAGGCTGGTCAGCGCCGTCGGCCCCACCGACAGCCGCGCCGAGGCCGAAAACAGCACCGCCACCAGCGCCGGCAGCATGGAGGCGTAGATGCCGGTGATCAGCGGCATGCCCGCCAGCTGGGCGTAGGCCACGCCCTGCGGGATCACCATCAGCCCCACCGTCACCCCGGCCAGCGCCTCGCCATGCAGCAGCCGCGCACTGGGGCGCGGCCAGCGCAGGAACGGCAGGTGGCGGGCAAGCTGGGGCGGCATCAGGTCAGAATGGTAGCCGGGCGCCGGTCGGCGCGGTGGGGGGTGCCGGCGTTATACAGTGCACCTGATTTCCGACGTGCCGACGTGCCGGCGCGCCCATCCATGAACCGTTTTGCCCTGCTTGCCGCCCTGTGCCTGCTGCCCGCCCTGGCGGGTGCGCAGGCCGTGCGCTGCAAGGACCCGGCCAGTGGCCGCATCCTCTACACCGATCAGCCCTGTCCGGGTGGCGAGCTGGTGGTGCCCCGGCGCAGCGAGGCGGAGCTGGCGCAGGACGCGGCCAGCGCCGCCCAGGCGCGCGAAGCCGCCGAGCGCCGCGAAGCGCTGACCGTGCAGCGCGAGCAGCTGCGGCTGGAGGGCGCGCGCCAGGCCGAGGCCGCGCGCGTGCCACCTTCGCCGGCCGAATCCGACGGCTGCCGCGCCGCTCGCGCCGAGGCCAGTTTTCGGGCCGCCAGCCGCACCGCGTCGGAAGAAGAAATCCGCACCGCGCGCGCCAACGCCGCCCTGGCCTGCGGCCAGCCGGCGCCGGCCGAGATCGTCGTCGTGCCGCCGCCGCCCGCGCCGCACTGGCGCCCGCCGCCGCGCCCGCGCCGCGAGCCCTGGGAGCCCCCGCGTCCACCCCCGTCGCCACGCTACGCGCCGGGCACCGAGCCGCTGCCGATGCGCTGACGCGCGGGCCGGCCGGCGGCGCGCCCGCGTCGCCTGCGGCGGTCGATGAGGGCTGGCGATCACTATGTATTTGATAGCTGCTGGCGCTCGTTGTGCGGGCGCCAGAGCCTGAAATCGTCCAAAAGAACGGCTTGGCGTGCACGCTCCTAGCGCTGCGGCATGTCCTTGGCGGAGTACCCCAGGCTCACCGTGGCGTCATCCGGAATCGGCGGCATGCTGGCGTTCCAGGCTTCCCAGTCGGCGCGCATCGCCGCCAGGCGCGCGGGCTCTTTGGGGCCCAGGTTGGCGCGCTCGCGCTCGTCCTGCGGGATGTTGAACAGGTAGTCGTGGCCATCCACGCGCAGGTACTTCCAGTCGCCCGCGCGCAGGGCGCGTTGGCCGCGGTGGTTCATGCGAAAGTGCAGCGGGCGATCAAACGCGTGACCGGCATCGCGCAGCACCGGCAGCAGCGACACGCCGTCCAGTGGGTAGTCGGGGTGCGCGGCCACGCCTGCGGCCGCCAGCATGGTGGCCGACCAGTCCATGGTCATGCACAGCTGGCGGCTGACGCCGCCAGGGCGGATGACGGCTGGCCAGTGCGCGATCCAGGGCACGCGGATGCCACCTTCGGTCAGGTCCATCTTGCCGCCCACCAGCGGCCAGTTGTCGGAAAAGCGCTCGCCGCCGTTGTCGCTGGTGAAGACGACGAGGGTGTTGTCGAGCTGGCCGGTGCGCTCAAGCGCCTGCATGATCCAGCCGATGCCCTCGTCCATGTGGTGGATCATGCGGCGGTAGACGTGGATGTTGCCGCCCGCCAGGTCGAACAGGTTGTCCTTGACCTGGGGCGCGCGGCCGGCGTCCTCGCGCGTCTCCCACGGCCAGTGCGGGGCGGTGTAGTGCAGGCTGATGAAGAACGGCGCCTCTTGCCCCGCCATGCGCTCGACGTAATCGACGGCACGGCGCGACAGCAGGTCGGTCAGGTAGCCTTCCTCGTGCCGCGGGGCATCGTTCAGCCACAGGTCGTGCCGGCCGGCCGAGTCGCAGTGGGTGAAGTAGTCCACCCCACCGGCCAGCGGCCCATAGGCTTCTTCGTAGCCGGACTTGAGCGGCCCGAAGTGGGGCGCAAAGCCCAGGTGCCACTTGCCGATCAGCGCCGTGCGGTAGCCGGCGCCGCGCAGCAGCGAGGGCAGGGTGGGGTGCTCGGGCGGCAGGCCCAGGGTCAGGCTGCCGCGACTCTTGCTGTTGATGGGCTCCTCGGCGGCGCCACGCAGGCGGTACTGGTAGCGCGCCGTCATCAGCGCAAAGCGCGTGGGCGAGCACACCGGCGAGTTGCTGTAGCCCTGGGTGAACTTGACGCCGCCCGCGGCCAGGCCGTCGAGCACCGGCGACACCGGGCCCCAGGACTCGTCGCGGCCGTCGTAGCAGCCCAGGTCGGCGTAGCCCAGGTCGTCGGCGACGATGTAGATGATGTTGGGGCGCTTTTTATCGGTCATGGCGGCAATTGTCGCCCACGCGGTGTGCGCGGTCAGCTATCAAATCAGGATCATTCGACGTGCATGCCGGTGGCCCGGATGACGCGCTCGTAGTGCTGCGCCAGCGCCGTCAGGCGCTGCGTGGCGGCGGCGCCGGTCAGGCCCTCGGCCTGCAGGTCGAGGTCGATCAGGCGCTGCCGGATGTCCGGTTGCGCCAGCGCGTCGGTCATCGCCTTGGCCAGGGTCTGCACCGCCGCGTCGGGCGTGGCGGCCGGCACCATGGCCACGTACAGCACCTCCTGCTCCAGGCCCTTGAAGCCGGCCTCGGCCACCGTCGGCACCTCGGGCGCCAGGCGCGAGCGCTGGCGGCTGGTGACGGCCAGCGCGCCGATCTTGCCGGCCTTGACATGCGGCAGCATGCCGGGCGTGGCCAGCACGCCGCCGTCGACTTCGGCCGCCAGCACGGCGTTGACCGCCGGGCTGTTGCCCTTGTAGGGCACCTGGGTGATCTTCATGCCGGTGGCGTCCTTGAACAGCTCCACCGCCAGGTGGCCGGGCGAGCCCGAGCCGGCCGAGCTGAAGTTCAGGCCCTTGCCCTGCCGGCCAGCGGCCACCAGCTCGCCCAGCGTCTTGAAACCGGTGCCCGGGTTGACGCCCACCAGCAGGCCGGACGATGCGATCACCATCACCGGCTTGAAGTCGGCGGGCTTGAAGGCCAGGCGCTTGTAGATGAACGGGTTGACGGTGAAGACGGTGTCGATGCCCAGCAGCACCGTGGTGCCATCGGCGCTGCTCTTGGCCACCTGCTCGGCGCCGATGTTGCCGGCCGCGCCGGGCTTGTTCTCGACGATGAAGGTCTGCTTGAGCGACTTCTGCAGCTCGGCCGACAGCGAGCGGGCGATGATGTCCGACGGGCCGCCGGGCGGAAAGTTGTTGACGAACTTCACCGCGTGGCCGGGCAGGCCGGCGGGTGTCTGGGCCGAGGCGCCCAGGGGCAGCAGGGCCAGCGCGGCCAGCAGGCCACCGAGGATGTGACAGGGGATGCGGGGCAAGGGACTCTCCGGTCGGGGTTCAGGGTTGATAGCCGGACTTCTGCACCACCGGCGCCCACTGCGCGCGGAAGGTCTTGAGCATGGCGGCGGTCTGTGCCGGCGTGCTGGCCACCGGCCCCATCCTGGCGTCGAGAAACTTGCGGCGCGTGTCCTCGTCCTGCATCACTTCGCGGATGGCGCTGCCCAGGCGCGCCACCCGGTCGGCCGGCATGCTGGCGGGGGCGAAGAAGGCGTTCCAGCCGCTGGCCGCCAGGTCCAGGCCGGATTCCTTGAAGGTCGGCACGTCGGGCGCGAAGGGCGAGCGCTTGGTGCCGGAAGACGCCAGGATGCGCAGCTTGCCCGCCTCGTGCTGCGGCAGCAGGGTGTCGAAGGTGTCGAAGGCCACCGGCACCTGGCCGCCGATGAGGTCGGTCAGCAGCGGGCCCGAGCCGCGGTAGCCCACCACCTGGGCCGGGATCTGCGCCTTCTCGCCCGTCATCAGGCCGAAGAAGTGCGGCAGGCTGCCGGTGGCCGGCACACCGAAGTTGGCCTGGCTGGGGTTGGCGCGCAGCCAGGCCAGCAGGTGCCTGATTTCCTTGACCGGCACGGCGGTGGCGACGGCGACGCCGAACTCGTAGTCGCTGACCTGCGACACCGGCTGGAAATCCTTGTCCGGGTCGTAGCCGTTATCCTTGAACACCAGCGGCGCCACCACCATGGTCGCCGGGTTGGCCAGCACCAGCACGTTCTGGCTGGCGGGCAGGCCCTTGGTTTGCTGCATCGCCAGGCGGCCGCCGGCGCCGGTCTTGTTCTCGACCACCACCGGCCCGCCCAGCCTGGCGGTCAGCTTGTCGGCCACGATGCGCGCCGCGCGGTCGCTGGAGCCGCCGGGGGCGTAGGGGACGATCAGGCGCAGCGTGTTGTCGCTCTGGGCGCGCGCGCCGCCGGCCAGGGCGCCGACGGCGGCGGCGGCGCCGGTCAGCAACAGGTTTCTTCGATTCAAGGCTTGTCTCCTGAAGGTGCCTACTACAGAATGCGCGACTGTAGGTTGACGACCGTCAGTTGACCAAATCAATCATCCTCAGGATTTTCCCGCATGTCACCGGCTCGACTGGACCAGCCTCGGACGCTCGACGACATGGTGCTGTACGTGCTGTGGAACCTGCAGACCAGCGCGGGCCGGGCCGTGGTGCGCTTGTGCGAGACCGAATTCGGCATCAGCCGGCGCCAGTGGCGTTTGCTGGCCCTGCTGGCCGAACAGCCGGACATGCAGCCGTCGGCGCTGGCGCTGCGCTCGGGGCTGGACCGCGCCAGAACCTCGCGCGCCCTGTCGGGACTGGTGCAGAAAAAGCTGGTGCAGCGCATCCCCCGCCCGGGCAACCGGCGCGAAGTGACATTGCGGCTGACCGAGCAGGGCAGTGCCCTGCAGGCGCGGCTGCTGCCGCGCGTGGCCGACATCAACGGCCGGCTGCTGTCGGTGCTCAGCCCGGCCGAGCGCGCCCAGCTGGCCGACATGCTGGCGCGGCTGCAGGCCCAGGCGCAGGTGGTGGGCGGCCCGCCCGAGCCCGCCGGCGCTGACTGAGCACCGGGCGCCTCAGTCGCGGCGGCGCCCCAGCAGCAGGGCCAGGGCGGCGCCCGCGGCGGCGGCGATGGCCATCGACTTGAGCGGTTGCTGGGCCACGTAGGCGCTGGTCTTCTCACCGTAGTCGTTCAGCTTTTCGCGCGCCTGCGCCGAGGTCTCGGCGGCCATGGCCTTGCCGCGCTCGGCCAGTTCCTGCATGCGCGCCGTCAGGGCGTCGATGGTCGGCTGCACGTCCTCGCGCAGGCTGCGCACGCCGGCATCGGCCCGGTCCAGCGCCTCGTTGGCGTAGCGGCGGGCGGTTTCGATGGTGGGTTCGGCCGGGTCGACGGGTTTTTCGGGGCTGTCCTGGGGGGTCATGGCGGGGCTCTCCTGGAGGATGCGTGAGGGTCGAGGGATAACGATTGTGGCACCGCGGTCGGGCGCCGGCTGCGTGGCTTCAACCCGGCGTCGGGTCGGTCGGGCGGGTGGCGGCCGGCACGCTGTCGCGACCCTGGCACACCGGGCAGTCGCACTGGCGCGGCACGCGCAACTCGGTCCATTCCATCTGGCGCGCCTCCAGCATCAGCAGGCGGCCACGCAGCGGCCGCCCGACGCCGGCCAGCAGCTTCAGCGCCTCGGCCGCCTGCAGCGTGCCGATGATGCCCACCAGCGGCGCGAACACGCCCATGGTGGCGCAGCGTGCTTCTTCCACCGTCTGGCTGGGCGGGAACACGCAGGCGTAGCAGGGCGAGTCGGCCTGGCGCAGGTCAAACACCGACACCTGGCCATCGAAGCCGATCGCCGCGCCGGACACCAGCGGCCGGCCGGCGGCCACGCAGGCGCGGTTGAGCGCCTGCCGGGTGGCGAAGTTGTCGGTGCAGTCCAGCACCACGTCGGCATTGGCGGCCAGTTGGGTGAACAGCGCTTCGTCGGCGTGGCGCGCCACGGCGTGCACGCGCACCTCGGGGTTGATGGCGTGGATCGCCGCCTGGGCCGACGCCACCTTGGCCTGGCCGATGCGTGCCTCGGTGTGCATGATCTGGCGCTGCAGGTTGGTCAGATCGACCGTGTCGTCGTCCACCAGGGTCAGCTGGCCGACGCCGGCGCTGGCCAGGTACAGCGCGACCGGCGAACCCAGGCCGCCGGCGCCGACGATGAGCGCGTGCGCGTCCAGCAGCCGCTGCTGGCCCTCGACGCCGATGTCGTCGAGCAGCAGGTGGCGCGAATAGCGCAGCAGTTGCCGGTCGTCCATCGGCGCCTGTCCCGCGGTGCGGCGCGCGGGCTTATTCGGTCTTGGGTTCTTCCTTGCGCAGCGCCAGCGTCTTGCTGGCCTTGACCGGCTGGCCCTTGAGCTGGGCCAGTGCCTGCTGCAGCGGGAAGTCCTGCGCGCTGCCGAACTCGGGCGGGCGGCGCTGCGCGGCGGGCTTGCGCGATTCTTCTTCGAGGCGCTTCAAGGCGGCGTCGCGCTCCTTCTCGAGCGCCGGGTCCTTCTTCTCGGGCTCGCCGCTGCCGTTGAGGTGCTTGTCCAGGTCGGCCTCGCGCATGCGCAGCACGGCAAACGGGCTGCCCTCGGCGGTTTCGTCAACCAGGATGTCGGGCACGATGCCCTTGGCCTGGATGGTCTTGCCGCTGGGGGTGTAGTAGAGCGCGGTGGTGATCTTCAGCGCCGTGTCCGGGCCCAGCGGACGCACCGTCTGCACCGAGCCCTTGCCGAAGGTCTGGCTGCCCATGACGATGGCGCGCTTGTGGTCCTGCAGCGCCCCGGCGACGATCTCGCTGGCCGAGGCCGAGCCTTCGTTGACCAGCACCACCAGCGGCACGCTCTTGAGCGCGGCCGGCAGGCGCCGCAGCGGATCGACCCCGCGCCGGCGCATGTAGTCCTCGGGGCGCGCCTTGAAGACCGACTTGCTTTCCTCGATCTGACCGTTGGTCGACACCACGGTCACGCCTTCGGGCAGGAAGGCGGCGGACACGGCCACGGCCGCATCCAGCAGGCCGCCCGGGTCGTTGCGCAGGTCGAGCACCAGGCCCTTGAGGTTGGGCTCGCGTCGGTAGATGTCTTCCAGCTTGGTGGCGAAGTCATCGACCGTGCGCTCCTGGAACTGCGACAGGCGCAGCCAGGCGTAGCCGGGCTCGACCACCTTGGCCTTGACCGACTGGGTGCGGATTTCCTCGCGCGTGATGGTGACCGGGAAGGTGCGGTTCTCGTCCTTGCGCAGGATGGTCAGCAGCACCTTGGTGCCCGGCTCGCCGCGCATGCGCTTGACGGCCTCGTTCAGCGACAGGCCCTTGACAGCGGTGTCGTCCACCTTGGTGATCAGGTCGCCCGGCTTGAGGCCGGCGCGGTCGGCGGGCGAGCCCTCGATGGGTGACACCACCTTGACCAGGCCGTCTTCCTGCGTGATCTCGATGCCGACGCCGACGAAGCGGCCGGTCGTGCCTTCGCGGAATTCCTTGAAGCTCTTCTTGTCGAAGTACTGCGAATGCGGGTCGAGGCTGGACACCATGCCCGAGATGGCGTCGGTGATGAGCTTTTTCTCGTTCACCGGCTCCACGTAGTCCGACTTGATCATGCCGAACACCGCCGCCAGCTGCTGCAGCTCCTCCAGCGGCAGGGGCGCCAGCGTGCCGCGCGCCACGGTCTGCAGCGAGACGGTGGTCAACGCGCCGGCCAGCGCGCCCACGGCGATCCATCCGGCAATCCTGGTTTTCTGACTCATGGTCTGGGGGTTCCTGCGACGCTGTCGCTCAATATATACCTTCTGCCTGCTTTTGGCCGCATCCGGGGCGCTAAGTTCCGTGACAAAGCGGCGCGGCGGCCCGGGCTCTCGGCCTCAGGCCTTGCCCTGGCTGGCCACGGCGGCGGCGGCGCGCGCGATGGCGTCGGCGTCGCCCAGGTAGTAGTGCGGGCGCAGCGGCCGCAGCTCGGCGTCCAGCTCGTACACCAGCGGGATGCCGTTGGGGATGTTCAGGCCCACGATGTCGGCGTCGGAGATGTCGTCCAGGTATTTCACCAGGGCGCGGATCGAATTGCCGTGGGCCGACACCAACAGGCGCTTGCCGGCGCGGATGGCCGGCGCCATGGATTCGCTCCAGAACGGCAGCACGCGCGCCACCGTGTCCTTCAGGCACTCGGTCAGCGGCACTTCGCCGGGGTTCAGGCGGGCGTAGCGCGGGTCGCGGCGCTCGCAGCGCGGGTCGTCGGGGGTCAGCGCCGGCGGCGGCGTGTCGTAGCTGCGGCGCCACACCAGCACCTGCTCGTCGCCGTACTGGCGCGCGGTCTCGGCCTTGTTCAGGCCCTGCAGGGCGCCGTAGTGGCGCTCGTTGAGGCGCCAGTGCTTGACCGTGGGCAGCCACAGGCGGTCCATCGGGTCGAGCGCCAGGTGCAGGGTGCGGATGGCGCGCGTCAGCACGCTGGTGTAGGCGATGTCGAAGTCGTAGCCCTCGGCCTTCAGCAGGCGGCCGGCGGCGCAGGCCTGCTCGATGCCCAGCGGCGTCAGGTCGACGTCGGTCCAGCCGGTGAAGCGGTTTTCCAGGTTCCAGGTCGATTCGCCGTGGCGGATCAGCACGAGCTTGTACATGGGCGGTCGGGTGGCGCGCCAGGGCGCCAGTGGCGTCGCAAGGGCCGTGGCGGTGCCGGCAAAGGCCACTCGCGCACGGGGCAGAACCCGCCATTCTAGAATCCCGGCGCGCGCCGCTGACCTGGCACGGGCCTTTTCTGGCCCTGGGGCGCCCCGACATTTTTCAAGAAGGACGAACGACGTGGACTTTCTGCTGGCGAACTGGATGCTGATCCTGGTGGCCCTGACCTCCGGCACCATGCTGCTGTTGCCCCTGCTGCAAGGCGGTGGCGCCGGCCTGACGCCGGCCGCGGCGGTGCAGCTGATCAACCGCGAGAAGGCGGTGGTGATCGACGTCTGCGGCTCGGACGAATACGCCGCCGCCCATGTGGCCGGCGCGCGCAGCATTCCGCTGCACGAGCTGGAGGCGCGCCTGCCCGGCAGCGTCAAGAACAAGGCCACGCCGCTGGTGCTGGTGTGCGCCTCGGGCATGCGCTCGGGCCGCGCGGTGGCGATCGCCCGGAAGCTGGGCTACGACAACGCGCAGTCGCTGGCCGGTGGGCTGAAGTCCTGGCGCGACGCCAACCTGCCGGTCGAGCGCGGCTGAGCCATGGCCACACCAGGAAACGCCGCCATGCCCGCCGTGAAGATGTACGCCACCGCCACCTGCCCCTACTGCATCCGCGCCAGGCAGCTGCTGACGCACAAGGGCGTGACCGAGATCGAGGTGATCCGGGTCGATCTGGATCCGGCCCAGCGCCGCGTGATGATGGATCTGACCGGCCGCCACACGGTGCCGCAGATCTTCATCGGCGACACCCATGTGGGCGGCTGCGACGACCTGATGGCGCTGGAGGCCCGCGGCGGGCTCGATGCGCTGCTGGCGGGCTGACCGCGCCGCCGGGGCGCCGCCGCCCCACCTGAGATAATGACCGGCTTTCCATGACGGGCGCGCCGCCCTGCCGGCCGCGCCGCTTTTGCTTCAACCCCTTTCCCATCCAGCGAGAAATTCCATGGCCGATCAGGATCCCGTGTTCAACATCCAGCGCGTCTATCTGAAGGAGGCCTCGCTGGAGCAGCCCAATTCGCCGGCCATCCTGCTGGAGCAGGAGCAGCCCTCGGTGGAGATCAGCCTGGGCGTCAACGCCGAGAACGTGGCCGACGGCGTGTTCGAGATCACCGTCACCGCCACCGTGCAGACCAAGATCGAGGACAAGACGGTGTTCCTGTGCGAGTGCAAGCAGGCCGGCATCTTCGAGGTGCGCAACGTGCCCGACGAGCAGATGGGCGCCGTCATCGGCATCGCCTGCCCGCAGATCGTCTACCCCTACCTGCGCGGCAACGTGGCCGACCTGATCCAGCGCGGCGGCTTTCCGCCCGTGCACCTGGCCGAGATCAACTTCCAGCAGATGTACGAGCAGCAGCAGGCGGCCCAGGCCGACGGTGCCTCGGCCCTGCCGCAATAAGTATCAAACAGGCCTCTTGCGCTTGATGGTAGCGCGCCAGCAGCTATGAAAATCATAGTCATCGGTGCCGGTGCCTGGGGCACGGCCCTGGCCGTCAGCGCAGCGCGCAACCCGGCCGGTCATCAGGTGGCGCTGTGGGCGCGCGACGGCGCGCAGGCGCAGGCCATGGCCGGGCAGCGCGAGAACGCGCGCTACCTGCCCGGCATTCCGCTGCCACGCGAGCTGCACGTGCGCGGCGGCGACCTGGCCGAGCTGCTGCAGGCCGTGCCGCGGGCCGACCTGGCCATCATCGCCACGCCGGTGGCCGGCCTGCGCGAGACGCTGCGGCGGCTGCGCGGCGTGGGCGTGCCGGTCGGCTGGCTGTGCAAGGGCTTCGAGCCGGCGCAGGACCCGGGCGCGGCGCGCCCCTTCGGCCTGATGCCGCACGAAATCCAGCGCCAGGTGGCGCCCGAACTGCTGGCCGGGGCGCTGAGCGGCCCCAGCTTCGCGCAGGAAGTGGCGCGCGGCCAGCCCACGGCGCTGGTGGCCGCCAGCCGCCACGCCGGCGTGCGCGATGCCCTGGTGGCCGGCTTTCACGGCCCCACGCTGCGCGTGTACGCCAACGATGACCTGGTGGGCGTCGAGGTGGGCGGCGCGGTCAAGAACGTGCTGGCCATCGCCACCGGCCTGGCCGACGGCCTGAACCTGGGGCTGAACGCGCGCGCCGCGCTGATCACCCGCGGCCTGGCCGAAATGGCGCGCCTGGGGCTGGCGCTGGGCGCGCGGGCCGACACCTTCATGGGCCTGTCCGGCCTGGGCGACCTGGTGCTGACGGCCACGGGCGATCTGAGCCGCAACCGCCGCGTCGGCCTGCTGCTGGCCGAGGGCAAGACGCTGGAGGAGGCGGTGCGCTCGCTCGGCCACGTGGCCGAGGGTGTGTACAGCGCCCGCACCGTGTGGCAGCGCGCGCGGCACCTGGGCGTGGAGATGCCGATCACCGAATGCGTGGTGGCGCTGCTGGACGGGCGCCTCAAGCCGGTCGAGGCGGTGGCGGCGCTGATGGGGCGCGATCCCAAGGGCGAACTGCTTTAACGCACGTCCGCTGCCGGCGTGCGCCCCGGGTGATCGGCGCCGACCGGAAAGGTCACCACATGGTCCACCTCGGGGCGGATGCCGATCCACTCGCCGACGCGGTGGTTGTGGTGGCTGGGCACGTGCGCCAGCAGCGTCTCGCCGCTGGCCAGCCGCAGGGTGTAGAGGAATTCCGAGCCGCGAAAGGCCTTGCGCACGATTCGCGCCTGCACCGGCGCGCCGTCGTCGTGCACGATGTCGTCTGCGCGCAGCAGCAGATCGCAGCGGCCTTGCGGGTAGGCGCCGGGCAGCGGGCAGTCGGTCAGGTGCTCCAGCGGGCCCAGCGGCGTGTCCAGCCGCGCGCCGTCGCCGCAGGCCACGATCCGCGCCGGCACGAACACGCCGTGGCCGATGAAGTCGGCCACGAAGCGCGTGGCCGGCCGGTGGTACAGGCTGTAGGCGTCGTCCCACTGGTGCAGCCGGCCTTCGTGCATGACGCCGATCTGGTCGCCGATGGCAAAGGCCTCCAGCTGGTCGTGGGTGACGAACAGCGCGGTGGCGCCGGCCGCCTTCAGGATGCCGCGCAGCTCGTGCGCCAGGCGCTCGCGCAGATCGACGTCGAGGTTGGAAAACGGCTCGTCCAGCAGCAGCAGGCGCGGCGCCGGCGCCATGGCGCGCGCCAGCGCCACGCGCTGCTGCTGCCCGCCCGACAGCTCGTGCGGAAAGCGCCCCTGGGCGCCGGCCAGATCGACCAGCGCCAGCACCTCGGCCACGCGCGCGGCGCGCTCGGCGGCTGGCCGCTGGCGGATGCCGAAGGCCACGTTGTGCGCCACGTCCAGGTGCGGAAACAGCGCGTAGTCCTGGAACACCATGCCGACGCGGCGCCGCTCGGGCGCGACGTGCACGCGCGCGCTGCTGACCAGCTCGTCGCCCAGGCGAATGCTGCCGGCGCTGACGCGCTCCAGCCCCGCCACGGCGCGCAGCAGCGTGGTCTTGCCGCAGCCCGAAGGGCCGATCAGCACGCCGATATCGCCCGCGCGCAGTGTCAGCGTGGCGCCATGCACGGCGGGCTGCGCGGCGCCGGGGTAGCGCACCTCGACCTGGTCGATGCGGAGAAACATGATGGGTGCCGATTGTAGATGCGTACAATTCTCATTTGAGAGGCGGCTGCTCGGGTCGGGCAGGTCTTGCCGCTTGCGGCGCCGCAGGCGGCCTGGTGTGCCGTTCAAGAAGAAAACAGCCTTCAGCGCCCGACCAGCGTGCGCCAGCAGCTCTCATTTTGATAACAATCCTGTTTGATTCGCCCGTGCGCATCGCCCCCACCCTGATCCTCGTGCTGCTGGCCGGCGCGCTGGCGCTGCCGGTGCTGATGGTGATCGGCTCCTGGACGCAGTGGAACGCCGAGACGGCGCAGATCCTGCGCGAGATGGCCGCCACCGTGCTGCCCGAATACCTGTGGGTGACGGTGCAGCTGGCGCTGATGGTGGGCCTCGGCGTGGTCGCCATGGGCGTGCCGGCGGCGCTGCTGGTGACGGTGTTCGACTTTCCGGGCCGGCGCAGTTTCGAATGGCTGCTGCTGCTGCCGCTGGCCATGCCGGCCTACGTCACCGCCTATGCCTACACCGACTTCCTGCAGTTCTCCGGGCCGCTGCAGACTTGGCTGCGCGTCAGCTTCGGGCTGGAGGGCCGGCTGCTGCCCGAGGTGCGCAGCGTGGGGGGCGCGGCCTGGGTGTTCTCGTTCTCGCTCTACCCCTATGTGTACCTGCTGGCGCGCACCGCACTGGTCGAGCGCGCGCCGCAGCTGATGGAGGCCGCCCGCCTGCTGGGCGCCAGCCTGCCGCGCCGGCTGCGCGAGGTGGCCCTGCCCATGGCGCGCCCGGCGGTGGCCGCCGGCACCGCGCTGGCGCTGATGGAGGTGCTGGCCGACTACGGCGTGTCGGTGTATTTCGGCATCCAGACCTTCACCGCCGGCATCTACAAGGCCTGGCTGTCGATGGACAACCGCATCGCCGCCGCCCAGCTGGCCACCGTGCTGCTGGCGCTGGTGGTGCTGCTGCTGTGGCTGGAGCAGCGCGCCCAGCGCCGCCTGCGCTTTGCTAGCGCCAGCGCGGCGCGTGCCGGCTCCGGCGAGGCGCGGCCGGTGCGCCTGTGCGGGTGGCGCGCGGCGCTGGCCTGGCTGCTGTGCCTGCTGCCGGTGCTGCTGGGCTTCGTGCTGCCGGTGGGGTTCATGCTGCGGCCGCTGTCGGCCGACTGGTCGGTGCTGCCCTGGGACCGCTTTCTGGGCTGGGCCTGGAACAGCGTGCGCCTGGGCGGCATGACGGCGCTGCTGGCGCTGGGCGCGGCCTGGCTGCTGGCCTTCAGCCTGCGCCGCCAGCCCACGCTGCCGCGGCGCGGCGCGGTGCAGCTGATCTCGCTGGGCTACGCCGTGCCGGGCGCGGTGGTGGTGGTGGGCCTGCTGCTGCCGGTGGGCTGGCTGCAGGCGCGCTGGCCGGACAGCGGCGCCGGCGTGCTGGTCACCGCCACCGTGCTCGGCCTGCTGTGGGCCTATCTGGTGCGCTTCGTGTCGGTGGCATTGCAGTCGGTGCAAAGCGGCTACGCGCGGGTGTCGCGCAGCCTGGACGAATCGGCCCGCCTGCTGGGCGCCAGCGGGCTGGAGCTGGCGCTGCGCGTGCACTGGCCGCTGCTGCGCCGCGCCGGGCTGGCGGCGGCGCTGCTGGTGTTCGTCGACGTCATGAAGGAGCTGCCCGCCACCATCGTGCTGCGGCCCTTCAACGCCGACACCCTGGCCGTGGTGGCCAACCAGCTGGCGCGCGACGAGCGCCTGGGCGAGGCCGCGCTGCCCTCGCTGGCGCTGGTGCTGGTGGGGCTGGTGCCGGTGGTCCTGCTCAGCCGCACGCTGCGCGCCGAGCGGCGCGCGTCGGACCAGGCGGCGCGGGTATAGTCACCGGGCGCTGTGCACAGAGCCCCACCATGGTGAACGCCGACCCCGCCAAGACCGACGCCGCCCTTGAAGCCGACGAGGTGTTCGAGCTGGCGGCCGAGGTGTTTCGCGTCATGTCGGCGCCGATGCGCCTGAAGATCATCAGCGCGCTGTGCAACGGCGAGAAGAACGTCGGCCAGTTGCTGGCCGAGATCCGCACCACCCAGCCCAACATGAGCCAGCACCTGAACACCCTGTACCAGGCCGGCGTGGTGGGCAAGCGGCGCGAGGGCGTGCAGATCTACTACCGCATCATCAACGAGCGCGTGGTCAGCCTGTGCCGCGTCGTCTGCACCCAGATCGCGATGGAAGGCGACGCCGCGCCCGGCTGACGCCTCGCGGTGCCCACGCGGGCCCTTTTCGGGGTTAATCCTGACCGGAATCAAGCGCCCGGCGTCCTATCATGCGGCGGCCATATAAGCGGTAACGAATTTTTGCCGCCCCGCGGCAGCCACTTCCAGGAAGGACACCCGACCATGAAACCACTCCTGCTCTCCGGGCTCGCCACGGCGGCCCTGGCGCTGGGCGCCGGCGCCGCCCAGGCGCAGACCGATCCGCTGCAGGTGCGCGGCTGGGCCGCCGCCTGCGCCAACTGCCACGGCACCAACGGCCACGCTCAGACCGGCAACGAGCCGCTGGCCGGCGGCAACAAGGACGAGATGCTCAAGAAGCTGCTGGACTTCAAGCGCGGCGCCAAGCCCGCGACCATCATGCACCAGCTCAGCAAGGGCTACAGCGACGAGCAGCTGGCCGCCATCGTGTCGTGGTTCGCGGCACAGAAGAAGTGAGGAGGCACACCATGGATCGTCGTCAATTCATCCGGGCCGGTTCGGCCGCTTCCGCTGCGTCCGTGCTGGGCCTCGCCGCGGGCTGCGCCAGCACCGGCGCTGGCGCGGGCGGCCAGGTGGTCGTCATCGGTGGCGGCTATGGCGGCGCCACCGCGGCCAAGTACATCCGCATGTGGTCCGAAGGGCGCGTGCAGGTCACCCTGGTCGAGCCCAACGACAGCTTCGTGTCCTGCCCCATCTCCAACCTGGTGCTGGGCGGCAGCAAGCAGATGGCCGACATCACCACGTCCTACGACAACCTGGGCAAGCGCCACGGGGTGAAGATCATCAAGGACCGCGTCGTGGCCATCGACGCCGACAAGCGCCAGGTGCGCCTGGCCGGCGGCAGCACGCTGGCCTACGACCGCCTGGTGGTGTCGCCCGGCGTCGACTTCATGTGGGACAGCCTGCCCGGCCTGAAGAAGCCCGGCGCGCAGGACAAGGTGCTGCACGCCTGGAAGGCCGGCCCGCAGACCGTGGCGCTGCGCAAGCAGCTGGAGGCCATGCCCGATGGCGGCGTGTACGCCCTCAGCATTCCGCTGGCGCCCTACCGCTGCCCGCCCGGCCCGTACGAGCGCGCCTGCCAGGTGGCGCACTACTTCAGCCAGGCCAAGCCCAAGTCGAAGGTGCTGATCCTGGACGCCAACGACGACGTCACCTCCAAGGGGCCGCTGTTCAAGAAGGCCTGGGCCGACCGCTACAAGGGCATCATCGAGTACCGGCCCAAGCACGCGCTGACCGACGTCGATGCCGCCACCGGCACGCTCAAGTTCGAGTTCAACGACGACATCAAGGCCCAGGTGCTGAACGTCATCCCGCCCATGCGCGCCGGTGACGTGGCGCACAACGCCGGGCTGACCACCGCCAACAAGCGCTGGTGCGACGTCGACTGGCTGACCATGGAGTCCAAGGCCGCCAAGAACGTGCACATCCTGGGCGACGCGCTGCAGATCGCCCCGGCCATGCCCAAGTCCGGCCACATGGCCAACCAGCACGGCAAGGTGGCGGCCGCCGCCATCGTGGCCCTGCTGTCCGGCCGCCAGCCCAACGCGCTGCCGATCTACAACAACACCTGCTACAGCTTCGTCAGCGACACCGACGTGGTGCACGTGGCCAGCGTGCATGCCTACGACGCCGAGAAGAAGACCATGCTGCCGGTGGCCGGCTCGGGCGGCGTGTCGAGCGCCGCCAGCGAGCTGGAGGGCCGCTACGCCATGGCCTGGGCGCGCAACATCTGGGCCGATACCCTGGCATGACGACGTCCCCCCCTGAGTCGCTTCGCGCCTTCCCCCCAGGGGGACGACGCCAGTGGCCGGGCCAGGCCCGTTCCACGGCGTCCGCTGGCATGGCCTGCTCCGCGGCCGCTGGATGGGCGTTGGCGGTGCTGATGGCCCTGGCGTCGACACAGGTGCTGGCGCAAGACAGCGGCGAGGCGCGCGCCAAGAAGATCATCGGCGGCTCCTGCTTCCTGTGCCACGGTGCCGAGGGCGAATCGGCCAGCGAGGTGTTTCCGCGCCTGGCCGGCCAGAACGCCGAATACATCGCCAAGCAGCTGGAGAACTTCAAGAGCGGCAAGCGCAAGAGCACGGCCATGGCCAGCATGGTGACCGAGCTCTCGCCGGCCGACATGGCGGCGCTGGGCCAGTTCTACGCCAGCCGCCCGCCGCACAAGGAAGCCGCCAGGGACACGGCGCTGGCCGGTGTCGGGCGCTACATCTACCAGTCCGGCAACAAGTGGAGTGGCGTGCCCTCCTGCGCCAGCTGCCACGGCCCGGGGGGCGCCGGCAGCACCACCCTGCCGCGCCTGGCTGGCCAGCACGCGGCCTACCTGGAAACGCAGTTGCAGCAGTTCAGCAAGCGCGAACGCAACAACGACAACGCGGTGATGCACACCGTGGTCGAGAAGATGACCGGCCTCGAAATGGCCGCCGTGTCCGAGTACCTGAGCGGCCAGTAACTCCTGATTTGGTAGCTGCTGGCGCACGACAGGCGGGCGCCAGCAGCCATTTTTTTGCCAAATCACAGATCGCCCCACCCATCCCGCGTTCGTGCCGGCCCGCAGGGCCGGCGCCCGAAGGCCGCGAAGCAGGCCATGCGAGGGCACCCGTGGCCGGGGTCCCCCCGGCCACTGGGTGCGTCCCCCCTCCCGCAGGAGAGGGGGGATGGCGCCGCGGGCGCCTCAGGGGGGTGTCCCTATTTCACGGCGCCACCGGCACCACCACCGGCGCCTGCTGCGTGGCCGGCTGGCTGGTCTGCACCGGCTCGGCCAGCAGGCGGTTCATCAGGCCGCCGCCGGCCCACATGCCGACCAGCGTCAGCCAGGCAGTGAGCGCGAAGATGGCGCCGCCCGTCATGCCCGCGCCCACGGCGCAGCCGCCGGCCAGCATGCTGCCGAAGCCCATCAGCATGGCGCCGACGATGTAGCGCGCCATGCTGTAGCCGTCCTTGAAACCCTCGACCTTGAACTCGCGCCCCACCAGCGCCCCCAGCGCCGAGCCGACGAACACCCCGGGCAGCATGCCGGCGTCGAAGCCGAAGGCCGGCGCCGGGCTGGACAGCACCCGCATCAGCCATTCGGCCGACGGGCCGCTGAAGGTCAGGCCCTGGATCTGCACCGCATCGAAGCTGGCGCGCGCCACCGCGTGGCTGAACCACCAGGCCAGCGCCACCGCCACCCCGGTGCCGATGCCGCCGATCCACATCCAGGGCCGGTTGCCGCTGCGCAGCGAGAAGACCACCGCCACCACCAGCCACAGCCCGCCCAGCGCCAGACCGTCGGCGTGACCGGCGCCCACGCGCGCCAGCAGGTCGCGCGCGGTGCCGCCGTCCACCGTCCACCAGGTCGAGATTTCGGTGCGCAGCGGCGCCAGGGCGCCGCCGAGCGCCGCCTGCGCGGTGACGGCGAACACCAGCCCCGACAGCAGCGCGCGCAGGTTGCCGTTGGCCGACAGCACCAGCAGCCGGCTGGCGCAGCCGCGCGTCATGATCATGCCGGCGCCGAACACCAGCCCGCCCACCAGCGCCCCCGACAGGCTGCCGCGGTTGGCCAGCTGGCGCGCCTCGCTCACGTCCAGCCAGCCGGCCACGATCAGCGCCTGCACCACGATCACCGCCGACGCGAAGGCCAGCAGCCACACCGACAGCTTCTCGGCGAACTGGCCGCGCCAGAACTCGATCACCGCCGCCCGCAGGCAAAAGCGCGAACGCTGGGCAAAGAAGCCGAACAGCACGCCGATCACCGCGCCGCCCGCCGCCAGCACCGCGCCGGTGCCGTGCTGCTCCACCAGGCTTGTCAAGTCGATGGCCATTCTTGATAATTAGTTCAGCAATGACTTATGAATTTAGGGCGGATCATGCGGCCTGTGATTGACCGGCGTCAACTTCTTCAGCGCTGTGCCTGTCTGGCGCTGGGCGGCATGGGGGTGGCCTGGGCGCGCTACGCCGAGGCGGCCGACAACCCCGCCGCCGCGCCCGAGATGCGCGCGCGCGAGGCCGCGCCCGGCTGCTGGTACGTCGAGGGCCTGTCGGCGCTGGGCTCGCCCGCCAACCAGAACTTCATCTCCAACGCCGGCTTCGTCGTCACCAGCGCGGGCGTGGTGGTGATCGACGCGCTGGGTTCGCCGGCGCTGGCCGAGCGCCTGCTGGCGGAAATCCGCAAGGTGACGGCGCGCAAGGTCACGCACCTCATCGTCACCCACTACCACGCCGACCACATCTACGGCCTGCAGGTGTTCGCGGACCAGGGCGTGCACATCATCGCCCACCAGGCGGCGCGCGAATACCTCAACTCCGACACCGCGCGCCTGCGCCTGCAGGCCTCGCGCGAGGAGCTGGCGCCCTGGGTCGACGCCCGCACCCGCCTGGTGCCCGCCACTGAATGGATCAACGAGCGGCGCGAGCTGACCGTGGGCGACACCACCCTGGTGCTGCAACCGGTGGGCCCGGCGCACACGCCGGAGGACCTGGCGGTGTACCTGCCGGCGGTCAAGGCGCTGTACGCGGGTGACCTGGTGTTCCGCAGCCGCATCCCCTTCGTCGGCCAGGCCGACAGCCGCAACTGGATCCTCTCGCTCGAGCGCCTGCTGGCCTTCGACACCCGGGTCATCATCCCCGGCCACGGCCCGGTATCCACCGAGGCGCGCAAGGACATGCAACTGACGCGCGACTATCTGGTCTACTTGCGCAAGACCATGGGCGAGGCCGCGCGCGACATGACGCCATTCGACGAGGCCTACAAGGCCACCGACTGGAGTCAGTACGAGCACCTGCCGCTGTTCGGCCCGGCCAATCGCATGAACGCCTACAACACCTACCTGCTGATGGAGCACGAACCGCAATGAACACGCCGCCGCGCCTCTCGCTGTCGCGTCGCCAGGGCTTGCGGGCACTGGCGCTGCTGGGTCTGGGCGCCAGCGGGGTCGCGCCGGCGCGGGCGGCGGGCAAGACGCTGCCGCTGTCGGCCTCGCTGCCCGACGAACTGGCGCGCGCGCTGAAGGCGCGTCAGCCGCTGGTGGTCATGGTCAGCCTGCACCGCTGCCCCTGGTGCGAGGAAGTGCGCAACAACTACCTGGCCCCCATGCGGGCGCAGGAGCGCCTGCCGGTGGTGCAGGTGGACATGCTCAGCCCGCGCCAGACGCGCGACCTGCAGGGCGCGCCCACCACGCACGAGGCGCTGGTGCGCGCCTGGGACGTCAAGGTGGCGCCGACGGTGCTGTTTCTCGGCCCGCAGGGCAGGGAAGTGGCCGACCGCCTGGTGGGCGGCTCGCCCGACTTCTATTCGGCCTACCTCGACCGCCGCCTGGCGCTGGCGCGCGAAGCCGTGATAACCTGAGCCTGCTGCAAGCGTTTCAGGCCGCTGGCGCATGACGGGCAAGCGCCAGCAGCTACCATAATCATAGCGATCACACCGATCGCCGGACCGGAGACAGACATGACCCGCATCCCTGGTTTTCGCGCCGGCCTGATCGGCGCGCTGCTCGGCCTGGCCGGCGCGGCCTCGGCGCAGGTGCCGGCCATCTTCAAGGACGCCGACCTGAAGCTGGGCGAAAAGCTGATCGCCGAGCACAAGTGCAACCAGTGCCACGCCCAGAAGTGGGCCGACGACGGCAAGGCCATCTACCGGCCGCAGGGCCGCGTCAACACGCCGGGGCTGCTGCGCGGCATGATCGACCAGTGCAGCCTGGAGCTCAACCTGAGCCTGTTCCCCGACGAGGTGACCGCCATCGCGGCGGTCCTCAACCGCGACCACTACCGCTTCAAGCCGTGAAGCCGCTCCGCCATTGGGTCGGGGTCGGGATAAACCCTAGTCAGAACGCGCGTATCCGACGCTTAACATCAGCGCTTGCGCATATATAGAAATTAAACCCTCATGCCAGACGATCAATTGCAACCCGCGCCCGCCAGCGTCGCTGGTGGGCGGCTGCGCAAGGCGCCCGAGAACTTCCTCGACCCGGCCGGCGTCCGTGCCGTGTTTGCCGAGGGCAAGCGCGGCCGGCGCGACTTCATCCGCGGCGCCTTCGCCGCCGCCCTGGCCGGCGGCGCCGCCGCGCGCGCCGGCGCCCAGCCGGCGCCGGTGGGCGAGGGCGACCCGGCCATCCTGAACCTGCCGGCGCACAGCACCGGCCTGGGCCAGGCGGTGGCCACCGACGGCTACGGCCGCCCGTCCAGATACGAAGGCAACGTGCAGCGCCGTCCCAGCCCGGGGCTGACGCAGACCAGCCAGTCGTCGGTCTCGTTCGCGCCGCTGCAATCGCTGTTCGGCATCGTCACGCCCAGCGGCCTGCACTTCGAGCGCCACCACCAGGGCTGGTGGGACGTCGACCCGGCGCAGCACCGCCTCATGGTCAACGGCATGGTCAAGACGCCCCGCGTGTTCACCATGGACGAGCTGATGCGCCTGCCCAGCGTGTCGCGCTTTCATTTCATTGAATGCGGCGCCAACACCGGCATGGAATGGGGCAACGTCGCCGTGCCGACCTGCCAGTACTCGCACGGCATGCTGTCGTGCAGCGAATTCACCGGCGTGCCGCTGATCACGCTGCTGGAGATGGCCGGCGCCGACCTCAAGGGCGGCAAATTCGTGCTGGCCGAGGGTGCCGACGGCTCGTCCATGACGCGCACCATCCCGATGGAGCTGGTCAAGAGCGGCCAGGTGCTGGTGGCCTACGGTCAGAACGGCGAGATGCTGCGCCCCGAAAACGGCTACCCGCTGCGCCTGGTGGTGCCCGGCGTGCAGGGCGTCAGCTGGGTCAAGTACCTGCGCCGCGTCGAGTTGGGCGATGCGCCCTGGGGCGCCAAGGACGAGGCCATCCACTACGTCGATCTGCTGCCCGACGGCACGCACCGCCAGTACAGCAGCATCCAGGAGTGCAAGAGCGTCATCACCACCCCCTCCGGCGGCCAGGTGCTGCTGGACAAGGGCTTCTACAACATCAGCGGCCTGGCCTGGTCGGGGCGCGGCAAGGTCAAGCGGGTCGACGTCTCCACCGACGGCGGGCGCAACTGGCGCACGGCGCGGCTGGAAACCCCGGTGCTGGACAAGTGCCTGACGCGCTTCAACCTGGACTGGGTGTGGGACGGCAAGCCCACCATCGTGCAAAGCCGCGCCATGGACGACACCGGCTACGTGCAGCCCAGCATCCGCCAGCTGCGCGACGTGCGCGGCAACCGCTCCATCTATCACAACAACGCCATCCAGTCCTGGCTGGTGCAGGAAAACGGCGAGGTCAAAAATGTTCAGGTTTCGTGACGCCCTGGCCACCGCGCTGATCGCCGCCAGCGCGGCGCTGCCGGCGCTGGCGCAGGACAAATACCCCGGCATCGGCCGCGCCGCCACGCCCAAGGAAGTGGCGGCCTGGGACATCGACGTGCGCCCCGACTTCAAGGGCCTGCCACCGGGCAGCGGCACCGTCGCCCGCGGCCAGGACCTGTGGGAAGAGCGCTGCGCCGTCTGCCACGGCGTGTTCGGCGAATCCAACACCATCTTCACGCCGCTGGTCGGCGGCACCACCGCCGACGACGTCAAGACCGGCCGCGTGGCCACGCTCAAGCGCGCCGACTACCCCGGCCGCACCAGCCTGATGAAGGTGCCCACGGTATCGACCCTGTGGGACTACATCCACCGCGCCATGCCCTGGGACAAGCCCAAGTCGCTCAAGCCCGACGAGGTCTACGCGCTCACCGCCTTCCTGCTCAACCTGGGGCACGTGGTGCCGGACAACTTCACGCTGTCCGACAAGAACATCGCCGAAGTGCAGCAGAAGATGCCCAACCGCAACGGCATGACCACCGCCCACGCCCTGTGGCCCGGCAAGGAACTGCCCGGCCACCAGGCCAGGCCCGACGTGCAGGCCAAGGCCTGCATGAGCAACTGCGGCCCGGCGCCCGCCGTCACCTCGGTGCTGCCCGAGCACGCGCGCAACAACCACGGCAACCTGCGCGAGCAAAACCGCACCGTCGGCCCGCAGCGCGGCTCCGACACCACCAAGCCCGAAGGCTGGCTGGGCGACGCCGCCGGCCCGGTCAAGGTGGTCGGCCCCGCCAGCACCGACAGCCCCAACGCCGCCGCCATCGCCCTGACGCAAAAATACGCCTGCACCGCCTGCCACAACATGAGCGGCAAGCTGGTCGGCCCCGGCTTCGCCGACATCGCCGCCAAGCACGCCGGCAAGGCCGACTACCTGGCCGGCAAGATCAAGTCGGGCGGCTCCGGCGTCTGGGGCGAAATCCCCATGCCGCCGCAGGAACTGCCCGAAGCCGACACCAAGGCCATGGCCGCCTGGCTGGCGGGCGGCGCCGGCAAGTGAAATGACCTGCCGACCCATCCGGGAATTCACCCGGGACACAATGTCCCCAACCCCTTAGCATCCGCAAACTTTCAAGGAGAAATCGCCCATGCAAACACGCAGGCAAACCCTCAAGCAGAGCGCCGTGGTGGCAGGTCTGCTGGCCGGCACGGGCCTGTTCCCGCAGTACGCGCACGCCTTCAACAAGGCCGCGTTCGACGCCAAGACCCTGGGCGACGCGCTCAAGGCCCTGGGTGCCAGTGGCGCCCCTGAAGCCAGCGGCTCGGTCACCCTGACCGCGCCCGACATCGCCGAGAACGGCGCCGTCGTGCCGCTGGCCGTGGCCAGCAGCCTGGCCGGCGTCAAGCAGCTGGTGCTGCTGGTCGAGAAGAACCCCAACGCCCTGGTGGCGGTGTTCAACGTCAGCCCCGAGGTCGACGCCAGCTTCGCCACCCGCGCCAAGATGGGCGAAACCTCCGACGTCTACGCCGTGGCCATCACCGGCGACGGCAAGGCCCACTTCGCCAAGAAGGAAGTCAAGGTCACCCTGGGTGGCTGCGGCGGCTGACATGACCACCCCCAGGCTCCACACGCTGCGCGTTGTTGCGCCACCCCCCTCGAAGGGGGCGCGCCTGGCGGCCGGGGAAACCCCGCCCGCGGGCGCCTGGCGCGGCCTGCTCCGCGGCCGTCGGAGCCACGGCGTTTTCAGCAAGGTTTAAGGCGCGCAGCGCCTCTGACAGACGTATCGAATCAGGAGAACAGACATGGCAGATCCAATGCGAATCCGCGCGCAGGCGTCCGGCGACAAGGCCACGGTGCGCGTGCTCATGAGCCACGAGATGGAGTCCGGTCAGCGCAAGGACGCGTCCGGCAAGCTGGTGCCCGCCTGGCACATTCAGGACGTCACCGCCTCGCTCAACGGCAAGCCGGTGTTTTCGTGCGAATGGGGCCCGGCGGTGTCCAAGAACCCGTTCCTGCAGTTCGCCATCAAGGGCGCCAAGGCGGGCGACAAGGTCAGCGTGACCTGGAAGGACAACAAGGGCGACAGCCGCACCGACGAGGCCACGGTGTCCTGACACCCGAGCACCGCCTACCGGCGGGCATGGCCCTTGACGGACCTGCCCGCCGTTTTCTTTTGACAAGAACCAGGAGACAAGCACGATGAGAGGCAAACCCATCGCCATGGCGGTCGCCATGCTTGGTCTGTTGGCGTCCGCCGGCACCGCGCTGGCGCAAAAGACGTCCATCCAGGCCATCGAGGAATACCGCGAAATGCTGCAGGACGGCAACCCGGCCGACCTGTTCGAGGCCAAGGGCGAGGACCTGTGGAAGCAAAAGCGCGGCCCCAGGAACGCCTCGCTGGAGCGTTGCGACCTGGGCAAGGGCCCCGGCGTCGTCAAGGGCGCCTTCGTCGAGCTGCCGCGCTGGTTTGCCGACACCGGCAAGGTGCAGGACCTGGAGTCGCGCCTGGTCACCTGCATGAGCACCCTGCAGGGCATCGATCCCAAGGCGATCATCAACGGCGACTGGGGCAAGGGCGAGCGCGCCAACACCACCGCCCTGGCCACCTGGATCGCCGCCGAATCCAAGGGCATGGCCTTCAACCTGCCGCAGTCGCACCCGCAGGAACGCATCATGTACCAGGTGGGCAAGCGCCTGTTCTACCAGCGCGGCGGTGCGCACGACTTTGCCTGCGCCTCCTGCCACGGCGAAGAAGGCAAGCGCATCCGCCTGCAGGACCTGCCCGACCTGCGCAAGGCGCCGGGCGACGGCGTGGGCTTTGCCGCCTGGCCGGCCTACCGCGTCTCCAACGGCCAGATGTGGAGCATGCAACACCGCCTGAACGACTGCTATCGCCAGCAGCGCTTCCCCGAGCCCGACTTCGGCAGCGACGTCACCGTGGCCCTGGGCGTGTTCCTGGGCGTCAACGCCAAGGGCGACAAGTCCGCCGCCCCCACCATCAAGCGCTGAGCAGGAGGCACGCACCATGACACCCCGCAATTCCATCCTCGCGCTGTCCCTGGCCGGCGCCCTGGCCCTGGCCGGCTGCGCCGGTGGCGGCTCGGCCGGCATGCCGTCGGCGGCCGAACTGGACGCGCTGACGCAGAAAATCGTCAAGAACGACTTCCACGACAAGGGCATCGTCAAGGTCAGCCAGGCCTTTGCCGACGACGAAACCATGCGCGTGTGCAACGCCGCCGACGTCGCCGGCAAGCCGCTGGACGACGCCACCGCCAAGCGCATCGAGGCACTCAACATGGCCACCATCAAGTGGCCGGCCAACGGCAAGTACCTGGGCGACTGGAAGGAAGGCGAAAAACTGGCCCAAAGCGGCCGCGGCCTGACCTGGACCGACAAGGCCGACACCCCCAACGGCGGCAACTGCTACAACTGCCACCAGATCGACAAGAAGGAAATCTCCTTCGGCACCATCGGCACCAGCCTGTACAACTACGGCAAGCTGCGCGGCGTGACCGACCCGAACAGCCCGCAGGCACAGGAAATGGTCAAGTACACCTGGGGCAAGATCTGGAACAGCAAGGCCTACAACGCCTGCTCCAACATGCCGCGCGCCGGCCACAAGGGCATCCTGACCGAAAAGCAGGTGGCCGACCTGGTGGCGCTGCTGCTCGACCCCAATTCGCCGGTCAACAAGTGATCGACCCTTGGCCCGGTTCTGCCGGGCTTTTTTGCTTCTCATAGTTCAGTGAGGGCTGATATATGAATCTCTCCAAACGCGAATTCCTGCAAGTCCTCAGCGCCGCCAGCGTGGCCGGCATGGGCCTGGGCCGCTTTGCCGACGCCAGCGCGCAGACCGCCGCCGACGGGCTGTACGACATCCCCCGGTTCGGCAACGTGTCGTTCCTGCACATCACCGACTGCCACGCGCAGCTCAAACCCATCTACTTCCGCGAACCCAGCGTCAACCTGGGCTTTGGCGACATGAAGGGCCGCCTGCCGCACCTGGTGGGCGACCAGCTGCTCAAGGCCGCTGGCGTGCCCGCGGGCAGCGCCAGTGCGCACGCACTCACTTACCTGGACTTCGACCGCGCCGCCCAGCGCTACGGCAAGGTGGGCGGCTTTGCGCACCTGGCCACCCTGGTCAAGCGCCTGCGCGCCAGCCGCCCCGGCGCGCTGCTGGTCGATGGCGGCGACACCTGGCAGGGCAGCGGCACGGCGCTGTGGACCAACGGCCAGGACATGGTCGACGCCTGCAAGCTGCTGGGCGTTCAGGTCATGACCGGCCACTGGGAATTCACCCTGGGCATGAAGCGCGTGCAGGAAATCGTCGACAAGGACTTCGCCGGCAAGGTCGACTTCGTGGCGCAAAACGTCAAGACCACCGACTTTGGCGACCCGGTGTTCAAACCCTACGTCATCCGCCAGATGAACGGCGTGCCGGTGGCCATCGTCGGCCAGGCCTTCCCCTACACCCCCATCGCCAACCCGCGCTACATGGTGGCCGAATGGGAATTCGGCATCCAGGACGAGAACATGCAGAAGGTGGTCGACGAAGCCCGCGCCAAGGGCGCGCAGGTGGTCGTCGTGCTCAGCCACAACGGCATGGACGTCGACCTGAAAATGGCCAGCCGCGTGCGCGGCATCGACGCCATCCTGGGCGGCCACACGCATGACGGCATGCCCGTGGCCAGCATCGTCAAGAACGCCGGCGGCCAGACCCTGGTCACCAACGCCGGCAGCAACGGCAAGTTCCTGGGCGTGCTCGACTTCGACGTCAAGGGCGGCAAGGTGCAGGACTACCGCTACAAGCTGCTGCCCGTGTTTGCCAACATGCTGCCGGCCGACAAGGACATGGACGCGCTCATCACCAAGATCCGCGCGCCCTATGAAGCCAAGCTGAGCGAGCAGCTCGCCGTCACCGAAGGCCTGCTGTACCGCCGTGGCAATTTCAACGGCACGGGCGACCAGCTCATCGTCGACGCGCTGATGGACGTGCAGGGCGCCGACCTGGCGTTTTCGCCCGGCTTCCGCTGGGGCACCACCCTGCTGCCCGGCCAGCCCATCACGCGCGAATGGCTGCTGGACATGACCGCCACCACCTACAGCTACGCCACCCTGACCGAGATGAAGGGCGAGACGATCAAGACCGTGCTGGAAGACGTGGCCGACAACCTGTTCAACCCCGACCCGTACTACCAGCAGGGCGGCGACATGGTGCGCGTGGGCGGCCTCACTTACACCTGCGACCCGTTGCAGGACATGGGCAAGCGCATCAGCGACATGCGCCTGAAGGGCAAGCTGATCGAAGCCGACAAGACCTACAAGGTCGCCGGCTGGGCACCCGTGGCCGAAGACGCCGCCAAGGCCGGCAACCCCATGGTGTGGGACCTGGTCGAGAAGTGGCTGAAAGCCCGCGGCGGCAAGGTGGCGCCGCGCCAGCTCAACATGCCCAAGCTGACCGGCGGGGCGCTGCCCAATCCGGGCTACGCCGACTGAGCATCGGCGGGGGCTACTGGCCCGGCAGGGTCAGCCGCCCGGGCTGGGTGGGCTGTTGACGGGCCAAGGGCAGCGCCATGAACTATCGAAACGATAGCTGCTGGCGCAGGTCCGGCAAGCGGCGACGGACAAAAGACCTTCTAGGGAGAGCGAGCCTTGCAGGGGGTACCGGCTAACGAATTGTTAGCCCCCTGCACTACAGCAACTCTATGCCGAAGCGACGAACGAAGAGTGCAAAGAGGCCAAAACACACCACGGTGATAACGACGCAGGCCAGAAGAGACGGCCAGAACCCAACGCGAGGCAAGAGGACGGGAAACGCCAGGAACATGGGTAGCGTTGGCACGACATACCAGAACGTATACCAAGCGTGGTTTGCGATTTTCTGCTGGGGCTGATTCTCGACGTAAAGCCAGATGAGCGCGAGTACTGTTACCAGCGGCAGAGCCGCCACGAAACCACCGAGCTTGTCACTGCGCTTTGCCAGCTCGGAAACGAGCACGACAACCGCTGCGGTTATGAAGTACTTGGTTATGAGCCACGCCACAATTTTTCCTCAGGGGGCTAACGAATGAAAGGGACTTCCCCGTCCCGAAAGCAGGGCGCATTTGCGCGGTACGGCATCAAAGTGCCACGATGGGAAGTGCAACCTCTCATCAACTCGCTCGAAAGGGGAAGTCCATGACCATCGTAACCGTAGGCATCGACCTGGCCAAGAACGTCTTCGCCGTGCATGGCGTGGATGCGGCCGGCAAACCCGTGCTGGTGCGCCCCAGCGTCGCACGCGACAAGCTGCTGGAGCTCATCGCCTCGCTGCCACCGTGCCTGATCGGCATGGAAGCCTGCTCGGGCGCACACCACTGGGCGCGTGAATTTGACAAGCTCGGCCACACCGCGCGCCTGATGGCCCCCAAGTTCGTTGCCCCCTATCGCCTCTCGGGCAAGCGCGGCAAGAACGACGCCGCCGACGCGGCGGCTATCTGCGAAGCCGTCACCCGCCCGCAAATGCGCTTCGTGCCCATCAAGAGCGCCGACCAGCAAGGCCAGCTCATGGTGCACCGCGCCCGCCAAGGCTTCATCGAACAACGCACCGCCACCCTCAACCGCATCCGCGGCCTGTTGTCCGAATTGGGCATCGTGCTGCCCCTCAAAGCCGCCACCGTGCGCCGTCAAGCCCTGCAGCACCTGGAAGAGCTGCCCGGCTGGGCCAACACCGTCATTGGCGACCTGCTCAGTGAAGTCAGCCACCTGGACGAACGCATCGCCCGGTACGACCGCCACATCGCCCTGATGGCCCGCCACAGCACCCAGGCGCAGCACCTCATGCAACTGGCCGGCATCGGCGAGACCACCGCCACGGCCATCGTCAGCACCGTGGGCAATGGGCACGACTTTGCCAGCGGGCGCAGCTTCAGCGCCTGGCTGGGCCTGGTGCCCGGGCAATACAGCTCGGGCGGCAAGGCGCGCCTGGGGCGCATCACCAAGGCAGGAGACGCCTACCTGCGCAGCCTGCTCGTCATGGGAGCGCGCGCGGTGCTGGCCGCGGCCATGAACACCAAAACATCCAAACAAGACCCCATCAGCCGCTGGGCGCGCAGCCTGGCCGAGCGGCGCGGCTACTGGCGGGCGGTGGTGGCGATAGCCGCCAAGAACGCACGCCTGAGCTGGGCCGTGCTGCAGCGCGGGGAGAACTTCAAGATACCGGCCTGAACAAATCGGCTGCAGCAAAACCGCAAGACAGCAAGATCAGACCACCACCGCGTGAAGGCAGTCGTTGATGAGCAAAAGGCAAGGACCTGCGCCGAGGAATGCTCGATGAACTCTAGGGGAGAAGCGGGAGAAATCCCCAAATCCCGACTAACGAATGGAGCCCCCGGCGCGCGTCTTTCATCAGGGTTTGCTGCCAAGCGAAAAGGCAGCGCTAATGACCGTTTGTAGTCACGCCGTCCGCACCGTTTGCGATAAAGCATTGACGGACTGCACGCACAAAGTGGAACACTGATCTGGGAAATCGACGGAAAGAATACCTGGGCTCATTGCTGCGCAATCAGCCTAGGCAGAGGTATTGCTTGCGTTGGTGGGGAAGCCCTTGTAGCCCTGAGTTCAGCCGCCGCCGCAGGCGGTCGGCTGCGACGAATAGTTAGGTGTTTTCTTCGCTTGGTAAGTGCGATTTCCACTGATTTTTTACGTAATCATAGAACCCATCAACTCCAGGAATTTGAACAACCTGAGCGAGCTCTTGTCCTGCCTGCGAAAGTAATATCTGACCAATGGGCAAATTATTCTCTTGACCATTTTTCATTTCCAGTGGTAGAGGTTGACCGCAATAAGCTACAACGAAATTCTTTGGTAGCCTTTGTCGCCTAAAGCCTGAAATGGAATTAAACTGAATTAGGCCTAAGCTATCTAAATGAGACAAACTATTAAAATTAATACCTAAGTTGTTATAGATTGGGGCTTGGCTATCAAAGATTAAAGGTGTGAAATTTCCAATAACCCATCCAAACCTGCATAAATTCTGAAACAGCTCTGCATCTCTTTTATCAAGGTCACTGAGCAGGTTTACAGTCCGCCTAGAGAATGTGCCTGGTGCATTTGCTTCACCAGCAAGAACACTGGCCCAAATAGCCTGCATTTCTTCATCGGAAATAATTCTAGACTTGTCGAAGAAATTTGTGACCCAATCGTCTCCCATGTTTTCGGGATTAGCTTGTTCTTCAAGGTGAGGAATAGATTTTCTAGTAATTTCCTCCATATTTTTCTGGCGATTAGCTTCTTCTTCGACAAAACGATGCATGGCTCTGCGGTGTAGGTCGGAAATTTGTATCTCTGATTCTGCTTTAATCAAGCTTGCTGCGGCTTCTGCTTTTGCCACACGTTTTATTTGCCAAGGTTCAAATACACCGCCGATTGCAGATGAGACTTTCTCAATTAACGTATTGGCAGGTTTAGAAAGCTCGCCAAGGTTAACTAATGATGTTGAGTTATCGTTTGACATTATTTACACCTAACGGCCAAGGTAAGCCGCCCGCTGAAAGCGGGTCGGCTTGAACGTAGAGTTAGTCATCAGATTCGCGCTCTAACATTACCAATGGAACCGCGACCCATTGCTTCATGTGGTCTTGCGCGGCGAATACTCTGACAAAAGCGCGTACGGGGATTGACATCTTCTTAAGCACCGTTTCCTGCAACTTCACTAAAGTACCGAGGCCGGACAAGAAATATTCCGGCGTCGTAATTAGCGAAAGGGAGGATGTTGAGGATTGCCGGATTTGAAAATGCTCAGACTCGGCCAGGACGTCTTTGCTTCCGTCCGCTCGATGTACAGAAGACTTGACTTTGTACACGGTGAGTTCGCCATTGAACCAGCCATACTTTGAGCGCATCTCCGGAGCAAAATTATTTGAATTTAATTCACGCTCAGCAGAAAGCGAGTCCCACGCATGAGCAAGCATGCCCAGCGTGGAAAGCTTGAACGACCGAGTCTCCAGCGCACTCACCTCTGCGGAAAAGACAGGGATAGCAGCCCCAGCCTTCTTGCCTTGGCTACTAGTGATTGTTGTGTCTGGCGACTGACCTGTTGCTACTTCGTAGAGGTCGGCTATATATTCGCGGTCGAGGTAAATCAGTGACTTGTGCAAATCGGCGCGCATGTCGTTCCTCCAATGGCTAACGCCCAAGCTAAGCGGCAGACCCGCCGAAGGCGGGGCTGTCCGCTTGAGCGCCTTGTTGGGCCTTACGCTTTGCGGCCCCTGTGTCATGCCAGGTTGCTTTTGCACTGAGCAATAGTTTTGCAACCAACAGTGCACCAGTTACTTGGCCCACAACAGGAATGGAAAGGAGCAGACCGATGGCGCCGATCTTGGCAATCTTCAATCCAGTTGCGCGCGCAGCAAGGCGTTTGAACGCCTGCCAGTTGATCTCTCCGCGCTGATGCCGCCGCCAAAGCTCCCATACAACCACCGCAGCTGAAGCTGCACCGAGCGCAGGAAAGTAGTCCCAGAAATCATCGGCATCCTGTGCCGACACCATTCTGTCTACGAAATCTTCAACGTTTGCTGTGAGTTCGTCGTTTGATTGTCCTGATGTCGGCAGGTCCATCTTTTCCGCCAACTCATCAGTGACCAGAATCTCTCCTCCGGGATGCCGCTCAATCCAGTCGGTTACATAGGAAGCATCATCAGTTGCTTTGAGCTGTGCTTCCCACGTTTCGCCCGTAGATTGGTCAAGGAGCTGAATATCTGTACCTGGATGGTTCGTTGCGTCGAAGAACGACGCGTAAACACTGTCGCCGTCTTCATTCTCTACCCGAACAAACTCCATCTCATGCAGGATTCCTTTGACGTTGGAGACGAGCCCAGGAATCTGGTCTTCGTCCAGCCCGCGGAGATAGTCTTGGATTTCCGGAAGTGGTGCGTTTTGGAGCACCGAGTTTGAACGCCTGAGTGCGGCAAGGATAGCGTGGTCTTCCTCCTCAAGATGGCCCGCTTCATCGGTAAGTGCCACCGCGGAAAGGGCAGTTACGATCGCGGCAGAATCGAAGTTCTTGCGTATGTAGTGAATGCCTTTTGAGGAGGGCATTTGTTACTCCTTCCGCGCCTTGATGTTCTGTTCTTCGTCTGATCCCTTCTTCTTTCCTTCTTGGAACGCGCCCTTCCAGATGGTTTTGATTTGCTCATCAGTGAGCTTTACGTTTCTAGCTTTTGCGGAGAAGTAGGCGTCCGATGCTTTCATCACGGCATAGGTAAGCCCGTAAACGAGCGGAATGGTGAGAAGGCCGCCAGCTCCAAAGGTAACAAGCTTCCAGATACCAATCGCGACCTGCTGGGCGATGATGCCCATTCCGACAATGCCAACTATTTCTTTGATCCAATCTGCGGCATCTGACTCGCTGACGGGTACGCCGCGAATGGCGGCTATTCGGCTGGCGAAATAGGCCTGAATCGGAGTAAGCACGAAAATATCGGCAAAAGGTATTGGCTGAATCGCGACACCGGCGCACGTAGCACAGGCAATGTGCGTAATTCGCAACACCTTTTGCTCGTCACTGAGGTCAGTACGATGCTCGATCTCGGTTATTTCCTTCTTGACCTTGTCAACAATGCTCATGACACCCCCGTAAGGCCCAACGGCCAAGGTAAGCCGCCCGCCGTAGGCGGGTCGGCTTGAACGCAAAGTTAGACCCGAAGGCCAAGAAGGGGCGCCCGGACTGGGAGAAGGGCGCTGCCCACGAACAAGCGCTGGGCCACCGAAGCGGCGCAGCGCTGCAAGAACGATAGCTACTAGCGCTTGCTGCACAAGCGCCAGCGGCCAAGAGGGCTTGAAATCCCTGCGGACAGGGCGAAGCGCTGGAATGAATGGCTGCGCACATGGAGCGTGTGATGGGGCTAACGCCTGAATTAAGCCGCGCCGCGAAGCGGCGTCGGCTTGAATGAATTGTTAGGCGCGCACACCGGGAGGCGCAATGCCTCTGGAGTGTGCGCCATAAGCTTGCGGAGCTTGGACAGTGATACTGGTCGCTGTCCGTTACGCTGCATAGCGCCGGCAGCTGCCCAGACTGGCGCGCCGGGACCGTTATAGACCTCCAAGGCCTCGCCTAGCTTGGAGAGATGCAGAACGATCAAATGGTTTGGCTGCTCCCGAAGGGCGACCGAGCTGCCTTGGGTGGCTTTGATCTCTACCAGCATGCCCGACGGCGAGCGAGCATCATGCCCCTGTGCTGAGTGAGGTAGCAGGTCGAGGCCGTAGCGATGCGCTGCAATTACCTCGCCAATGCTTCCGACCAAGTGTCCGTCAGGCGTGAAGCGACGGCCAGGGAAAAGCGCCTCCAACTGCGCCACAAGCGCGTAAAGCTCGCCGACTAAGCCGGGAACTTTCTCGACAGGATGAATGAGATCTGTCATGCGCGCCTAACGTTTAAATTCAGCGGACGGCGAAAAGCGCAGCTTTTTGACGGTCCGCTGGAATTAAGAGTTAGATAACTAGTTCACGTTTGACCGCCACACGCAGTTCCGCATAGTGATCACGCAGTTGTTTTACCAACTCCATTAGCTGATCGGTGAGCGTATCGTACTCACGCATCTGCTCAGGAGATCCATCTCCCTCTCGATCGCAGTTGAGTGCAGGCACCATACAAAAGCGAAGATCTTCACCTGATTGTTTTGACGGAAATACGAAGAACTTGTAACTAACGAATTCACGCAACTTGTTGGCAGTGACAAGAAAGTCGTTTGCGCGCTCCTCCAGAGGCTTTCGAAGAAAAACATTCTCGGTTGCGGCAAGAACGCGACGGAACTTATCGAGTCTAGTGATGGCGCTCGATCTATATGAATGATCAGATGCTAATACATCCAAGAACCAATCAAGCTGCTGTTCCGTCAGTTCGGAATTTGCTTTTACAAAAATCGCCCGATCGTGCTCGATCTCACGTGAAGTCCGTTCTTCCTGAGAGCGTGCACGCAAGGAATCGTATATGCCGGTATTGAATAAGTGATACGCGAGTGCAAGTACGCACAGGGCAAAACCCCAGGCCGCATCATTTGGACCGGAAATTCTGATATCAAACTGTTTGGCGAGTAGCGCATCAAGAATTCGCTCCCACAAGGGGGTAGACATCAGCCAGATTCCTGCAACTACGATGACCCAAGTAATGCGGTTATAGAAGCGCGGCCGGAGAAGCTCAATGAGCTTGAGCGCGTACTCAATGAATTCTTTCGTTTTGATGAGATGCTCCCTTCTGGTCTAACGCCCTGAGTTCAGCCGACGCCGAAGGCGGTCGGCTGCGACGAAAAGTTAGACCCGATGGCCAAAACGGGTAACCCCACTTTGACGACGGGCGCAAACTGCGAAAAAGCAAGGCGCCACCGAGGCGGCGCAACACTTGCAAAATGATAGCTGGCTGCGCTTGCTACGCAAGGGCCAGCGGCCAAAAAGACTTGAAACAAGCAAACCGCCCGCAGGCGAAGCCCGGACAAACGGCCAGCAAGGCGCTGCATAACGCCTGAGAAACTGAATGCCGTTTGAAAAAGCATGGTCTGGATAAAGCGGTTTTCTACGCGGGACTAACCCTGAATTCAGCCGACGCCGAAGGCGGTCGGCTGCGATGAAAAGTTAGGCATGAGTTTTAACATAATCCTTATAAAAGGGATTGGCTTTAAGTGGTTCCAAGGCCCATTTGTATTTCTTCCCTTTACCAGGTCCTAGAACCTCACTAGTAGCCTGCCTTTGGTAGGTGTGGTTGTATTGAGCATTTTCGTTAATCTTGTTACGCAGCGGTAAAGAACCATACTGTTTAAGAAATTTACTGAGAAGGTGTGCCTCAAATTCCCGATGTGCAATGGTGTTGTTTCTGACGCGAGGGAAGCATATCGCTACCTCCAAAGGAAACTCTCCAGCAATTTCGTAAATGGCAGCAAGCCATTTACGGTGACTGGTGATTCTTTGTTTAAATCCACCTTCGCCAATATAGAGTACTGGGGAATATTTTCTTGGATATTTGATTGCAAAAGAATCTGCGGCCCGGATTACATAAACTGACTTTGAAATTTTATTTAAATCTGCCTCGGATTCAATTAACTTTGCCTCAACAGATTTCCATGTTTCATCTGGATGAAGGGTTAGCCAAAACCATTGAATATCTACGTGCGCCGTCATGTTTGTTTAATGTATTGAGTTCAGCTGCCGCCATAGGCTGTAATGATTAGTTTATTTTTCGTGCTTTCCTGTGGGGCTGTGAGGGCACCCGCTTCCCACTGAAGACGAGCCACACCAACGACATTTATTAGCGCCGCTACCATGCCTATGCTTTTTTGTGGGGCTATGAGGACAGCCAGAGCCATAGCTGGACGAATTGCAATATTCACATTTCTTTTCATCGCCGGAATGTTCATGCTTTTTTGTTGGGCTGTGGGGGCAACCGCTACCAAAACTCGAAGAGCCGCAATATTTGCATTTGGTCATAAAACCTCCTTTATAGCTAACGGCCAAAGTAAGCCGCCCGCCGTAGGCGGGTCGGCTTGACTGCCGGGTTAGACCCGACGGGTGGAAAAGGGCGCGGATGGCAGCGCCCAGAACTACGGAAACGATAGCTGCCAGCGCTTGCTGCGCAAGGGCCAGCGACCAAAAAGGCTTGAAACTGGCGCAACCCTTGCAGGCGAAGCCCGCCACGCGGCCAAACCCGCGCTGCATGGGCGCTTGCGAGGGTGACGGCGGCTGGAATTGGCATGGGCTTTGAAGCGGGATTATCGGCAGGACTAACGCCCTGAGTTCAGCCGACGCCGTAGGCGGTCGGCTGCGACGAACAGTTAGACCCGACGGCCAAAACGGGAAACCCCACTTTGACGACGGGCGCAAACTGCGAAAAAGCACTACGCCACCGAGGCGACGCAACGCTTGCAAAATGATAGCTGGCTGCGCTTGCTACGCAAGGGCCAGCGGCCAAAAAGGCTTGAAACAAGCAAACCGCCCGCAGGCGAAGCCCGGAGAAACGGCCAGCAAGACGCTGAATAACGCCTGAGAAACTAAATGCCGTTTTGAAAAGCATGGCCTGGATAAAGCGGATTTTTGAAGGGACTAACGCCCTGAGTTCAGCCGACGCCGTAGGCGGTCGGCTGCGACGAACAGTTAGACCCGATGGCCAAAAGGGAGCGCCCAACCTTGAAGACGGGCGCAACCCACGAGAAAGCGCAGCGCCACGGAAGCGGCGCTGCGCTGCAAGAATGATAAGCGCTGCACCTATGGAGCGGCGCAACGCTGCACGAATGATATCTGGGGCTACACTTGCTAGCCGAGAGTGGCTCGGGCGTTCTTTTCGATGACAACAGCGTTTCCGTTCGCGGTAACAGCAAACAGGAACGGTAGGTACAGCGTTCCCAATGGCATTAAGTTAAGCCCCTTGTGTTAGAATATATCCCGTAACTCTTTGATTTATAAAGGTTTTCCAATGAC